>Ga0247774_1000405_pt1 | contig 21341 bp, 21 predicted proteins | sample UWRJL001104B6_FD_179933 | JGI IMG/M metagenome (GOLD analysis project Ga0247774, IMG submission 179933) | Plant litter microbial communities from Arlington Agricultural Research Station in Wisconsin, United States - UWRJ-L001-104B-6 | ecosystem: Environmental > Terrestrial > Plant litter >... | reverse complement strand
CTCAGCAGGCTTTGTTTTTGATGGCGTTGGGTTTGGGCGATCGAATTGCTTCTCTCTCTACAAATGATGCGGAAGCATTGGATTTGGCAACGTTTTTGCGCCGACGGGAGGCTTTGCATCAGTTGATCGATCCGAGGGGTTTGGGGAGTTTTGGGGTTTTGGTGCAGTCGAAGGGGTTGAGGGAGGAGGAAAAAGTGCATGAAGCGAAGCTATCGCGTAGGGAATCGCTCAAAGGTTTCACGGTGCCTTAAGTTAACTAGAATCAGCAACACGCACTCTTTTCCAATTACTTTTGTCATCACTTAAGCGCACTGACTCAGTGGCGGAAATTCCCATTTTCCCGAATATAAAGTAGATGGCAGCTTTAAACAATAGGCAGCAGGAATCACCTCGATCAACCACCAATTAAACATATCTCGTTGGGCCGCAGCAAAACCAGAAATAGCATCTCCGGTAATGGCATCATACAAAATATCCAAGATGGCCTTATAGGCTGTTTTCGTGTTTAGTGTTTGCAGCAAGCCGTAGAAAATATTATAAGCTTCGTCAGTAGCTTGATATTTTCCAATTTGGTTGATATTAGGAAACAAGGTATCTGCCCAAGTTTCTGGAATTTCACAACTATCCTTCAGCCAACAAGATACAATTCCTTCAACGATATCAGCTTTGTGTTCTTCAGGAAAGTAATGTTTAATAGTCGGTTTAGCTGCTAATGCTATTCCATAAGCCATATAGACGTATCGCTGATGGGATATTGGATCGTTAGGCATTCCAAAGGCTGTCATTACTTCTACAAAAGCTTCTTCTACATTGCACTTTCCACCTCGTTCGTATAAATCGTCATATTTTCTGTCCCAAACCGTCTGAAGTGTTTCCTGTAATTGCTCTGGAATAGTTGAGTTGCTGGGCAATTTAAAATCGGTGTAGTGACCTAAAGCAAACTTGATCATTGACTTTCCCTCCTTATGTATTTTCCTTGATCATAAACCAAGAGCCAGCTAATGTTAAGCTTCAGAGCTACCGCCACATTTCAAATTAACTGCAAACTCGGCTCTGACACCTCTAATTCAGCCCATTTTAATCGTTGTTGAATTGACATTCCCTGCAACTTTTTACTCATTTCATATAAATCAACTTGCGGATAATCCCCCTTAAATAGCGGAATTAAAGCCTCAACAACAGCAGCGATTCCCTGCGGCGGCACTGCATTGCCAATCTGCCGCCGCACTTCAGTCGTAGAACCTTCAAAAACAAAATCATCGGGGAATGTTTGCAATCTTGCCCTTTCACGATTGGTCAAAGAACGCGGTTCTAAATTATGATAACCCCAAGTCCCGCCACCTCCACCAGCAATAATTGTCGATGATGGTTTATCTGGATGAATTCGCCGATAAACGTGACTGATCATGCCTTTAACATAGTACGGACTATCCTTGGGAATATCAGCAAAATTGCCTCCCGGTTGAATTCGATTTAAAATTTCAACGGTGCGGGGCTGAATTTTATGATGTTTGTTATTGTCAAGAACTGCTTCCACATTTTTGAGCGCTTCGCCCGCAGTTCGATAGGGATTATTGCGATTTGGCCCGTATTCTGGCTGAGGATGCACAAAGTTAAATCCTGTATCCATCCGAATGCCAACTAATAACACTCTTTGGCGAAATTGGGGAACTCCGTAATCAGCAAAGTTGTAGAGTTTAGGTTTAACTAAGTAGCCTGGTGCTATACTTTCAAAGTCAAAAATTATTTGTTTTATTGCTTGATAATTATTTGCACTTAATAAGCCTTTGACATTTTCTGCTACAAAAGCTTTGGGCTTTTTTTTGTTGACAAAATCGAGAAAGTATGTATATAAATTGCCTCTGGTTCCTTCAAGTCCGGGCCGCTTCCAAATCAGGGAGAAATCTTGACAGGGGAATCCTCCTATACATATTTCCGCTTCGGGAACTTGTGCAATGTCTATATTTTCTATGCTGTCGTTGATGATGACATCTGCAATGTTTCTGCTGAATGTTTTGCAGGCGTATTTATTGGAGTCGATCGCCCAAACTACTTCAAACCCCGCTTTGTGGAAGGGCAAGTCCATGCCGCCGCAGCCTGAAAACAATGATATCAGTCGCGGTTTTTTTTCCCAATCTATGGGATCTAGACGTTGAATTAACATAGGACTGTAACCTGAGGCAATAGCGAGAAGGATGCCCGCGACACAAGAGTGTGATTATACCAAATAGTCGTAAGGCGCGCACGGATCACTTTACTAAGACTCTATTTCTTTTGATGTTTCACTCTTCGTCATCTAATTCGATCCCCGCTTGACGCAATTTTTCTGCCAATCTTTCAGCGCGGAGTCGTTCGCGATCGCCCCGCTGGCGTTCTTGTTCTACTCGTTCTTCCGACCAAAGCAACAACTCGCCTTCTGCATCCCACCACCTCAACCAACAGCCTGTCCTTCCTTCGTGCGTTCCTTCCCAAATACCTAAAAATAAGTCTAATCCCGGTATCCAATAACGTCCGTTTTCATCAGGTTTTTGGAAGTTGTAGTGCTCGGATTCTAAGGCGTAAACTTCTAAATGAGCTGTTTTGGCTCGGAATATGACGTATCGGGGGACTTTGATTACTTGCTCGTAAAAATACCACTTTCCCACCCGGGAGGTAAATTCAACGGAGTATTCTTCTCCATAGGTTTCTGAAAGAAATTCCATCACGATTTGGGGGATGGTTCCTTCTGTGTGCGGGGTGTAACTGCGGCGGACTTGCGAGACATTTTTTGGATTGACGGGTTTCACGTACATCCAATCTGGTGCTTTGCAGATAATACGGTGTTCGTCGCTGCTTGAACCTGGGAAACTTATGCCGGCACACAAGGCAAAATTGGAAACAATTAAGGCATCCTGCATTAATTCAGGAAATGCTGTTAGCGGCTGGCGCAAAGCGGCGGCTAATAATGGTTGGCTTTCGTCTTCCACGGGGTCGTCTGGTAGTTGGAAATCTTCTGGTAGTAGCGGCCAGGTGATTGTGAGTTTTGTTTCAGGATTTTTAGTTGCTACAGACATAGTTTATCCGAGGTTAAATGTTTTAATGTTTAAATTATATCTTTTGGTTTTTGGGATTAATGTTAATGGCTTAATGACGAGGCAGAGCCTCTGGATCTGCGTTACCGGGCAGAGCCTGGTAACGAGAGGATTGACGAGGCAGAGCCTCTGGATATGCGTTACCGGGCAGAGCCTGGTAACGAGAGGATTGGAATTCTAAGTCCCCCTTAAGAAGGGGGATTTAGGGGGATGGAGACTGGGCTAAAACCGAGAGTTCTAAGGGTTGTTAATTTTCTGCTGTAGCTCCTTTGTCATGGCTAGTAGTTCCGATTGCCCGATCGCACTTTGTTCACCACTCGCCAACCACTTCAATTGTACCGTCTCGTTTTCAGCTTCCGCATCTCCCAAAACTAAACACGCAACTGCACCGCTTCTGTCGGCTCTTTTAAACTGTTTCCCGAAAGCACTAGCACTCAAATCTATCTCTACACTAAACCCGGCACTTCGCAATTTTTGAGCTAACAATACCGATTGCTGTTCTGCTTTTTCGCCCCTGGATACCAAATAGAAATCTAACTTCGGCGCGGGCAAAGGTTGCAACTTTTGCAGCAGGATAATCAACCTTTCGATACCCATGGCCCAACCGACTGCCGCCGTATCTGGGCCGCCCAATTCCTTTACTAAACCGTCGTAGCGGCCGCCTCCGCAAACTGTTGCTTGCGCTCCCAAATCGTCGGATATAATTTCAAATGCGGTGTAGGTATAGTAATCTAAACCGCGCACTAATCTGGGATTTAACTGATAGCTAATTCCTAAATTTTTGAGCATTAGCTGCACTTGCTCGAAGTGATCTCGCGATTCCTCTCCCAAATATTCTAAAATGCTAGGCGCACCAGCTACAATTTCTTGAGTGCGCTGATTTTTGCTGTCCAATATCCGCAGCGGGTTTCGAGTCAAGCGGTCTTGAGAATCCGCGTCTAATTCGTCTTTGTGCGGTGTAAAATAATCGATCAAAGCTTGTCGGTAATTTTGTCGGTCTTGCTTATTTCCGACCGAATTAATATCGAGGCGCAAATTTCTTAAACCGAGGGTTTGCAGGATGTCGCAGGCGATCGCAATTACCTCGACATCCGCACGGGGATTCGCACTCCCCAAGACTTCCACGCCAATTTGATTAAACTGCCGCTGTCTTCCCTCTTGCGTGCGTTCGTAGCGAAACATCGGTCCGGCATACCACAGACGCTGCACGTCTCCCGCCGCGTACAAACTGTTTTGAATAAAAGCTCGGACTACTCCGGCGGTGCCTTCTGGACGCAAAGTAGTCGATCGATCGCCCTTATCCTTAAAAGTGTACATTTCCTTACCCACAACATCGGTAGCTTCGCCGATGCCGCGTTCAAATAAAGATGTCTGTTCAAAAATTGGCGTCCGGATTTCTTGATAAGCCGCTTTTTTCAAAATTGTTCTAGCGACTTCTTCTATATTTTGCCAGTATTGAATTTCAGCGGGCAAAATGTCCCGCGTTCCCGGTAAAGTTTTAATTACACTCATTTTGTTAGTGATTAGTCAGTAGTCATTAGTCCGCAATCATTAGTCAGTAGTTATTAGTTAACGGTTATTAGTTGTTAGTCAACAGTCAACAGTCAACAGTCAACAGTCAACACCTAACAATTCCCCATAACTAATGACTTAATAATTCCCAAACTCCGTAACGATCGCCATAATAAGCCAAAATGCGATCGACCCGCTCGCGACCTGCCAAATCGAACCCTTCAGGATACTGTATCCACAAACCCCCAATTTGGCTGTCGCTGTAATCAAACCGCTGCGACTGCTGCGGAATTAAACCCGTATGCACCCCTTCAACTTGACGCAAATGGACCGCCACTTCGCGATACACCGCCAACGGCAATCCAGGGCATTGAATTTGATAGCGCAGTTGTTTTTCTTGTGCCGTTTGCATCATTTCTTTGCGTGTCCCCAACCAGATCCCCTACTTAAGATACTTCTTTATCCATCGGCCCCGGTAGAGGGCAGCAGTTAATATTGTCCAAACATACCTTTCCCCACTGCAACGCCCAGCGCACCAGCGTAACTCGATTGTCAGCGCGCGTCTTGTTCAAGATATTGCTAATGTGGTTGTCAACTGTACGCTTGCTAATCTCTAACTTTTCGGCTATTTTCTCATTAGTCAATCCCGCCGCTACTAACTCTACCACTTGCAATTCTCTGTCCGACAGGGTGACAGGGGTCCCAGAGACGATCCCGCTCATAAATTTTTCCTATGTCTGCATATTTACCTATCTACAATTCTAGAGGATGAGGGATGAAATATGAAGAGAAAATTAAATTTGCTGTGCTACTCTTTCGGACCCGAAGCACCAGCTCGCTTGCCAAATCGCAAAAAGTGCAAACTCAGCGCCGACACAGCATGACCCGCACCGACTTGCACTGCTGGCACCGTTCCGGTGGCGGGCGATCCCTTATACCTGCGCGCATCTGACATCCGGGCCAAACCCGCAGAGGTTTTCAGGTAAAACAACTGATACACCCGCACTGCACTTGTGCGTTGAGCGAGTAACTGCCAGTATCAGTAAGTCTGATATTATAGGAGCAGCTATTAAAAAATAGCTTGCTATTATTCTGGGATGGGTTAAAAATAATTGTTGACCTGTCTACTGCTGCTCTAAAATCTCAAATCTCCAATCTAAAATAGATATGACTTATCCTCGCGTTCTGTGTCTGGGTGAAATCTTATTTGATTGTTTAGCAGACAAACCAGGAGTATCTCTCGAAAAGGTAGAATCTTGGACTGCATATCCCGGCGGTGCTCCTGCTAATGTTGCGTGTGCTTTGGCTAAATTGGGGACGGCGGCGGGATTTATCGGTGCTGTAGGTGGGGATGAATTGGGGAATTCCCTAGTGGAGGTATTGCAAGCAGTAGGGGTTGATACCGCTGGAGTGCAGCACCATCCGAGTGCGCCGACGCGGCAAGTTTATGTTTTGCGGAATGAAGCGGGCGATCGAACTTTTGCTGGTTTTGGCGAATTTCATACTGCGGATTTTGCCGACACCCACCTCCTCGCTGCACAACTACCGGAGGTGCTGTTTGAAAATGCCGAATTTTTAGTGCTAGGCACTTTAGAATTAGCTTATCCTGAAAGTCGAGAGGCGATCGCCCGAGCGATCGAGCTAGCAGAACAATACGACGTTAAAATTATACTTGACATCAATTGGCGTCCCGTGTTTTGGCCAAATCCAGACGAAGCAAAAGCGCACATTAGAACACTCTTAAAAAAAGTTGATTTTGTCAAGTTATCTGACGAAGAAGCCGAATGGTTGTTTGACACTACCGACGCTGGAGCTATTACCTACCGCATCGATTGCTTAGAAGGCGTTTTGGTGACTGCGGGCGAGAAAGGTTGCGCCTATTGTATCTCGGAAAATGAAGGAAAAATCCCCGCATTTAAAGTAGATGTTGAGGATACAACAGGTGCCGGGGACGGGTTTCTGGCTGGTTTTGTCAGCCAATTGTGCAAAGTGGGAATTAAGAGTTTAGCCGATCCAGAAATAACAAAAAAAGTTGTAACTTATGCGAGTGCGGTAGGTTCGATGACAGCGATGAAACCGGGTGCAATTGCGGCTCAACCAACCGCCGCTGAAGTAGAAGCTTTCTTGTATTTGTACAAAAATTAGCACGCCAAACCTCTCCCCCGGCAACGGAGAGGGGCTAAATTTGGTTCAGAAACCCGGTCGATCAGAAAAAAATAACTCTTATACAAATCCGCGTTAAAAACTCTCGATAAGACTCGGCGATTAAAATCGCTACTATACAAACACTCGCCCTAGTTAAGAGGGACTAAGAAATAAACTGGTATTTAAACCCGATTTAGTATTATATAGCAATCCTAAATCATTTGTGAATTTCTTACTCCCTCCCCTTAGTAAGGGGAGGGTTGGGGTGGGGTAAAAAATTTACGACTCATCTAGGATTGCTATAGGTTTTATTTTGGGCAATTAACCGCCCATCAGATGATTTTTAATTTGGCCCACGATTAACTCTAGTGGCTGCGAAGCATCTATGATAATTGCATCTTCTGGTTCTTCGAGAGTATCTAACTGACTTAACAGCAATTCTGCTTTCATGTAGTGATTTTCGCGAGTTTTTAACCTTGTTGCCAATAGATGAAAAGAACCTTTGAGATAAACTATTTTCATCCGCTGCTGGTCTCGGCAGAGCATTTCGCGGTAAGATGCTTTTAAAGCAGAACAAGCCAACACAACATTTTTATTTTCCAACAGCCACCTGTCTATTGCAGCTTGCAATTGTAATAGCCAAGGAAGGCGATCCGCATCTTCTAAAGGAATGCCCCGACTCATTTTCTCGATATTAGCGGATGGGTGAAAATCGTCGGCATCGCTGAAATCCCAATTGAGAGATTGCGCCAGCAACTTGCCAACTGTAGTTTTGCCTGAACCGGAGACTCCCATCACGATCGTAATCATGGCGCCTATTTACCGAATACTTGCAATTCGATCGAGTTGTGCGATCGACAAACCGGGTTTCTGAAGTTGCCAGATGAATTCTACCACCCTAAAAAATTCACTAAACCCGGTTTATTTCTGATTTTAGCTCAAATTTCTTCCAGAGTCGGTTTAATGAAATTATAAGCCAAAACGCCGATAATTCCACCAATCACTGGGAATATAATAAACGCCCACAACTGTTGGATTGCCCATCCGCCTTGAAAAAGTGCCACACCGATACTTCTAGCTGGGTTAACTGAAGTATTGGTTACGGGAATTCCCACTAAGTGAATCAACACCAGCATCAAGCCGATCGGAATTCCGCCCAAACCTGCGGGATAGTTGGGATGGGTAGTACCCATGATTGTAAATAACAGAAAAGCAGTCAGTACAACTTCCGTCAAAGCTGCTGCCAAAAGTCCGTAACCAGTGGGAGAATGTTCTCCAAAACCGTTAGACGCAAATCCCGAAGCCGCCGCATCAAAACCCGGTTTTCCTGATGCTATCATATACAAAACAAGACCGCCTAAAATTCCCCCTAAAATCTGACCTCCTATATAATAAGGAAGCAAAACAGCATCGATCAGCTTGGCAACTACTAAACCGACGCTTACCGCGGGATTAATGTGGCATCCAGAGATTGGGCCGATCGTATAAACCATAATTAAGAGGGACAGCCCAAAGGCGATCGACACTCCCAAAAAGCCGATTTTGTCTCCAGCTAAAACCGCACTGCCACATCCACCTAATACCAACACAAAAGTACCCAAAGCTTCAGCAACTCCAATCTTTATTTTTTTGTTCATACTGACAATTCTCTGAAGTTCCTGATAGGTTAATTTCGCACCCAGACCCATTCTTACTCTAAAAAGTAGAGAGCCAATTTGTTTCCGGCAGCGCAACAATTCTAATGGAAAGCATTAGCAATGTGTTGCTCTAATTTTCAGAAATTTTATGGGCTTAACTGAGAAGGCGGAATTTGGAATCGATAAATTAGCTCAAACATACTCCCTTCAGGAAAAAATGTCAAGGTTTAGTTAATTATTTGTATAAATTGTGCAATCTTCTGTATTCAATTGAGAATAATTAACTTGGGTTCTTCCCTAACTTTGTGATGAGAATTTTACTTCTTGTTGGTAATTATCCGATCGCACTTTCCGCTAAAACATCACTGCTAAACGGCTGGTACCTCCAATCTTGGAAGGGGCGAAAGTCTCGCCAATCGGCGGTCATCTTGCACAGCAAGCGGAACTGTAGCGGCGTTGGGGGTTGATTGAGGCGATCGACTTCTACGCGAACCAATTCTCGATGCTGCGAGATAATTGGAAAAATATCCTCCAAAAGATAGCGCGGACAATAGCCGACAATGCAGTCATTTTCAGTACAAAGCAGCAAGCCACGAGGATAAAATTTGTGGGCTAAATACAAAAGTTCGCCCACTTCAAGCCCATTAATCCGTTCAATTGCCCACTTGGGAAGGTGTCGCAGTCCATGTGCAAAAAAATGGATGCGGTAACGTCCCTTTTCATCCGGTTCGGGACAGGGAAATACCTCAAATTTATCAGTTACCCGTTTACCTCCGCTACGGGCCAATAAAGCAATTGGGTCATCTTCGTGTTGAGGGATATTCAACCACTGTACAAATTCAGGGTAGTCAGGGCGCGATCGCGGCATCACTCGATTGGAAAACAAGGGAAACAGTTTCTGTGAAGTGTAAACCTTATTGAAATCAGGGAAAGATAGCAATGGTCCAAACCCGCACTTAAGTTTAGCTTCTCGAACACCATTTGTATAATTGAAGTGGTATTCTTTACCGTTAAATGTCAATCGACCAATCGGAAACCAAGAACCGCGGCCTGAATCTTCCCAAGCCAAAAATAGTGTTTTCAAAGCAAATCTCCTGTCAATTCAAGTAGCCTTTCTCTGTTAAATTTAAGTAATTGTTGAGAAAACTCAATGGTAATTTGTGAAATTCTCTCGCCCGGTATCCGGTTAAAAATGGCTAGCGTATCGTTAGCTGAAATCCTGGTAAGGCAATTTAGCCAAACTTGGGCTGCTTGGGGATAGTATAGCGCTGCTTCGCGGAATGCCTCAAAAGTCTTGAGAGGCTTTGGTCTATTATCGCTAGCATATAACTGAGAAGGGCATCTTTCCGCATAAGCTTGGACAGAATAGCCAGTATCTTTTGTAATCAATCTCTTTTGCCGTTCTTCATCAGATATCCGCACTCCCAAACTAGAGGCATGGTCGTGAGTTGGTGCTAGATATCTGGCGCTATTTAAAGTAGGATCGCTTTCTGGTTTCTCTAATACACCCCAATTCTTTAAGTGACGGTCTGTATGGCCAATCCACGCATCTAATAGCAAATATCCGACAAAAGTTTCTACTGCTGTTTCTATCCCGTCTGGCGGACCCCAATCGAGGGGCAAATTAACAGAATTGTCTGCGATCGCCTTCAACACAATATTAACTCTGTGCTGCCGTGCGCTCGCAGACAAAAATTGAGGAAATTGATCCCCAGGACTGAAACTGACACCATCGGGCAAAAATGATGGTGAGACAGTTCCGCGTTGACTTCTCCAAGTTGCCAGTTCATATTTAGCATGGGGCAGTCCGAGGAGTTTGCACAACTCGGCTGCACTTTTTTCCGCCCAATCTTCACCTGTATTTGGTCGAGACTGTTTGTACAAGCAAGGCCCTAAATTTGGATGGTCAAACCAGAATTTGGGCCTCTTTCCCATACTCTCGGTTTCAGATCGCTGATAGTCTGCTTCTGTAACTACAATAATAGGGAACTTTTCAGCCATTGTGTCAACCTTACAGAATGCTAAAAGCAACTTTCTAACACAGGAATTCGCGCGGATCGGTGACATACCCAGTCAGCGCAGAAGCCGCCGCCGTGTAAGGCGAAGCTAGATAAACTTGCGCTTCTTTATTCCCCATCCGACCTGGGAAATTGCGGTTAGTTGTAGACACGCAAATTTCGGGTTCGTTCATCCGCCCGAAAGTATCTTTCGGACCACCCAAACAAGCGGCGCAAGAAGGCGCTGCGGGTTCGATGCAGCCTGCTGCTAAGAAGATTTCCGAAAGCGTTTGATCCTCGTATTTTGTGACAAACAAATCTTCGTAAACTTTCTGAGTTGCTGGTACTAAATAAGTCGGAACTTTGACTTGGTATCCTTTGAGAATGCGGGCGGCATTCAGAAAATCGGAGGTTTTGCCACCGGTGCAGGAACCGATGTAAACTCGATCGATTTTGACATCGCGGCAGTTGCGCGCTAAGTCGCGGTTGTCCGGGGAGTGCGGTTTGGCGACGACTGGTTCTAATTTGGTGACATCGTAGGTGCGATCGCTATAAAATTTAGCATCCCCATCGCTATAAAATGAATCAAAGGGTTTGTCAGTCCGAGAAGTAACGTAATCAAACGTAGTTTTGTCGGGCGCAACCGTGCCGTTTTTGCCACCAGCTTCAATCACCATATTGCACAGCGTCATCCGTTCTTCCATCGTCAAACGCTCAACTGTATCGCCGGCAAATTCCATTGTCCGGTAGTTAGCACCGGCCACGCTAATATCACCAATAATCTGCAAAATCAGGTCTTTTGCTAACAAATAATCCGGCAGTTCGCCGTTGAGTACAAAGCGCATGGTTGCGGGAACTTTGATTAAGAGTTTGCCTGTTCCCATGATAAAAGCTGCGTCTGTGTTGCCGATACCGGTGGCAAACTGTCCGAAAGCGCCGGCATTGCAGGTATGGGAATCTGTGCCGAACAGCACTTCGCCGGGCCGGGTGTGCCCTTCTTGTGCTAGGGCGATGTGGCAAACTCCTTTGTAGTCGGGATTTGCTTTGAAGTCCGATCGATCCGTGATGTCGTAAAAGTATTTTATCCCCTGTTCTTTGGCAAAATCGCGGAGAATATCGACGTTGCGGTTAGCGCGTTCGTCGTTGGTGAAAATGTAGTGGTCGGGAATGAGGACGATTTTGTCTGGGTTCCAGACTTTAGCATTCTCACCGAATTCGCGTTTGAAAACGCCGATGGTGCCGGGCCCGCAGACATCGTGGGTCATCAGCACGTCTGTGTCTACCCAAATGTTTTCTCCGGGCTCAACTTTAGTGCGGCCTGATGCTTTGGCTAAGATTTTTTCCGTCAGGGTCATTCCCATAGTTCGATCGCTCTTTTTTATTAAATGCTACATAGTGTATTGTAAGCGAAACATCGCCTGATGTTGACAGGTAATTTATCAACTAAACATTTTCTTCAATCTTAAATCTCAAATCTCAAATCGATTGACTGTCACTTTCTTTTTCGCCGACCGCTAATCTCTACAATAGCCTCTACTGCCATTAACACATAAATAAAAATTCTGCCAGTCCCTCAATTAAGTGACTGGTAACTAACAGCTAGTGAGTGTTATTCGTTAGTTATTACTTAAGAAAAGCAACTTAAATTAGGGACTCTCCAAAAGTCTCAGAGTGCATTTCTACAGTTGTAGACCTCAAGAACAGTGAAATGAGCGAGAGCCCCGCACCGTAAGGCTATCTGGTTTCGCCATTCTCACCAGTATGGCAATGGAGATACTTCCCATGAATTCACAAAACCGTCAGGGCGCAGTTATTTTGACCTCAGAAGGTATTGATAAATTCCCAGCAGCAAAAACTGAGGTCAAAAGTTACGAAAATTGCTACGAACATTATACTCTCGAAGCTTTAGGCGATCGCACTGGCAAGGATCCAGATACTTTAATTAAGGTAATAGTCAAGCAAATCTTGGATCGGGTAGGGGCGATAGTTGTGGAGATTACAGGGGAAGTGCAATTCATAACTCAACGGGCAGAAGAACTTTTGAGCCAGTATTTTTTACCCCGAATCCCATATTCATTGCCAGAATCCTTACAACATTGGCTAAAGGAGCAGATGGCGCAACTCACATTCAACGGCGATTTTCCATCTCGCTGTTTACCCTTGCACATTCAACAAGCAGGAAGACAGTTGAGCGTCCGTCTGATTCCAGATCCCATCAACCAGCAATATCTCTTGCTGTTGGAGGAAAAAGAACTGCAAGCTTTCTCTATTTCCGCCCTGGAATCGCTAGGACTCACCAAACGCGAGGCGGAGGTTTTATTCTGGATTGCCAAAGATAAAAGCAATGCAGGAATCGCTAAAGTGCTCGGTTGCAGTGAAGGAACAGTGCGAAAACATCTGGAGCATCTTTACGGGAAACTAAATGTACAAACCCGGACGGCTGCTGTGATGGTTGCTCTGGAAAAGTTGGGGTTGGTCAACGGGTAATTTGTTGCAATCTCTTCATAATCCTATACGCGGATCGTCGTATTGTTGCCCGAGTTTATTTTGAGGATGATTAGATCAAAAGCTGTTATCCAGCTGGGAAAAGCAGCTTTAAAATACTCCACGCCAACGTTAAAACTGTCATTGATTTATAATAACACTCAAGAAGAGGTATTTTATGTCTGAACAACCTAGTTTCCCCATCCCCGAAACCGCCCCAGCCGACGGAACAACAGGGCGTTACATTATTACTTTCCGTGAAGATGCGGTGACAGAAGGGTTAGCCGTCCTAAGTGACCAAGCTGGCATCACGGGACTGGCAAACGCTGCCGATTTCCCCGAGTCTGCTCTAGACTGTAGTCAACTCGAAGCAGGAGGGGGAGCGGTGTTCCCAACTCTGGGTGTGGCCGTCGTCTCCTTAGAGGAAGGGGCTTTCGGCAGCATCATGACATCAGCGCGAGAGGATTCTGCCATCTTGGCGATCGAACCGGAGCGCATTTTCTACGCTATTGAGGAGGGATTGTCCCCAGATTATTTGCGGGGCTATCGCGATGCGGTGGATAACCTGTACGAGAAAGCCACTACTGAGGAGATAGAAGCAATCCAGAAAAAAGAATGTTTTGCTGATGATTTCCAGTTTACTTGGGGTCTGAAAGCAACGAAGGTGGACAAGTCTCTGTTGACTGGTAGCGGAATCAAAGTTGCTGTGCTGGATACGGGGATGGATCTATTGCATCCCGACTTCGCCGGCCGGTCGATCGTGTCGCAGTCCTTCGTGCCTGGGGAGGCTGTACAAGATGGCCACAGTCATGGTACGCACTGCATTGGGACAGCGTGCGGGTTCAAGGATCTCAACGGCCGCAGGTATGGGATCGCTCACGAATCAACCATTTATGTCGGTAAAGTGTTGAGCAATGCCGGTAGTGGCGATAGTGGCTGGATTCTCGCCGGGATGGAATGGGCGATCGCCAATGGGTGTCAAGTGATCTCGATGTCCTTAGGAAACACAACTCCAACACCGTCTACGGCCTACGAAAAAGTCGGTCTTCGGGCACTGCAAAATCGGTGTCTGATCGTGGCAGCCGCAGGCAATACCGGACGAAGCGGAGGAACCGTCGGACAACCAGCCAATAGCCCGTCGATTATGGCTGTTGGAGCGATCGATAAGTGCCAGGCACTGGCTGACTTCTCGGCTAAAGCTGGCAAATCTCCAGGGGCTAAAGTCGATATCGCCGCTCCTGGAGTGGATATATACTCATCAGTGCCTATGGATCGAGGGCGTTATGCTGCTTACAATGGCACTAGCATGGCTACACCGCACGTGGCTGGGCTCGCTGCCCTGTATGCCCAATCGACTGGTAAACGAGGTTCTCAACTTTGGCAATTGCTAACTTCTCGTGCTAAGCCGCTACCGTTGCCAAGTGGTAGTGTCGGAAGTGGCTTAGTACAAGCTCCGTAATCACTCCGGGCGATCGAACTTACGCACAGAACCCCCGCGCATCCCCCTTAAAAAGGGGGACTTTCTAGTTCCCCCCTTTTTAAAGGGAGTAGGGGATAAGAGAGTGCTATCGGATTTTAGCTAGTCAGACGGGAATCCCCACACTATATCGCTTCGATTAGTGTGGGATGAAAGGCGCGTGAATCGGGGATTCCACATTTTCATGCCCTCACAAGCATAGCGGGCGAGCAATGAAGATGTGGATGACGACATCAAAGTACAATAAGTTTTTTATTTACTAGACCAACATTGTTGTTCGGTATAATTATTAATTTGCTTGACAGGGTATAGTATTTTCTGGTATTTTTATTTTCAACGAATGCGTAAAGGTCGTAGCGCAATGAAGATAACATACCAGTATCAGTTCTATCCCCACACCAGTCAAAAGTCAACCCTCAACCAATGGTTAAGAATTTGTCGCTATTGGTACAACAGACAACTAGGTGATCGATTTGATTGGTGGGAGAGGAACCGCACTACTGTGAATGCTTGTCCCTTGATCGCTAGTATCTCTGCGCCTCGTGAAAAGCCCAACTATTATTCGCAAAAACAACAATTGCCAGCCCTCAAAAAAGACTTGGTAAAAGTCTTCCACAGTGGCGAGATATTAGACTTTAAACAGGTAGATTCAACTATCCTACAAGATGTTTCTAAGCGAGTAGACAAAGCCTTTGAGCGATTTGTTGTAGGGGATAGCAAAGGCGGGCGCTCGAGTAAACCTCGATTCAAGACTGAAGCGGATTACCGAACGATGACTTTTTCTACGGCTAACAACGATTGGATTAAATTGGTTCGCAAGAATTGGATTTATATTCGATTGCCTAAATTAGGTATCGTAAAAGTTCGGAAGCACCGCAGGGTTCCCGATGGATTTACCATCAAGCAAATTAGCGTGACTAAGAAGGCGGATGGCTGGTTTATTCAGATAATGCTCGAAGACTCTTGTGTTCCTAATTTTACACCCGACAAAGTTACCCCAAACTGGGACAACTCAATTGGGTTAGATGCGGTACTGCATAAAGATGTCTATTTAGCAACGTCGTCAGGCGAGAAGTTACCTTCGTTAAAACCGCTTCGCAAAAACCAAGCTAAGTTAGACCAGATCTCAAGGAAGCGGAACAAACGGAAGCGCGGTTCTAAAGCCCGACGGAAATTAGCCAAAAAAGAAGCGAGACAGCACCAAAAAATAGCGCGTTCTCGCCAAGATTTCCACTACAAAACAGCTCACAGACTTGTCAGATCTGGAGCTAAATTCTTTTTTCATGAGGACTTAAACTTAAAAGGCTTAACGAAACGGAATAAAGTTAAGCAAGATAATGAGGGTACTTACCTCCCAAACGGTCAATCAGCTAAATCAGGACTAAACAAGTCTTGGTTGGATGCTGCGTTTGGTCAATTTTTCAAGACGCTGGAATACATAGCCCAAAAAGCTGGATCAGCCGTCGTTCCGCAAAAACCTGCTTATACCTCAATGGTTTTGTGCTATCGGAATGAAATTGTTTTCACTAATTGCGGTATGCGAAACTATTGGGACGAGCAACATTCTTTAATGGTCGAGCGTGATGTAAACGCCGCGATTAATTTAAAGAAACTGGGGTTGGACATTTTCCCCAGGATAAAACGCCGTGGCGGGAATCTTTCTGTAGTAGGAACTATAGATAATAGTACCGCGAAGGAAATTTTGCACACCCTTCATCGGGCTGCAAAGAAGCCTACGCCAATGGTGACAGCTTGTGTTGGGGTAGGAGGATGTCACGTTGACAATAGCTCAATGGATTTGGTGCAAAGGAGGCTGAAGATGTCTGAGGAAGAAATAGAGCAGATCGTAGTGACTGTTGACGACCAAAACTTACCGATTATTCAATCTGTTGTCACGGGCTTAGAATCGGCGGGAATGAAAGTCGATCGGGTGCTACCTGTTACTGGCATTATTACTGGAGCAGTTTCTCAGTCAAAGCTAGAAGGACTAAGGAAGGTACCGGGTGTTGCTGATGTCGAGGTCGATCGAGAAATGGAGGCAATTTAAACGAATCAATCATTTGGGGTTGAGTAAATTTAGTTTTGCTAACCCCAAATACCGCACACCTTCTGGCGTCACGTCAAACCGGCAAGGCAAAACTTCGACACCTTCACCCATCGCCTGTCTGAACAATTCTCCGTAAAGGCGATCGGCACTATCCCCGGGAGCAAAATCAGTACAATCCCCGCGATTGATAAAATACAGCATTACAGCCCTCGCACCCAGCCGCATCACTTCCATCAATTCTCTCAAATGTTTCTGTCCCCTCTGGGTCACTGTATCCGGAAATAGAGCCAACTGCTCTTTTACCCAAGTTGTATTTTTAACTTCCAGAAAAATCGGTTTTTCCTCACCCGTCAGCCAAAAATCAACTCTACTTTTTTTATCAGAGCCGTAAACAACCTCCGGTTGAATTAAACTGTAATTGCCCAACTCAGGAAACAATCGTAATTCCAAAGCTAATTTAATAACTCGATTTGGCAGCGCAGTATTAACTCCCACCCAAGTGGGTTCTGTGTCGCACAGCTTAATTAATTCCCAAGTATAAGCTAACTTGCGTTTTGGATTGTCGCTGCCAGATACTAGCACCGGATTGCCGGGAATGCAAACACCAGTCATCGGGCCAGTATTCGGACAGTGTGCGGTGATGATTTCTCCCGTAGTTAGTTCGATATCCGCGAAAAATCGCTTGTACCGCTTGATTAAAATGCCTGGTAAGAGAGGTGGATATTTGTAAATAAAGTCAGTCATTCGATTTTATATTTTACCTTTTAGCAGTTTGGTAGTTGCGGTTCTCGCGCTCAATCGCCACGGGAAACTTGTTTAAATCGGATTTTATCAAATCATTAATTTCATCATTTAAAGACTGCTTGGCTCGAACTTTCATCAACTGTTTTCTCGGCGCTTTAAAAGCTTCTACTAATTCGCGACTGGCTTGAGTTTGCTGCCAAGAATCTCGGGAATTTAAGCGATCGCACCCAGCCTGCAACTTGGGATACCCGTCCAAAGCTAGGTCCAAACTCGGCAGCAACGGCACCGAAACTCCCGCAACAACATCGGCTAAGCTAATTCCATCGCTGCTGCAAAAAAAATTATCGCCCAACAAACCCTCAAAAAACCTTAGTACGGTACCTACTTGTTGCTGTGCTTTCTCCAACTGCTGCGCGTCGGCTGCGTCGCCGAAAGTCTGGCCTACTAAATGACTGATTGCGGGTGACAATTCGTTGAGTGTTACAATTTTTACCATGCGGGCGATCGCCCTTGCTTTCGCATCCTCCGGTAGCAGTAGAGGCGCGGGATACTTAGCTTCTAGATAGTCAAGAATTGCCAGGGTTTCTCTCAAATGAAAATTCCCATCAGCTAAAACTGGAGGTGAAAAAAGCTAATTGCCCGAAAAGTCCGCTAAAATTGATCGCCATTTAACTTAAGCGCCACTAATTCAAACCGCATCTCTTTTTCCAGCAAAGCAATCCAGACACCGCGAGGGTTAGTGGACAGCGGATTGTCATAAAGTTTCAGGACGGTCATCGGATTTTAGATTTTAGATTGACGTATAATAGCACGAAACGACGGTCATCTGATTTTATATTTTATATTTTATATTTTATATTTTAGATTGGCGTATGGTAGTAAAGATGAATAGTCCCGATTAATTATTAGTGAGGATAGAAAAGTGAAGTCCTCACTACAAACTTAATTCTAACCATTATTCATTCATTCTTTGCTTCATATCCTTCGCCGCTAAAGCATAACCTCCATCAGCGCCATCTACAAAATGCACTTGTCGGCCGCCGCGTTCAAACACCAAACAAGTCATCAACGCCCTGTCAGAAACGTGCAAACCGTAAACCAGCTTGCCTTCTCGGTAATTCCTTTCCAAGTACCCCGTCAATTTTTTTCGCCGCCACTCATTGCCAGAAATTACCATTCTCAACATATCATCAAATTTGCGGTAATCCGTAGCTGCGATCGCCATATCTTTATAAACTCCCCAATCTAACTCTTCTGTCTTAACCTTCAAATTCATTAGCACCGAACCAAGCGCCGTCTCTAACTGTATTTTTGATAAATATAGCTGGCGGTCTAACCAACTAGCACTGCTCGCCCTAACTAGAGTTTCTTTAATCAGTTTTGTGCTATTCAATGTCAATTTAAGATTTTTACGGTCGATAGGATTTAAACTATTTTCCTGGCCGTAAATGTATTGGATTTTTTTTAAAATATTTCTATAAAAATGATGGCTCTGCTGACCAAAATCCGATCGCACCATTACCAGCAGCGTTACTATTTCCCCGTACTTGCTGGGAATATCCTGCCATCGGCACTCCAATCCTGAAAAATCGGCTTTTGGAGAAACGCCATTATTTTTAATGCTGTAAATATTACCAGCAACCGGGTCTTTAATAAGTTCAGTAGCACGGGTTAAGCCACCGCCGATAAAAACAGCTTGGCTGTAATTTTCCGAAACTTTAAACTTAGCTATTTTTACCGGATAATTAGCTGCTACCACAACTTTAACCGGCACGACCCCAACTCGCAAATCCATATCAAATTCAGTCTTAGCCAGTTGTTGAGTGGCCAGCAAAGCTTTCTGGGCAGCGGGTAAAAGCGATGGCCCCATTAAAAGAGAAGCGCCGTCGCCACCAAACACAAACGGAATCTCAGTTTTGCCTGCTACATTCAAAACAGCAACGATCGAACAAGCCCCCAATAAGTTAACTTCTTTGTATTTTCCAGCTTCAATCGCCTGTGTAGAACCGCGAATATCAGTAACAACAATGTACCAATCATCAGGTACGTCAAAAAAATTACCGATATCGGTAATCTGGAGAAAATTGTCCAGTAAAGGTAATTCGGAATAGAAATTTTCTGAATTCATGTTATGATTTTCCAGATTTGCTATTAAACTTAGTGAAGCCTTTTAGCACTAGCGTTTGTAACTATTTGTGTCTCAACAGCAGAAGCCCTCTCGTTCCCTAGCGGGGATTGCCGGCATTGTCGCAGTCGCCACTATAATTAGCAAAGTCTTTGGATTGGTGCGCCAAATTGCGATCGCCGCAGCCTTTGGAGTCGGCGTCGCCGTCGATGCCTACAACTACGCCTACGTCATCCCTGGTTTCTTATTTATTTTGCTCGGAGGGATTAACGGGCCATTTCACAGCGCCATAGTCAGCGTTTTAGCCCGCCGCGACAAAAAAGAAGCCGCACCCTTAGTCGAGACTATCACCACGTTAGTGGGCGGCTTGCTGCTGTTGGTAACAGTAGCTTTAATTATTTTTGCCGATCCCCTGATCGATTTGGTAGCACCGGGATTAAATAGAACAGCAGAAGGTTTACAAATAAAAGCAATTGCCGTCCAGCAATTCCGGATTATGGCACCGATGGCATTACTTTCAGGCTTAATCGGCATTGGTTTCGGCAGTCTCAACGCCGCCGATATGTACTGGTTGCCTTCGATTAGTCCTTTATTTTCCAGCGTTGCACTTGTCGGCGGTTTGGGGATTCTCGCACTGCAACTCGGAGACAAAATTATTCAGCCAGAATACGCACTAATGGGCGGCCTAGTGTTAGCTTGGGGAACTTTAGCGGGCGCAGTTTTGCAGTGGTTGGTGCAACTGGTGGCGCAGTCGCGCGCCGGCTTGGGAACATTGCGCTTGCGGTTTAATTTTAAACGCCCCGGAGTGCAAGAAGTAATTAAGGTAATGGTTCCTGCTACCTTATCCTCAGGAATGCTGCAAATTAATGTCTATACTGACCTATTTTTCGCATCCTACATCCCTCAAGCTGCCTCTGCGTTGGGTTACAGTGGCTTGTTAGTTATGACGCCTTTAGGCATCATTTCTAATGTAATTTTAGTGCCATTTCTACCCATATTTTCTCGCCTCACCGATCCGAGAGATTGGCCGGAATTAAAAGATCGAATTCGTCAATCTTTAATTTTGACCGCCCTTACGATGCTGCCGCTGAGTGCTTTAATGGTAACGCTGGCCGGGCCGATCGTCCGCGTTGTTTACGAACGCTATGCTTTTGATCGATCGGCCTCGCAGTTTGTCGCGCCGATATTGATGGCTTACAGTATTGGAATGTTTGTGTATTTGGGACGCGACGTTGTGGTACGGGTATTTTACGCTTTGGGAGACGGAGAAACCCCTTTTCGTGTCAGTATTATCAATATCTTTTTAAACGCTCTTTTGGATTATTTATTGGTAGGAGCTTTTGGCGCGCCCGGATTAGTTTTGGCGACGGTGGGAGTGAATCTTCTTTCGATGGTTATGCTTTTGTACTGTTTAGATAAAAAGCTGGGTGGCCTGCCTTGGGGGGAGTGGAGTTTGCCTTTTCTGGGGTTAACTTCTGGCAGTTGTCTAACTGCTTTCGTTACCTTGGCTACTCTGCAAGGCTGTCAAAGAGTTTTGGGTACTGAAGGTTTGGTAATTCAATTAGTGCAGTTGAGTGTAGCAAGTTTTGTAGGCTTAGGGGTTTTTGCCCTGTTTGTCAGTCAGATGAAGCTGCCGGAAGTTGATATGTTTGTTGATCGCATTCGGGGGCGTTTTCGCAAATAAAATTGTCGGGCGGGTTAAGGGCGAAATACCAGACACAACGCCCACAATCTGCGTACAAAACCCGCCCTTTACTTTACATTTTGCGCTGAAATTCCTCAAGAACATCCATCAATTGAACTTGACACTGCATCGGAATTAAATCTGCCAGTGGCACTTCCCGCTTGCCGCCGCCCAACTTGACAGGAATTCCCTGCAAAACTCGTTCAACTTTGTCAGCATCTAAATTGCCATCTTCCAGCATTGAATAAAGTTGTTGGGCAACAACGGTATGCAGGTGGGCGTCATTGAGATACAAATGCCACTTGGCAATGTCAATGTAGACATTTTCGCCGATTTCGGCTGCTAAGGATTCGATCGCCTGTGTAGTATTAGCCATATCAAAAAAGCCGAAAGTTATTTGTTATCAATCAAAAGACTT
>Ga0247774_1000404_pt1 | contig 21379 bp, 14 predicted proteins | sample UWRJL001104B6_FD_179933 | JGI IMG/M metagenome (GOLD analysis project Ga0247774, IMG submission 179933) | Plant litter microbial communities from Arlington Agricultural Research Station in Wisconsin, United States - UWRJ-L001-104B-6 | ecosystem: Environmental > Terrestrial > Plant litter >... | reverse complement strand
CATCAAGCTTGGCACCGACAACGCCGGCTCTGGATTCCTCGAACTCCGTCTTCATTGTCTCGAACATGTCTCGGAGGTCGTCGCCGATGGTTGCATTGTTTGCAATGGTCTCTCCCATCTTCTCGAGCAGCTTTCCGAGCGTCTCGATGCCTCCAACGCCGTCTTCGAGCCTGGCCTTGGTCATGTCCTGGAACTCGCTCAGGAAGGCCTTGACCTCTGTGATGCGGTCGCTGACGCCCACGGTTTCAGCCTGTCGCTCTTCCATTGCCTTTGTGTTGGCATCAACGGCCGTCTCTATGCGCGTCTTCAGGTCGTCGACAGAGGTTGCCAGCTCCTCCTTGGTGGGTAGGACAGCAACCAGGTCCGTCTTTGCAACCTGCTCCACCATGGATTTCAAGTCCAAGCAGACAGCCTCGATGGCCTCAATGTCCGACTTGACCACTCGCTCGGGGTTCTCAACTTCCTTGTCGGCTCGCTCCTTCATCTCGTCGTAGCCAGCCGCAACGTGACTAATGAGAGACTCGAGCATGGACAGATCCTCCTTCCGAGACAGCAGATCCACCTGTCCCACCATGGCAGCCAGAGACTCGCGTGATTCCACAAGGAGACCCTCAATGACGTCCATGTGCTCCTTTCGAACCGCCTGCTCGCCGTCGATAAGGTCGTCCAGTCTTGCCTTGGTATTCCGCAGGATCGTCTCGATGGCTTGGACGTCTTCCCGAAGCGATGGGTCTGCGGCCGTGGCCTCGCCGGCGGCTTGGGCCCCGTGCGTCCCCTCGACTGTGTCCTTGACGTTTCGGAGCACCTCCTCCAGCCTGGCCACATCGTCCTTGGTGGCGGTGCTCAAGTCGGGACCAGATGGCTGTGGGTCCATGGCCTCGACCTTGATCCTCAGCTGCGTGATAAGCACCTCGAGGTTCTTTATGTCGTCGTGCTTCAACATGTCAGCCGGCACAACCGCCTTATCGTTAATCGGGGCCACTGCCCGCTCATCTCTCGCTTCGCGGATGCCGTCAATGTCAGAGCGAACCCCGTCCAATCCAAGCTTCAGCGCTTCGAGGATCTCATCGTTCGCCGTAAGGTCCACCGGGCGGTTGCTCATCTTCTCTACGCTGGCTCGGAGCTCGGTGAGGCCATCGTGTATTGCATCCATGATCTCTCCGGTGCCGGCCAGGGGCCTTTGCAGCTCGGCACGGATACTATCCAGCCCGTCCTTGATGACCTCGAGAGCCTCCTTATTCGGGTTCTGCGGGGCCGCGGGGACAATGGACATGTTGACGCTGTCTCGGAGCGAATCGATCCTTGTTTGAAGCATTTCGGCCACATCGTCTCGGAAGCAGTCCAGCACCTTCATCAGCTGTTCTATAGCTTCCTCCTGACCAGAAAGGCGCCTCATTCTGTTAACATAGTCTTCCATGTCCGCCCGGAGCTTCTCAAATCCGTCCTTGGTGGCGTCCAAAACTTGTTCTGTGTCTCGCCCGTTGGCGGCCACGTTTTCCTTGGCCTCTTCGGAAACCGACCTGAACTCGAGTCGCATAAACTCTACAAGTTCATTGAGCTTCGTCGTAATCTCCTCGTTGCTGGGCTGCGGAACCGTCAAGGCTGCCGAAGCCGTAAAGTCGAAATTGCCCAAGCCCTCCTTGACTGCCTGAACCATGTCGTCCCTTGTAATATCGGTCCCGAGAGCGGCTGGCGCGACGGGGAACTCGAACTCCTCCAGGCACTCACGCACAGCATCGAGAATCTCGTCTCGGGACAGGCTAGCCGCCGACTCCATCTTGGGCGGAACAAAGTGCTTTAAGCCCTCGACGACGGCCTTGAAGACTTCCTCGCGAGTGGCGCCAGTGGGTCGGTCATCCCGTGGGGCATACATTTGGAATCCCTCCTGCAGACAGGCTAGTACCTCATCCCTCTCCAAGCCATATTGCTCCACGTTGATCTCGGGCTTGTAGTTCTCCCATGCGTCGCTGACGGCCCTGATTATATCGTCTCGGTTGAGGGTGGCTTGCTGGGGGCGGCCAGCCGGAGAGTCCTTCAAGGCCGCCCTTACGGCGTTATAGATTTCCTGGTAGTCGACGAGACTTGCCTTGGATGACGCCGAGGCAGCAGATTGCCGCCTGTGTTCCCTGAGGAGGTGGTCCATGTGGTCTTTAAGTTCCTTCAATCCTTCACTGATGATGCGTTCCATTCTTTCCTTGTCTACCTGATCTTCGGCATCGTCGTCTTTCGTGGCAATCTCATCCAGCCGACGCCGAATTTCTCTACCCATACCCAGCACTTCACCGCGAAGTTCGCGAACAAGGGCCTTGACTTCGGCTGTGAGGCCTCCTCCCTGAGCCACACTGTCCTTGACCGACTTTATGATGTTCAAAATATCTTCGTTGACAACATTGGCGGTCCCAGTCGACGGCGCCGACGCCCGGCGACCATCGTTTTCGTGAAGAAGCCTCTCTACCCGTCTCGTCATGGGTCCCGACCCCGGTGAAGCGCCACCAAATGGTAGCTCCGGCCGATCTGAAAGGTCGCCGAAGCTGAAGTTTCGGTCTCGTCCGCCACCCCTGTTGCCACCTCCGCCGCCACCCGACCCGGTGGCCACCATGGCCTGCTCCGAGTTCTTGGCCAGATCCAGAAGCTCCTCAACCTTGGCCGCAGACGCCATTCCGCCAAGTTGTTCGGCAACGTCGGACAGGCGCGTCACGAGGAGGTCCTGGCCCTCCCTGGTGCCCATGTCTCGGACAATCTTTTCCAGAAGAGCTATGATGGCTGGGGCGTCTGCGCTGTATGTCGACCCGGAGGTGCTTGGCCTATCTCGTTCCATGGAAGCGGCAAAGCTGTTGGGCGAGGGAATCCTGGGCAACGAGAATGGCCGGATGGACTTGGAGGCAGAAAAGGACGAGTTATGTGGCTTGCTGTCAATCAGTAGCCCGGACGAGAACGGATCCCTCGCAGTCTGCCGGACGCTGGGATCGTGGATGTTGGTGATGAGATCCCTTAGGCTCTTGCGGATGTCTTCATCCCTGGAATTTGTGGCTTGCTTGAGGCTCATAAGGTCCGTGGCATTGTCTCGACTTCGGCGGGTCAGAGCCGCCATCTCCTTCTGAAGGGAAGTGGCAATACTGGTAAGAGTGAGAATTTGGCCCGAGAGAGAGGTAGAGTCTGTGTTTGGCGGCGTCGCTTTGACGAGGGCCGTCGAGCCATTCGTGACGTTCGACAACGGCGCGTCAGCCTCTTTGGCTGCCGGGGTCGGCATGTTGTGCAGTGCGAGCATGGTGGCGGACTGAGGAGGAGTGTTCTCGCCGAGAATGCTCTGCTGAGGACGGCGCACTGTCGGCCTCACAATGGGGGTAAAAGTGGAACCCGGGGCTGGTGAGGTCACGGCGCTTTGCGATTCTTTCTCGGGGGAATGGCATGGAGAATCTCGGCTTCGAGTTGGCGTCGATGGCCTTGTATTCTTCTCGGGGGACTTGGGTGACGAAGACGCGCACTCAAGTAGAAGACTTCGATCTCGGACGCTTCCTGGTTGAAGGGATTGCATCCGTCGATGCGATGCCGGCCGTGGTAGCGGCCGCTCCGGCGATATCTCGCTCATGCGCTTGGCTAGGAGAGGGTTGGGCACTAAGGCGCTCTCTCGCGCTTTTTCTGTCAGGGCGGCATGGGCCGACTGAATGGCACTGCTAGTACCCGGCCGCGAGCTTCCCACGCTGGGGGACTGAGGGTTGAGAGGCAGCGGCGGAGGCGCCCTCTCCGGATCGGAGCTATCCCACCTGCAATTCAGCGTCAGAAATGGCCGCAACCGAAAAACCAGCGACTGGGAAGGCGGACGATATCTGTCCCCGCATGTCATGAAAGGCGCCGCGTTAACAACTTACATTGGTACGACGAGGGCTCGTCCCTGGTCTGACGAGGAAGAATGTTGGTGTCTCAGGAACCTTGTCCCATCTGAGGGGACATCACGCTCGATTGGCGGCATGATGCCCTTTTGTTGATTCAACGAGTGAGATGTTGACAATTTGGATAGCGGCTGTTCACCGGCCGATATCTAGGGAAATCTCAATCCCGTTTCGCAGGAAACGAATCGCCGCAACGAGCCTTTCCCGTTTGCGTGTAATTGGGACTGCCTTGTCGATAATATCAAGGTAGTAATGGTGAGATACGATTGTGGTTAAATGTGGTTTTGACCGTGTGGACGGGTGGACGGATTACCAAGTAGTATGGCGGCTATGGCTGTCGACACGGCACCACGCCCCATAGATTTACAAGGCTAACGAAAGTTGTTTGTTGAATGGCCGTTGCCGGGACAACAAGGCGCCCAGGGCTCCTCCCACCGCGACCCTGCGGGATGGGGGGTAAGTCCCCACTGTACTTCGGCACGAGAATCGGCAGGTCCGCCGGTGGCCCCCACTGCCGGACATCGGCGGGCCGGCGCAGCAGCTGCAATGCAAGTTCTTGAATGCGCTATGGATCTACAGCTTCTTACCCTCTCTAATCTCATGTCTATACAAAAACAACGGCCTTCATTACAACATCTCTATATTACATTCGCACATCTGGTATATACCGCCTCCTAACCGATATGTGTCCGTGATCAAGCGCCGCGCCTTAAGCACGACCTTCAGGCAGAGCTTTGGTCTCATTTCTATTACCGCGGAAACACCCTATCAAAGGCCGGGATGAGCGTCTGTGCTAGCCAGAAGGAGAAGACAAGCTTTGGACCCGTCATGAGTAGCTAAAACGAGCAAGTGGTTAGCAAAGTCCGGCGAGCCTGGATGATGGTTCGTTCCTGCAATTCTTGAGGCGCCATCTTACCTTGGGAACCAAGCCCTTGAAGAAACTGCTGAAACCTTCCTTCCGCGCCATTTTGGAGAGGATGCGGAAGCCGCTTTCGGGGTTTTCAAAGTTCCGGTTCTGAATTCTGGTCTTGATGACATCTAAGGGCGCGGAGACGACCAGAGACGCCGAGGCACCGGCAATCGAGGCAACAAAGTTCTGGAACCATGTTGCCTGGTTGTAGTCCTGGAGTTTGAACATGTATTCCTTGGTGAATGCAGAACCTCCGAAGAGCGCAAATGATCCCGGAGCATTTCTGGCCGCCGTCCAGCCCCATCCTCGGTAGAGGCCGAACCCCTCGTCCCTGACAATCTTGAAGACGCCTCGGCCGCGGAAGGCCTCAGGGTTGGTTTGTCTCTTGATCTTGAGGACGTCCAGCGGAAGCAGCACAATCTCGCCAATGCCAATTAGACTATTGCATCCAGTTAGCCGGCCAATTGGCACCTCGCATGAAACAGAGAGTTGCATACCTCCCCGCTGTCGAGTGCATGATGGCTTTGCCCGTTTTCTTCCCAAATGCCGCCTCGAAGTTTTGCCCGTAGTGAGTTGACAGGTAGTCGCGAGCAACGGGCTGGCCACCGTACTTATATATCCGTTGCAGCACCTTGTATCCTCCTGCATAGCCGAGACCTGGGAACAGAGAGAAAAACTTCTTTCGCAGCCCAGCATCAGCCTTGTCCTTGAAGATAACCTGCTTCAGTTGGGAACTGCTTGTGATTCGGCTCTCGTTGCTCATTAGCCGCTTCGCGATGGTGTCGACCTGTCAACCTGTGAGCAATCCTGGCCGTACTGACCTAAGCTATCAGAGGAGGTTGCATACGGGATGGAAGAGCATGAGCTCGGCGATACCAGCGGAGCCTGACCAACTGCCATTAGCACATCTACAAATTTCGCCAGAGGGCAGCTCTGCCCCTACCAGACCCCACCAAACGGGCCATATTAGACTCCTTCTCCCTCGCGGAGGTCATCGATGGAGACATGGTTGCTATCTGGAGACGAAATGAAGAGACTCGTGGCGCGACTCGGGCCTTTGTGTATGGAAAACAGAAGAACAATTAGCTGGTGTCCTTTGTCGAGGGGTAGGGTAAACGATACCTTTTAACTTCGCCAGCTGTACAGAGTAGTAGATCACGAGAAAATAATGCAAATGCAGCTTCATATGCTAGCCGTGTCATTTATTGCCGGCATTTGTCGGAGTCAGGCCGACTGAATTTTTTTTTTTCAGTTCTTGGCTGCGTGGTCGCATTGCTAAGACTAATTAGCATGCAGCAGCCTGGCCCCTGGTTCTCCGAAGTACGGACTTTTGGACCTACCCTGGACGCTACATGCTGATTGGCCAATTGGTGCTGGCCTTCGCCGCGCTTCGCGCACTGAGTGAGCACTCACGCTTCAAGCCCTTTCTATTAAGCGGCTGAGCAAGAGCAGGAGAAAAAGTACGAAGGAAGCAAACCAGAAAAGTATGAAAAATAAGAAGGCTCTTGATCGATCGATGTCGAATCGTATTGGATGTTTGCATCTACCACCCTCTATCTTCCACTATGAAGCTGCTATTGCAAGGTTGCTGGTCTCAATAGTCCCGCAGGCACGCTACAATCTCGTCTAGCCTGAATATTGATCCCAGCAGCCGACTTTCCTTGTCCTGATACGCACGGTATCTGCGGTAGTAGGTCTGATCTAGAACTTCTTCTACCCTGCCCTTGACGTCGGTTCGACGGACAAAGTCCAGAATGTCCCGAACCTTTGCCTTTTCCACATCGCGGACCTGGAAACATCGCACCATAACTTCGCACAGCCGCTCCGGAAGCAGACGCCGTATTCGCTCCTTCTCGCAAAACCAGAGACAAAAGGACCGGTCCACGACTCGGCTGTTGTCCTTGGGCACTTCCTGCACATCAACAAAGCCTGCTTCCAAAAGTTTTGCCATGGTTGTTTGCACCTGTCGTTTCGGCAGAAATGTCTTCATCGACAAGGTTTTCTCATCGAGTTTGCCGAGATGCTTGAGCGCGTTGACCAACCGAAGCCCGAACAGTCCCGCTGTTGCTTCGACCATTGCATCGATGTGAGCCTCCCGAAGGGCTGCCAGGACCATGTCGAAGTCGACGGTGAAGCGGCCCTCTCCTTTTTTGCTACACTGGCGAGCAAATCCTCGCTTGTCGGTGCAAAGGAGCATCAGATGACGGCGTAGTGCCTCCACCTTGGAGTCCTTTGCTTCTGGGAGACAGCCAAACTTCACCCCTTTATGTCGAGTTCCGTTCTGCTTCGGTTCTTCCCCGTCGTCCGAGTCATCGATCAGGTATCGAGTACGCTTGCGCTTGCCAGTCTCCTGTGGAGCCTCCTGCGAAGCCTCCTGCGAAACTTCTTGCGAAGTCTCCTGCTCCTCATCATCCAAATCCATTTCTCCCGCTGATGAGTCGTCCAATTGGCTGTCATCAAGGACCCTGTCCTTGCTGACCTTGGCTATGCCGTTATCAAGGGCTACCGTGATGTCTAGAAAGTCCAATATCTCCGATGGCGTTACGCCGCGTTCCTTGGCAGTCTCATCGTCAAACATGCTGCTGTGCGCTCCATCAACTCGTGAGTTCAACTGACAACGTGACACTTTTTCGGTCACGAGATGTAACAGGCTCTCGTACACCCTAGAAGTTGTTTCCCCAATGGTGTCCTCGGCAAATCGGACCAGGCTTTCGATTCGAAGGTCAACCAGGCATTTTTCGTAGTTGAGTTTCAGTATGGTGTTAGCCTAGATTTGGGTTAGCATGCTTGGTGGCGAAGCCACGAACGAAGGAACCCTCACCTCAAGGATACACCGCTGCTCATTTGGAGGACTATCGCCGCAGGCATTGCCATTGCCCAGTTTTCTCTTCTTAAGACCTGGCAAACCATATTCACTATCCAGGCGGTGCTTGAGCCGCTTTCCCCGGTCTCGAGCTTTCCGAAGTCTGACTGCTCTTTCCACCGACAACTTGTCCTTTGCACTCGCCCCTTTGGCATTGGCAATGGTCTTAGAGTACTCTGCATCAATGGTAGCAAGCACCGTCTCGAGGTTGGCGAAGTCTTCCGGTCCATCCACCACATCGAGAACCTCTAACTGGATAAGCCGCGCCACAATATCGTGAAGATGAAAGATCGACTTGATGGCCGACGAAGCCCCCCCGCCGCTGCTCCTCTCTCCATTCGGGTCGGCTATGGCACCTGGAGCCGAGGTCGTGGATTGGGCTCCAAAAGCTTTGCTAAGGTCCCCCAGTTCGACAAGACCGAAAGCATGGAGGCTTCGTACCACTTCTTGCTCGGCGTGGCCATATTTCCTGCCAATGAGCTCGTCGATTTTGCCGATACGCAGAAGGCTGTAGCAAGAATCCACGCTGGCTTCGTAGGTGGCCGTTCCGCGGGATGTAGTGGAGTAGTGGATGAGGTTGTACTGGGTGAGAACGGCTAGTCCATGCTTGAGCTCGAGGACCGCCAGACCTGTAGGCTCCAGCAGTTCGTGCAACCGAGAAGGCCCTCTCAGGAGGAGGGCTTTGATGATTATCTGTAGTCCAAATTAGTTAAGCACACGATAGATAACATGAGGGAAAGTCTTCAAATTCAGGCGGCCATACGCTGGGAGTCTCTCCATAAATATCGTTGACAACTAGAGGTATGAGCACTGCAGTGTTTTTAGTCTAGAAGATTAAAATAGTTAGTTCTCGAACACTGTTATCGAAAATTTGTGAGATTTCTTACCACTATCATCGTGCTGGTAATAATAGCGTTTATTGGAAGCTGAGATGCGTCTTGCTTGTGTATTTATGCTGACTTTAGAAGCGCAAAATGAATAAAGCAATTAGAACTGCAAGTGAATGAACAGTGAGTACGAATCAGGCAGCGAACTGGACGCTCCAACCGCCCCGAGCAAGGTGACTCAAAAGTCAAATTCAGTTCCCAGTCATAATTTCTGATACCCAGCTACCTAGGTAGGTAAGTGGTCTAGTGCGTAGGCCGAGCTGCCATGGCAAAGTTTCAAAGGTTCTATGTTGGGGCGACGCAACCCGCCAAATTCTTAGTTTGCAGCTTTTCATTGGTGCTACCTGCTATTCTCAGTGAGGTGCAAAAGTTTTCGAACCAAATAAATAACTACTAAGGGGCTGTTTGTGTCTGAGAGAGAGCGGAAAAATTAGCCAACAACACAAAAATTAAGATAGACAAGAGGAAAAAGAAGGAAAAAAGACGAGAGCAAGATATATCGAGAAATAGAATGAAGATAAAAAATTAGGAATATAAACAAGATGGGAAGAGACGAAATGGGAATAGTGAATACTTTTCGGACGGCGGCGCTGATCTGGTCGGTCGGGATATCACGTGATGCTATGTTTTCCGAAAATTACACGGAGCTGGCTGGCCGGCTGCTGGAGAGGTTTCAATCTTTACCGAGCTACGAGAAGATCACGAAGCACAGCCGACCCAATTGCTGGTTTCAACCTGCCAAAACCCATCTACAATGATCTCGAGATCATCTGCCGCTCGGTTGGCCTTCCGAGGAGCCCAGTGCGCGCGTCCTATTCAGCGTCGGGCATTCGCGGCTGGTGCCTCGGCCTCATCCTCTTTCGAGGCGTACGATGCATCCGGAGTCAAGGTGGCCTCGAGGGATACCCATGGCCCAACTGCAACGCTCGCCGTCGTAGCCAAGGCGGGTACAAGATATCAACCATTGCCAGGTCTTACAGTAGGACTGGAGGAGTTTGCTTTCAAGGTCAGCCATTCTCGGACTCGGTGTCGATGGTAGATTTTGCACTGAGCTAATTTCTGGCCTGGGTAACAGAACACGACCAAACGCTCCGCGCTTCGGATCACGAGAGAATCAGAACTCCTGGGCGGCCAATTGACCTCGTATCACACCCGAGAAGCCCTAGTGCTCCAGGCGAGCTTTCTCCGCGATGATATTCCCTACTTCACGGAGCTTCTTGCCGAGATCGTCAGCGAAACCAAATATACTAGTAGGACGAAATCACGCCGCCTCCCATTCTACTGTTTGCTAATTCTATTCAGCGCACGAGTTTCATGAGGACGTCGAGAGGGTTCTGCACCTTAAGCAGGCCAAGATTGCCGCGAGCCCAGCAGCTCTGGCCCTCGATTCCGCCCACTCAGTCGCCTTCCACGCCGGCCTCGGCGCTCCCATGTACCCGACGCCATCGAGTCCCAAGTCATACCTTGACGAGCATGCCGTGGCAGACTTTTCACTAGCTGCCTATACTAAGGGAAACATCGCCCTTGTTGCGGATGGTGTCTCTCAGGGGACACTCTCGAAATGGGCTGGCAAATTCTTCGATGGAGTCCCAGCCGCGCAAGCTGGAGACCTCGGTCTCAACTTGACTTCTTCGACGTACTATGGCGGAGAGCAGCGCTCTGAACACGCCCGGGGAAATGCAATGGTCATTGCCTTCCCCAGTTCTGCCTCCGCCGAACTTGCGGTTCTCGCTGCTCTTCTCGGTGGGCCCTCGTCGGTTAAGTGGTCTCCAGGCTCTTCTATACTGGGCAAGACTTCTTCAGCAGGTGCTGTAGCGTCGGCGACGAATCTTTCATACTCGGATGCGGGGCTGCTTGCCATCCAGATATCTGGATCTGCGTCGGCAGTCCGGAAGACGGCCGAAGAAACTGTCAAGGCCCTCAAAGCCATCGCCAGTGGCTCAATCAACAAGGAGGACATGACAAAGGCTATCGCAAAGGCTAGGTTTGATGCCCTGGAGAAGAGCGAGCTGAGAGATGCTAGCCTGCTTTCTGTTGGCACCAACATTGTCCATGGTCAGAAGCTGGAGGCTGCGCAAGCGGTGGCTACAGACATGGCGTCTGTCACAGCAGACAAACTTCAGTCTGTAAGTCTCACCGACCCCCAATCATCCAGGAACATCAAATATGAGGCATTGCTAACACCGTCGCCAGGCCGTCAAGACGCTGTTGGATGGACGGGCAACCGTGTCGACAGTTGGAGATCTTCACGTCCTACCATTCGCAGAGGAGCTTGGCTTGAAGGTATAGAGGGGCGTAATGGGGAAATGGCCACTGTACCAACAAATCCTAGACCACGGGAAGAATGTCCCCTTTGTGAATTTTCGTCGTAGATTTTTTTTAGAAGATTACATGAAGCATTGCCGCTTATTCTTTGGTCTCATCCATTCCTGTCTCGAGCTACGAACAGAATTTGAAGCTCTGAGTTGACATCGGTAAGCTTCCCAGCTGTGTCAGGAAAATACCACGGCCTCAAAAACGGAACAAAAGCCCTGGTTTTCTTGCCTAAAGACTTGCTGGTGAACTACTACCCTGCAATATCACGACGGTGAGAGACAGGCAGACTAGGAAAATTTGGCTGGTGGTCCGCAAGTGGTCCCGCGGCCGTCAATTATTCGAAACATAACCGTCAAAAATTGAGACCTTGCTTTGTATGACGGGGAAAACCAACCAGCCTTTTTTGGACGGGCCCGTCAATACCAGCTTGTCGCAAAGTACCGCATGCACGGTTGCTCGCTATGCTTATGCCATTTTGCGCTTGTCTTTTTCTCCTAAGAATTTCCATGAAGCCCTCGGGAGAAACCCAGAACGCCAGAAGGCATATATGATCACTTGAGAGAAAAGGTGCTGAAAGGTGCTGAAAAGCAACGAACCACTCAGAAAGGAGCGGGCTCGCTCTCGGTTCTGAAGCCAGAAGACTCGAAGGCCCTAGGCTTGCATCAAAGTCTGACCGGGTTCAGGATGGCCGACTTGTGTTTGTAGCTGTACCTTGGAGTGTTGGTTTGTCACTGCAAGCGTGGGCGGCTGGGAAGCGATGGAAACGGGAAGTACGTACTGCGGTATTGGCACCAAGCGAAATTCACACAGTGCAAAAGCTCAGTCACTCTTCCGTGACCCCTAATAATAGCCTGTCGCACTAGCACTACAGCGGGCCTGTCCGTGTTTCCAGCAGCGGACACTTTTGTAGACCCGATACCACAGCGCTCGAATGTCCTGCCGCCCGCTAAGAATCATGTTCGTAAAAGTGCAGCAGCCAGCCAGCCCTGCATGATTCAAGACTTTAGGGCAGGTGTCAATTGTGTCTGAGCAGATATTTGCACAGCCAAATTCTACCCGTGTTTGGCCTGACCAAAGCCTCATCACAACCACTTGACCTCCTTCCCCAAAAACATCCTCGCCCAACGACCAAAGTTGCCCATTGCGAGGCAGACCATCATCATCACGAGGTTCTGGACGACGCGCGAGGAAGTTGTGGCCTTCAGCCGACCGACTATTCCTTATTGTCCAAATACCCCGTTCCTTCTGTCCGTTGCTGGTAAGTCTGGAGTTCTCTGCTTTTCATTACTGCGCCATCTGTACCCTAGCCGCTGCTGCAGCGAGTTCTCGCATTTGTGTCCAGTCTTTTTTTTTGATCTGCCATGCCTACCATTTGGGGTTCCGAAGCTGCATCGTCGCTCTCGCACTCGAACCCCTTAGCCCATCTCCCTTCCTTGGCAAACCTGTCCAGCCATAATTCGCTTCCTCCCCATTGCCAATTGTATCTTCCGTCAAAGATTTGGAATCCAGATGGCCGGTCCCCTTATGCATCATTGACAGTGTTCACAAGGCAGCCTCGAGACTTCCCAGCCGACATCCTAATTCCACCATCCGCCTCCGTCGAAGGACGACAATCGGCAAGCCATCTCGCCGCCTTTCGATCGACATAGTTTTGAGATTTGTAGTCCCTGGCAGCTTCGGTTTTTGGGTCCTTCGTTTTTTGCATCGCGGAACCATCCCTTTCTTGCCATTCCTTTGAGAAGGTCAGTGCACCACCGAAAGTGTCCAATCTCAAGCGGCAAACTCGAGACAATTTAGTCTGCTGTCTCTCGATGAGTTTCGGGCCTGAAATAGACGACCCGATGAAGTCTTTGTTACGCCCGGCCTTGCCTCCGCAAGCGGCAAAACCCGGCCTACATGGTAGCTAACGTTTGTCATGCAATAGGTCATTCGTCTGTTTGGGTTGCGACGACAAAAAGAGCGATACCTCACTTGTGCGACCGAAGTGGTGCGGGATACGAAGGCATGGTCTGACGGACCAAGAGATAATTGCGAGCCCATCGGATAGGTTGAGATTCGCGCAACATAATGCCGCCCAAGAAAGACGCCGGCTCTGGAGCCAACATGGGTCGGGTTCAGAATGGTGTGTCTACCATTTCCCGACTATACATGTGGTATGGCCATTGCTGATAACCTCTTAGGAACTAGGTCGGGCTTCAGAACCGATGCCGCGATATCGAACAACCGGGCTGCGAACGAGCGAGAGCTGAAGCCTTGGATGCCCGATGCATCGGTCGACGGTGGTAAAACCCTGGGCCTCGAGGACTCGACCGGCGGTGGACACTGGGACCAGTTTGCCGCCAATGAACAACGCTTTGGCGTCAAGACAGATTATGACGAGAACATCTACACGACCGCCATAGACAAAGGCCATCCCAAGTACAAGGAGCGGATGGCGGTTGCCGACAAGATCGCTCGCGAGATTGAGCGCACCGCCCCAACCACGTCGCATGTTGCAGAGGAACGTGTCATGGACTTCACTGGCGGCCGTGATCAAGGTGGCGACGAAGAGGACAAGTAAGTGGCATTGGCTTGATTCTTGGTAGCGCATATGTCTAATTTTGGTTGAATAGGTACTCGGGTGTTCGTCGACAGGATTTCCCGCCCCTCGGCAGCCGCGAGAACAAATACACGCCTCCAGCTAAGAGAGCGCCCTCTGGCCAGGTGACCGTGGTTGGGGCTCCAGTTGATCCGGCTATCATCTCGTCACAGCTCAAAGGTCCGGCAAGGAAGTCCCCGGTCGCGAGGACAGATGAGAATAAGGCGCTCGGGTCCTCTAGCAAATCTACTACTCCCAAGCCTGACGCCGCCTCGAAGCTACCCGACGCCGCCAAAAAGCCCTCGGGACCGACGTCGGAAGTTGACAATGACAAGTCCACGGGTAACAAAGCTTCGGACGGTAAGGCAGTTGATGGCAAAGCGTCGCAGAGCAAGACCTCGGAAAAGCCAGGCGTGGCACCACTGCGGTCGTCTGCTGCAGGTAGAGCCACTGCGCAAGATGGTGCTCCAAGTGCTACGGCAACTGTGGAGCGGGATGTCCTAACATCGTTTAAGAGCTTTGCGGCTGTTCAGCGAAGCAACGCAGAAAAGGTTCGGATTGGCAAGGCTAAGGCCGACAAGGAAGTGAAGCTCACGGAGCTTAAGAAGTTTGCCGACACGTTCAAACTGTCAACACCCGTGCCGACTGATCTGATTGGCATCATCGCGAAGGATCCCCTGAAGCAAAAAGAGATACAGGCCAAGGCAATACAGAATGCCGAGGACGTTTTGAAGGCAAAGGAAGCGGCCACCAAGACAAAGGAGTCGCCAACGAAAGACGCGCCAAGTAAATCGCAGGCGGAGACGCCAACGTCGGCAACGGCCCCAGCCAGCTCGGCGGCGGATACGAAACCAACCACAGCGCGTTCGCAGGGCTCCCACGGTGGAACCAGCAGCCATACCACGGTCCAAGGCCGACATGGTCAGACTCGCCAGTCATATGGATCTGGTGGGAACTATAACTCGCAGACGTTCCGACCCGATCGGTCTGGCGGCCACGCGCAGCAGGCAAGAGCTACAGGCCAGCTTGGTCAACGGCTTCGCGAGCAGCACAAACCGTCGCAGGTGGCACATGGTCCCATGGCGACAGAGAACCGACCCCCACCGACCGGGCCGGCAAACAACGTCGATCCTTCGTACAACCGCCGATTAAGTGGCGCGCCCAGCCACTTCAATAAGCTCAACCCAAACACTCAAGAGTTCCGGCCCAGTCCGTTCGCAGCCGCATTCAGCCCTGGTGGTCACCCTAGCGCAGGATCCAGCCCAAGGTCGACAGTCAACCACACCGATTCGTCCTCGCAAAATATGGCGGCGCCGGCTCTCCAGGCAGTCCGACGCAAAGTAAAGGCTGTTGACAAGACCAAATGCAGCAGCATGGCTCACATCGAGACCATCAAGGCGCCCCAGGGTAAGAACTGGGAGGACAACGGCGGGTTGCGGCCGACATACGACACTCAGCCGACATGGAGACAACTGCAAGAAGAAATCGAGAAGGCAGACTCGACCATGCAGCTTACCTATAAGCAGTATCTGGAACGGAACCCCTTCAGCGGACCGCCGGGCTCCCTGTCCACGCCTAACCCGCCACATGTGACTCCCCACATGGCACATCAGCACCAGCTGCCGTTCCATCTTCAACACGGCGCTGCCATGGCCCCGAGACAGTCGCCTCACATGGTGCCCATGCAGATGCACACACCGCACCAAGCTCATAGTCCCCATGTGGGATACAACTCTGATGATCACCGCATGATGCATTCCAACTCGGCACAATCGTTTGCGTCGCCGCGCATGGCACCGACGCAGGTGGCATACCCTCCGGCCATGAACTCGCCTGCTCAGGTGCCATACAGCCAACCCCTTGTCAGCTCATTCGTGGGGACGGCAGGGGCACCACCCATGGGTCCGTACCGCAGCGTGTCTAACAACCCGGCCTACGTAGGCCAGCAGCCCAACCAGATGCCAGGCCCTATGATGATGCAGCCGCCATTCATGTCAGGACCTCAGGGCATGGTGCCCGCCCATCAATTTCCCGGTTATCCCATGAACCAAGGTGCATTCGTTCCTGGCGGAGTGGCAGTGCCCCAGCAGTCCATGCCCGGCACCAACGGATATGGTAGTCCTGGTCGATCAGCGGCCCCGATGATGGCGCATCAAGGATCCCAGCAAGGACAGCCTGTCTACGGCATGAGCCCGAGCATGGGTTATCAGCAGCCAATGTTTGTCCCACCGCAACCTGGGCAAGGTAAGTTCAACCCTCCAATGCCGGATCCGCATTGGCTGCTAACGCAGATAGCAGTTAACAACCCGAGAGGCTATGGCAACCTCGTTGGACAGCATTATGGGACCAGTCCGCAGCAGATGCATCAGTATGCGCCGCAACACCGAAGCGGCAGCAACAACTACGGAAACAAGAATTTCTCGCATGGCCAGCAACACCAGGGTCCACAAACAAACCATGGCATGCCCGCCCAGAATCGAGCTGCCGACGGCCCTGAGGAAGCCAAGTGAAAACATGGCGTCCATGACGATGGCCTTCTCTCTGGGTGGTCGACATTGCAACATTTTGCCCTCGCATTGATCGTCTTAGCGCGCTAGCTACTGGCACCTTGTGCGCGTACCTCGCGCCATTATCCCCCGCAGGAACGCCGATATGCCTACTAGCTGCACGCGGATTAGCCATGCCTTGCCGGTTCCCCGCCGCCTAGCGAGGGCTTCGCGACGTCGGAAATCCCGTAGCATTACTACTTGTTCGCTGGCATCTACGTTTGACTAGGCAAACTTTTGCTGGAAACACTGGTTAGCATCGACTATGTCATGTCAAGTCCCGCCGTACCCGTCGAGCAGAGCATCATTATGTCTCGACTTCGCAGCCCACCTCGTCACGGAAGAGGCGGGGCTCAGACCACAACCTCTGAGCCGGCTCTTCAACGGCGTCAGAGTGGTTGGCATCGCGCTGAGGCACTGCAGGATTGCAGGATTGCAGGATTTCAGGTACGGGTGGGGTGGATGATGCGTTCGTGCCAGCACCTAGGGAACTTCAGAGACGGCAGGGAGGAGTTGGCTTCATGTCCATGTTGACACTAGGTTCAGGAAAGGCGGAGGTGCCACCCTTGGCTTTGCTATATTCTTTATGTTGTGGTGGCTGGCGCCCATTTCCTGAATCGATGCAGTACTTGTTGAACAGCCACCGGCACCGTCTCCATCTATTACTTTGCCGTGTTGCAGGGACGAGCTGGAATGGACATGGCTGCCACATCCGTTGCCACATTGGTAGTCTGGGGGAGGTAGAAGCGCCTCGGCTCTCGTGGCAGGGGATGCTGTTTACGTCGACCTCTGTAACCCGAGCACAAGCGCACGTGCCGAGGCGGTGGCGTGGTGGTAAAGCTCTCTAGCGGTAGTGGTAAATAAGCAAGTGTTGACATTCTACTTTTGGTGCGTAGTACCTCCCTACCATGTTGACTATGACGCTGTCGTACACGCAATCTTTTCTGTTTTGCTTGTGATGCTAGCCGTACTCCTGCTTTGCTGCCGAGACAGTGGGGTTGCGAGACTGCAAAGGCAATTACTGTGATGGAAGGCCGCGTACTTCACGCAATGGACTCTAGTAGTATCGTAATGCTAACAGCACATGTCAGATGGAACTTCGATTTCGGCACAAGATCATGGCGAACGGAAAGAGAGCTGTTCCCAAAGTCTGGATCATGTTTGGTCGTCATGGGGTCAGTTCACCCGCTGAGATACGTGGTTTGCGTTGGCTGACATTGCAGTCTATTGTCTATCATGTACTTCAGGGCCGCCCCTTTAAGAATCAGGTACTAAAAATAATAAATATGTATATGAACTCCATGACCGATGCAACCGAGAGAAATGCGCCGGGAACTCATTTCCATTCTCCCTCCTTGTTACATTTCACTTCCTTCTTTTCTTGCAGTTACCGGCGTACATCGTATGAAAGTAACCCCTACATCCATGCGAGTCCCTCCGCGTGGGCGTTTTTGGGTTGGAGAATTCTGTCGCCTTACCATCGCATGAATCGAAGGCGCTTCTTGGCGAAGAGGGTAGTGCTTTCGCCGGGGGAGCAACTCGTTCCCGCAGCCATAGGCATCACGACAGACCACTGGCCCGAGGCGCAGCGCTGATACTGCTTTCCGTCCAGACAGTTCCAGATCCCTTCGTTCGAACACGCACCGGTCTGAGCACCGGTAGCTGAGCCGGAGCCGGAGCCGGAGCCGGAGTCGGGGCTCGAGCCACTGCCAGAATCCGAACTTGGAGCAGAAGGGGCAGGAGGTGTGCTGCCTGCATCTGTACCGGCCGCGTCCGAAGCCGCCGGCTCGGTGTCGGATGGAGCCGACGTGGCCGGGCTGCTGGTAGCGGTGGCCAGAGTGGTCGGCTGAGGAGCCTGGCTGTCGGGAGGTTGGGTGACGAAAACGCCGCCGGGACTAGATGCTTGTAAGCATGTGCATTCTTCTTCTCCCCCACGTTCGACGACGATGATGGCTAAGGATGTTGGGGGCTTGGGGGTACTTACAGTGATTCGCTGGGCTCGCCGGCTGGAGGTGCGGCCGAGGTGGCAGCAGGGGGGGCCGCCTCGGCAGGAGAAGTGGCATCAGCAGCAGGGGCTGGCGAGGACGCGGCGCCGCCGTTGTCTGGAGCCGGAGAGCCGCCGTCGTTGCCGCTACCCGCATCACTACCACCGGTGGCAGGAGCGGCTGCCGCACATGAGCCGACAGGGGGGGACGTCTTGTCGGACTGGTTCACCATGTCCGGACCGGGATTGGGGAACTCAAGATCAGAGCCTTCCGCCGTCTTGCACCCGTTTCCAATGTTGGCCAGGAAGATGGGAGGCCGGCTCGAGAAAGACGAGGCCTGCCTAGGTTGAACCTGCGTCGTGTAATTGCCACCGCCGTTGCCATCACCGCCGGCATCACCACTACCGCCGCCGCTACCGCCGCCACCACCACCGACAGTGACACTGGCACAGTTCATGTACAACTCACGATTTCCCACGCGGTTGTACCATGTCCAAGCCAGAAGAGCATTGCCGCTCGGGGCATCGGTGGGGATGGTAAAGGGCAAGTCGGACTTGCCCTGAAGGGGGCAGTTGCCAACAATGGTCTGGATGGCGGTGAAAGTCTTGCCTTGGTCGTAAGACAGCGAAATTTGACAGCTGCCGCCGTTGTGGGATGCGCCTCCTTCAATGGTGATACTGGCCTGCTGGCCCGGGGTGTAGTTAGCCACGGGCTTGGCCTTGTCAGTTCCGAGGAGTTTCAGGGTGCCTTTGCAGGGATAGTCGGATCCCGAGGCGGAAAGCGGAGCTGTATAGCTGAAGTCGATATCGTCTCCGCTGTTGGGGTTGTGCTTGGATCGTAGAGGTGGTGGGTTGGTCATCTCCATGTGGGCCGAAGCCTGCCCGATGGCCAGGCAGACGAAAGTGGCTTTGATTCCGAGCTTCATATTTGCTGAGGTGTGTCACGAATCCAGGTAGATTCGTCGGAGATTGTGGATGGTTGGATCGTGCGTGCGATCTGAAGAATCCAAAGAATGTGCTCAAGTTGAATCTTGTTCGCAAAGGATATGCGTTAGGAAACCTTGGAGGTTGCCGAATTTTTATAGGCAAATCGTGCGGAGGAGTTGAAGACGAGCCAGCTCGTGACGTGAATGAATGATGTGAATGAACTGTTCCAAGCTAGACAGACGCTAGGCTGGGAGCAAGTGAATGGTTCTGTACTCGAGAGAATGAGGTAACAAAGTACACCAAAGGGCCTTCAGGAACAATGGCGATTCTGCCGACCTGCGCAGCAAAAGAGAAGGAAAGGACAGATTCCTGGATAGGAAACAGGATACAGCAAACCTCCAAAAAAAACACAAACACTGAATGCTGGAGAAACAAGGAGGAAAGTCGACACAACATGCTGTGGGACAATAGCTCGCTTTATTTCGTTCGGTTGCCTTCTTTTCTCCATGTACACATTTCCCCCTCAATCGAGGCCAATCTATCAAAAAGGGGGCTCCAGACTCAACCTGGGGCCATCAGTCACTCACCACACACCCCGGTTTGTTTCCAGACCATCGCGCCGAAGCAGAAGCGCCGCATCCAAGTAGAGGTTCCAAGGAGCATAAGTGAATGTGGCCCCCCAGCAAACGAGGAAGGGGATGTGAAAGGCCGCGGCCAACCAGGCCTCAAGCACTGGAGGGCAACTATCCTAACCTCAAACTTCTCACTAGCATCATGCCGTGTGGTGAGTGGTGAGTGGTGTGTGGACCGAGAATCGGGACGAACGCCACTTCCAATGCTTCTTGCGCGGCCCACGGTCCCAAGACGCAGCGCGTCGTCCCAACAAGTTAATCGCCAAGGGCTTGGCACCTGGTTCTCGAAAGCGTCGTGCGTGCAGCCATCAGAGTTAGAGCCGGGAACATACGAAAGTACTCTTAGGGGAGAAACGCTAACTGAGAAACAAGCTCGTGGCAAGGAATAACACCAACTCCCCCACCACTTGCCACTCAGGACGAGAGAAGGCAAACAGCATCCATCTATCTGGAAATGTGGGCCTAAAATGTGGGAAAGGGGAAGTCAGGTACCACGCTGCAATTGCTCCAATAACGTGCGAGAATACGGAGAGCCGCATGTGAATCTGATGCAGGGCAGTCTGCAGTCGGACAAATACTGGCGAATGGCTGACCATCTGCGCGGTTAAGTGTGAAACGAAACGTTGGCGTCTAGGCGGACACGACGGCCTGTGGTGGGGCTATGTACAGATTTAGCGAGATCCCGCGCCACTCACCCGCTGATGAAAGCCGATCCCCCCCCAACTCTCAAATTCCGGGGTAAGGATAAAGGGGGAGCAGGCAAGCAGGAAAGCAGGCGACAACTGAAAGGCTGAAACCCAAAGGCAAGCCAATTGAATTTAAAAGACGAGCCGGTGACAAGGAGTATTTCTGACTCGCTAATTAGTAGGCCGCCGTCGACATGCCTCTCTCTACGGAGCTATACAAGTCAGAAGGCAATAGAAGATCTGTCCTGGCATTCCAGTTTCGCAACTGGGATGCAAGAGGCCGCCTGATAGACTGGCAGGCAGATCCTCCTTGACGTGCAGTCAACGATATCGCAGCATTGGTATCGTGAGAACTCCACATGAGGCCATGTTGCCTGCTGAATACATTACTACGAGGCGCTGAAGTCCTTGCAAACGGAAACCGTTTTTTTGGTTGGAATTTGCAGACGCAGTACGTCATCAAGGCGGCAGCTTTGGCATGCATGCTCTCTTCGCCTTACATTTTTCGTCCTACTATTGGTAGCAGTCCAAGAGCACTGGCTTGATGGCCCGGCTTGCGGATGCTGCAAGCCGCCGTTCGTGGTCCGCTCCCCTGCATGTCACAACCCTTGACAAAGTTCCCGTACAAGTATCGGCATCCAGACCCGAGGCGGTGCAACAGTTGGTTGACGAGGGCCGTTGTTGAGCTTCCCCTTTCTTCATTGACAAGCTGTGGGTCGAGTTAGAGAGGACAGCCTCGTGAGTCATGGGACCCATCGATGGCATGGTCGAAACGCTGCTATTTCTACGTAGGGAATAGCGCAGAATCGCAACGATCCGACCTTGGGTGAGGATTGGATGTCGATATCCGGATACTAACTTTGACGCAGAAAGCCTGGCGTCGTTGCAAACGGTCGCGAGGCTTGTAGGGTGTGGCGGCAGCAGCCGTGGGTCAGGTACTCGGCTTTCGCTTCTGCTGCATTGCCCTTCGATTCCGGCGAGCCGCCGACAGGCGACCGACGCCTAAGCCATCTGAACGAGAGCCAGCCGCTTTCTCAGCGCTTCAGCTGTCTTCCATTCCCACAGCGTTAAAGTTGTCAAAAATAGCATCAAAATTCAACGTTAGTCTCATGGAGACAGCCAACAAATTGATAGTATCTCGGTAGTCTATCTTAAAGACC
>Ga0247774_1000403_pt1 | contig 21393 bp, 20 predicted proteins | sample UWRJL001104B6_FD_179933 | JGI IMG/M metagenome (GOLD analysis project Ga0247774, IMG submission 179933) | Plant litter microbial communities from Arlington Agricultural Research Station in Wisconsin, United States - UWRJ-L001-104B-6 | ecosystem: Environmental > Terrestrial > Plant litter >... | reverse complement strand
TCCTGGGCGGCGCCGGTGCGGGCTGTGCCAACGCACTCGCCGAAGACAACAAGCTCTACACCACGTTTGCAAGCTACAACGACCCGACCGATTTCATCTCGGCACATGTCTACAACGGCGACATCTCCAGTGTGGCGGTAGACTCACTGGGACAGCTCGCGATGTCGGTGCCCATCCTGCCCCGCACCGCCCCGTCCGTCATTCCGACGCCGGTGGGAACGTATAATTTCATCAGCAACGGCGAGCTCCAGACGCTGCTTCCCGCGGCGACATCGTCGGCGACTTATTCACCCATCCGCGTGATCCGCTGACCGATGAACCTGCGTATCAGGCATCAGCTGTTGCGGAGAATCTTCTGGCTCGTGGTCGGACTGGTCGTTGCGGCGCTCGTCGTTCCCAGGCCGGCGATCGTGCCGCCGATCCGCGGCTACATCGTCGACGCGCGTAACGGGCGTCCCTTGGCCGGCGTGAACATCGTCGCGTCATGGCGCCTCGTCCGGGGGACGCTCGGCGGTCATCAGAACGCCGGTCACCTCGAGATCCGGGACGCTACCAGTGCGAACGACGGTAGCTACGAGATCGACGGCTTCGTTCGCTTCTACGTTCCAATGCTCAGGTCGATCGACGTCATCGACTCACCGCGCCTGTTCGTGTTCAAGCCGGGCTACCGGCCCAAGACACCCGGCAACGCTTTCATTGCGGCCGGGGAGGACGACCCGCTGAGGCGCGGCATCTTCGTATATCGATCTTCATGGGATGGCAGGAGGCTCGAGCTCGAGCCGCTCGCGGCCGTTAACGAGATCAGCGATCTACGCAGTGCTGTGCTCGATCTGGTGCGCTCTCCGCGGGCCTGCAGGTGGGATCGCATCCAGTCGATGCTGCTTGCCATCGACGCTTCACCGTTTCGTCCGCGAGATCTCTCGGATGTACTCGACGAAGCGACGAGTTGCGGCCAGGGCGAGGCGTTTCAGCGCAGGCTCGGAACCGTCAACCGTTGAGTCGTGACTCTCAGCGGACCTCGGCCTGGGGATGCACAGCGTCGCGGATCTCCGCGGCGTAGCGCTCCATGTCCACGTCGCCGCGAGTCAGCACCACGATGCTGCCCTTCTTCGCGTCGGGGATGATCACACCCTTGTAGCCGTTGCCATCGAAGTGCTCGATCGCCTTCACGCGCTCATCGGGCAGCACCAGCACGGTGGCCGTGCCATGTTCCGCACGCACGACGAAGTGCGGCACGAGCCGGCCCCGCAGAAAGCACGTGCGTATGAACACGATGCTCGGATTGATCGGACTCAGGTGCAGGCCGGAGCGCTCCATCACCTCGCGCACGGCGGACTCGTCCACGGGGCTCTCCAGCGGCCCATCGATCTTCTCGCTGAGAACGTGCGAGACGACGTCTGCCGCGAGCGAGTGGCTCGGCAACGCGCCCCACAGCACCAGCACTGCGGCCACGGCGATCAACACGCTTGCCGCCATCGCCCATTGGCGCCCGCGAGAATACGCCGGAACCACCGGCATCGGCGCCGGCTTGGTGACCGGCAGGTCGATCATCATCGCGCGCCGGATCTTCTCTTCCAGCTTCAACATCTCGCGCTGGTACTGAACGCATTCCGGGCACTCACGCAGGTGAGCCTCGAGCTCCGGGCTCGTCGCGTTCGGCTCCGCGCCGAGATGCAGGTGCACGTCACCGCACTTCATGGCGTGCCCTCGACAGACGTGCCGCCGATGGCCTCATCGCCCGCGGGCTCGCAGTCGAGTCCGGGTTTCAAGCCATAGATCTCGCGCAGACGGTTCCGCGCGCGGAACAGCCGTGTGAGCACGGCAGGAATCGACAAGTTCATCTCCTTCGCAATCTCGGCGGTGGAATAACCGCCGAGCACCTGCATGACCAGAGGCTCGCGGTAATCGTCCGGGAGCCGGAGTATCGCGCGTCGCAGATCGAGCAGATCTCCATCGCCCATGCGGGCCAGCGCGATGTCTTCGCGAGCCACGACTTCGCTCACGTCCACCGTGACGAGCCGCTTGCGCTCGTAGAGGCGCGCATGCTCGCGGCGAACGATCGTGAGCAACCAATGACGCACGGCGGCTGCGTCCTTCAGCTCCGAGCGCGCACGCCATGCGCGTAGCATGGCCTCTTGAACGACATCTTCAGCAACCGATCGGTCGCGTGCCAGCCAGTACGCAAAGCGCACCAGCTCGGGACGCACGGATTCGAGAAGCTGGCCGAATGCATCTCCCAGGCGCTCTTCACTCTCGTCAGGGCGTGTTTGAATCATGTATAAGACCGGCCTCCCCCGACTCACATTGCCATGAACGACGCTCATTTGCAGTGCCGCGACCAAACCCCTGAAAGCGCCGGCTTTTTCGAGCGCGTGGCGTGAGCCAGGCATCCGATCTCTACGGCGTCGTCGGGCATCCGGTGGCGCACAGCTGGTCCCCGTTCATCCATGGGATGTTCGCGCGGCAAACCGGCGAGCCGGTGAGCTATCGCCTGCATGACGTCCAGCCAGAAAACTTCCGCGTCTACGTGCTCGATTTCTTCGCGCATGGCGGCCGCGGATTGAACGTTACCGTTCCACACAAGGTCGCCGCAGCTGAGCTCGCAGATGAGCTCACTCCGCGGGCAGAACGCGCGGGCGCCGTGAATACGCTGGCCCTGCAGCGAGACGGCCGGCTGCTCGGCGACAACACCGATGGTGCCGGCCTCGTTCACGACCTGCGCGACAACCTCGGCGTGAATCTCGGCGGGCGGCGGGTACTCATCGTTGGCGCCGGCGGCGCCACGCGCGGCGTGGTGGCGCCTCTGCTGGTCTTGCGGCCGGCGGAGCTGGTCATCGCGAATCGCACTGCTGATCGTGCAGCCGCTTTCGCGGCAGACTTTCAGGATATCGGCACGGTGAATGGCTGCGGATTCGACACCGTAGGCAATGACGCGTTCGACCTCGTCATCAACGCCACATCCGCGAGCCTCGCGGGCGAAGTGCCGGCGATTCCTCCAAGCGTGATCAAGGCAGACTCGCTCTGCTACGACATGGCCTACAGCAGGGGCGACACGCCGTTTCTCAAGTGGGCTCGTGAACACGGCTGCCCGCATGCCGTGCAGGGTTGGGGAATGCTAGTGGAACAGGCTGCGGAGTCGTTCCAGTTGTGGCGCGGCGTGCGGCCGCAGACCGCGCCGGTGCTCGAAGCGTTGCGCGAACGCGCGACGGCCTGACGCCGCCGCGGCGGCTCACTTCATCGTCACGAATTCTTCGGCGCTCGTCGGGTGAATCGCGACGGTGTCGTCGAAATCCTGCTTGGTCGCGCCCATGCGCACGGCCACCGCGAATCCCTGCAGCATCTCGTCTGCGCCCCAGCCGATCACGTGTGCGCCCACGATCTTGCGGTCGGCGCCCGTCGTGATGAGCTTCATTTCCGCGCGCACCTTGCGGGTGGTCAGGGCGTGATACATCGGCACGAAGCCTGAGATGAACACCTCGACCTCGTCGCCGTATTTCGCGCGCGCCGCCGCCTCGGTCATGCCGACCGTGCCGATCGGCGGGTGACTGAAAATCACGGTGGGAATGTTGTCGTAATCGAGATGCCGGTCGGACTGGCCGTTGAACAGCCGGTCGCTCAACCGCCGGCCCGCCGCGATGGCGACCGGAGTGAGCTGCGCGCGGCCGGTGACGTCACCGACGGCATAGATCCCGGAGACGTTGGTCGACTGGAATTTGTCCGTCTCGACGTAGCCGTACGGATCGAGCTTCACGCCCGCTTCCGCGAGGCCCATGTCTTCCACGCAGGGCTGCCGGCCGATGGCCCACAGCACGCAGTCCGCAGGCGGCAGCCGCTTGCCATTCGTGAGGACAAGTTCCAGCTCACCGGCGGCGTTGCGCTCCAGGGCCTGGGGATAGGAGTTGGTGACGATGTCGATGTGCTCGTCGCGCATCGATTTCATCAGCACCGAGCCGAGCATGGCATCGAAGCTCTTCAGCACGGTTTCGCCGCGGATCACCAGGCTGACCTTCGAGCCCAGGGCGGCGAACGTGCCGCCCAGCTCCACGGAGATGTAACCGCTGCCCACGACGACGACCCGCTTCGGCTGCTCCGCCAGCTCGAAATAGCCGTCGGACGTGATGCCAAGCTCCGCACCGGGAATGTCGGGCAGCATCGGCCGGCCGCCGGTGGCGATGACGATGTGGCGCGCCGTGATGGTGCGAGTGTCGGACTTCAGCTGGACTTGCAGCTCGTGCGGGCCGGTGAAGCGCGCGAAGCCGCGGACGATCTCGATCTTGTCGTTGGTGAGGTTGCGCTCGTAGATGCCGTTGAGCCGCTCGATGTAGGCGTCGCGCTTGGCTTTCACGCCGTGCCAGTCGAAACCGGAGACGTCGAGGGAGAACCCGTAATCCGGGGCATCCCGTAGCGAGTCGGCGACATGCGCCGCATTCCACATGACTTTCTTGGGGACACAGCCGACGTTCACACAAGTGCCGCCCAGCCGACCGGACTCGATGACCACCGCGCGGGCCCCATAGGCCGTCGCGCGCCGGGCGCAGGCCAGCCCGCCGCTGCCGCCGCCGATCACCGCCAGATCAAAGTCGAAACTCACCAAGTCACCTCGCCGATACGAAGCAGTCGCTCGCATGCCCTGAGTCAGGCCGCCCCGTACCCCCGAAACGGGAGCCCAGGTGCATCATGTTAGGGTACATCGGCCGCACCCAGACCGATTAGAATGCGGTTCGCACACTGACGGTCGAGAGTCCATGGAAAACCCACTGCTCGCACACTCGCCGCTTCCGGCCTTCTCCTACATCCGGCCCGAGCATGTCGAGCCAGCCGTACGCGAAGTCCTGGCTGCCAGCCGCGCCCGCATCGATGAGCTCTCCGGCCTCACGGCTCCGTCGTTTCGCGACGTCGTCGAGCCGCTCGAAGAACTGCACCACCGGATTTCCAGAGTGTGGTCGCCGGTGAGCCATCTCAATGCCGTGCTCAACTCGGAAGCGCTGCGCGCGAGCTACAACGCCTGCCTGCCACTGCTGTCTGCCTACCAGACAGACCTCGCCCAGAGCGAGTCACTCTACCGCGCCTACGAAGGCATCTCGAAGCGCGAGGGTGAAGCGCTGGGCGCCGTGGAGAAGCGGGTCGTCGAGCATGCGCTGCGGGATTTCCGTCTCGCCGGCGTCGGCCTCGACATCGAGCGCAAGCGTCGCTTCAAGAACGTGATGCTCGAGCTGACACAGCTGCAGGCCAAGTTCGAAGAGAACGTGCTCGACGCCACGAATGCCTGGACGCATCACGTGAAAGACGCAGATCACCTGCGCGGCCTCAACGAAACCATCGTGGAGCAGGCCCGCAAGCGCGCTCACGAAAAGCACATGGAAGGCTGGCTGCTCACACTCGACCAGCCCACTTACGTCGCGGTGGTGACAGACGCGGAACATGAGCCGCTGCGCCGAGCCGTCTACGAAGCGTGGACGACGCGCGCGTCGGATCGCGGCCCGAATGCCGGCCGGTGGGACAACGCGCCGGTGATGGAAAACATCATGCGCCTGCGCAACGAAGCTGCGCGGCTGCTGGAATTCTCGAACTACGCCGAGTACGCACTCGCTACGCGCATGGCGCGCACGGTGGATGAAGTCATCACGTTCCTGCGCGCGCTGGCGAAATCCGCGCGCGGCGCGGCCCGCAAGGAATTCGAAGAGCTCGAAGCTTTCGCGGGCCGCAAGCTCAACGCCTGGGATGTCGGCTTCTACGCCGAACGCATGCAGCGCGAGCGTTACTCCATTTCGCAGGAAGAGCTGCGACCGTATTTCCCGCTGCCGCACGTGCTGAACGGCTTGTTCCAGACTGCGGAAGAGCTGTTCGACCTGCGCATCCGCGAGCGCAAGGACGTGCCCGTGTGGCATCCGGACGTGCGTTTCTTCGATCTGGAAACCAGCGGAGGCCGCGCGATCGGGAGTTTCTATCTGGACGCCTACGCGCGCCCGAACAAGCGCAGCGGCGCGTGGATGGACGAATGCGTCGGCCGCAAGAAACTCGCCACTGGCGCGGCTTTGCCCGTCGCTTATCTCGTGTGCAACGTGCTGCCGCCGAATGGCAATCAGCCCGCGCTGCTCACGCATGACGACGTCGTTACGCTGTTCCATGAATTCGGCCACGGCCTGCATCACCTGCTCACGCGCGTGGATTACCCGAGCCTCGCCGGCATCAACGGCGTGGCGTGGGATGCCGTGGAGCTGCCGAGCCAGTTCCTCGAAAACTACGCGTGGCATCCGGATGTGCTGCAGAAGATTTCGAAGCACGTGCGCACCGGCGCAACACTGCCGACAGATCTGCAGACACAGCTCATCGCCACCCGCAGCTTTCACGCGGGCCTGCAGACGATGCGACAGCTCGAATTCGCGTTGTTCGATTTCCGGATTCACGCCGAGTACGACCCCGCGAAAGGCGGCCGCATCGCCGAGATTCTCGGCGAGGTGCGACGTGAAGTGTCCGTCGTGCCGGTGCCGGACTGGAATCGCTTTCCGAACAGCTTCGGGCACATCTTCGCGGGCGGTTACGCTGCGGGGTACTACAGCTACAAGTGGGCTGAAGTACTCGCCGCCGATGCGTTCTCCGCATTCGAGGAGACGGGCGTGTTCAATCACACCACGGCCAACCGCTTTCTCGATTCGATTCTGGTACGCGGCGGCAGCCGCGATCCGCTCGATGCATTCGTGGAGTTTCGCGGCCGCCGCCCCGATGTCCGCGCGCTCCTGAAGCAGCACGGTATCGCCGCCCCGGACGATCAGGCCGCTTGATCCGCCGAAACCTGAACCGAGGGGTCGGCAAGGTCGTGGCCGTCGCGCTTGCGGTGGTCGGCTGCGCGGCTGCGAGCGCGCAGACCGAAACGCTCTACGTCATCGAGCAGCTCGTCGTCAGCGTGAGTGCGACGGCGGATGGCTCGGGCGAACGCGTCGCGCAGATCCACAGCGGTGACCGGGTCGAAGTGCTCGAACGACAGGGCGATCAGGCTCGCGTGCGGCTGCCTTCCGGCGAGGAAGGCTGGGTGCGATCTTCGTATCTGTCGTCTGCGCCGCCGGTGCGCGAACAACTGAAGGCGCGCACCGACGAGCTCGAGAAGCTCAAACAGGAAAAATCGAAGCTCGAAGCGGATCTGGCCAGTGCTCGAAAAGCGGCCAGTGCCGCCGCGGCCACTGCGGCGGCGAGCGTTCCTGCGCAGACCACCGCGGCAGCTGATGCGCCGACTGCGAGCGCTCCGTCGTCTGCAACGTTCGAGGCGGGACAATCCGAGTCCGGCGCCACCGATGCTGCGCCGACCGACATGCCGCCCTCGAATCCGCCGCTGTTCTCGGATGAAGGCATGATGCCGTCGCGGCCCACGTGGATCGTCGCGCTCGTCGCCGCGGCTGTCGCGCTAGGGGTTGGATTCGCGCTGGGCTGGCGCATGCTCGACCGACGCATCCGCGCGAAGTACGGCGGCCTGCGAATCTACTGACTGCGCATCCACCTGATCGGCCGCCGATCAGGCGCTCGATCGGTCTCTCGACAGGCCGGTCGAGACCTCCTCGTGAGCGAGCGCAGCCGCGGCCGCCACCACAATAAAGAAACGTCCCCCGACCCGCCCGTGCGCGGAACCTTTATCGAATAGGTAGTTTCCGGCTCCCTCCAATGGACCCAACGCAGGGTCAAAAGTGTGCGTTGCTTCGCTGGTTTCCCCTGGGGGTGGGGCCTAGACTTTCCGGTCACGAATCGGGGATCTTCGGCAATTCAGGCGGCCGTCACGGCCCTCAAAATGACAAGCGCACGGCGCAACGACTACGACGTTACCAACACCGTTCAGGTGAGCTCCACGAATGCGGTTCACGAGGCCGTCGATGCGCTGGTGCGCTCGGCATGGTCGGATGCACCGCTCAACGAGCTCGCCAGCGCGTTCGAGCATTTCGACGAAGTGTTCGCGGGCCGTTTTCCCGGCTATTTCGGTGTGGACACGGTTTATCACGATCGCCAGCACACGCTGGATATCACGCTGGCGCTCGCGCGCATGCTCGTCGGTTACGAGCGGCAGGTGGAGCCGGAACTGCGCATGGGCGGAGAGCGCGCGGTGCTCGGGCTCGTGGTCGCGCTCTTCCACGATGTCGGATATCTCCGGCGGGTGGGCGAAGACGAGGCCTCGCGCAACGGGGCGGAATTCACCCGCACGCACGTCTCGCGCGGGGCTCGATTCCTGGCCGAATACCTCCCGAATACGACCCTTGCGGCGTGGACGGAGCGGGCCTGTGAAATCGTGCATTTCACCGGCTACGAAGTGCCGCTGGCCAAGATCAACATCACCGACCCCCGGGACGTGAAGCTCGGGCACATGATCGGAACTGCGGACATGATCGCGCAGATGTCCGATCGCTGTTATCTCGAGAAATGCCGGGACCGGCTGTATGCCGAGTTCGTGCTGGGCGGCGTCGCGCTGCCGATCGCGAACAACGGCGGGCGTCAGGTGAAATACGCTTCGGGGCTCGATCTGCTGCGCCAGACGCCGGAGTTCGTATCCGAGGTGCGCACGAAGCGGCTGGACGGCGAGTTCGGAGCCGTCTACCGCCACATCGACATCCTCTACGGCGGCGAGAATCCTTACGTCGACGCCATCGATCGCAACGTCGAGTTCCTGCGGCAGGTTCTGCGCAGCGAGAACTGGCGACTGCTGCGCCGGAATCCGCCGATTTTCGCGGCCATATCAGACCCCATGACGACCATGCGTGGGCTGATGCTGGGCTATATCAAGAAGGCCTGGACGAACCGCTGACACCGGCGGCTCGCGCACGAGCCGCTCTCAAATCGTCCTTTCAGCTGCCTTCTCAGCCGCGCGGCGATCGAGGGCCTCTTCGCATCCCCGAGCCTTCGTCACGGCGGATCCACCGCCCTCACATACCTCTCGAACAACTCCGGCAACTGCGCCAACACCGTTTCGCGCCCGGCCAGATCGCTCGTCTCGATCGCATCCGTCAGCATTTCCAGCGTGAATGACTCGAGTGCCGGCACCGCCAGTGGCGCAAAACTGAGGTGCCACGGCTCCGGGCTCACACCGCCACGATATGTCGTATACGGCCGGAAAAAACCGTGATTTCCGAGGTTGGCACCCAACCATTCATTCAGGCGTACGAATGGTCCGCCGTCGGTGAACTCCGCCACTGTTAACTCGACCCGATAGCCCGGCGGCACCGCGGCCCGGTCGATCACGTCGAAATCCGTGCCCCAGTGATGGCGGCTCGCACCCGGCAACGCGGACCAGATGAGGATCGAACTCACACGCTGCGCATCGTCGAGTTTCCCCACTTCGAGTGGCTGGCCCGCAGCATCGAGCATGGGTCGCTCGCCGCGAAATTTGCCGTTCCAGATGCCACTCTGGCGCTGAAAATCGCGGAAGCCCGACACCACTTCGAGCTCGATTCCGGCTGCGACGGAAGCTTCGCGCATGCCGGCCAAAGCAGCGTGAACCTGTGGGTGCAGACGTATGGCAGCGAGGCCCGACACGTCGCGCACGTGTGTCGCTGCACGTCCCGTCAGCTCGAATGAATTCAGCGGAACCATGTGATCCCTGCAGCCATTTAATCAACGTCTCCCGGCTTTCGCCCGCGCGCCTGTACCGGCTTTCAGTAACACAATAATCGTCGCTCGTCGTCGCGGGCAGGCGACGCATTTCGCCCATTATTCAGGTGGCCTCACGAGGCGGGGCGGGGGTAGTATCCGTTGAAGAATCAAACGGGATCGCCGGGCGTTCCACTTCGCCGGCGCATAGATTGAACATCGTCAGCCTGAAATTGAAATACGCCGGTGCTGCGTTCGCAGCCGTGCTCGTGGGCACGCTCATTGTCATGGCCCTGCTGGCCTGGCAACAGCGTGCGGGCACGCATCAGGTGGCAGAGCTCGCGCAGGGCTTCACCACCGGTCAGGTGGATGTCGAAGTTCAGGCCCGCGCCGCGTCCATCGCACGTCATGCCGCCGAGGCCGCCGCGCCGCTGATGGGACGGGGCGAAGGCGAAGCCCTCGCGCGTCGCATGGCGAGCTTTTCGGAAGATCGCACGTTGTCGTCGGTCGTCATTCGTGACGCCGCGGGAAATGTGCTCTACCAGTGGCATCGTCCCGATGTCGGCAACGAGTCGGGCGCGCTCAAGGAACACTCGGCTACCGAATCCATCCGCACGATGTTCGAGAGCATCCCCGGCGCGGCAACGCCGAAGACGCTCGGCGAAGCGCGTGTGGTGGTGAATCAGGCGATCCCCATGAGCGGTGCCGGTCTCGTCGAGCGCATCGACGCGATGAGTCGCGACGAGCTCATCCGCGCGTTCTCGATTGCCGGCGGTCTTGCGCTGATCGGCGCGCTGTGTGGCGCCGTGCTCGGCTGGCGCGCCGGTCGCAAGATCGAGCAGCCCATCTCCGCGCTCATCCGCAGCGCCGACCGCATCGGTCAGGGCGATTACACCCGTCCGCTCGATGTCATGCGTCGTGACGAGCTGGGCGAGCTGCAGCAGGCTCTCGAGCGCATGCGCGGCAAGCTGCGCCAGAGCACCATCAACAAGAACTATCTCACCAGCGTCCTCAACAGCATGACGGACGCAGTGTTCGTCACCTCGCCCGACGGCGTCATCAAGACGGCCAACGCGGCGGCGTGCAAGCTGCTCGGCTACAGCGAAGAAGAAATTCTCGGCCGTGGCATCACGGCGATTCTCGACGAGAGCGAGCGCGAAGACTTCGATCTGCTGCAGGCTGCGCAGGAAACCCGCGAAACCGTGGTTCGCACGCGGCAGGCGCAGACGATTCCGGTTTCGCTCACCGGCTCGCAGATCGCGAGCGATGATCCGCAGTTCCAGGGCAACATCTTCGTCGCCCGCAACATCACCGATCGCAAGCGCGCCGAGCGCCGCATCCGTTACCTCGCGCGGTACGACGCACTCACCAAAGTGCCGAATCGCATGCAGTTCCACCATCTGCTGCAGCAGGCGATCGCGCGCGGCCTGCGCAGTGGCCAGTCGGTGGCCCTGCTGTATCTCGACATGGATCGCTTCAAGGAAGTGAACGACACGTTCGGTCACGGCTCCGGCGATCGCGTGCTCGAAGTGCTGGCGGAGCGCCTCACGCGCGCGCTGCCGAAAGACACCGTCATCGGCCGCCTCGCCGGCGACGAGTTCGCGCTGTTCGTCGACGGGTTGCCAGCGGAATCCGACAACCGCGGGCCGATTGCGCATCTGGCGCGTTCGATCCTCACGGACGTGTGCCGCGCCTTCCAGCTCAACCAGCACGAAGTCTTCCTCACCGCGAGCATCGGCATCGCATTCTGCCCGCGCGATGCGGAGAACGTCATCGACCTGATCCGCAATGCCGACGCGGCGATGTACTACTCCAAGCAGAACGGCGGCAACACGTTCGCCTTCTACTCGCCGGAGATGAACGCGGCGGCGGTCGAGCGGCTGATGCTCAAGAGCAAGCTGCGTCGTGCACTCGAGCGCGATGAGCTCGTGATCCGCTACCAGCCGAAGGTGGATCTGCGTTCGGGCCGCATCATCGGCGCCGAGGCGCTGTTGCGCTGGCGGCTGCCGGGCCATGGCGACATTCCGCCGGGCCAGTTCATTCCGCTCGCGGAAGAGACCAACCTCATTCTCGACATTGGCGAATGGGTGCTGAACCGCGTGTGTCTCGACTACCGCCACATGCAGGGCGAAGTCGGCGACCCGGGCCGCATCTCGCTCAACCTGTCGCTCAAGCAGCTGCGCCAGGCGAGCTTCATTCTGCGCTGTCGGTCGGTGTTCCGCCGGCATGGCGTGTCGCCGACGTCCTTCGAGCTCGAGATCACCGAGACCACGCTCATGGCAGACGCGAAGCGCACCGTGCGCCTGCTCGATGAGCTGTATGCGATGGGACTGCATCTCTCGATCGACGATTTCGGCACCGGCTATTCGTCGCTGTCCGCGCTCCAGCAGTTCCCCATCGGCACGTTGAAGATCGACCAGTCCTTCGTGCGCGACGTGGGTGAAGATGCTGGAGACGCAACCATCGTACGCACCATCATCGACATGGGACGAAGCCTCGGCATGGATGTCGTCGCCGAAGGCATCGAGTCGCAACGCCACCTCGAATTCCTGCGCCAGCACCACTGCCACTACGGGCAGGGCCGGTTGTTCGGCGAGCCGTGCACCAGTGAAGAGTTGCAGGCCCTGCTGGCACGCCAGGCCAGCGGCACACCGCCGTTTGCGCACCTGCTGCCGGCCATCGAATCGCTCAGCAGTCGTTCGGCCTGAGCGCCGTAACGTAATGCGGGCACTCTCGAGGCCGAAGCAGTAGACGAATACAGCAGCGCTACCAGCCCAAACCGTCCGATGTCCGCGCCCTCACCGACACCGGAAGAACCGGCACTCATCGATGCACCTGTGAAGGTGGCACCGCCGCCACGACGCCGTTGGGGCCGAATTTTCTGGCTCACGTTTCTCGCGCTGTGGGCAGTCACCTCCGTCTGGCAAACCAACAAGCCCCTGCCACCCGGCACTCACGTGAAAACGGAGTGGCATGCGCTTCCTGCCGCAGACGTCTCGTTCATCGCGGACATCACCACCGCTGACGCATACGGCCGCGCGGTGATGAGCCAGGCGATCTTCGACCAGGTGCTGTCGATCGTGCGTGGCGCCGAACGATTCCTGGTGATCGACTACTTCCTGTTCAACCCGCATCGCGGAGCCGCGGGCGCGACGACTCCGGCCCGCGCACTGTCGAGCGAGCTGCGAGACGCAATCATCGAGCGCAAACAGCAACAGCCCGATCTGCGCGTGCTGTTCATCACCGACCCGATCAACGACGTGTACGGCGGCGATCCGTCGGAGGACCTGGAGAAGCTGCGCGCCGCCGGCATCGACGTGGTCGTCACCGATCTCGACAAGCTGCGCGATTCCAACTTCATCTACTCGAGCTTCTGGCGGATTGCGCTTCGCTGGTGGAACAGGGATGGCCGCGGTGACGGCTGGCTGCCGAATCCATTGGATGAATCCTCGCAGGACGTGACGTTCGCTTCGCTCGCGCGGCTCGCAAACTTCAAGGCGAATCATCGCAAGGTGATCATCGGCGACGACGGTCACGGCGGCCTGACGGGCATTGTCGCTTCGGCCAATCCCCACGACGGCAGCAGCGCGCATTCAAATGTCGCCGCCCGGATCAACGGACCCGCGCTCGGGCCGCTGCTGGCCAGCGAGATGGAAGTGGCGCGCTTCTCAGGTTGGCAAGGCGTGATCGCCGTCGAGCCGCCGCGTCAGGGGCCGCCGGCCAACGATTCAACCGCGCTCGTCGGCGGGCAGATTGCGCGGATGCAGGTGCTGACGGAAGGCGCGATTCGCGACGCCATCGTCGAGCGCATCGATTCGGCCGTGCGCGGCGAGTCCGTCGACATCGCGATGTTCTATATCTCGGATCGTCGCGTGATCGACGCGCTCGTGGCGGCAGCGGGGCGCGGTGTTAGCGTGCGGCTGATCCTCGACCCCAACAAGGATGCGTTCGGGCACGAGAAGAACGGCATCCCGAACCGCCCGGTTGCCAGCGAGCTGCTCGCGGCAAGCGATGGCGCGATCCACGTGCGCTGGTATCGCACGCACGGCGAGCAGTTCCACACCAAGATGGTGATGATCTACGGCCCGGATCGCGTGTGGATGTCGCTCGGGTCCGCGAATCTCACGCGCAGGAACATCGGCGACTACAACCTGGAAGCGAACGTCGCCATCGAGACAGCGCGCTCATCGCCGCTCGGCACGCAGGTGCTGAATTACTTCGAGACGCTGTGGGGCAATCGCGCGGGGCTCGGCATCGAGTACACCGCGGACTTCGGTGTCTACGCCGACCCGACGCAGGCCAATTACTGGCTCTATCGCGTCATGGAGTCGACTGGCCTGTCGACGTTCTGATCGCCGCAGCACTGCGTTCGGCCATCGCGGCGAGCGCGACGTTCGCTGCTTTCTCGAACGCTGCGACGACCGAGCTCATGCGATTCTCATCGGCATCCGCCACGCCTTCCGCGACGAAGCTCGTGATCAGCTCACGGCCAACGCGGCGCGCGATCGTGCAATCCAGCGTCACGTAAACCTTCGGCACATCGCTGCCGCTGGTGTAGTCGGCTTCGAAGCGCCGGATGGTGATCTGCAGGAGATAGTCCGCCGCGAACGGGCTCGGCGCGTCGTGAACCGACGCCCAGTTGCCGCTGGCGCGAAGGGTATCGATTGCCAGAGTTTCCACCACGTCCGGCAGCGCGCCGGCCCAGCTGCTCGCGGCGTAACGATCCATGCGGTGATCGGAGCGAACGAGCGTGATCAGCTCGGTCGCGAGGCCGGGATCTGCTTGCGGACGCGGCACCTGCAAGCTGGGAGGTGTCATCGCGCCGGGCCTGGCCGCATTCGGCGCGGCCGCATTAGCAGCTCGTGCGGTGTCGAGTGCCTGCGCCTCCGCAGTTGCTGCTTTGCCGGGCGTTGCCGCCGCACGCAGCACGTAGATCTGCACCGGCGGGGCTTCGCTCTTGAGCAGGCTCGAGCATCCGCCGAGCACCACGGTCCCCGTCAGAACGAGCGACGAGACGAGAGCGATTCGGATCATCGGGGAATCTCGACGCCCGTCGGCACGGGCTGGTAGAGCAGTTGTGAGGGATCATCCTTCAGGCTGCGCGAGAGCTCGCGGAACTCACGCGCAGCGGAACGGCCTTCGCGCAGAAATCGCTCGAGCTCTGGCAGGCCTTCACGCGTGAAGGAGCGGATGTCCTGCCGGTTCTCTTCGACGAGCTTGTCCAGCCGCTCGCTCGCATTCGCAAGATTGTCGGCCACGGTGCGCACGCGGGTCATCGCCGTAGTCACTTCCGGCCCAGCCTTCTCGATTACATTGCTCGCGTCCGTTGCCACGACACGAATCTGCCCGGCCGCATCACGCAGCTCCGTGATGAGCGACTGAACCTCCTTCAAGGTCTGCGGCAGCGTCGAGCTGGCCTTGTCGATGTTCGCGAGCGCGTTCGAGACGGAGGCGATGTTCTTGTCGCTGAGCATCTGCGCCGCGCGGTCTGCCACATCGCTGGCCAGGCCAACCAGGTCGGGCAGCGACGCAAGGAGTACGTCGAAGCTCGACCGGGCGGAACGAATCACCGGATATTTCTCGCTCGGCACCGGCCTCGTGAGGCGGCGGGTGCCGGTGTCCTGGATGAGGTCCATGTACAGCAGGCCGGTAACGCCCTGGAGCGAAAGCTCGGCGATCGTCTTGTCAGACACGGGCGCGGTCGAGTCGAGATCCACCAGCACCTGCACGCGACTCGAATCACGAGGATCGATGCGCATGCTGTAGACGCGTCCGATGTCCACGCCCAGATAGCGCACCGGCGCGCCGCGCTCGAGGCCGCTCACGCTGCCTTCGAAATAGACTTCGAAACGCGTGTAGTCGCGGTGCTCGCGCGCGTCGGAATACCAGTAGACGAACAGCACGGCCATGACGACGACCAGCACCACGAAGGCGCCGACGGCGGCATAGTTCGCTTCACGCTCCATGGTGGCCTCCCGCGCTCACGTTCTCGGCGTGCGCGCGAGCGCGCTCACCGTGGAAGTAGGCCTGGATCCAGGGATGCGCGTGATTCACGATGCCCTCGAGCGTATCGATTTCCATCTTCTTGTCGACGATCACGCCGACACGATTGCAGGTACGGAAGATCGTGTCCAGATCGTGAGTGATCATGACGACGGTGAGTTTGAGCTGGCTCTGCAGCTCCATGATCAAGGCATCGAAATCGGCCGCACTGATGGGATCGAGGCCCGACGTCGGCTCGTCGAGAAACAGCAGCCGAGGATCGAGCGCCAGCGCCCGGGCAAGGGCCGCGCGCTTGATCATGCCGCCCGACAGCTGGCTCGGATATTTCTGCGCAGCATCGGCCGGCAGGCCAACGAGGCGGATTTTCAGCATGGCCAGCTCGTCGCGCATGCGCGGCGTGAGCTTCACGTGCTCGATCATCGGCAGCTGCACGTTCTGCATCACCGTGAGCGAGGTGAAGAGCGCACCCATCTGGAACGTCACGCCATACCGCGCCTTCACGGCGCGCAGCTGCGCTTCGCCGAGCTTGGTAATGTCCTGCCCCTCGAGCGGGACCAGGCCTTCCTGCGGCTTCTGCAGCCCGAGAATCGTCCTCAGCAGCACGGACTTGCCGGTGCCCGAGCCGCCGACGATGCCGAACACTTCGTTCTCGACCACGGTCATGTCGAGGTGGTCGTGCACCACCTGTGCGCCGAAGCGGTTCACGATGCCGAGCGCCTCGACCATCGGTTTGCGCGCGTCGGCCATCAGATGCCCAGTTCCATGAACAGCACGGCGAACAGCGCGTCTGCGAGGATCACGAGGAAGATGGACTGCACGACCGCGACCGTCGTGAGCCTGCCCAGCTCGCGCGAAGAATCCTTCACCTGCATGCCGCGGTAGACGCCCGCCATGGCGATGAGCATCGCAAACACCGGTGCCTTCAGAAGCCCCACCCAGAACGTGGTCGCCGCGATCGAGTCGTTCACACGCTCCATGTATTGGGTGAGCGGCATGTCGAGCAGGTAACGGCACAGCAGTGCGCCGCCCGCGAGGCCGATCGCATCCGAGATCACAGTGAGCAACGGGAGGGCGATCACGAGGCCCCACACGCGCGGCACAACGAGCACTTCGAACGGATCGACGCCCGTTGCCTTGAGTGCATCGACCTCCTCGTTCAGCTGCATCGCCCCGATCTCGGCGGCAAATGCACTACCCGAACGGCCGGCCACGATGATCGCGGTGAGCAGCACGCTCAGCTCGCGCAGCACGCCGATGGTGACGAGATCCACGACGAATACTTCCGCGCCGAACTTCTGCAGCTGCTGCGCGCTCATGTACGCGATGATCACGCTGATGAGAAACGCGATCAGCGAAACGATGGGAATCGCGGTGATACCCGTGTCATACACATGGCGGGCGATGGAGATCGGCCGCATCCGCTTCGGGTTCACCAGCGCATGCAGGGCGGTGACGGTGACGCGACCCATGAACTCCATGGCGGCGACGACGTCGCGCCAGCGGCGGACCACTTGCCGGCCGAGCGCTTCGACCGGCTCGATGCCGGATTCGTCATTCGCAGCGGGCGGGCGGTACGGCGCCTTGGTCAGGCAGTCCGTGATCAGGCGAAGTTGTTCCGGCTCCGCGCCTTCGAACGTGATTTCGCCGTCGAGCTGACGTACGCGTTGAAGGAAATCGCGCAGGCGCCAGGCGGCGGAGAAATCCAGCAGCGCGAGTTTCTTGGTGTCGATGCGAACGTGCCGCACGCCGCCGAGATCGATGGCGGCGAAGGCGCGATCGAGATCGGATAGCTCGCCGACTCGCCATTCACCCGCGAGGTCGAGATGCAGTTCATCGCCGGAACGCCGCGCAGTCATCCCCATGGAGCCGCAGTCTAGCGGTTTGGGCGCGCGGGAATCAGGTGTCGTCGCGGCGGCGGCGTATCCGAATAGTGCCGTACAAGAGCGCTGCGGCGACCGCGAGACCGACCCACAGCGACGGGAGCTTCAGCAGATCGATGAGGCTCGCCCGACCGAGCAGGCCGGAAACACCGCCTTCATCGTTGTCCGGCAGCTTGCGCACGACGAGGCCGAGCCTATCGCCGATGAACCACGCGATGCTCCAGCTGTTGAAGAACAGCCGCTGACCGAGCACGAGCACCAGCGGCGGCAGCACCGTCCAGAGCATGGGGGCACGCGGAACGATGGCCGAGATCAACATCTGATAGGCCGCCACCGGCGCGAACCACAGGGCGAGCAGAAGCACGTCCATGAGGAGCAGCGCCTGGAGGTGTAGCCATTGGGGCACGCCCCACGTCACGGGCTCGCGATCGAGTGTGACCAGGAAGATGACGTGCGCGAGCAGGTTCGTGACCATCGCGAACGCGAGCGCGAGGAGTGGTAGCACGACCAGGCCCACGAGCAGCTTGGACAACACCGTCATCGAGTCCGAGACCGGCATCGACTTCCAGAACAGGATGCTGCGGTCCTTGCGCTCGGTGAAGAGGCAGTCACAGAAGTAGGCGAACACCGCGACGCCCATGAGCCCGTAGAGCAGCATCGCGAAAATGGCGCTGATGCCGAGAAAGAACACCGGCGTCGCAGGCCCGCCGCCGACCTGGGTGCTGTCGAAGTATGCGGGCCGCGCACTGAATTGGGAGCCGGCGAGCAGGCACAACGCGAGGTACAGCACGCAGATCACCGCCGTCCCGATCACGATCGTGCGGTGTTCCCAGAACTCGCGACGAACCAGGGTGACCAGGGCTTTCATGCCGGCGCTCCCTGCATCCGGGCGACGAAGAGGTCCGAAATCGAGGGCGTCCTGACCTCGCCGAGCGTAGCGAGCTCGTCCGCCGGCTGGCCCTCGAAGAACATCGCGACACGGCCGAACACTTCGCGCTCGTAGAACGGCTTGAGGCTGCGGGCGCGCTCGGCCTGATCCGGCTTCACGTTCACCTGCGCGTAGCGCTCCGCGAGACCGTCCACGGTCGAGTCGAGCACGATGTGGCCGCGATTGATGAAGATCACGTCGGTGAGCAGGTTCTCGATTTCTTCCACCTGATGTGTGGTGAGAAGAATCGTGCGCTCCTTGTCGTAGTAGTCGTTCAGCAGCGTGTCGTAGAACTGGCGGCGATAGAGCAGATCGAGACCGAGCGTCGGCTCGTCGAGCACCAGCAGGCGCGCATCGATGGCGAGAATCAGGGCCAGATGCAGCTGAGTGACCATGCCCTTCGACAGCTCGCGCACGCGACTCTTCATCTTGATATCGGTCTTGCGCAGGAATTCCTCGGCGCGGGCCCGCTCGAAACGCGGATGCACGCCCGCCACGTAATCGAGCGCCTGGGAGACGCGCATCCACTTGGGCAGCACTGCCACATCCGCGATGAAACACACTTCGCGCATGAGCTCGTCACGCTGCGTGTAGGGATCCTTGCCGAGCACCTGCAGCTCGCCCTCGAACGAGGTGAGCCCGAGAATCGCCTTGAGCGCCGTCGTCTTGCCGGCCCCGTTGGGCCCGATGAGGCCGACGATGCGGCCTGCGTCGACGCTGAAATTGATGCCGTCGAGCGCGCGCGTCGCGCCGAACGACCGCGTCAGTCCCCTGGCTTCAATGATCTTTGTCATTTTCCGATCCTGGCGTCGGCGTACTGGTCGGAGCCTGGGATGAACCCGACCCCGCTGGAGTCGTGGGCCACGGAGCCAGGTGCGGCTCGGCGCCCTCGCGCAGCAGCTCTGCGGCCGACAGGCCGAGCCGCTGGATCGTCGCGTAAACCTTCGGCCACTCGCCTTCGAGGAAGCGGGTGCGCTCGTCTTTCATCAGCGCCTTGCGCGCGCCATCGCTCACGAACATGCCCCGACCCCGACGTTTCTCGACGAGCTGCTCGTCGACGAGTTGCTGATAACCCTTGAGCACCGTCAGCGGATTCAACCTGAACTCGGCCGCGACGCTGCGCACGGAAGGCAGCGGATCGCCTTCCTTCAGCGCGCCTTCGAGAATCATGGCGACCACCCGGTCACGCAGTTGCCGGTAGATCGGCAGGCTGTCGTCCCACTGTGGATCCATGATTTCTCCAGCGCGCTCCTGTGTCAGGCCAGTGTCTGAGGACAATAGCCAACTACTGTAGCAGACCAGCTGTGGTCGACTGCGCGAGCTGGACGCTCGACGCCGGGTCGGCCTTCGCCAGGATCACTACCGTCGGCATGTCCGCGTGCCAGTACGCCATCGCCGTGGACTCGACGATGACCCAGCTCGAGGCCACCGTCAGCGCCACGGCCGCCGCGCCACAAACCACAACCTTCGCCAGAGCATTCACCGCGTTCATGATTCGATCTCCCGTTGAGGCTTCGTTTCGATCCGGCCCTGTGCCGTATCGCCGTTGCCATGGTGTTATATATAACTACAACACTAGTTTAGTGTCAACACCAAATCACGTGAATATTTACGGATGCGTTTGGCGGGCTAACCGCCTGATTTGGTTGCAATGGCCCGACAGGGAAGTTTTGCGAAGGCTGACCCGTCCGGCCGGGTGATCGCGTTAGAGAGAGCCACGGGAGGTCGTCTTGCGTGAGCGCGATCAGCATTTCGAGCGGGGTGTGCGTGCCGATCGGGTCGGAGGCCGGTGTGCCGTCCACAGTGGTGCCGCGTAGAGTTCGCCCAATGGCCGAGGTGGACGACGGCGATTTGATGATCCGGTATGCCGGTGGCGACCTGCGTGCCTTCGAAGCGTTGTACCGCCGGCATCGCAGCGCTTTATATCGCTATCTCGCGCGCCACACGCGCGACCCCGAAGTCGCGAACGACATCTTCCAGGAAGTGTGGAGCCGCGTGATCTCGAGCCGGGCGCGCTACGAGCCGCGCGCGAAGTTCAGCACCTTCCTGTATCGAATTGCGCACAACTGCTTCATCGATCACTGCCGCCGTTCCTCCGCGCGCCACGATCGCGCCAACGTCAGCCCCGAGGAATTCGACCTGGAAAAAGCGTTGCCCGCACCGCTCTCCGACCTGCCCGACACGCGCGCCGAGCACATGCAGACGCTCACGCGTTACAAGTCGGCGCTGGCGTCGTTGCCGGCCGAGCAGCGCGATACTTTCCTGCTCTATGAAGAATCGGGTCTCACGCTCGAAGAGATCGGCGCGATCACCGGCGTGAGCATGGAGACGGCGAAGAGCCGCCTGCGTTACGCACTGAGCAAGCTGCGGAATGCGATGGGCGCTCTGCGCGATAGCGGCGGCACGCGCGCCACCGTGGAACCGAGCGCATGAACCCTCCGACGCACGAGCCCGAGCGCGACGACGAGCTCGAGAATTTCCTGCGCCGGCGCTCGCCGATGCACCGGCGGCTGTCGGACTTCGATCATGCGGAGCCTTCCATCGAGCTCGACCGGCTCGTGCTGAATCGCGCGCGTGAGGCGATCGAGACGCCCAGGCAGCCAGCGATGTTCAGCGGCAGTCGCTGGGCCATGCCGGTCGGACTCGCTGCAACGATATTGATCGCGTTCACGCTGGTGCTGAACGTCGAGCACCAACCTCGCAAGACTGCCGCTGAACGAGTCGCGGCGAGCAACGCGCAACCGCAGGCAGCAGATATGGCTGAAAGCGCGAGAGCGGCCCAAGGCGATGCGGCGAGCGCGCCGCTTGCGAAGAAGTCAGTCGCAACCGCCGCGCCCGCAGCACCGGCGGCACCCGCTGCAGAGGCGACTGCTACGACAGCGGCTCCGTCGATGGCGAGTGCGGAAGGGGCCGCGCATTCGGACGCCGAGTCGTGGTTACGTGAAATTGCGCGCCTGCGGGCGGCCGGACAGAACACGGCCGCGGATCGGGAACTGGCGGCGTTTCGAAGGGCTTATC
>Ga0247774_1000401_pt1 | contig 21414 bp, 20 predicted proteins | sample UWRJL001104B6_FD_179933 | JGI IMG/M metagenome (GOLD analysis project Ga0247774, IMG submission 179933) | Plant litter microbial communities from Arlington Agricultural Research Station in Wisconsin, United States - UWRJ-L001-104B-6 | ecosystem: Environmental > Terrestrial > Plant litter >... | reverse complement strand
CGCTCCAAGGCCGGCGGCGTTTTCGTGCCAGGGGACAATTGTGGTAGTCGATGTGACTCGTGGATTTGACCAAGACACAAAGCCGCAAATGGAGGAAAATCCCGCTTCATAAACCAAAGCCCTCTATGAAAATGAAAGAAATATAACGGAGCGAAAACGAAATCTGAATCCATTGTGCTCCGAAAGGGGATTTTTGTGTCGAGTGTCTAGTGTCTAGATCTTCTCGCAATCAACCATATATTTACAGCGAAGACGATGGATGATATGGGTAGACAGGAGTTCTAGGAGGCAGATTCCGCGGGAGTATTCGTGCCTGCTAGAGGACAGGCTTGGGCGCAAACGCACCTGCTGAACGAGGGCCGTGTGCGCACATTTGGGCAAAATGTCGGGTGGGACACACCCCTCCCTTGGCGCGTAAACTCGCAGCCAACGGTAGTACACCGATTGGGAGCCAATGGTAGACGAGATCGACCATGGTCAGAACAGTGCCGAAAGCGCCTCATCATTTTCGACTGGAAAATCATGGGAGGATCTCTCGTACCGCAGAAAAATCCTAACCCACTTACGGTGTGATGCATCACTCATGCCAACGATTCCCTGAGCTAACGCCGTGGATATCGGTTCCCCATCTGACGGCTATACAAAGCCGATGTGGCTTCGTGGTGTCTCTATTTCTGATCGACAAAACTTTTGTTGAGCAACTCGTTTCATGCGCCTACATAGCAAACATTGGTTCTGATTCCACGGGACTTTATCCCTGCGCTATGAGCTTCACTTTCAGGCACCTTGCTTCCCGCCTGAGACCTATATGCTATGTTCGGGGAGAGTTGGAGAAAGCAAAACAGCCTCCGGACATGCCAATTATAGTGAGATTAGAAGCCCCACTCTCCCCAAAAGCTGGCTATATACAAGGCCCTCGATTCAATATTGTGTGAGTATCTCATCAAAATTTAGCGGTGATGCATCCTGTACGCTGACCGTTTCTCCTTGGCCCAACTCGTTTCCAGGAAGGTTCCTATCCATATTTGGAAAGGTGCCTTGCCCGGTATTGTCGACGTGAACTTCCCTTGATCTGGCTGGCGGGTGGCCTTCATATGTAGGGAACATCGTCCGAGGTATCGTTGAGTGGCCAACGCCAGGCTCTATTTGCAGGGGTTGGTGGCTGGAGGTAGCCGAATTCACTGGAGGCGGCGGAATTGTGGCACTTGGATGGAACTGATAAGGTTGGGGGTAGACTTCCGGTTCAAGAGATGGTTCCTGCTGAGCGTGTCCAGAAATTTGCTGGCCCGTGTCGTTGTTGGCCTCCGAAATGGCGTACTTTTCGATCGCTCCCTGAGGCTCTCCGCCATCAAAAGCTTCCGCGGCCATATCCTGGCAAAGTTGCTCCGTAGCATGAAAGACCGCTTGGGCAACTCGTTCTGCTTGATCTACCGGTTTGGCCTTTTCGAAGCCAGTTTGTGTGAAGACGTCAAGAATTGCTCTTTTCACGCGGGCCTCGGGATGCCGTAGACCCCGTCGGGCGACGAGCATGACGTATTCCAGCCCTCCAGGCTGCACGTAAGGATTCGGGGGAACGGCTTCGTTGGGGAATATGGCAACCCAGATCTTCGTGTAGCTTCCCACAGGGTCCAACTTGGCACCCAGGACTACTCGCTGAAGCGCATTAGTCTGAGCTTCGCTGAGGCAGTCGCTTACGCATTTCTTCTCCCGGCGGACACATCGTCTTGCATTGACATGGCTTTCCCATCGCTCCTGAGCGCCATCTGCGCGAAAAATCTCGCCACACGTTGGACAGTACATCGGCCTTCCGTGTGCTCGAAGGAGGTGCTGCTTGACATATCCAGGTGTCGTGAGCTTGTTTCGAAGCTGACAATTTGCATACCTAATCGGATCGAGCCGGTAGAAAGGGCATGCGAGCTGCCGAGGGGCGTTCAGAGAAGGAGCTCGTCGAGATTGCGTCGGCGTGTCATTAAGGATTCTTCTCTTGGTCTGGCGAGGACTGTCTGTATCGCCGTCTTCCGCTGGTGCTCTTCGTTTTGATCCTACACTTGGGGTAGGGGCTGGTCTCTCAGTGGGCACATGGTAAGGCGCAGACCCAGCCCAGATATCCTGGTTTGTTGATGTATTAACGGGGCTGTACTGGGACCCTGCTTGAGAAAATCCCGGGGCCATGGGCGGTGCCAACATTTGGTTGTACCCACGACTAACTTCATGGTGTGGCCGCTGAGCTTGGGCTTCGTGGCCCATTGCCAACTGCGCGTTGACCATTCTAGTGGCTCCGTCGAGGTGAGGTGCGTCGGAATATAATTGCTGCGGCTGGGAGTGAAAAATAGGCACGGTTTGTGTCATATGCGATTGCAGATGACTTCGAGACACCTGCATCCCGTGCCAGGAGGGTGAACCCCGAATAGCATTGGCGTCCATACCAGAGAATGGCGATGGGTTCGCATCCATCGTGCATCTCGAAATACCTGTTCCAACTGGGCCCCCCGATTCTCTCGATTCCTCATCACCCGGCCAACGTGCATGTAGCCGTGGGTTCCGGTTTTCGTGGACGATGCTATGCGTCATAAGTGCGCCAGGGATGCCCCCATCGTGAGGCGGTCCAGGACTCCCTTGGTAGACTGATCCTCCTCCAGAGACTGCTGGTCGTGGTTGCTGATTCCCTGGTGGTGTTTCCTTGCCAGTTGGTAACGTGCCAGCTTTTCCTAGATTTTTCCGTGGGCCTGCGATATGTGGAGACATGGGAAGGTCAGGATGGTTTAGGTTGCAGGTGATGGAATGAAAATATATTAGACAGTGTAGTGCAACAAATAAATTAATCACACTTGTAAGTGCCAATAAACTCCGAACGGCCAAAAAATGATATGGAATAATATAAAGGATACCAAAGGTGCGATTTACAATATGATGGTACACGACGCGCAATTTTACAGATGAGTCGATCGTGTTTCCTCAATTTAGAGATCTAGAGTTCCGGGTAGAGTAGAAACGGATGAAACAAGCACTGCGGGGAAGCTGGAGAAGTTTTGAGCTTGCCAAAAGCATTGCGGACCAGTTGCGGCCCATTGAGGACGGTTCGGTCCTGCACGCAATTGCTCGCCTTGTTATCAGCCAGTAAACTCTCCAGGTCGCTTGCATGACACGCACACACCCCGCCAACACGTATCCTGCCCACTAAGGTGACGGTCTCAGGCGTGGACTTCGAATTTTTTGGGGTTTTAGCAAGACGGGCACCTATATTAAATAGGCACCATAACATGGATTATGGGTTCTCAGTCTCTAGCTAAAGGAGCTTATCCTCACAGAGCATGCCCTACTGTCTGGCAATCCTGGACCACCACGAACCGTTGTATCTTCATGAGGTTTGCGATAATGTTCTTATATGCAATAGGCAGCATGGGCCAAGGAAAAGCGGGTTTTCAAAGAACTCGCTCGCAACTGGAAGTTGTGAGCCAACCTGTATGCGTGCAACACAATGAGGCTAGGTTTAGAGCACAATAGTGTGAGATTCACAGAGCAGTACAGCAAGAAGATAAAATGATTCAAATTATAGGACTGACAAATAGCTTGTATGTTTAAATACCGGTCTTGATTCCATTCCAATATGAAGCTGTAGATCAGTCCAGTTTCAGCCAATATACACGACCAGTATCCGGGGGAAAAAAATATCAAGCAAAGACTGCTTTAGTGGAACAAGTCGCCATACAATATGACAAGGCTACCAGTTTCGAGAGCAAATCCGGTGGCAGTCCGACCCACAATCCAGTAAGTACAAGCCCTATCTCGTCTTTCGCGCTCCAATAGGCGTCGTGGAGTTAAACAACCTGTAGGCGTACCGATGAGTATGGCAACAGGGAACTAGAGCAGCAATCACTTCGCATGCAGAGGTTAGGTTCCTGGCTGGAGGACCCCCATGCACCAATTTCAGACAACCTAGCACGACTCTGTATCGCGGTGAGACAGGTGGAATCGACTTTGTGTTCCTGCAAGGCGGCCGACTGCCGGAAAATTGACTGTGGCTCGCTTGGAGGAGTCTGCGATAATAACGGAGACTGAAGTGGGAGGCGGTGTGGATTTGACCACTTCGCGAGCAGCCTCACGACTGTGAGCATCTCGGTTGAAACGATTGTGTGAGACAAAAAGCTGGATTGTTGGTGATTGTTACGAAGTTTTGGGCCGGCTGCAGAGTACATGCATGAGAGCGCATTAGCCGCGAGGCGTGCGCATGTATTATTGCTTTTTATGGGCTACTGCAGAATTTTGAACATCAATCGAGTACACTTCCCTTGGAGCGAATAGCGTGGTCCTATATTAACATCATCCGAGAGATTCTCTCCACGGAGAACGTGGCTTGCATATGCGACTCAATTCTCAGCACATTGATCAGCGTAACGTGCCATACTTGCAGACCAACCAATCATTGCTGCAGTTTCTTCGTTAAACCTCACAACTGTGGAATGTAGTGCCCTTGCTTGTTGCATATCATGTGATAGGAGAATGACCTCAAGACTAGGGCAAGACTTGTTTCGGCTGTGGCAAGTGTTTGCGAAGCCGAGCTCCTCTTGACCTTTTACCGTAGTGAAAGAGTTGCAAATCAGAACATGCACCAAGGTCACTGGCAAAAGTACCCGAATTGTCGGTCAAAGTTTCCCACAATATCTTTCATTGTCCCCGAGCCTGGCCGTTCAAAATTTCTCTATATTGTGGCCCGACGTCGGATCTTAGTTGAGGTGCTTTATGAATTGGGCAGTTCATGACCAATGATTCGGCTGCTGCGTTGACCCGACCTTCTTCTACTCGTCTCTCTTGAAACATCAATCCGATAACGCTGCTAGAAGCTTGAATATGTCTACCTGAGTTTTCTCGATTGTTTAACTGATGGAAGTCATGACTTTTTCGAAACAAGAATAGGCTGGTGTCGGGATATTGTCGAATCCAATCCAGTGCTTGTCACCCAATATTGAGGATATGGACTTCCCGAATCACCTACCTCAGGATTTCGGGGCAATCTATGGCCATAATTTGACCTGTCCAGGTCAGCTCAAGATGTCAACAGGTCATTACCCTGACCATTCCCTGAGTTTACAAGCACCACACAGGGCACAAAACCACACCCTGCGAAGCAAGACTTTGCCAGCACCGACGGGTACTTTTTCTGCCTGATCAGTTCGATATTATGACCGTTGCGCTAACCCTATCATGGCACATAGGTCGAACACATATCCATATCCCAAAAATAAGTTCCGCCACCTCGATGGATTTACCAACCTTTTCTCTTTCAGATCACGGGTCATTCCGGAAGTGTGATAGCCCAGATATTCTGCAAGATTCCCAAGTAAGACTCCCCTCGAAACATGACTGGTAAGCCCCATATATATCCAGGGTTGCTAACGATTGTAGTGGTGCGGTCCGGCTGTGGTCCGAAGCCAAGATCCATGTGTAGACCGGGCGATAATTTCTCAGCCAGCGCAACCCAAAGTTGAATGGGACATTATGGCAGTTCCCAAAGGCCCTATACGCAGTCTTAGTAATCTCCCCTCCAGAGGCAGACCGGACGCCTATGGAAATATTTTGAATGACTCCCAGCCAATGGATCTTCAGGGAGGCATCAAAGGGGAGGCACTTAGATTCGCATGCCCTTATTACCGGTCGGACCCCGTTGCCTACGAGTCCTGTCTCAAATTTGGGCTGCACCGGATACAAGACGTCAAGCAGCATATCCGCAGGAAGCATTCTGAGCCAGGGTCTCCAGATCAGAATATGCACTCCAGTCCACGAGAAGCTTTCAACGGCGACTCGAATATTTCAGGGTCTGAGATGGCGACAGGGGATGCATCAGACCGCGATGCCCCCGTCTTTGCCAAGAAACGGCGGCCAAGGGGCGTCTCCGATACCGAGAGGTGGTGTGAGATATGGGAGGAAGAGTTCGGTAGCAAGCCAGCTGCGTCAGGGATGGCTTATCTTAGATCGCAGTTGGAAGAAGCGGTGTTGATGTTTCAGAGATTCTGGGCAGATCACGAGGAAGAAATCCTGCGCTCGGTTCTTCATGGCACAAACAGCTGTACGATAGCTGCGGATAAGGGCCCGAAGTATCGGTATACGCATGGGGCTATGAAGCAAATGGTTGCGTCCATTGTCGGACGAATGTCAAGCCCGGACCGTGGCGGACAGATGATCAAGGCAGAGCCACGAAGTCCAAATGTTGGAGATTCGGACATGATGTTTGGGCCCAGCGGGATGGCCATGGAAGAATTCGAGAAGCCCGCGAGGTTGAGCACGACTGATACAGCGGAGTGGCCATTTATGGGGGCAGAGCCGGCTGGTATAAGTGTGGTGGAACCGACCTGCATGTCATGTTATGATGATGACCTAATGACTTACGTATATGACAAGTAAATAATTTCCAGCCTGCGTCTTCCATTTCAAAGTTTTCATTTTACACCCCAATTACTTCAAAATATTACTCACAACCATGTTCGCCAATAGGTGCGAGAGGTTGAAGCCTGCGAGGAGGCAAAACAACGAGCCCAGAATTTGTATCGTTTTACAGGTCTTAATCCTTGCCATCGATGCTCCTGTGCGACTACAGAATTCGGTTGGCCAAGTTGCAACTAGCGCAACCCTATCGACGTTCAACGATCAATGTTCAACTTTTCATCACCAGTTGCTGGAGTACCTAATCCCTATTAAGCTGGAACAGGAGTTTGGGAACAGGTACACGGGTCCTCGGTGAGCCTGTCTGGTCCATAGATCTCATACTTCCCATTGACGTAGATGTCACTTGTTCATGAAGCCATAGGTATAGCAAATTTGAGGAAAAATGACGCTGCATACGATGGCGCAGTCTTCTGAAAGACTCCTTAAATAGCCAAGGCTTTACCTGCGGAAGTTTCGATCTGTGCTCATGTCAGGTAGCATTTACGCAGATGCGTTGTTCCAAAGTCTATAATTCTCCTGGCAGGAGGATCCTCTTGAATCAATAAAAGAAGACCGACTAGGCAAGTAGGGATAGGGTGAACGATTTATAGTTACAATCACTATCTTACTTTCATCAAAGAAATCGGTTCGTGTTCCGGAGTCTGGCTGTCGAAGAAAATTGAAACGACATGTCAAGCTTATATTAGACATCCAGTTTATCATAATCGTGAAAGCATGTGGCGAATGCGAGCAGCCGGCACTAGCACAGTCACCACTCAAGAGCATAAGTAAGCGTAAAGACTCAACGACGACGGACTATGGAGGATATTCAAACATATGTTGTCTCCGAAAGCATAAATTGATGGCTCTCTCTCAAACCCCGGTCCCGTATCTGAGTGTGAAAGCTCTCTATTGCGTCGGAAAGATTTCGTGATTGATCGCAGTTCTGCCAAATTATCTAGAAAAGACATGGCTGTTACCAGCCGTCGTCAAATGTCGAAAAACCATCTACTGATAACTTGAATTAATCGGGGTTTCCCTTTCACGATGCAGCCCAACCATCCCATCGAGTTGCAGCGTACGGCGCCACAAAAAAGAAAAAAAAAGAGAGAAAAAGGCCGACTCCGACCTTGAAGAAACATGGTCGTCAGTTTGTCTGGGGCTGTGCGGTGGGGCCGAAATTTCTCCGAGGGTAAATCCTCCAATCAAGTCACGCCCATATATTGCCGCGCTAGTGAACGCCTCAATCTTCAACTGCATCAAAGTAACCCCTGAGGGGCCACTGACTATGAGAAATCCTTCATACTCTTTGCTATGCATCCGCTGAGCGGCCCAGGATAACACTCTTCACAACAGGGGTATGAATCTTCCCAAATTTGCACTCGTCTCGGCATTGAACCTGCTTGAACTCTTGGAATTGCCATTGGCGTAGCGCAGACTACCTTGGACCGCGACGCGTCGGCCACGCTGCGAATAGTGCATCATCGCGCAATAGCTCAGCCGGTCTAGCTTACTAGCCCCTCGGGCCGGGAGCGCGACTCGCTTCGACAAAATGGCAAGCACGGTAGACGATCTCCCACAATGCGCCAAGGACTGCCTTGCGAACCAAGGCGATGTAGTACTGCCCCCGTGCGATATCACCAGCCAACAGAACTGCTTCTGCAGCTTGGGAGTCCTGACGGGGTTTGGCCGCTGTCTTAACTTCGCTGCCCCAAATCCCGATTGTAAACCTGGAGATATTGAAATAGGTATGCCGGAAAGCTAGCTAGCTTCTGATTTACCCGTTCACGCCTGACTGACGGTGCAATTATGTCGTGGTATGATCAGCCTCAAGCTTCATCTCGGCGCAATGTTCCGCCACAACTAGTACCTCGCCCACATCAACGAGCTCTGGAGGAGGGAAGACGACGTCAGGCCCTCCTGAATCTGATCCAACCTCAAGTTCTGACTCGGGTGGTTCGTTGACTTCGTCGACTAGATCTGACAGGACGTCCAGCCCCTCCGATGGCGCAACAAGCTCGGATGAACCTACAGGTACGGCACAGTCCCCATCTGAGAGAGAAGGCGATCCGTCCGGCAGCACCGGGCTGTCTACCGGCGCAAAGGCTGGGATAGCGGTGGGAGTCGTGTTCCTGGTTCTCGCATGTTTCCTCGTTGCTTTCTTCCTGCTCCGGCGAAGGAAAAAGAGCCGCGCTAAGAAAGCTACCACGCCGGATGCGGTACTTGCAGCAGGGGCTGTCCCAGAACTGTCAGGCAAGGAGACACAGCCGCTTCCGGAGATGGAAGCTGGTGAGAATGGCAACGTCCACCCTACGGAGCTTGACTCCAGAACACGGGCCGAACTTGTCGGGGATTCAAGACACGGCCCTACTCAGCAACATGACCCTCTGCAGCCGTGGAATGGCTCGCCCGTGTACGAAATGGACGGGAGTCGGCAAGACTTGCCGGCCAGCGGACCTATGCTACCCGCTACTTCAAGCAGCCCGGCCGCCGAACCACCATCAAACACCCAACTAACAAGCGAGACGACAACGGCGTTGGCCCCACGGCGGGGAGGTGCCGACGGCTCCATACACGTGGGGCAGACGAGCAGAGACGACACATCCACTGTCGACGAGTATGAGCAGCTACGAAGGGAGGAGGAAGAGCTCGAAAGCCGACGGAGGACCCTAGAGGAGCTGAAGGAGGTTCAGGAGCGTCAGTCACATGTGCGGGAGCGGTTGAAGGGGCTTAAACATAGCGGACGGACTGAATAATCGGCCACCAATGTAAATGTGACATTTTCTTGTTGAGAAATACGCAGTTTTCATCATGTTTAGGCGCTGTCTATATTACATAGTGTGAAGATCCTGTTGCTATGCTCACAGATCAAATGCGGTCTTCTCCGCTTGGGGGCGCAATCAAGAAGAGCGAGCGAGGGAGCGCATTTCCACCACACCGTACACTGTACGTCGAGTCGGACATGCGACTGTACGTCTGGCAGAAGAATTCGGCCGCGTTCTGCGCATGAACTATTACACTATGTATTTCACGATTATCATGTGCAGGAATATATTAGAGAGCGCTGCGTTTACTCTGCATGGCAAGGAGTTCCATCGGTTTGAATTTCGAGCCGAATTGGAGATGCAAAGTGCCGCGTTTCACAGTTCAAGAATTTGGTGGGGGCTTTCAGTGTCATCAGACATTGATAGGGTAAGTAACTGCTTTGGAAAGGGAAACCATGACTTCATGAGAGAAAGCAGTAGATGAAACAGGAGCAAGAGCTTACTACGGAAAGGCCTCCCAATCAGATAATAGGACTCTAGCCGCGGCTCATAAGTCCTTATTCAGTATTATTACTGTCAAGAACTCGCACCTAGCCCTCTAACAATCCTCAAAAACATGAGGCTAACAAACTCGATGGTCGAGACACCCGCTAAACTGTTCCACTGCTAACTGGTATGCCATTGACAGAGCGTGTTGAAAGTCGGAGCCACCGTCTGGGACCATGGTGAGATCTCACATTCAACCAAAGACTGCTCCTGTTTGGTGTTCACGAGATTTATCCAAGTCTCACTTCCTCTCATGACAGTCATCTTCGATCTCGCTTTTGGTGGTGGCAATATGAGAAGCAGCGAGGGAGGAGGAACAGGTCACCCTCAATTAGGCAATGGCCCTTCGTGGACGCCCTCTAGTCATATGAAAGAGAAGCCTGCCTTGGAACTCTCAAGTTCTGTAATAGAGCGTAGCTAGAGTCTAGGGGAGAGAAGAACTCGGATTTGAGTACCAGTACACTCACGAGCGAAACTCAGCCATATCAGAGGCCATTCCGGACCTGGAGCCAAGCGTATTCCGCTTTGTCGAGCCATAGTTGAGTCTCCTTGAGCAAGATCCTAATTAGACTCGGAGGCCTAATTATATGACAATTTTAAGGGGCGCGGACTCAAACTCGGTACATCGCAAACGCGAGGGGGACCAAATTTTGATATCACGGGGCGCCAACTGTTAGCAAGTAACCGTGCCGCTATTTCTAGTATGCCTGTTGGCCAAAAAGCCGGTCCCATATCTATCCGACGCGACCTGCTAGCTGCTTATATAATGGTGGGATTTAGCAGCTGTTGTTGCCTGCCGACAGGTGGCGGAAGCCCTAGAAGTAATATTTAAACCGCCGAACACACCGCGCAGACCTAAACATTCATCCAGAAATACCATGCCTTTTCTACCCCTTAACAGTTTTCCCACCAATACAATTGCACGATCCGTTGGGCTGTTTATCTCTGCACCCCTGCTGGTTAGGTACTCTTACCTGTTAATAGCAAATGACTTCATAGACAAATCAATCATGGTGAAGAAAGAGAAACAAGCGAAAAAGGGAAGGACGAACCAAAATATTGGCGAGCTTGCATCCTTTGTATTCAGTGTACTTGCGGGAGCAGATGAAGTTATCCCACACCTACTTCTCACAGAGGGGGCTTAAGAAGAACTTAGCTACTTTGTCCCTATCATTTCTGATTCCATCGTTTCCATCGTGCCTGGTGCAGGCAGCAGGCACTCGTCGCTTATGTACGAGGGAATGCCGTAGGTTGAAAGACCGGAGCCCGAGATGCGAACTATTTGTTTTACGTATGAGCTTAATCACCAAGAAAATATATTATGGATTTACTGAAAGAAAAAACTTGCTGAAGAATTCTATATATTAAGAAATAGCTTTAACTGAGTAATAGATAATTAATATATACCCGATATCCATGGTAGACCTAATGTTATATTCTACTTCACCCTAGGGTGGCGAGTTTAGTGGGTTCTACCCGGAGAGCAACTAGCAAGAGATCGCGTTATGGGGTAAGCTAGTGTCAGAGAGCACGTTCCATACACGCAATTCTACGGGCCAGTTCTGACATAGAGTGCTGGGATTAAAGATTTTTTTTTTTTTTTCGATCTACGGCAAGTGACTATGCCCCTTTGGCTTCTCTGGGAATTAGTACTCGGTGATATAGGCTTCTAGAATTTTGGCCCTACTAACTCGACTTCGTCACAGAAGAAAGCGATCATATCATCTTAATATATGTGGGATCGTATTTAGAGTATTACGGCATAACGGAAGGAACGCCGAGAGCGCCGCTCGCGTCGGATTGGCGCTGCGTACCTTGTGCTCAAGCGTGGTGTCGCCACCAGCCAATAATGGTCTCGCAGAGGGAGGGATGTATTAGCTTGAGAGGACGGATACGCTTGTCGGTAGACCTAGATATGAATACCAGTGTCTTTGAGACCTGTTTAAGGTACACACCTACTATTTACACAGTTAGAACCCGGGTGGTGGAGAGCCGGCCGTCCGGACGCCCGTTGAGGGGGTGGTCGACTCCTTGTCTATCAGAACCCCTTGTACTTAGAGTCGCTCAGTACGGACCTGTTCCTCAGTGGCAGGGAGGGATTCCCGACTATGGGAAAGACATCGTGGTGCCTGAGGCCTGTTAGCCTGTCCTGTGGTGGATAGATACTAGCCTTCTCAGTGTCTATCACAAAGGCTTGCGTTTTTCCCGACCTTCAGTCACAAACACTTTAAATTGGTTGCTCCCTTAACAAGGTTGAGAGAGTTCAGAATATTACAGAGCAAGCTATTATCTCCAGCCACCTTTCAATTCCTACCTAAAATGACGACAAGCTACTCCAGGCGATCTTTTTCCGGTCCAGGATGTTCAAGGGCTTTTAGACCTCCCAACTCTTTTCTAGGGGATGACTCGGCCGAGGAGGGCTTGCACCGGTAGAAAGGTGCCCACGAGTAGTCATCGTTGATGGGCGGCCAGAACTGGACCGGGGCATCAATGATTGGAATCTCTTTGTCTCTCAATTCTTCGTCCGACCCGAACTGCCACGGATGTGCCTCTGAGCTGCGGAGTCCAGCATAGAGGAGCCAGTAGAGGTTGTCGGTGGCCCTGGAAAACTGTCGGAGCTCTCCAGGCCGCCTCTCGCGGAGCTGGCCGGGCTGCCTCTTGCAGCGGCCTCTGAAGACCGCAACGCATGGCTCTAACAGTAACCCGATCAGCAGGATAGACCCGGTTATTACAACGATGGCGACTATGGCTACGACATTGAAGTTTTGCACTTGGCCACGAGAGCGGATTTTCTGTCCGGTGCACTGCCACTCTGCCGCCCGTCTCTCCTCAACAGACCGATTGGAAACGGGCTCCACTTTGAAGGCGCCGGTGGTGTCGTTGAAGCCGGAAACGTCAAGGAACGTGAGCGTGAGCTCTTGCAGCATAGCGAGGGCTGTCTCGAACCAAAGCCGGACTTCTCGGATCCACTGGTCTGGGGGCAGCGAAGGTGACAAGATGCCCTCGAATACAACCTCGTTGGCGAGTAGTCCTATGTTTCCAGTCAGAACAGCTGCCGATAACTAACAGAGAGGAGTGCGAGACTCCCAGCGTGATCGGTTGGGTGGTCAGAAGCCACTCACCAGAAACGCCCAAAACCCCAATTCCAGAGTCGAATGTAAATGTCTGGGCGAAAGCCTTTCCCACCCTCCACACTAATGCCTTTTGGTAATCGTTAAGCCCGAGACCCCGGAATCCTTGTTTGGAAGCTTCCAAATCATACGTCTCTGCCGTACATCGGCCATTTAGTGGGTTGCAGTACTGGAACTGGTCGAGACACACCAGTGTCGTCGCGAAGTAGTCGCCGAAGTATATGGTCCTGTTGGAACTCGTATCGTTGTTGACGCCGCTTGCTAGGAAGAGCGGATCGAAAACAGGATCAAGGTAGTTGAGGTTGTTGGTAAGGACGTTGTACGCTGCGACAATAGAATCGTTCCGAGAGAGCAAGGGAATCGGCTGCCACGAACCATTCGTAGAAGATCCGGGGTTGAAAGCCACACCACTAGTTATTCTCTCAGTCAGTATGGTGATATCGATGACCCCGACGCTCGGGGGCGAACTGTTCCCAATACTCCGGCAGGGGTAGTACTCACCCGACCACATAGCCAAGCTGCTCGTTTGCCAGGTGCAAGTTGTACAACCGGGTGATGTTTCCAGGCCCCTGGTACGGGCCCAGCCGCAATGCCGTGTAGTTTTCGCCGTCCTCCACATATATTGAACCCAGGTCAGTCGCCCGGAACGGCATACACGTTGTCTTTCGCCGCAGCTGAAGCGAGCGCTCAACGGGCCCGTTAATGCCAAGGTGTGCGACAGTGTCTAAAAGCCCCGTATCGAAAGTGATGGCCATGTTTGCATCCGAAGTGTTGTCTATGCTGAATCTGCACCGGTCGGTACCCGGGAACGGACAAGGGACCCGCGATGTCGTGTACGGCAATCGGCGGGCTGGGAAGGCGGACGAGCCTGCCTTTGACCCGGAGGGCAGCGATGCGTTATCGCCAGTGGCATACCACACCTTGGCATATGTGCGGCCCCGAAGCGCTTTGCTTGTCGTCCACGTAAACGATGTCGCGGCGGCGTCACTGTTCGAGTTTTCGCTATATAGGAGCGTAGCCTCGCCGCAGAGCCCTGGTTTCGCTAGCACCAGAATGTCCTCTTCGGATGGACTGGCGATGGCTCGACCCACGAATACGCCAGCCACGGTAAATAGGATCATGATGGCGCCTGCGGCGAAAGCCACGGGAAAAAATCGCAAAAGATGTGATTTTTTTGTTCTGCGCCACGCGAGAGACATCTTTGCCGCATGGACGATGGCGGAAAACGGCGTGTCTACATTGCGCAAGAGGACCTGCCGCTGGATATGCGGAAGATCCACAGGTTCGCCAGAGGATGTCATCGATTGATGCCAAACGTAGGCCAGGATGCCCCAGAAGGCGGTCCCAGACAAAGTGACAAGCAAGGTGAGGCCAGAAATGAGATAGCCAGCCGAGGATATGGGCAACGTCAATACTCCAGCGCCAACACCGCCGGCAGAGTAGTCGTGCCAGAACCCCGTATAGACTTCAAAATCAGCCATGGCGAAGCAACATGCCAGGACGTATATCTGGAGGCAATATGACCAACTTTTTGGGAGCCGCCATCGCCCTTTTATGCGAAGAGTCACAATGCAGGCCCACGAGTTCTGCAGATCGTGGCGTTGGTGGGCTGAGTGGCGCCGACGAATGAATGCTCTGCCGGAACGCCATGCGCGATTTTACGACCAGTCCGTGCCCTTTGTGTAAAAGCTACCTGCATTATCATCCTATATATCACCTGACATTCAGCATAGTTGGGTATCACGCCACAATTGACGAGACTGATGAGCCACCCACTACACGAGACGGAGGGCGGCCAGCTCGCTGGCCTTATGTAGACGGGGAAATTTTGTAATTTGACCGACAGAAAATATACCAATATCCTCCGCGATACATATTGGGAGATCTCCATCGGGCGGAAGCTGCGAGTACCGGAGGTTGCAAGATGAGGTTACTAATTAGTTTACTTGCAAAGTTCCAGATTCAGAACTAAATAACCCTCAGAGCTGGCGGTTGATGTTAGCATGAAGCCCGAAGATTCAGACCAACAACAGTCTAGGACGCCGATATATCTCTGTCAGCTTGGCGATATCGCACATCGCAGAGGCAGATGGAAAGATGCAGAGGAGTTGGTGGAGCGTGCGACAGCATTGGGTGTGAACAATTTGATGAAGGGCATCTCAGCACGCTGAAATGCAAAGCCAGACTCTCTTTTATATATCACACCCGCGGGGAGTGGAAGGTGACCCAGTCTTTGCCTATTACTAGGTCCAGAACATCCGCAAACGCTTGATAATGGGTATGTGTAGTCATCCTGCGCACGGAAAAGGGACAATTCTTAGGCGCTGAACCCTCGCGCTATAGCTTCTGGGTGCAAGCAAGAAGGTGCCTGGGTCGGAACACTCACATTCCTTTCGCTTTACTGGTGAACTAGCCACAATTTACTGCGACCAGCCTCTGCTACGGGAGGCAGTGGGTGCTTCAAGAAGCGTCACGGCTGTGCGGTCTGCAGATTAGAGAGAGAAACTTTCAGACATGGCAACGTCGAGGAGGAGACTCGCAAGAAGTTATTGAGATCGGCCCAAGGGGAGAGAATGTGATGATCTTTTTCGCCTGCATATTTAGAATTGGATAGGGAATTTCTGGGGAGGATCAACCACTCACGCAGTGGTCATACACAAAAAGGTACTGTACTTGTCCCCGTCCAAAGCGCCAGAGATATTTGCGAGGCCGATAAATTCTTTACAGTTGGGTAGAGGCAAGTTCACGATGGTTATGGGCGGGGGCGGGGGTCATCCTGATACTTTATACCGACAAGCGTCCTTGGGAATCATATACGGACGATAAGAGCGGAGAGAACTCGCGGAAATATTGGTGCAGCAAATTGTGAAGAGCAGTATCGATGTTCGGGGAAAAGACCATCTAGATACGAGAGGTGGGGTACTTCTGGCTGGTTGCCTGCGACGTTTGGGCAAAGATAGCGATGCTGGAAATGCGCTTTCAAGTAGATCACCAGGGAGCTGACATCGCTAGGAGGCGAAGATTTGGGAACAATTCTTTGTTGTAACCGTACTGATATCCATAAGGCGAGGTTTTCTCATATATGTGTTTCCTTCCCGTTTTGGGCGTGGCTTTTATTAACACCTCCTTTCCTTCTTGTTGAAGATACTCCTCTTCTCTGAGGCAATGACCTGGGAACCGGGTTACTCCATACTGTCTGTCCACTTCTTTGTTTGAACTATCCACCTGGACTGGCCTCTTATATGTGGTTTTCGGAAGCCATACCACCACAATACTAAGAAGTACTGACCCACAGATTCAATTTTTATATCATCGCGCCGCCATGCCATGCCGAAGAAGTCTCTCGTCTGTCTCCTCTTCCTGGAACTCGCAACAACCCCGGGATGGCCCGAACAAGAGCTCTGCCCAATTGCCGCCGTAAAAACTTGACCAGAATCCACTCAGTTGGCCTCTCGATTACCAAGTATGGCCACTGCAGAGACTTAAGCCGGTTCTCAAGAGTCTCCCACCTCAGTTCATCGTCTTGTTGCATTTGTTCGACAAGTTTTCGCCGTCTCGGGCCTACATTATGCGCTTCTGCGCAGTCGAATACCTGGGGACAACAAAGCCAACAACCGTCCCTTAAGCTGCTCATGTATAATCTTCTATCGATTCAGGATCTACCGGAACCCGCTGAAAACGAATACGCGAAAGTGCAATGGTGGGCGAAAGCCAGAATAGACCTACCGTACTAGTCTATTGAGAGAAGGCTTGCCAGGTTTGTCGGTAGTTTATATATGGACTTGCTCTCATTTCCTTAGTCAACTGTTAAATTCAGAAGAGGAACGATAGATTTGATCCTATTATGTCGTTCATCACCCTCTCTGACGGCTGCCTCGTAGCCCATCCTGTAAATCCCAATCCCTTCCCCAAATTGCATCCGGCGATCCGTCCAGCCCGTGACGCGGCGCAGCTTCTCGGAGCCCGTCCACTGCGGCCAGTCGATCAGCATGGCCGGCCATGGATCGACTTCCCCCTCTCCCAGAATCTCGCCCTTCGCAGAATCGATATATCGAGGCCCCTTCTCGAGCCCGTACTCCTGAACGAGCGCGTCGGCAATGTCTCCAAGCGTCTCGTATCGCTCCGACGAGATATTGAATACTTGTCGAGCGACATCGTCCCGGATTGGGTGAGACGCAATGGCGACGTACGCGTCTGCACAGTCGTCGACGTGCAGAGCATGGAGGATGTTGCCAGGTGGCGCGGTGAGGAGCAGTGGACTCTTAGTCCGCTCGGCGTGGCTGGCTACTTCGAAGAAGGCGCAGAAGTAACTGGCCGACCGGCCGTACACGTTTGTCGGACGGACCACAACAGGGTCCCATTGGTCATTCATCTGCAGGGCTTCGACGCCGCAGCGAGCTCGTTCCTTGGCAAAGTTGGGTGGGTTGAGGGGCGAGGCCTCTGTGTGCGGCTGGAGGTTTGGCGCTCCATGAATGTGAGGGCCCATTCCGTAGTCCTTGCATCCGGAAGTATAGATGAAAAGCGCCTTCTGGCCGGTTTTGTGATATGAATCCTCCGCTAGGGTACGCATAAGTCGATTGACATTCGAATAATGGCCGGAGTAATCTTTAAGATCATCTGTTGTGGAGATGAGGACGTCAATTGGAGGTAGAGAAGCCAATTGGGGCTCCCACGTTGATATGTTATCTATGGATGCCACTATCGGGATAACTTCTTCTCTTTCGAGGGAATGACAAGAAGATGGCGAGCGTACGAGGCCGTAGGAGTGCCAACCAGCACGTGCGAAGCCTCGAGCGACAGCATTGCCGATGAAGCCATTGGCGCCTGTCACAAACACAGTCCGCTTCCTCGTACTGGTCATTTCAACTGGTATGTCCAAAAGATCTCGTGTTTTCACGTTTTCATCGAGATTCATTCTCGATATGTGTGACGAGAAAACGCCTTGACGGAGGATGATGATCGGCGCCGAGACCGGATAACAGTTTCAGATTGCAGGCCTGCATTAATAATATCCCCCAAACCCACTATCCACGTTAGTCATTTCATTTCTTACAAAGGGGACCTGGAAGATTTTAAGAACAGTTTACGCACTACCTTCGGATCTCGTATTGAATCCACGATGTTCCACGCTTCTGTAAGCTTTGACTATCTACTCGTTCTAAAGTATCTATCATAGGTTGCCTCCACTTTAAGATCTAGCATATACTAGCTACCTGAAGTCAGCTGTCAGAGTCAGTTATTAAAGTTGAACTTCCATGACCACGCCCTCCTCCGGTGGGTGCAACAGAATCCCAGGGCCGCGGACAACTCCGAATATACGAGGAATAGACTGGTACTAAAGTCCAACAACTCTACAAAGAAGGTTTCTAGCTCAGCCATAGGCCTGCAGTCAGATGTGGCGTAGTTCCTGTCATGGCAGCCGCTCAAGACATAGACCAGAGTTCGATTTTAAATATTAGAGCCTTCAGTTCTTATTTTCCCTTTTCGCCTTTCCATCTATGACTCTTATTGTATTTCAGTGTGCTAACTGCTGCATTATTACCTCTAGTATCGAAGAAGAGAAACGTTATATGAGGATACTAAATCAAAACATCGCAATCGCAAAGTTAGTTTCTGGGACATTGAAAACTCTACTTCGGTGTCGTGATACACAGGGCCACTGTTCCGTTAAACAGGCGCCGCCGACTTATGAGTTGGTTGGTATTAAGCAGAAGAGTTCTGTGACTTTTTTACCGTGAATTCTTCTTCTCTCGAGTATGTCTTGAAAAAGTTTGCCTATCCCAGGCGTGAAGCCTACAACTTGAATTCGATTCTTCAAACGCCGGGTGACTGTAGCAAAGTCCCGATAGTCATGTCTCTGTGCCACAATGGCCACGCAATCACTTACGGAGACAAGCATTTTCATACGTGAAAGCCGGTGGTGTTTCAACGAAGGCCCGGACTAAAGCGGCCATGGTTGAGCACGATGTCTAATATAAATACCTTTCCTTCGCCCAACCCCCAGAAATTACCATGATTTCAAGGATTCCTCGTACTCGACCACTTCCCTTGAGTTTCGTGCCGCCGATTTTCCTAGAATCTCCAAATATTTATGCATTAAGCTGGATCCCAGGGAAAAAATGTCGCAAAGATCACACCACTACAGGTTTTCTCGGGGCCCTCGAAGTTCCCGCAGATCCGGCGAGGGTCCTAGATCCGACCAGCTTTCTGATCAATTCGGACTAATGACACTCGATGACGGTGGCTACCCTCGTCACAGAGAGACCGATGAGTATCTCAGACGCAGCCATACCACGCCTGTGGGGTCTTCGTCATCTCGCTCGCATCGAGGGGAATCTCAGTATCGAGATCATAGTAGCTACTGGGGGGATAGACGCGACAGGGAGGAGGCGACTCTAGACGCGATCGGTAGTGTAGAGGATGGCCAGACGGACATGCCGAAGAGTAGTCAGGGCCAGGAAAGTCACCGCGACCATTCTAACGAGAAACATAGGCACTATAATCACCAAACTAGAAGCCCGTCTCCCCCGCACCGGAGCATCCGATCGCACAAGCATCGAATAATCGAACCGAGGCCGTCGACAGAGCCTGTCCGTTACGGAAGGGAGTATAACTGCTCTCGAGATTCCAAGGACGTCTCCAGAAGTCCCTCACCGACCAAAAGCTTTGAGACTCCTCACCGGAACCATAAAGGTCATGGTCGCCGCACTAAAAGCCCGTCGCCCTTGGATAGGACCCATCTCTCGCAAGCATACCCCGCCACCAAATCAAGACCGTCGACACAACCTAAGCGATATGGAGAAGAGTACCATTCTTCTCCAGGCCCGGGTCGCTCAAAAGATTTACCTTACGACCCTTCCGAATTCAACATCGAGGGTCAATACGAGTACCTCCAAGCAGAGCGTCCGACCGACATGCAAGAACGCCTCGACAGCCTGGTGAGCACTTTATACGGCGTGTACCTTACGGGCATGCCGGGAAAGTACCAAGCATTTTACTATTATAATTTCGAGGAGGAAATGCAGAGGCTGTGTGGGAGACTTTGGAGTTGGAAGTACGCCATTAGCACACAGAAGTTGGCCATTTTCTTTAGGAAGAGAAGGCATGCCGAAGAGACAGCCGATATGCTGAATGGAAAGCCAGAGCTCACCGAGCTTGGAGTGAGGGCGTTTGTAGGGAAGAAGCATCTTGGAGCAGGGAGCGATGTCTCAGATGCGAATGGGGAGAGCGATGTTAGTGGACGGAGTGAGGAAGGCAGGGGAAAGGGGAAAGAGAAGGAGAAGATGCCATGACCGTCTTCGATGTTTTCCGAGACTTTAAGTGAAAGACTAGGCGGTGTTGGTGGAAGGGTCAAGTATAAAAGGCTTGGCGCAAAAATATCCGTCTCTAGTCATGCCGATCTCCATGCCATCATCGTTCGGCAACTTGCGCTTTTTCTGCATGCGTTGAGCAGATATATCTGGGTGTATTCCCCAGGGGCTATCGTACCAAGCTAAATAAAACACAAATTTCCTCTATCTCTCCCATCTTCGTTGTCATCCACGTTCACGTGGCGATTCTACTTCGTAGTTTCTTCCGCCTCCTCTCTTCCTCCACTCCGCCCCTCTTCCCCAGTCCCAACCACAGCAGCAACCTCATCCTGGGCTTCTCTCCGTTCCTGTTCTCTCCGCTCCAACCTCCGTCTCCAAGGTCGATAAACGACCACGCTCCCCACCCCTACTAGGACAAACACGCCGCAAATGCACCCTCCCACTATATCGAAGTGATCCGTTAGCTGTTCGACCCCGTCCCAAAACGTGCCCTCGGGGTGGCTGATCTTGATCACGAGCGAAAAGATTTGCACAACCGCCACAAATGCGGAGACAGCGACTGTGATTCCCGTCAAGACAATCGAGTAGTAGAGAACCGCGAGGGGGTCCCGTGAGAATGCTTTCGAGGTGTAGAGAGTTGCCATGAAGGCGGAGTCGAAGGTGTCAACCATTGTCATTGCCGCTTTATTTTAGATTGTCAGTACGAGTTCATGTCCAACACCAAAACCAGTCCCAACCGACGTCTTATGGCAATTACTCTCCAGATGAAATTGTCCAAATAAACATAACAAAAGGCGACATTTTTTTTCTTACCGGTAAAGAGAATAGGAAAGATGAGGATAAGCCATATCCCCGTCCCCTCGACAGCGTGAACGCTCGCAATCCCCAAAACCGCCACCTCAGAAGACGTATCGAACCCCAGCCCGAACAGGAGCCCAAGAGGAAACATCTTCCAAGGCCGATCGACGACCTTGAACAGCCTACCAAAAAGCCTACTCAGGAACCCCGTCCCCGAGTAGTTCATGGCCGCCAAGGCGCCCCCTCCCCCATCCTGCCCCTCTTCTCCGTCCACCAATCCGTCCCTCCGGTCCTTCAAGACCTTCTTCAACCGCCGGACCAGCACGGCCAAGATCCACGCGTTCCCGAGACAAAACACCACGAGCACAAGCACCGAGACGCTCCCCCCTACGATGCCCCCGACCCGCTCCCACCCGCCAAACTCGGACCGGACCGCCCCGCCGA
>Ga0247774_1000400_pt1 | contig 21433 bp, 12 predicted proteins | sample UWRJL001104B6_FD_179933 | JGI IMG/M metagenome (GOLD analysis project Ga0247774, IMG submission 179933) | Plant litter microbial communities from Arlington Agricultural Research Station in Wisconsin, United States - UWRJ-L001-104B-6 | ecosystem: Environmental > Terrestrial > Plant litter >... | reverse complement strand
GTTTCTTTTGATGTATTGAAGTTGTTTTTTAATTGCCTGTCTTCTTTTGTTGCGGGTGGGTCGTCTTTGTTTCGCTACTGCTAAGTAGTCTTTTCTTGCTAAATTACGGTAGGTTCTTGGTTTTTTAGGGAGTTTTTCTGGGATTTGTTTATACAGGATGTCTATAAATTTTTCTGTGTGAACTCTGGCTCCGTTTAATAATCCTAAGTCGGTCGGATAACTAATGTCGGCTGGGGCGCAGGTTGCATCTATGATTAGTTTACCGCGATTTGATGACTCATTTTTGGCGTCCGAATCCTTTTTTTTTTCGGGTTTGATTGGGGTGATAGAGCGCATTTTTTCGACCAGGCGCTCATTGACTTTATTAATCAGGTTCGGACTGATTCGTTGCCGAAAATGTACTAATAGAGATGGGTCAAATGGCAGCTCGTTACTGTAGCTTGATTGACCGATGAAGTATTGTAGATAGGGGTTTTCGCGGATCTGTTCTACCGTTTCGCGATCGCTAATTCCTAATTTTTCCTTAATAATTAATGCCCCCAACGCCATCCTCCATGATTTGGCTGGTGCACCCATTTCTGTGGGGAAGTTTTGAGCATATTCTGATTCAAATTCTGACCATGGTATTACTTGGGCCATCTTTACCCAACGGTTATCTGGTGACAATTTAGAGCCGTTGGCTAGTTCAAAGTTCAAGGGTGGGATGGCAGCAAGCTCAACCTTTTTGTACATGATCTCAGGTGGTGATGCACGGGTTTTGACCTATTTTACCTGTTTATCTTGCACTTTATTCTCGATCGCGTGATCGAAACCTTTCGCGACGCAATATGCCATCGATTATTCAGCAAGCCCTAATTACCATCCATCCGCCAGCACCTATCCCCCAACTCCTGGCAACCAAAGCTGAACTCAAACAGGTTCAACCCCGCCTGAAAGAAGCTCCCAAACCTAAACTGACAAGCAATGAGATAAAAGAAGCAAGAACAGCCAGAGGTTGGACTCAAGCACAATTGGCTGGCTGGCTAGGGGTGTCGCAGCGTTATGTATCCATGTTGGAACGTGGGGAGCGAATCCTTGCATCAGAACTTGAATCCCATTTGCGTAACTCTGGTGGAATTGAACAGGATGCGGATGTTGTGCTTGGAGTTTACAGGGACGATTATTACAATTCTGATTCTCCCGATCGGGGAATGGCTGAAATTATTGGATTGAAAGGCCGCAATAGCGGAACGGGAACGGTTAAGCTGCTGTTTGATGCTGAATGCTGTCGGTTCCGGAATATCTATAAACTTCGGTAATATTAAACGGAATTCCCCACGGGGGAAATTTCCGTTGCCTGTACCTGTATTCCTTAGAGATCACAATTCATCGGGGAAAAAAGCAGCACTGTTACCACTAACTGTGTTTACGACCAAAGCCCGATCGAGAAAATCGTTGCGCCGTTCGCAAGAAGTCTCAGCAATCAGCAAACACCCATGACAAGCAGCCCCATGTAAGAAACGGTCTTCGGCATCATTTTCCGGCCCGTGTTGAGCACACACAGGGTCATTAGAGCAAAGCCTTCCTAACTCCAATGCGCTGGTTAACAGTAATTCAATGCGCTTGCCAATTTGCACCAGTCCCCCCAAAGTTCCATCATTACCAGAGGTGCCGGTATAGAGCAAAATACCGTAGCCTGAATCTCCAGCATAAATGCGTTCCCGGATGGCACTAGCCGCGTAGCCACATTCCAGAGAAACAGCAGTAATTAATAAGTGAGAGAGGGAGTGCAACATAATGTAAGGCAATCCCGGAAACTTGGCTTTGTCCTGCGGAATCCCTCTAGTGTTACACCATTTCTGGAAACCCCTATCCAACTCTTCCCCTCTTTCTCGAACAGCTTTTTGCTTCAGCCATTGGTCAATTGCCTGTTTTTTAAAGGCTATAAATACTCCTTCACCTCTATTTTCAATCGCCGGTACCCACGTCGGATCGATGTCAAGAGCTGCCCGTCGCACGTTAATATCTAATTCACCCTCAATATCCGGCATAGCTGCTTCAAAACGAGTAAATCCGACTTGCGCCACGACTTCTCGGAGCCGATGCACTAGAATAATGCGTTCAATGCGAGCTGTTGCGAGAGGATTTAACCCCTCTAACTTGCGAGCACGGGCGTAAAAATCTCCTTCGGACACATCTTCCCCAACTTCATCAGGACTAGCAAGTAAAGTTTCAATCTCCACTTGCTTAATGCTTTTTTTTGTATTAGAAAATCCTGCCTTCCTTCGCTGTATTTCTGCCCAAACCGCTTCGTTGCTTAAACCTTCTAAAGCATTAAAAACTTTTTGTTTTTTTCGCTCTTTTCTGATATCATTTAACTCTTCAGCATATTGCAGGAAATCTTCATAAACTTGATTGACAGCTTCCCTGAGTTTGGCGTCGGTGTCCGGCAGAGAAATCACGCTAAGCACTTGAGCAAAATAAGCATTACTCGCTGATCGCACTAACAGTCGATTATACAACGGGCGATCGCCCTCTCTAGAAAGGCAAGGTTCTTTTGCAACCGGGCCGAGCCAAGGGCGCTCTCCCAAGCACCTGCCGAGCACTTTAGAATACGGGACAGTGGCATCAGAAAGGGGGCGACGGGCTTTGCAAGCTTCGCAGCGAACGAAGATTTCAGCGAAATCATTGCCAGAACCGCTTTCATCGAGCCACAATTGCCCTTGGCATGAAGCGTCCAAATTGTTGTGGGCAAAAGCCTTCCAATTGATATCGCTGATATGTCCGTTGGCGCAAGCTTGCACGAAGCGCACCGGAACAACAGGCTTTTTTTTCTTCTCAGCATTAAGATATTTTCCCTTAACGAAACTCCCCCAACGAATTAAAGGTCTGGTGCGGTATTCTTTGCCGTTGGGAGCTTTCCAAGTGCTATCATCTTGCGCTACAAACCAAGTGGGAAATGTGAAGGCGGTGATGCCTGTGCGAGAACCGCTGGGGTTTTGTTCATCTACAGGGGGAGCGTACAGCGAAACGCGGCCCAGGCCGAGAATTTCGGCAACTCGCTCTTCCAGGCGCTCTTCGTGGATGCGCGAGCGATCGCCCCGCCAGTGGTTTAACCCGCCGATAATAATCGAATAGTTGGGCAAATCGACCATTGCCCCCGGCCCGAAGGTGGTTAAAATTTGACTTTGGCGAATTTGTCCTGATGGGATTTTCATATTGATTTTAGTTAGTTTGTAGTTGGTAGGGTACGTCAGGAAGAATTTTTGGGTTCGATAAATAATATTTGTTTCTGATATACCCTACTGAGTTTATTGGTAAGGGGTGCCAGGGAGAAATTTGCTCGCAATTAAATCATCTTTCTTTGTGAGGCACCCTGGGTGAGTTAATTTTCCTCATCAATCTCGAACCCATCTGGAGTTTTCACCCACAAATTGACAACAGGTTCCACATCTCTCAAACTGCGCTGCGCTTTAAATTTTTTAGCGGGTTGCGGTTGCCTCTGCAAGTCGGGGTCAAGGGGGTCAAATAATAAAGGGGATGCACGTCCTACTTCTTGCTGATATTGCAAACTGTCTTTTTCCGCAGCAATCTGTTGCCAAGTGTCCAGCAAATCTTTGACTCGATCTTTTAGTTTCAGACGTAATTCTTCTGTTTCTTCGGCGTCTCGGTCTTGGTCGTGAATTTCAGAACGCTGGGCAATGATATCAGCAACAAAATCTAAGTTAGAGCGCTGTTCTGTAATTTTAATTGCATTTAAAGGTGCGGTCATTTCTGGATTACCTAGACGCGCTAAAGCAACGGTAATAGCAGCAATGCCTCGGTCAATGGCACGGGGGGAAAAAGGCGTGACGCTGGTTGCTTCGACGGCCCGGTAAAAAGTGTTGTGCCACGCGCCGAAACGTTCGTAGTGAGAGCGATCGCGCGGTCTGTGTACATTCAATAATGTTACCACTAATCCCGGTCGCTGTTCGTCTCGCCCTACCCGCGAGGTTGCTTGAATGTACTCGGCGGCTGTTTTTGGCTGTCCTAATACGACCATTAATCCGAGGCGAGTAATATCTAAACCCACAGAAATCATATTAGTTGCTAGTGCAGCGTCCACCCGGTGTGCGTCTGAAAAAGCTAAGGCTAAACGGCGCTTTGCTTCCGAAACTTGGCTAGTGCTAACGCGAGAAGTTAATTCTAAAGGTTCATCGTTAATTTGGCGGTTAGCGAAACATCCTGACTGCTCATTTTCCCGTTTTCTCTGGCTATACCCTAACAATCTAGATTTGACTTCATCTTCAACGATGCGCCGACTTCCCCCCAGTTCTCGCAGGGAGTTAAAATAGCCCAATAAGGTCATGTAAGAGTCAGCAGGATTATTTTTATTCCTCGCGCCGCCGTTGGCATCCCAATGTTTTTGAGCCGCCCCTAATACAGCTAAATAAGTTCGCAGCAAGATGACTTTCAAGCTGCGACCTTGAGCGGCAATGCCGATATAAGTGCGGGGGTTTTGCTCCGTAGCGGGGACAGTTTTGGCGAAGAATGAATCGCGTCGGTCTGGGCCAGGAGGCGGAAAAACATCGACTTCGGTGCGACCAAATAAGGCGCGAATTTGTTTTGTTGCTCGCCGTACGGTTGCAGTTGAAGCAACTATTTTAGGATAGATTTTTTTGCCATTTTTGTCAATAGCTGATAAGGCGTCAATAGCCGTTTCATAAAGTCCGACCATCGTGCCTAACGGGCCGGAAATTAGGTGCAATTCATCTTGTATAATTAAATCGGGTGGTAAGAGAGGTTTTTCTAGTGTCCGACCGATGCCAATAGTAGCCGGGCCGTAAAATCCGTTGTCATCATAGCGATCGACTTTTCCGAATAAAGCCCCAGTTTCTCCGACCCAAGGTAGGTTGGCAAATTTATCGACAGTGGCGATAATAAAGCAGGGGACGCGGCGATAAATGGGGTCATCAACCGCAACAATGGGCAAAGGATTATTTGCTTTAAAAGTACATTGTGGTTGGCCATTGGCAAAGCGTTTACGGTTGGTGCAGAGAATTCTTAAATCCGTGGGATTGTCTGCATTGGGGAATAAGGTAAAGGAGTTGCGGAGGAATTTTTCACCGCACCAAGGGCAGTTTTCTAACGGAATGGGTGAGGGTTTACTACGATCGTCATTTTGATAGGCAATGGTGCGGGTACGGGCACTTTCTGGGTTGTTGTCCCCTTTGCGTCCCATCCGGTTTGGTGTGGCTGCTTGTCCGACCCACAACCCGATTTCAAAAGGCCAAGTGCCTAATTTTTGAACATCGTTTTGCCGTTCTAACTCTAAAGCGCAGATCAGAGTGGCCGCGCGACTCAGTTGGTCTAAGGTTAACAGTCGTAAAGTGTAGCGCATTAAGACACTAACCCCGGCCCCGCTAAGCCCTGAATTTCGCAACCGTCGCAGAACTAAAGTAAATGCGGCTAACCCTAAATATGCTTCGGTTTTGCCGCCGCCGGTGGGGAAAAATAGCAAATCTACGATTTCCCGATCGCCCATTTCTGGATCGGCAATTCCAGTTAAGTTCATCAGCAGGAAGGCTAGCTGAAACGGCCGCCATTTGGGGGCGGGGATTTCTGCGGGGGTTTTCTCACTGTCATGGGTGGCCCGTTGACGGATGGATCTGGCGATCGCGAAATTGGCAATTCTAAAGGCCTCGAACACTTCGGGGTCATTCATAGCGTCGAGGCCTGCAGCGATGCGATCGCGCGCGACTTGGGCGCGGTTGAGCAACTTTTGGGCAATTTGAGCTCGGTTGAGATCGAGGGGGAATTTGTGCCCCTGGTCTGCAATCCAATCGCCGTAAGCTGTTACCATTGGCTCTAACATTGACCGCAAAGCTGCGGGACTGGGTGCCGCAGCGATCGCTTCCATTTCCAGTTCAGTTCCGGGTACAACGGCCGCGATGACTTTTTCTACGTCAGCGGTGGGTATCCAGGCGGTGCGAATTTCATTGCAAATCGGGTCGGAGTGGACGAGGGCGATCGCCGAAATGTTGTGGCCAACAGCAAATTCGCAGTCTTCCCGATACTGCAAGTCTGCCACCTTTTCATCCCAATCATCATCGGTTTGTCCCCGCAAATTCGGGCGGGGGACGAGGGGGTAGGGGGTGTGAATAGTTAAAGTTGCTTGGAAGATGTAAGTGGTATCTCGCAAGGAGTCGTCGGTGGTGGGGGTGCGGTAGTTGACAAGGAAAGCGGAGACGGAACGGGTACCGGGGGGTAACTTAATCTGGGACAAGACGGGGCGAACGGAAATGACGAGTTTTAAGCCGCCGCTGTCGGGAATGTCTAAGGTGTAGGGCGAGGTGCTGCTTTTGATGGGAACATCTAGTTCTACCTGTTGAGGTTTCCGCAGCCAATCACCGGAGACGAGACTTTGCAGTTTGGTTTCTGCTTTTTCCTCTTCTGTGGGAATGGGCGAGTAGTCGCCCCAAGATGCGATCGCCCGGAAGTGAGTTGCTTCTTTGGGAACCAGGAAACTCAGCCCCATTGAAGAGGGAAAAAATGCTCTGCGGGCGGAGGATTTTTCCGGGGGGTTTTCGTCGTCGCCGGGACTGGGGCGACTGAGTTCGTCGAGTTCGTCATTGCTGGTGTCGTCGCTACGTTGTTCGAGGCCGGCCCCGTAGGGTACGAGAAAACCGCTGAGATACCAGCGGGAAGGGGGTTGGTTGATGATTTCTGCGGCGTGGGCTTCGTCGTCGGGCGTAGGGCCGATCAGGTCGAGTTGTAAGGCGTCGATTAGGTGTTGGCGGACTTGGGCGGGGGTTGTCGGGGTTGCATTGATATTCATTAATATGTCTTTACCTTTAATTAGATTGTTTAATAATTAGTCCAAACTTTAATCCCTAAATGATTCCTTACTTGTATCAAAGGAATCTTTTTTTTTGAGTCGTCGTTTGCACGGCTGTATGAAGGTTTCCTAATTGAATCTTTGTTTTTTTTCCAATAAAACGCTGACCTGTAGTAGTCACTGTATAAGGTTTGACCGTCAGCACTTGAGTGCTAGTGTTATACGACTTCATCAATTCTTCATAAGCAGTGACAAGATTAAGTGATCCCAGATATCCTGGCTCTTCAAGTGACAGTTCTTTTCCTTCTTTTATATTTTTGTAAGCTTCTTCTAAGTGAGAAAAAAAAAATTGAGCTATCCCTATAGATTGTGGATTCACTGTACCTGGAATGGCTACCCATTCCAGACTTCCCATCATTTCCTTTTCATGTCCTTTTAATATAGGAAATATCCACGGCATATCTACAACATTAATATCGTTTTTACCGGGAACCACAATTCCTATTTCATTAATTATTACAGCCTTATAACCTTTGTTGACAACTTCAATTAATAAATAATTGGTTAAGGGCTTTTGTATCGCTAGCAAACTAACAGTATCTCGCTTAATTTCGATCGTTATTTGTATCCTATCTTTATTTAAATCATAAATAAATCTACTTAAAGTAATCAATAAAATTAAAGTAGTAGTAACCACTGTGTATAGTTGGAGTTGAGTCGGCGTTAAAGATGATAGCCACGATTTTAAAGCATCAAACATTATGTAACACTCATAGAAGTTTAATTAATTTACCGAGATTGGCAAAATGTTCTCAGCCCCCCCAGATAGCATCTCGAAAATCTGGGGATTTATAAAGGTTCACTTTCCTTGCCAATCCTTTGTATAACGCAGGTTCCTCTTTATTATCTTAAACTCTGGGTATTACGTCAAGTTTTTTCGTTAAATAAATTGACAAAGCAGATAGCAATAGGATAATTTGGGAGGATATACCTAAATTTTATACTTTTTTTTGTGGGCAAAAGCGAAAATACAGAAAACGCGAGGGAACACTGGAAGCAAAAGCTAAACGATGCGCTTTCACAACCTGAAATACCCATCAGGGCAACAACTTTTCGCAGAGCATGGAGGACGAAAGCAGAACCGGTTTTGCTTAAGTGTAATGATGGTGGAGAGTATGTGGTTAAAGGTCAGCAAGCAGGCAGACAAATTGTAAATGACCAGATTACTGCAAAGCTTGGCTTTGCAATAGGCGCACCCGTTGGCGAACCTAAGATTGTTGAAGTATCGGCTGAACTTATTGCGATTGAACCTCGTCTCTCTCATATTCCTCCAGGCACAGCACACGCTACTCTCTTTATACCAGATTGCCGTGATGATTGTGGTTTGATTGCAACTAGCGAACCTAAAAATAGATCCAGGTTTGTTTTGCTTGCTGTGTTGTACGGATGGGTCTATGCTAACGACATCCAGTTTATTTTCAACAAAAATCCACCGCGATTAGTTTACTCGGTGGATCATGGTCATTTCTTTCCCGGTGGCCCCAATTGGACAGAGTGTGATCTGATACCAGCACCCCAAGCTGAACTAAACTCCTATTTGTGTGAAAATTGCAACTTTACCCCAGATGAGATTAGTTCGGCACTCCGGGCGCTTTCAAGCGTCAGTGAAGCAACAATCATTCAAGCAGTGGCGGCTCCGCCTAGCGAGTGGGGGCTAACTCTTGACGAGCGTGTTACTCTAGTAGAATACTTAACTAGACAGCAACAACAATTATTAACTTTTTTGTAAGCACTTTCTTATAGAGGGAGTCAAAAGCAATGGCAAGCAGATATAGTATCGTTCAATACGTCCCCAATCCCATCAGTGATGAACGGATTAATATTGGTGTTGTTGCTTTTGATGACAATGATGTGCGCGTACAATTTTTAAATAATTGGAGTCGAGTGCAGGCTTTTGGTCGCGAAGATATTCATTTTCTCAGAGACTTTGCAAAACGAATGAACTTCGCCGCCAGTGAGGGTTTGCTTTTTCCCGGAGATGAGCCAGATGGCACTCCTAAACATGAGCGATTAAAAAAAATTGCACGGGGTTGGATTAACAGTATTCAATTCACAGAACCTCACGGCTCTTTAGATAATGTCGAGAATTTATTAGAAGATATCGCGCAGACTTACCTGGTTAATGTAGTTCCTACAAAAACTAAGCGAAATCGCCAAGATGCTGCAAAAATTACAACTTCTATAATTAGAAAAACTCTTAGCTCCTATGATGATAAACCTGCTTTAAAAGAAATGCTAAAAAATGATTTTCCTGTAAAAGGAAGTCATAAAGAACACAAGTTTGATGCGGTTGTTGCTAACGGTCAACCTTACTTTGCCGCCCACGGAATATCCTTTGAGGTTCACATTCCTGAAAGTCTCCAAGATTCTATTTCTTGGATGATTTCAGATGTCAAAGAATCTGATCCTAAATTGCCTATAGGAATTGTTGCACTTCCCCCAAAACAAGAGTGGCAGGATTATGAAAAACTAAACAAAGTGTATCAAACAACTATCTCAACTTACAGGAGTTTGGGGGCGGAAGTTTTGCAAGAAAATGAAGTACAACCTTGGGCATCCTACACCCTTGATAAGTTAGTGGCAATGTAATGAGTAGTAATGAGTAGGGTGCGTCAGGTGTCAATTTTTTAATATTACCGATAAATCTTCGCCTGACGCACCCTACAGACTATCAGGAAAACCGGGAATACTAGGCGGCTTATCTGAAACTTTTTTGCGAGATTTAGAAGCTGTCTTTTTACCTCCTTTCGCTTTCCCCTCGGCCGCTTTCCCTCCCAGAATTTCCTCTTGATGGCGTTTCAGATTCAAGTCAAGCAACCTCGCTAACACTTCATCATGTATTTCTTTGGGCCATCGATACCGCCACGGTTTTTTATTCTGACGTTTGTTACTTTCTTCTCCTTCCTCTTCTTCTTCGTAGTCGAGGATGAATTCGCAGTCGGTGGGGATGTCTGTCCAACCGTAAGCATCGAGGACGGCTTTATCGCATTCTTGATGCAGTTGGCGCAGTTTCAGGATGTCGGGGTCGCGTTCGTCCGGGTTGTGGAAGCGGTTGTAGGTGTCGGTGAGTCCCTGGTTATTGCGTACCATTAAGGCGGCACGATATTCGTAGTAGGTTTTGCCTATTTCTTCTAGGGTGGGGTTGGTTTCCCAGTTTTCGGGGAAGGGGAAGGTTTCAAAGCAGTCTGAGGGAGTGTAGCGGAGGTCATCTTTCATGGATGCACTAAAAAATTTTGCCCAAACTTCATGTAGGCGTGATTGAAGAGTTGCAAAGCAACAATAAACAGATAAAGCAAAAACATAATGAGGCCCAGCTACAATAACATTGGCTGGCACAAATGCAAATACCATCCATTTTGATACAAAAGCATGAACTAACACACGATCGCACTTGGCGATCGCTTTATGTAGATCAGTACGAGGTCGAGTAAACTGCCACCATTTTTCTTTTGCGCCTTTATCTTTTTGCGCTAATCTCTCAGGCTTAACTTTTTCCTCTACAATCCTCATCAAATCTGGATATTCCCGCGCCTCAGCCTCACTCATCTCCCCAAAATTAATCACATAGCGATTATGGGCGTGAGTTGGACTAGAATTAATCTCCTCACCGCCAATATAAGGAAAAATCAGAGCGGCATTTTTAGGATTTTGTTCAATTAAACGGTGCATTTCTGCAATAGGTGTCGTCTCCGGATTAGTATCATCAAATGTAAACCCCATGCCTAATACAGTGCTACCTTGAAAACTTTTACCAGCATTTGCTAATAAAGTTTGAGGGTTTTCATTACCTCCCGCATGAAACAAAAATGCAGAAATTAGCCGAACTTGTCGCCCGTCGAGTATAGGGTGCGTCGCTGCGAGTTGCGTAGGGTACGTTGCTGCGGGAGATATTCGAGATGAATCGAGAATATCTGTAGCGACGCACCTTACTGTATCTACTTTTTGGACGTTCACAATACTGACTACAACTGCGGCCGAACCAATCCACTTAAACCGCTTTGTTGCATTGTAAATTGTGCCACCATTCTGACAGATATATCTTAAACCAGTGCTGCGCGTGTCACCTTGGGCAATGGTATTTGTCGCAATTAAACCAAAACAACCACCTTTTCGCAGAATCGTAAACCCTCGTCTAAAAAAGTGCGCTACTATGTCAGCATTTCCGTGCGATTCGGGATGAATTACCTTTAACCAATCCATATATCCGGGCGCGTTAGCATTAATTGCTGTATTCTTACCAGCAAACGGTGGATTTCCAATAATCGCATCAAAACCAGGATTTTTCCTGTCAAACACCTCGGGAAATTCTATCTCCCAATTAAACGGCTGAATCGGCTTTTCTAGCCTCTGCAAACTTTCAGCAATACCTTCTATTTGCTTGAGATTAACAACCCCTGAACGCCAATCATTAATTTTCTGCGAAAAGTCGACTCTTTTTTCCTTGCGTTCCTTATCTTTTTCCCCAGCAAAGAAAGCCGCGACTGCCATATTTCCCGTTAACCTAGCTTCCTCTAATTCCTGTTCCGCTTTTTGGAAACGTTCCCGTTTTTCCTCATCTTTATCATCAGCTAACTTACCAATTTCATCTCGATAAATCTTAGCTTGGTCTATTCGATTTTTCAGCAAGGATAACAAAGGTGCATTATAAATATCAGTTGCTTTAACAAATTCCCCAATTTCTGCACGAGTCAACCCCACCAAAGAATCGCCACATTTCAACGCATGATCTAAAAAAGTAAACGAATGTTCTTTCGCCAAAGTCACCAACCATAGCGACAGCTTCGCCAAATTAGTTGCAAACGGATTTTTATCCACCCCATACAAACACCGTTGCGCTACCAACCGCCGCGCATACAACAAAGGATATTCATCAAGGGGAATTTCCGGCAAAGAATTGTGTTTGTTCCAAGCTTCCACTAACCTTTCTGCTAACTGGCGGCAAGTTTCCACCAAAAACGCCCCGGAACCCATCGCCAAATCGCAAACTTTTAACTCTAAAATTTCTTCTGGCGTGGCATCTTCTCCCAATGCTGCTAAAATCGGTCTGAGAGTTTCCTTAACAATTGGTTCCGTCATCGCGCGCGGGGTATAGTGGGAACCGCTGCGCCGCCGTTCTTCGCCTGGTTGCAAATAAAGAGAACCCGCAGGCATTAAAGTGGGAGTTTGTGCTGATACTTTCCGCCCTAACGCCGCGACTATATCATCAGCGGTTTTCGCTTCCTTTAATTCTTTGAGAGAAGTACCAGTAATTTCGCATCCCGCCACTTCTTTTAAAAATTTAGCCCGGTCATTTGCCTTAATTTTGAGAATTTCCTCGACGCTAACCACAACCGTAACTGAGACTTTTGAACTTTTAGGTTTACTCCACACTCCTATAGATGGACTCTGGGCCCGTTCGACTTCGTAACCCATCACCGCTTCGTAAACCGAACCAATTTGTTCGACATCGAGAGCACGGTAAGAAAGTCTGTCTCCGTCCAAAATCAACAACCGATTTAATACGCGAAAAATCACCCCATCGGAAATACGCGGCACTTCTGTAAGATGCGTTGCTGTTTCTAAGTTTGTTTCGTGCGTCGCTGTTTGAGTTGTTTGGTGCGTCGCTTGTTCAGTTTTTGACATTTCACTGAGATTTTCGGCGGCGACGCACCCTACTTTTTTACCTAGTAAAAACGGGTATTCATCCGGGTCAAATAACTGACCGTGACGGGCCGGTAAATACTGAGGTAAATGGCCACCGCCCTCATAAACCAACCCAAACAAACTTAACAACCACGCCCAAGCGCCATACCGCTGATCCATCGTATCGGGATAATTTCCCGCATCAATTTGCAACCGTTCATACAGTCCCGTCACCGCATAATTCCGCGCATACACCGAATCTTGCGGCATCAATCCCTCATCTTCGGCGTACAACAAAAACACCAACCGCATTAAAGTTGTAATCAATCCCCCATAAATATGCTGCGGTTCTGTTTGAGCAATTTCACTCAATAATTTACCATTACTCGCCTCATCCGCTGTCTGAAATCCCCGCAACAATTCCCAGAGGGCATCTAAAACCTGTTCGGCTAATTTTGTCGAAACTTCACTTTGATATTTGCGGCTTTCCTGCAACAAAGCTGGCAAACGGCGTTCCGGCGGCGCCACAAAAATGCGATCCGAACCTAACAGCATTACCATCGCACTTAAAATTGGGCGGCCGGCAACTTCGCACATCGCCGCCACCGGAAACGTCAAATACCCCGACGATTCGCCACGCGGCGCATAAACCAAGCGCAATAGCGAACCGTTGCACAATAACCCCACGTTAACGCTCGTTTCGCGCAATAAGCGTTCAAATTTTGCTTGTGGCGAAGCATTCCACTGACCTGCTTTTTCTGATTCTAAATCTAATTCATCAAAAGGGCGATTATTTTCTATAATTTGGACTAATATACAGGGGCGAACTGCTTCTGGATCTAGAACTGTATAAGTTGGTTTTAAAGTCTCGCCGTAGTCAGGAAGTGGCACCGTGAATTCTGGAGCAATTTCTGCCACTAAATCATAGGGTTCCCACCCCAAAACCTCGGCAACAAAGGCGGGAAAATCTGAAATTAATGCTTGACTTTCCTCGCTATTTGTGGTAATAATTTCTTGTAAAGCTTGCTGCACTTCAACGATATTGCGATTCGGCACGCACTGAAATTTTACTAAGGCGGGAGGCGACACAACAAGTCCTACTGGTTGCAAGAATCCCAACCATTCTTTATGTCTGATTAATTCTGGATCTTGTGCCATTGTTCCTCCTGACTTTAGCTTTTCCTAAATTGTATAATTGTAAGGTGCGTCAGCTTTAAACTACCCAACTCTAACTATGAATAACCGCCTAACGCACCCTACCCAGACTCAACCCGACACCGGATATAAATACATTAACCCCACTGGTTCAATTCGCACCGCTTTTACCTGATAAATCGCTTCAATTCGAGCCGGTTCTTTCACTAATTCCTCAGACAAACTTAGCAGACGTTTCTGCCAATAACGCCTATCAGCATCCACTTGTCGCTGTTCCTCTTCTGGAAAAAGAGATAACTGAATCGCTTGAGTTTCTTGTTGCCGTGCTAAAATGCGCTGTTGCTGCTGTTCTAAAATTTTTTTCATCTCAGTTGCTTCTTTCAAACCGCGCTCATTTAACTTCCGCTTTGCCCTTTGGGCTAATACTTCTGCCCGACTTTCCAGATTCGGAATTAACTCCTCAACATCCTGAGACGCACTTTCCTTTAGGCGAATCTTTACCCCTTCAGAAACCTCTCGCAATCGCGGATTTGCCAAAGAATTTTCTAGCAATTCCAATACATTTTCTTTCTCTCCCTCTCCCAAAGGCTTCAGTTTTTTGCGCCCCCTATTTGCCGGATCTATCCACTCCGCAGCAACGGTAATTACTTCATCATGAAGTCGGGTAGCACCTTCTCCATAAAGTGACAATCTCCCCAAGGCAATAACTTTAGGAACCGGGTCATCCGTGAGACAAATACAAGCGCGAGTTAATTCATCATGCAGAAATCCTTGGGCTAAAAATCGTCCCAATAATCGCTGCACAATTTTGTGTTCTAAATGCAAGTGTACCACTTCGCCATCCAGAGAACCTGGGTCACGAAAAACTACTGGTCGGATGGGAGATTCCCTACGCCAATCCCACAGTTGTTGACTTCTTTGGCGAGGTTTTCTCAAGGTATCCAGCGTCACTGTCCAAGTTGGATCTGCCCCAACTCGTTGGTTAAGTGCAGGGATTTCCCATTTCGCTGTTTCTGGATTGTGATTTGCTGCGATTACGTCAATGGGTTTGAGTTGCTGTGCACCTAAAATTTCCAAGGAAGCGGAGATTGCATCCCGGAAATGGCGGTCATCTAAACCTAACCAATCCCGCGATTTCTTGAGCATTTCTTGGAGTTCGGAAATCTGTTTAGTGAGGTCTTGTTTGCGAAGGCGAATTTCTTCTAATTCTTCGCCAATAGCGGTGGATGTGTTAGGATTAATTGTTTCTGAGTTGATTGTGGAGGGTGCGTCTGTATTAAATGTTTCTAACTGCGTACTTGAATTAGGACTGACGCACCTTACAGATATTTGTTCAAGGGATTGAGTAATTTTTCCCAGTTCTTTATGAATAATCCCATTGTGCAGCAAACGAGACATACTTTTTTCAACAACAGGTGTCAAAGTTCCCAACTCTGCTTGAATGGTTTTTGTCTTCTGAATTAAAACCTCTAAAACTCGATCTTCAATTCGCTGCGGCAATACAAAATAATGGCAATTAACAACAGGCGATCGCTGAAGCTTCCTATCAAGGCGACCGTTGCGTTGTTCCATGCGACTGGGATTCCAAGGTATGTCAAAATGGAATAAATCAGCACAATAATTTTGTAAGTTTATCCCTTCTCGTGCTGCATCTGTGGCAATCAGAATGCGGAGGGGATTGCTGGCTGGGTCGCTGTTAAATGCCTGTTTAATAGCCTCGCGCCGTTCCTCGCCAATGCCACCATGAAAAACGCCGATTCGTTGGTGTTCTAAGTGAGAATTGGCAAAGGCAGATCGCAATTGTTCTTCTAAGTAACGTTTGGTATCCGTATATTCTGTGAAAATTAGGACGCGCCGCTCTAACCATTGAGCATTTGGCTGCCCTAAATCAGGACACAGATTTTCTCTAATCCAGTCAATTAACTTAATAATTCTCGGGTCAGGTTGATAACGAGCAGCATTTGCAATTTCCGCCATTTCTGATAAAATTTCTTGTTCTGGCTGGGTAATTTGTGATAAACTATTAGCAGTTGCCGCTGCCATTTGCGCGTCTTCTTCTGCCTGCACTTCTTCCTCTGGCAGTTCCGCCCGCTCATCATCACTTCCCGCCGATTCAGACAGCAGTTGTAAGCGTTCTAACCGCAAAATTGGCTGTTTAGAAACTTGCTTTTCTAAAGCTACTCGGTGAACTTTCAACGTGCGAGTAAAGGCTTCGATAGATGACAGCAAGCGCTTTTGCAAATTGGTAATTACTAACATCGCGGCTGCTTGGTTGCTGCGAGATTCACCTTGCAATCGCTCTTCTCGCAATTCTCGATAGTGTTGCAGCAAGCGCGAAAGTTGGAGTTCGGGTGCAGTTTCAGGCAGGTTGTCGATCGAGATCGCAACCACTTCCCGTTTAGGAAAATCATCGCCAATTTCCCGCAAGTCTCGCTTGAGACGGCGCACCATTACCGAGTCGAGTAATTTGCGATCGCGCACGGGGACACCCCGGCAAAACCGCTGCGGGTCTAAAATTTCTAACAACGCTGCAAAACTATTAGAATGGCCGTTGTGAGGCGTTGCTGAGAGAAATAACTTATGTTCAAAACGAGGCGCTAAATCTCGCACTGTGCGAGTTAGCTGGGAATCAACAGCATATTTAGCACCGCTGGCAGGGGCGGCATTGTGCGCTTCATCTAAAATCAACATCGATGCGGCTGCAAATTCGCCCAGCCAATCTCGCAGTGGGCCCGTGTAGGTTTCATCTCTGAGCAAAGCATGGGAGATGATGAAGCGGGTGTGAGTTGTCCAGGGGTTGATGCCGTACCCGCGATCGCGCCTGCAGGTGGCCACAAAGGAGCGATCGCAAATTATGAAACTGAGCCCGAAGCGGCTTTCCATTTCTTCTTGCCACTGCCGCACGACAGTAGGAGGGCAAGAAATTACCACCCGTCGCACTTTCTGGCGGATCAGCATTTCCCGCAAAATCAGTCCCGCCTCGATCGTTTTGCCCAAGCCTACGTCGTCGGCAATAAATAACCCAACTCTCGGCATGAGTAAGGCTTTGCGGAGAGGTTCTAACTGGTAAGCTTTGACTTCGATGCCTGCTCGGTAGGGGGATTGAAATAGCTTGGGTTCGGTTGAAGTAACGCAGTTCCAGCGCAGGGTGTGCAGGTAAGCTGAGAAGAGTTTAGGATTGTCGAAGCCACGCTTCGCGACGGAATCCCAAGAGTTATTGCCGATCGCTACGGCGTCAACTTCTCGCTCCCACAGGACTTCGAGGCTTTCTCCCAAGGCATCATCTTCTAAGCACGACAGTCGCACTAAGGTGTCTGTATCCTCCGAGAATTTGGGTGCGACTTCTTCGACGAGGTATTGGCGCGATCGCACCTTGACAATTTGCCCAGTTTTTAGTTGCATTTTGCTACTGTACTTGCGATCGTTTTTTCTGTAAATATTATTAATGATATTTTTCGGCTATCCCCAGCTCGCTTGCTGGTTTAATTGGGTCAATACTTCTGGCTCATAAACAAGTCAGGGGGAGCATCTTCAACATCAAAGAAGCGCAACCCTTTGTACGGAAAGTCCCCATCTGGGGGTAGGAATAAAAATTTGCTCCCGTTCGCCCGTCAAACTAACAGTCTTGGACGCACTAAGCGGGCGGTTTTGTAAAGGTTTGAGATTCTTCGCGCGCTGGGCGAGCGAATGACATAATGTGGAAGCGTGCGTCTAGGACTAAATAATTTCACTGTTGAACGGCTCACTTCAAAAGCCCGATCGCCTTGACAAGCTGTTCCGGCTGTACCTCCAAATAGCGCTGGAGACTCGACAAATTTTTGTGTCCCGAAATCTCCATAATCACCCGCAGCGGCACCCCCGCATTGCTCAAGTTCGTGAGTGCTGTCCGCCTCATCGAATGTGTGGAAGCTCCCTTAATTCTTACCCGTTTGCAAGCTTCTTTAAAAATCACATCCGCCTGAGAGCGTGTCAAAGGCTTCGTACCCTCTCGCCCCGGAAACAAAAAACCCGCATCTGGATTGTAAGCCAATAAAAACTTAGCCAACATGGGATGTAGCGGCAGCGTTCGCGTTGCTGACTTGCCCTTAGTTGTCGCTTTCCGCAACGTGACTGACCCCCCAACAATGTCCTGAGTTGTTAAAGGTAACGCCTCTGAAATGCGGCAGGCGCAGTAAAAAGTTACAGCAAACAAAAGCCTGTCCCTTGCTGTAATAAAACCCCGGTCAAACAGTCGGTCAATTTCTGCGGGCGTCAAAATCTTAGCGCGCCCATTCCCAAGAACCTTCATGGCGCAGCCTTGAGGGGTAAATTCCTTCATTATTGGACGAAAGGACTCTTACGTCAAGTAGGCTAACTGGCTTCTATTCTTTGATGGCCAACCAAATCCGGCTCAATCGCTTTCTGGGCAATCGGAGGCGCTTGTTGCAACTCACTTCCTGCTTATTGCTATTTAACTGACTCGAATTCTCGGGAAAGTCGATAATCGGCAAGGTAGCGATCGCGTCTATGAGGTCTCTGAAGGTAACAGGTTCAAGGGCTGTCATAACAGCACGATCAAATATAAGTTGCGCTCGTAACGAGTAGAGTATAATATTTTTTGATTCAAATTGCAAGTTTTTTTCCTATCTTTGCTCCTCCTTAATAAAAAATTATGAATATTTGGGAAAAGGGCTTCCCTCACTCATGCAAAAAAAAATGCCATTGCAGGAAGCGAGCAAAAGCATTCTTATAAGTTTCGCAGGGTAAACGAGCCTGCTGGTTAATTGGTTGGTGAGCGAAACTTTTCGATCGCCACTCTTAACGCCGAGCGCGCACTTTTTGTTCAATAAATACAAGGCTAAGGCTCAATCCCTAAAGGCTAATCGACAAGTGTTAGACCTAGTACATAAGCGCAACAACCGCGTTTCTAACTATCTTCACATAGCAATGCACTCCCATTGCACGGAAAAAAACCCCGCATAGCTTTTCTCCGAAAGCGGATTAAGCGCGGTCTGTATCGGTCTGGTACTGGTAAATTAATCAATGCCGATGTCGAACGTATTAAAGCTGATTTATTACCAAATATGCGCTCGCTCGCTCGCGCGAACCCTTGAGGTTAATCTTGCGATTGTTCATTTTTCCCTTCAGGACTAATCGTGCGCGTGCGATCACTAGCTTGTTGGTGTTCAGTCTGGTACGACGAAGCCGCCTTAGTTAATAAATACGCCACCAGAGAACTCAGGGAACGCTGCTCGCTCTGGGCCCATACTTCCAACACTTGCTTGACTTCCTTGTCCAGGTAGGCAGTAATTACGTCTGCCTTTCTTCGGCTTGGCACTTTTATATCAATCTCTACTACTCCTGTCATCTTACCGCTTGCAAAGCTAAAAACAGTTTGTTACAGTAGATAGCAGTAAGTTACTGTAACAAACTGCTTGAAATCAAAACCAACAGTACAGGCCCACAATCAAAGCCAGCATTACTGACTCACAATCAAAGCCAGCATTACTGACTCACAATCAAAGCCAGCATTACTGACTCACAATCAGCTCCACTGGCTCCCAAAACAAAAAAGCTGGCCCGCGAAGACCAGCTCACATTAAATAAGTTAAGGACAATCTATCATGTTTCACTCATCCCCGGACACCAGTGTCGATGTGGAAACCGTCCAAACTCTTGACAGAGGTGCGTTCTCTTCCACGGACATCCCCAAAAGCCTCAAAAAATACCCCGACTCTAGTTCCACCAGTCCCGAAACCATTGTTGAACTAGAAAAACAAACCTCCGAAATCCGCACTAGCTACCGCACCGTCAGCGTTGCCCTATTCGAGTTCGGGGACAAACTGCTGGCACTCAAAGAAAAAGTCAAAAAAGCTCGATTGAAGTGGTCAGACTGGCTCCAGTATCATTTTCCCGATACTAACAAACAAACTAAAGACGCAATGGCGATCGCCCGTATTTGGCGGCAGTTGAGGGATACGGAGTGCCACCTCGTCGAAAAAATGCGCGGTTGGGGAACCCCCGTCATCGCCGTTCTTTGTCGAGGTGGGATCGAACTCGTCAAAAAGTTTCTGTCTGAAAACGACAACCCCGTAGGATGGACTGTGAAAGCTGTCAAAACTTTGGTACAGCAGTCGAAACAGCCCAACGGCTGCAACAGCAAGCGCAAGCAATTAACAAGAAGTGTCGCCCCCAAAAGTGCAAAACCAAATTTTGAACCCGCCCCCGGCTCCACCACCAACCGCCGACTGATTCTTGAACTAGCCCGTTTGCGGAAGCTGAAAGCCACGCTGAACGAAGAATTGGACGTTTCAGTCACAAAAGAAGTCAGGGACAAGCTCAAACAAGACATTTTGCACGCTGACATCAAGATTGAGAGGGCGATCGAGCTCCTCATTGAATCATCAACACCTGCTGCCACCTCAAACCATCAACCTGAAACGGATGCAGCCGAAAGCCAGTTAGAATCCAGCGTGCAAATTGAAGAACAACTGCGACAAGAAAACACATCTCTCAAAGCCAAACTAGAGCAACTGGAAACGCAACAGCACTTCAATTCAAACCCGCACTCTCCTAAAGTCACTGCCGCGAGAGAACAATACCAATTGCAAATGAGCGCTCTCATAGTTCAGCTAGAACAACAGCAGCAAGAAAACGCCAGACTACTACAGCTATTCCAAGAGAAAGAAGCCTTCTGGGTACAGAGTGTAAGCGAAAGCTGGCGAACCCAAAAACAAGCACTAGAACATAAAATTGCCGAATTGGAAAAAGCCCTACAACAGAAAAAAAGCACCGCTGTTGACCCGTCAAATGATGTGACTGCCAACAGGGAGCTAACGAGAGAAACCCGATGACATAGTAAGAATTACCCAACACAGCGCCGAAGCCGACGCCGGCAAAATCGGTAGATTTGATTGTCTATCAATACATGAAAAGAATCAGATCGAGCGAGTTCCCGCAACGTAATTTCAGGCGTTTGAGAGCCTTCTTTACCATTCCTGAGCGGGCTAGCAGTGCGCGCCCTACAATTGAGTCTGTGCGTCTAGGACTATCAAAAAACTGATAGCCTAGCCAGAGTTGGGCTTTGAGAATAGTTCGTCAAATATAGATTCCAATTGATTGATTTAAGGAAATATCGCGCTGCAATTTCTTTATCAAGAAATTGACCTAAAAACCTATCAAAACAAATCTGTTGCAGTTGATGCACAGTTAAGGACTCATGTCAATCTCAAAAGGAAAGCGAGATTTGATTTCGGCCCTGCCACTAAAACATTTGAATGATATGCCAGCTTCAATTGAGTTGCCCGCAAGTTTTGCCAAAATTCATCCCTCGCGCTTTGAGTGCGGCTTTAGGGTGCGCTGGGCTGATGTTGGTGAAGAAGGTGACTGGGGAATAGTTATTGGCAAATTTTACAACTACGAACAGCGCCGTTGCTGTTGGATGTGGTGCTACGTAATTTGGCTGGCTCCTGATTCCAAGAGTGCAGATTGGTGTCAATTTGATACGGCGTGGGAGGAAGATTTGGAGGGGTATGAGGATGAAAAAGCCGCATACTTTGACAGATAGAGAACGCAATTTGATTGCAGTTTACAGCCAATGCCAATTGGGAATGACGCCAAAACAGTTTTATGTTAAGTGGGGGGTAAGTTACGAGCAAATTGCCTCCATTTGTTCCCGCTCTGATTCGACGGTACAGGGTTGGTTTAAGCGGGGGAAAAATCGAAGATTTCCTACTGCTGTTGATTTGCGCCATTTGGCAGTAATGGATTTTCTGCTGGAACACTTTGAGGAGATTCCCGACGTACTGGCGAACTTGCTGT
>Ga0247774_1000399_pt1 | contig 21448 bp, 30 predicted proteins | sample UWRJL001104B6_FD_179933 | JGI IMG/M metagenome (GOLD analysis project Ga0247774, IMG submission 179933) | Plant litter microbial communities from Arlington Agricultural Research Station in Wisconsin, United States - UWRJ-L001-104B-6 | ecosystem: Environmental > Terrestrial > Plant litter >... | reverse complement strand
AAATAGACAGTTGATCAACTCAATCGCCTTTCATGCAGATAATGGTCCCCTCAGAATCATACTTCAGCTCCTTGCACTTGACGCTCCTCAGATGATCAATGCCCTTGCTCAGCTCGCAATCGTGATAGAACAACCACCACTTCCCTTTATGCTCGACAATAGAGTGGTGCGTCGTCCACCCCAGCACCGGCTCCAGAATGCGGCCCCCGTAGGTGAACGGACCCGTGGGGGACTTGCCCGTGGCATAGGCCAGGAAATGGGTGTCCCCCGTGGAATACGAGAAGTAGTACGTCCCGTCCTTTTTGTGCATCCACGCCGCTTCAAAGAACCGGCGGTCATGGTCGTCGGCCGGAACGGGTTTGCCGGTTTCCGGGGCGAGGATGACGATTTCCTCCACGCCCGAGGCAAATTGCCTCATGTCGTCCGTCAGCTTGGCCACCCTCGGCCCAAGCGCGCACTTGTCGGCGCCCTCGGGTTCCTTGGGACCCTGCCACTGGGCGTCGAAGACGTCATGCCCCTTTTGGTAGCATTGCAGCTGCCCACCCCAAAGCCCGCCGAAGTACAAGTACGCCTGCCCATCATCGTCGACAAAGCACGCCGGGTCAATGGAGTAAGACCCCTTGATGGGTTCCGGGTCCGGAGTGAAGGGACCCTCGGGCTTATCGCCCACGGCGACGCCGATGCGGAAGATGCCCTTCTTGTCGCGGGCAGGGAAGTAGAGGTAGTACTTTCCGTTCTTGGTGGCGGCATCGGGGGCCCAGAGCTGCTTCGAGACCCAGGGAATGTCCTCCATCTTGAGGACGACGCCGTGGTCTACAACGGGCTCAAGCGGGTCGAGGGAGGCGGTGGAGAAGACGTGGTAATCAGCCATGTCGTACTGATCGCCATTATCGTTGAATTGGATGTCGGTCTCGCGGTCGTGCGATGGGTAGATGTAGACGCGGCCGTTGAAGACATGGGCCGACGGGTCGGCGGTGTAAGTGGACGTGATGAGAGGAGGCATGATGACGGTCCGATTGGTTTCTTGTGTTAAGTTTGGGGATGGAATGTCAGTCTCGCGAGCTTGGCAGACGCGACTAGAAGTTCAGAAAGTGTATGCGAGAACAGCTAGGCAAAACTACGGAATGATGGTGTAGCTCCCCTCGGCTTTTTAAGTAGTTCTTGAAGTGCATTGCTCCTCGGTGCAAGTCATACGAATTTGGGGATTTAACCCCTCATCACTGCAGCCAAGCAGCCAAAGCTTCAGCTGCCCCTTGGAATTGGAGTTGGCCCGGCAAGGTGGAACTCGGGACGGACAGCCATCAAGTAATTTATCCACTAGTTCAGGCCAATTTATCCGGTTTACCCCCCCCAGGTTGCCCTTACGAAGCACCTTGGCCTGGAGAAGAGCTGCGCGTCGAAACGCCCCAGGCACAAGTTGCCAATTCGCGGCTGCTGTGGTGGTTAGGTTTTGGGGTATCGCCTGGCGGGACCATTTCCAGATATTCCGGGTCTGAGGCGTTTTAGATGCAATGGAAAGGTACAGTTCCCAACCTTCGCTGCAGCATACGTCCACACCCATTCCCCTCATGTCCACGGCCGTCGACTTTTTCCTGGCGTCGTTGCCCTTTGCAATTACGCTTGCGTGCGCACAAATGCCACTCTCTGCCGTGAGGCTGTTCGGCTGTTGCCTTGGACCATGTGCCATGTGGGGTATTTGTACGTGTTACCATTTGGCTTGCTCTAGGGCACCGGAACCAAGATCAACAGTTCATTTGTCCTAGTGGGCCGCCGCTGGGCCGGTGCACACAGCCGGCCCGGCGCCTCCCGAGCTTCGTGTGCTGTGTGGCATCTCTGGCAAGGCTGATACATCCATCGGGCCGCCATAACTCACCTGCCTCCAAAGACGGTCGCAGGTTGAGTAATATCTGGCATCGATATTGCACCTTCGAGATGGGGCTATCGTGAAATCACAATCACGGTGGGAGCAAACCGGGAGCAGGTACTGAAAGTCCTCGGATCTGGCGCAACATGGAATTGCGAGGTGCGGTAGAAACCCGGAAACAAAGCATCTTGCACCCTTCAGAAGTCCTGTATACCTGTTTCTCCTTGGAGGGTTCGCTCGCAAGGCGATGAATCGTCGTCATGGTCTGCCCAGCTTGGATCTTCGGCTTCGAACCAGGCGTCCTCGGCGTCTTGTTTCTCTATGATGTCTAGTTCTTCATCTGCATCGACCGGACCGTAGTCGAAATCACAATCCCCGCCTTTGATGAATCGTTCCGTAAGAAAGTCGTGCCAAAGCTTGCGACCCTCTTCCTGGTCTTTGGCAGACGCCACCTCCTCGAGGCTGGCCCAGTCTGGGAGGCGATGCTCTGAGCATGAAAGTTCCATCGCGCTTCCACCAACATCATTCGAGTGCGCTTGCTTGGAGAGACTCTGGAGCTTTGCTTCTCCCCGCAAAAGGTCGCCTTCAAGGATGCGTGAATAGCCTTTTGCGTTGCTATCAGCCTCCCTTTCGGCTGCGGACTGGAATCTCCGAACAAGAGACTCGTACATGACAGGATCTGGCCCTATTAGCATTCTTCATGAAGAATCTCAGTCGTAGACACATACCTGCGAATTCATGTTCGAGGTCGCTGAAGTATTTCGGATTTCTTCGAAGATACTCACGCCGACGATTGCGCAGCCTAATTTCAGCCGCTCTCGCGACCGTTCTAGGCGGCCGAGGCACCTGCTTCTCCATATCCACGACCGGCCTTCCTTGGGTAGATGGTGGATTGTCCATATTTATGGTTGCGACCATGTCTTCGTTCGGGTCTCGCTAAGGTTGAAGTTTGCGCGTAAAATTTCAATGTGCCCCTGACTGCGGCACATCCCGGTGCTTTCCGGTGCCGAATTAGGTAAGAGATACCTAGCTACAGTCGCATAGTAGAGAGCTTCCCAACCATAACCGCCATCACCTCTGTTCCTGACAAGCAAGTCTCACTGGTCAAAATCTCGAAGGTCAACATAGTCGCTCCTTAGTAAATTCATGTTTGGTCGACAAGTCTAGAAAGGCTGAGGCAACTAAACGATGACATTAGAAATTATTGTAGACACGTTTCTGCCTGAATCATGTTGTTGGCCTCATCAAACTTGTCCACATGCGTCTCCTATCGCTTTACCGGTTCAGGGGCGGTCTTTGTGGCGGGATTATGCCTTGGCGGGATTATGCCCCCCGATGGAGGAGATGAGAGGACGAGCCTGGCTTCGACTTGCCGAGGATGACTAAGGGCAGGAGGGATTGCCAGAATTTTGGGCGTCGAGGATGATGAAGATGATGTCGAAGCGCTCGCCGGTCAACCACGGCTGAGTGCTTATATAGGTCTACAGGATATCGAGCCGCCATATCGATCCAGACCAGTGTCTTGCTTGAACAACCCACTAGGTGGCCCAGGTTCATATGCACCCAAGGAATGCGCACAATATACAAGCGTAGCCGACCACAACTTACACGGTTTTGTGAGATTGATATTCATTCGCTACATCACCCACTCAGACTGCCCATTTTGACCCTCTGTCCCCGCCATTCTTTCCATCTTCCAAATTGGCTATCCCGCCGCCTGGGACTCACCCGGTTGGAATAACTTGTATTGGCAACCGTCGACATTTTGGGAATCAGCGCGACACACGTCTCCCGTTCGCGGTCCCCCAAAGTTGCATGGCAAGGCCAACCACAACCCTCTGCTTCACAAGCAACTGCCCAACATGGAGCAACATGCATCACAGACCTCCCTAATATGCCTTCGTACTATGTAATTTGATGACAGAGGTCATTTTAGAACCAAATAGGCTGTCAAATACGGATATCCTAACAACCTCCAGTGCTTCAAAGTAAATCTTTAGTCGGTGGGGTTGCCAACTTGCCAACCAATGTTTTTCCTATAATGATTGTGTGTTACACAGCTCAGTCGCGCCAGGCGGGTAGCGGATGTTTCAGGAGCTCCACCACCACTCCAAACCTTAAAGGAGCCTAGGGACCGGCGCCACGACTGGCATCTGGCAACTCCACCGGCGGCGGTCGTAGGTACAGAGGGTTTCTGCACCTCAATGGCTGCATGAGTTTGGAATCGGAATCGATCAAGGCGCTTGTCTCCTTTCAAATTTCGAGCCTCAGAGGCAAAGCACACGCAGAATTGGCGAGGCGTTATTCCGTCCTCTGCGCAGATGACACTTTCACCAAGGAGGGAAATATAGCACGAGGAGTAAAGCCGGGCGATGGATGATTTGAAGGCGCGAATCCGAGCCAAGTTCTCCAGGAGGAATTCAGCCACACATTCGCTGTCTTCTGCTGCGTCCGCTAATGCTGGAACCGGGCACGACCAGCAACCTCATCAATCCGGATACGACCAGACTTCTGCGACAACTTCTCGCCCTCCATCCGCGTCAACTGACGACGATCATGGGCATAGTTGTAGCAGTAGGGACAGACCTCCAGTGTCTGCTGACGGAGCTATTCCTGCAGCACTGTAAGTATTGAGTCTTTTTTTCCCACTCTTGCAGATCGCCCAAGCTCGATTCGGGGAGCTCGGTCGGGATTTTTTTTTACCCTACATTCGTCATCTCCCAGAGCCAGAACCTTCGAATATCTAACTTGACAAAGCATAAACAGCGCGAATCTTCAACACAGCCCAGACACCTCTAATCTTCCTAGCATTATCGAGAATCCAGCGCTTGGCCCGGACGCAGCGGAGTTACCAAAAGAGTTGCTCGAGTCTAAAGCACCCACGAGTAGTATCGCCCCCGACCTAACAACCCACGGCACGGTCGACGTAGCCAACGCAGAGAAGAGCACGCGGCTTGAGTCGCAGTCATCACTTCCAATGGGAAGAAGTTCAAACCCGGGGGGTGGAAGCCACCGCCAGGGGAGCAGCAACCAACAGAAGAATAATAGCGCCTCTGGGCAGAACATCCAAAACCAGCCAGCGACACTGATAAAGGCCCTCCTCGCGGCGGCCCAAGTGACTGACAAGGAGGATTTACTCGCAGATTCGCTCCAGAACGCGACGCAGGAAGCACCCATGTATCGAAAGGTGTGGGTCAAGAGGCCCGGCGCATCACCGACTCTGATCACGGTTGGAGAGGAAGATTTGGTTGACGACGTTCGCGACTTGATTCTTCGAAAGTACCGAAACTCTCTCGGAAAGCATTTAGACTCCCCCGATCTTACCATACGAATAGTGCCGCGAGATAAGAAAGGCGAGAGAACGCTAGGGCCAGAAGAGCATGTCTGCCAGACTTTGGACGCACATTATCCCAAGGGCCAGCTGGTGGATGACGCTCTTATCATCGACGTGCCTGTGCGTAAGACGCCGCGGCCGTCGCCTCGCCTCCCGGTTCCGCATCAAAGCGCATACTACGCCGATGAGGGACGACCATCAGAAGCTGGGGAAGGCTACTTTCCTCCTGTCGGCTCGATACCCTCTCCTCACGGTGCCACTCTCGGCCCGCTGCCCAACAACACCCACGCCATGTCGATTCTTTCGACTGGTCAACCTCCGCCACTTGGCTCACCGGGTGGATCTCGGTCTAAGATGTATAGGGAACGTGCCGAGCGACCACGGCTGGGTAGGACTCACACATCTTCGCCGACCATCCTGGGGGGGCTTCCACCATCCTCGATGGCTGTTGCCGCCGCAGGCGACACGTCTCTCGGTACGTCAAGTTTCTTTGCGCTTCCTACCTGCCACTGCCGTCAAGGCGTACTAACCCCTAACCGCCCCGGTTGTTAGAGGCAGCAACAGGTGCCCCTCCGGCGCCAACCCTGTCCTCGGCGTCTCCGACAGCCGAGACATCTCAAGCGGCCAAGGTGTCCACGCCTCCAGCCCGTGGAGCTTCGCCGCGACCAGCAGCGGCGCGGCCGAAAAAGCCGAAAACTAAGCTCCCGGACAGACAGAAACCCCCTGTACCACCCATCAACGTACTGCTCGTGGAGGACAACCCAATCAATCTCAAGTTGCTCGAAGCGTTCGCTAAGGGTCTGAAAGTTCGTTGGCAGAGCGCCATGAACGGCCAGGATGCCGTGGCGAAGTGGCGTAAAGGTGGCTTCCACTTGGTGCTGATGGATATCCAGCTCCCCGTCATGAACGGGCTCGATGCCACGCGGGAGATTCGAAGACTCGAGCGAGTCAACTCGATCGGTGTATTATCAACGTCGAGGTGCAAGTCGGCGGAGGAGGAAGCGGATGGGCAGGAGCTGGATGAGGCGGACCGTCTGGCGAATAGGAATCTGTTCAAGAGCCCGGTTATCATTGTGGCACTGACGGCCAGTTCGCTGCAGAGTGATAGGCATGAGGCTCTGGCGGCGGGATGTAATGACTTTATTACCAAGGTAAGTTCTTATCCGTGCCGGTTTTGGGGCAAGACGGGTGTGAGATATGTCGTGACTGACGGACAATAGCCTGTTAACCTCGAGTGGTTGGAGCGCAAGGTTAGGGAATGGGGCTGTATGCAAGCTCTCATCGACTTTGACGGGTGGAGGAGGTGGAAGGACTTCTCTCAAGAGGCACAGAAGAAGGAAGAGGCGGAAAAGAAGGCTGCTTCAGCCAAGGCGGCGGAGAGGAAGGCAGCGAAGTTTAAGAGACATAAGCTATCGCAGGCACAGCCGTCTTCCTAGGAGGGAGAGACCTCGGTCCATTGGAACGGTGCAGGCGTTTGTCTGGTTGCAGCGGCCAGCCTTGTAATACCACCGGTGGCAGCATACGAATAGAGGCTTGGACCGCGGAGCGAGCGGTAAGTGGCTCGTGCGTACACGAAGAATAGCTCGGAATCATTATTCATATGGAGTGAAGAGTTGACTCTATTGCGGATGCTATTCATATCATCAACCGTGATAGATCAGTTATCCTTCTTGCAACCTCTCTTCCATACCAATATGACCTCGTAACAGTCGGTCGTCAAGCCAGGTCCTGGCGTAGTGATTGATGTTCCCCGCAACTAGACAACCCGATCCTTTCCCACTTTCTCACTTTCCCTCCAACGCCTCGAAATTCTGGCTGCTGCCATGCACCCTGACTGGAAGGTTTCAAAAGGACTTTTATCCCGAAAGTTTGTCACCCTGCCTGTCGGTCGTCAAGTACGAAGTAGCAGGCAAAGTGGAAGGTCTCGTTCATGTAAGCGGGTGAAGCTCGGCTAATTCATATGGGAAGTTGGTCTCAAAATATCAGAGCTTTGAGCTAACCCGAACTATTTTCAATTTTCTGTGAAACTTTCTCTGACGGCAGCCAGCACCTTTGGTAGACGAGGGCTCAACGGCCACCGCATCCTCTCATGCGTCTACATTGCCGATCGAAAGAAAACTTGTCGAGACGGCCTCGAAACCCTTGATTTGCGGACTCAATTGGGCACAGAAGAAGGCGCATCAAAATGACGCCTAAGCTTCCCGTTCACAATCTCCCAAGCCTCAACGGCCTCCAGAGCCTCCAGAGCCTCCAGCTCCTCCCGCGGACGGCAGGGTCCAAAGCGTCGATACCATCAGCCGGGCAACGGGCCTATTTTGCATCCCAAAAGGATGGAAGCTACGAGCAGACCAAGCAGCGGCGCCAAATGTTTGCGCGCATGGCTAGAGTCGAGAGGCTCATGACGGAGCAACCTGAAGGGCCATTCTACATCGGCCGAGGCCCCTTCGCACCGTTTCCGGAAAACCCTCTATTCAAGAGCCAGCCTGTCCTTGGCGAGGATGCCCGAGAGATGATATGGCGTCGTGTTGTGGAGGACGGCCAGCCACTGAAGGTTTTATCGGCGGAGTTCGGTATTGACATTCGGCGTGTTGCGGCCGTGGTTCGTTTGAAGCAAATAGAGAAACGATGGATTGCTGAGGTATGTCACCACGCTTCTTCCCTCAGCCTTTTCCCTACCTCGGCGCACATGATGATTTGCACAAAATGTTCGATTAGTCATGAAGACTTTACCATGGTTAAAACACGTTAGCAACCTATCTGAAAAGCTACCCTCTCATACATTCTTCGGGCACAGTTTATATCACGTCAAGCTGGCGCTAACAAATCCGTACAGGGGAAAAGGCTAGCCAAGCCTTATGCGAAGGCTATCCTCAACATGCTCCCTCAGACCTCTTACGAGAGCGGCGAACGCACCATCGCCCACGAACCCATCAATGACGTCCCCGTTCACTCTTACACGATGCAACAAATCTTTCTGCCCACATCTGAGTCGCGGCACTTCACAAGACACGATGCCGCAAAGGCTTTCCACAAGGATATGGTGGCGGTGGAGGAGAGATCGGCACACAAGGAGCTCATCGAGATGGAAAAGGCAATGGCGCAAGGTGAGGCTGTGCCCCAGGTTCGGCGGGAATTTCGAGAAAAGACAAAGGCGGCCGAGGATACGCTGGCCATGAAGGTGCATGAACAACAAAAGAGAGAAGAGGCGCGGACAATTAGAGTACATACGGATCGGTTTGAGTTCCGGTTCAAAACGTTTAATGCGAACGATGTTGGGAGGGATGGCCGGAAGAGAAGCGCCGTTGGGTGGAGGTATGGTGCGCCGCTGGATGACCGGAGGAGGGGCAAGGTCAAGATCCCGACTCAGTGCCCGTGATCATGTTGGAGTTGGACGAGCTTGTAGATAGATAGACGGAGCTGGCACCATGTCACCTGACACCTGTACCCATATTAGTGTTTGTTGCTTGTATGTTCCAACAACTGGAATGTCTGTACAATCTCTGGGATAGAAAACCAGCACATAATTTTACTCTAGAACGGAGACGCCATATGCGTTTGAATCCGCAGTGGACGCTACCGATATCGATGCCCATGCAATCGAAGTGGTGTCCTCGGGCCGCGTTCCGACCTCTCACCTGGTTGGCTGATCCCCCAAATTTGAGACCGGTTGCGTCATATGGCCATCCAACATGCCACCCAGCGCCATCTCCAAGCCAGGGCACTTCTCTGGGATTCTCTGACTTGCTCAAATAAAGAGTCTGGAAGGAGCAATTCCCGACACCATTCCCCGAGACAAATCTTCGGTATATTTCTTGGCCAACTGATCGGAAGTGGTGCTACTACCAGCATCTTCTCCCCATCCTTTTTAAATTTGCCCGATTCGGCCTTACTCGTCAATTTTGCCCTTGTTTCACCACTTCTGAAGACCGAGCTTCGCAACAGGCAAACCCTTGGACGAAAAACTTAATCAACACCGCGAAAGAAACGCGCGCCATCAGTCGCGATCGATACTACTAGGAACCGAAAGGAATCCAAAGTAGCAATAGAAAACACGCATCGCGACTACACGATGAAGCTCCTCGCCCTAGGCGCTGCCTACTTTGCCTTCGCGGCTCTCCACTTCCTCCTCCTTGTACTCGCCCTCGCCGTCGCAGGGCTGTATGGAGTCGACCTCCAGCGTTCCGACGAGGCCGACAAGCCTGGCGACAACCGCTGGATCTATGCCGTGGTAGTGGCCGGTCTGTCGGCCCTGACGGCCATAGTACTGATGGTGCCTTTCATGCTGCGCTTCATGGTCATTTGGGTTTGGGATTTGGTTTTGTTCGTGCTGTGGATTGCGCTGTTTGGCGTGTTTGGCAAGGCAAGTTTATCTCACCATCTGAGATCGCCAGTACTACAGAGGTACCTGGCTTTACTCGCCGCGGCATGATGGCATGCTAACCTGTGGGGTTGGATGTGTAGATGTACATTCATGAGGACCCCGAGGGCGACGACGCTATCGAGAGGATGAAGAATGCGGTTTGGGTCGATCTCACGAATGCCATTGGGTGGCTTCTTGCTACGCTGGCGTCGTTTGGCTACTGGTGGGGACATCGCGAGAGGAGGAGTCGGTTTACCGGTCGAGCCAAGGTTTAGCATGCCAACCATGGCCATCCATATTCGTTTGCTGTTGATGGAGTGGATGAAGGTTCGGGAGATCTAGGGGAGGCGTGAGGCAAGTGACTTATTGACTTTCGGAGGAAGCACGTGTACATGTTACGGAGTTGTCTGCTGTAGGGTGTGGGTTGGGCCTTTATTGATGTGGCCCTGTGAACATGATACCCTGTCGTTTGATTCACCTTTCGAAGTTTTCACGCACAGGCGCGTGGTGAACAATCTTTTAATAGTAATGCTATTTATAATCTGGCCATCTGGCGTGTTCGCAGCGCGAGCTGCTGTCGTCGAAACGTATATCTACTTTCTCCCCAGGCTCAACGTTAAAGCACCTAAGAATATTGGTACCAAGGCTTTGCCCGGTTTGTTTAAATGAAGCCGTATAACTCCAAGCTCCGTCATCGTCCGGTGTACCTTAGTTTACGTGTCTGATTTTGTTGCCGTCGGCATGTGCCTCAACCTCCATTCATCCGAGTAGCAATGAGAGCGTACCACCGATCCCCCCTCCAGTGTTGTAAGAAGCTCCCGTCTTTCTCACTCAGATCCTGTGCGCGTAAACATGTAAACGTAAAACTAAAGCAGTCCACCCATCGATAGTGTCCATGGTTATAATGCTCTCGTTGCCTTTAGCGGCGGCGACCGTGTGTCTGTGCGTCTTCTGAGATCCTCGTCAGGCGACCTTCGACTTGGAACTCGGCCAGCGGCCAACCTCTTCTCCAATTTTTGTGACGGCCATCCTTTATCGAGGTACGAGCCCTCCGATGACTCGAGTTCCATGGGCGTGACTGGACCAGGGCTCCCTAGCGGCAGAAGCCGTGGCGAAATAGGTTTCGCCGGGGTGGCGCTAATGAATGACTGATTCCGCGTCGGGATGCCGTTTAGTGCGATTCCCGTAGGAGTCGTAAGGCCCTCTCCATTTTTAGCAGCGCTGCCGATAGCCAAGGTTGCCTGAGCAATCATGTCCCGCTGGTACTGCTGCAGAAGCTTCCTCCTGACATCAGAGTCATTGCGCGACGCACTTGCCGATGCACATGTCGGCACGGCTGAATCCGATGTGGCTATGAATTTAGCTGGGAAGCCTGGCGGAGGTGGTGGGCGCATGGTCTGCTGGTTCTGCAAGTTGCGCTTTTCGTAGTTGGACGGGTAGTATTTCCCCATGGGCAGGACACTATCGTGAACCCCGCTGGGGATGTACGACGTCACTGGCGTCGCATCGTAGAGGGCAGTAGTCGAGCTGGCCGCCGGTCGGGCAAGCTTCGGATTCAGTGCGTTTTCTTCATCATACAGGTTCGGCTTGGCTGGGCCAGCCGGGGTTGGCTGACTGCGGTCGTCATGGAAAGGGTGAGTGCGTTGGACCCGGACCTGAGGATCTTCGTGGAGAGGAAAGTAGCCACTGCACACCCGATTAGCAAAACTCAGTGTCCACGGCGGCAGGGGACATACCCAGGCCGATCCCCCCTTGCTGAGAGAGGCTCAGGAGGTGTCGACGTAGCCACACCGGTGGCTTTCCGCGTCTGGGGCATCTCGATGGCAATAGGTCTGGAGCTGTTAAGTCGCGGAGACAGGTGTGGTGGGGAAAACGTTGGCGAAACAATGTCCGATCCCCTCGAGCTTCGGCTCTCTGGTGTCTTTTCTCGTGTCGGTGTATTCGGGCCCGACGGTACAAGGGGTTCGGATTGGTCGTCAACGATGTCCGATGTGTTCGAGTACGTTCTTCGTAAAGGTGTCTGTCGGGGCCGAATATGGAGGGAGCGTGCCGAAAGAGGCGATTGTTTCTTAAGCGACCTCCCAAGGCTAGACATGATCTGTGCAAATGGCGAGTCTATCTTCAACTTCCTCCACTAACAACTACAGCCGGGGCCAACCAGTCACATCGTAGCACCAGCAGTGCCTCTCGGGATATGCCTTTGATGACTACAAGCGGACAAGGCTGATGTTTGGTCCGCCGTGCGACGGTCTGTTTATCAGCCAAGACTATCGTGCCGTGCTCTGCTGGTTGAGTCGTGAGGTTTGCGCCTCGGGATTCAGTGTTGCGTAAGATACTATGGTCTTGCACAGTTTGAATGAAGAAACGGGGGGGGATGTTTGTTCTTGTACTGGGATCCTGGCAACTTTGCTGTTGGGGTGTGTGGAGCCTTGGTTCTCTGTTAATTGCACGTTTGAGCGCCGAAGACTTGAAATTCACGGATGGAACAATATCGAGGAATTTGAAGAGGTGATCAAGAACGTGTTCCTAATAAATTCGGCTTAGAAAGTATGGGTTATAATACCTTCATAAATTTTTGAGTAAGTAGGTACGGTGAGGCAAAGTGCGATTCCAAAAGCTAAGGCCAAAAGTATTCGCTTCTTGACTGAAGTGCGCAGGTCTGACTCGAGTAGCTGGCATAGTGGGGTGTCCTTTTCTTTCTTACTTCTTATCCCCTTTCTGCACTTGTTGCGTTACTATTACCTTGTTCGGCTGATTGGAATGGTTCAAAACCCTTTGTTGGACCCCACTGTGCCTTCGTACTTCATAGGTGTAAGCTCCAATTAATAATGCGCGAAAGGGCGTCAAGGAGCCAGAATCGCCCATTGCCCAGTTGGATGGAACGGAGCGCTGCAGCCGCACACTGGGAGACAATGTGACGCTCTAAGGGAATAACAGCAGAACTTCTCACTTCTGAACGCAACCTTACCAATCGTCATCGTCAGAACACCTGTCTCCGCCGGGAAAGAGCACTACAATGTTAGCACCACTACTAGTATTGCAAATTCCCCTTACCTTAGTTCAATTCTGCCTATTCCCCAACGAGGCAGCGGCGTCTTTGTCGGTCACTCCGAAACTCCTAGGTCGAAAGTACTATGAAGACTACAGCGTGTTTCAGCCCGGATTCTTTTACTTTTTTTTTTTTTATTTTTTTTTTTCCCTTTTTTTTTTGCACTTTTTCTGTTCTAATCGGTACTTCCCTCTCTTCCAAGTTGCCCCAGACCCTGTATTCTTCCCATTAGCCCCCCAACCCACTAACCCGCTACGTCTGCAAGTTGACGATCGTCGAATATATATCGGTTCTCAGTGGGCAGAATAGACTCTTGGCAGCACTGGGGTCACATCTTGGCTGGGTGCACAGTGAGATTTCGTTGCAAATGCACGGAGAGGCTGGCGTCTATTCCTCTGGAGGATTTCGAGCAAGCGCTGCACCGAGCACGGTTGTACGGTTGTACGGCACACAGTATGCCTCTTGGTCATTGGCGGTCCTCCATGTGCGGCGAAGCCATCTGCGAAAGGGCCAAAACGGTGATCTGTGGAAGTAGGCTCACAACCCACTTTGTCAATCCACACTGTCATCCGTTAGCATGGGCCGTCTTCAGTCTGCCTCCTTGTCAAGGAGGCACATGCGCGTACGGCGGTAGTTGATCTTTTCTCAGAGGACTTTCCTAATTCCGTGGTGACGCCGTCACGTTTGATGACGTCTAGAGAGATGCGAGAGGAGGACAAATGATTCAATTGTCGTTCCACCCGTGCCGCCAAATTCAACGCCCAATAAGCAATGCAACCAATGTACGCAGAGCCCTGCAGGGCTTCATCTGCCTCTGTGCGATTCGTTGCCCCCCACCGGTAGGCTTATTTTGGTGAGCAACTGAGAATATATATCAACCGTCAGCAGCTACGTCATGGTCGCGTAACGTCCCGTCTTGGCAAGGACCCTTGCGGCCAAGGGCCCACAATGCATCAAAACGACGATTTACGGCGCTATTTTGGCCCGAGCCAATGGCTGGTGAGCCCCGCAGGGGTGTCAGGACAGGACTCACTCAGTCACTGAAGTTAGCGACGCAAATCGATATCAGTCCAAGATCCTCTCCAGCCTTGTGTGTCCGGCGAGGGTGCAACCGTTATCCGCTCATCAGATCAATCAAGTGGCTTTCTCCCGAGCGGCGAGCACCCAGATATGTATTATTGATAAGTCGGCTTCCTCATGTTGAGTGCAGCCAAACTCGTTCATAACTTGACACCACAATGATTTGAATGCCATGACTCAACAGCCTTCTCATGCTGCCTGTAGTTTGTTGCCTCAACCAGTGGTAGGCTTGAATAATCCGAGCCCGAGTCCGGCCCAGAGCATTATTCAAAGTCATCTTTGCCAACGACATCTCTTGCAGCTGGCGCTAGCCACGTCCGAGCTCTGCCCTGCGTGCGTGGTCTATTCCACCCGTCCCGCTTTAGTATTGCGTGGTGCCTCGGAAATCGAGTGTCATGAGCGCCTCCCTGCCCAAGCCAAGACCCTTGTGTATTGCTTTGCGTCCTCGGTTCTGACCGAGAAAGCCCACCCCAGATTAACCCTGACGATAAGAACGTACGGGATAGACAGACGTCTAATAGCCCAGAAAGTCCCGCCTTCCAAACATCTTTTGAATCAATCCGAGGTCCCTCATTAGCCATCGTCTAGATGTTATTATTGCCACTACAAACATTCCTACGCTACCTGGTAGCCTTGGGCTTGCAGTAATTCGCCGGAAAACTACCCTGGCGGCCTCGCAGCTCACCCACCCACCAATCCTGGTTGGTCTCGGTCTTCTTGACAATTTTGATCGTGTCGCCCTCTCGAAAAGAAAGATCTCCGTCGCTCTGCCCGTGGAAGTCATACTGGGCAATGACAAATTCCTCGGGCCTGCCTAGATTCTTCTTCGGCGGAGGTGGAGGTGGAGGTTTCTTTTTGGCGGCAACTCCAGCAAGGTTTGATGACTGCCTCGATGTGCTGTGGCCAAAGTAATCTGCCATCTGGCCGGGGCCGGGAGACTTCACAGCAGATGGATTGTTCATCTGCGTCGCCATGGTAAAGTCAGTTGCCACGCCCTGCCCGCGGCCAAGCGACACGTTGCTCGAGCGAGGACTTGGCTGAGGCGAGGGTTCGTACGGGCTGGCAATACCGGGCGAGACCGAGTTGTATGAAGGAACTCTCCTAGGTCCGTGGGACATGGGCGATGTTGACCTTTCGCTCCCAGCGCCGGGAATAAGACCAGATGGGGTTCGCCCAAACCCGTTTCTCGACGTGGCAGAAGCCGACGACTGAACAGAAGGCCGCCTGTTATAGTCATCACCCATATTCATAGGTTGGTGAATGGCCTTGCCCTGCCGTATCAGGGACACGGAGCCCTCCACCTCTCTTTGCATCGGCTTGAATTCGCTCGCCCAAGCGTTGACGACATCCTCCATCGGCGGCGCCGGGGAAGGGAAGTCGTTGTCCTCGCAGTAGTTGTGTATCGTCGTGTATGATAGGCCCAAGAGCCGGTTCTGGGTGGCGACGATGGCACTGAGAAGAGGAGGAAGAAGGCTGAAGGCGGCCTGAATTATAGGGGGCAGCGTGTCTCGGAGATGGTTGTCCACAATCTGGAATTCCTAATCATTGAGTCAACTCGTCAGCTCGTTAGTCGCGAATTGGTTCCAACACTCCGTCGACATTACTCGAGCGCTAGGCCCAAGGGCAAGGGGGGCAGGTTAGGCGCAAGGGAGCATTGGCAGAAAATACCTCGGAGATGCGGTGGAGTTCTTCCTCGTGTTTGTGCATCTGGGCATCTTCCTTCGCTGACTTGCCAGGCTTCCTCTGAAGCTTTCTAAACTTTTCCTGGCACTTCTCGTAGTCCAACCTCTTGTTCTCCCTTTTCTTAATGGTTTTCCGCAGCGGCTGGATCGACTCGCGGGCGTCTGTTGCGGGTCGGATGACGTGCGTGTCAAAGGCGGCTATTTCCGCCACCATGTCGTCTTTGAGTTCATCATATGCCTTGCGCAAGTTGAAGGTGCGGACGAGCTGCAACTCTGGCGTTGGATCAGCGGGTCGGCCGTGGCCATCAGTCGCACCCACGATGGGGTCGTAGAGGGTTACGTATTCCGTCGACACGCCGAGTTGTGTCATGACCATCGTGTGCCACGCATCGCGAAGAGCTCTCGCTTCATCTGCCATCTACGGCCCCATCAGCATTCTGTCTGCACGCAATATGAACTGCAACAACACAGGAGAACAAAACAGTCCGCCTCCAATTGGACCTACAGGGCCCATACCTTTGCCAGGAGTCGATCCGCATCTTCGTAGTCCTTGAGCAGGACGGAAACCCGAGCATTGTCGCCGGGTCCTTTACCGACTAGCTTCCCGAACGTGCGGCTGACCGAATTCATGGCCAGCAAAGGTTACCGAGACTATGTGGTGAGCAGAATCGCAGCAGGGAAATGCCTGGCGTGATGATTGATGCTCAAAATAGCGAATGTCGTTAAGCAATACAAGCTCAATGCGAGAATCGATGAAGTTTTCGTTTGGCGGGCTGCCGTTAGCTGTCGGGAGACAGCGCGAGCCGTACAATAGCCGGGGGGCAGCCGTTGGTTGCGTCGTGTATCATGGACGCTTGCAAGTTTTCGGGATTCGACGACAACGAGCGAGTTCAGAAGGCTGACGGAACACTCCCCGTAGATGTTCGATTTCCAAGAAATTCACCGCCAGTGCGCGTGGGCGGATATTCGGGTGCAGTTTGCTTAACAAATGACAATAAGCGTACCAGGGTTGCAGGTTATAGCACCATTATTAGATCTGGAGTTACGCCGTTTGCTACGCATCAGATCAGTGGCGGGCCGGTTCATGAGGGGCGGGTACCGAAAGGAGCAAAAGAATGTGGCTTAGACGTGACTGTCGATCTTATTAGCCCTTCCTAAATCCATCCTACTCCAGCACAGCAGGCAGGCACGGAGGTGAAGACTCTGCTGTCCGGGTTGGACCGGTTAGCGGGCATTCAGCACTCAAAACAAGGCGTGCTGGTATCAGCGGGGTCTGTCCAACAGCGCCTTAGCGCCTTGAAACCCCGCTCATTGCCACGCAATTCAGTGCGTGCTGCAGTACCCTCTTTACCGCTCAGCCCCTGTAGCCCTGTCGAACGCACTGCAAATTCCTGAACCTGTTGCGCCACGCCTTTGCACGTGGACTGGCGTGTCGGGCTATCAACGCAGACGCGGTCACAATGCCTAACGCGTCCAACTTAGCAACTATTTAGAACTTACCAAAGCGCGCCAGTCAGGCCGTCGCCTCATCACTCGTCCCCACGAAACAAATGAAACGCCTGACGATTCAACACCGCGATGTTCGGCTGTCTGTGTTAACAGTGCTTGCTCGTATTTCAATTGATCGTCAGCAGACACAGCCCTCATCATGATGGCCACAAGCACAGTCACCTCCGCTGTCGTCCGCGATTTTGTATGTCTGTACACGCACGATCTAAAGAGGAAACAGAAACGATGGCAGGATGGACGACTGAAGTTTCACGCATTCAACAATCGCGTGGTTGTTCATGACGAGGCAGGGAATTTTATAGGCGACACACACTGGCTTGGAGACTACGACATTGGAGATGGTGAGGAGTTGCAACTGGATCGTGGCGGTGTCATTGTTCAAGTCGCCCAGTATGTTGGCCAGAAAACGCAAGATATTAGCGAAATCTTTGCAAGGAAGTCGAAGCACCAAGATTCGCACAGCCGTGCCCTCAACGCCCTGACAACGTCCCGTACACCTTCCGTATCCTCCGTCATTCGCAGTGATAATCTGACCACTACTTCTCGGGCGACGGCTCCAAGCTTTCACCTGCGTCACATGCCCCTGCAGAGCCTTCTATCAACTCCAAAAGCGCCTCTCGGACGTGCAACTACTCCGAAAAGGAGTCCGTACGAAGAACGCGAATCCAGCATCCAATCCGATCCGGCGGGTGGCGAAGTCCTGCATCGGTCGAAGAGAAGAAGAGATGAGAAGTATGGGGCAGGGCGGAACTGCTACGCGAAAAGTCTCTTTGGACAAACTCTCACGTTATCGGCGCAGCCCTCCAGCTCTGTAGCTCGAGTCCATCGGTTGGCGCAAGAAACAAAGCCCGATGCTCCTATCCCGACCCCAGCACCCGAGGAGAAGAGACGGAGCCAATCGGGCGAGGCAGAGAAACCGGTCTCCAGAGAGTCCGACCGTGTTACCTCATGTCCGAAATCTAATGCGCCAAGTCCGCCGACGAAAGAGCGGCCATTGGCTGAGAAGGTGGCATCTGAGAAGGCGAAAACACGTAATACGAAGAAACGCAGAGCCACAAACGAGCCTTCAGCCGATGAGGCAATGACAGAACTACAGATCGGATCTCGCAGAAAGCGCGGGCTGTTGCTTGTAGCCAAGAAGTCGGCGCCGGTCGCCGATGCAGCCGGTATGGGTGATTCACGAGAGTCACGGGTAGAACCAGAGCCTGCTAAACGTTGCATCGCCAACAATCCATCTACAAGAGCCAAGAAGGCAACAGCGAAGTCTAAGCCGGTCACTGAAACAACCGATGGGGCAGAATCTCCGAAGGAACGGGCAGGCCAGGAGCTCGTTGGGCGACAAACGGTCAAGATTTCAGTTACGAAAGAGCAGAAGGCAACACAGAAGCCGGAGCCGGTTGCCGATACAGTTGGCGTGGTCGGCTTGGCCGGTGTGGCAGATTATCCAGAAATCCAAACTGGACCAGAGCCTCAAGAACGATGCGCCATCAAAAACCCAGCTACGAGAGGAAAGAAGGCGGCACAAAAGTCGGACGCTGCCGGACAAATCCCTCACCCAGTAGCAGGACTGGACCCTGTCTCGATTGTGCAAGATCGAACACGAAACCTTGGAGGCGTGACCAACTCGGGCGCGAAGCCCAACGCGAAAAGACCCAACGAGTCCAATCTGCCTGGGTTTTCAAAAGCTGGCGGACAACCATGGTTTCGGCCTTGGAGCAAACACGCCTACGATCTGCTCGGCGAGACACGGCCGACCCGGACTTCTAAATGATGGCGTGGATTGAACGGGTCAAGGTTTCCGAGCACCTGTACGTGATAGCGCCCACCTCTTACAAGCATCTAGATAATGGAGTGCCCAACATTCTGCATCAAGCCAGATGACGACAGTAATGGGATGCATCTAATGTAATTGCATGCGCAACTGTGTGCAGCACTAGTGTTCGTACACTGGCATCTGCACGTCAAATGCCCCACTCTCCACTGCCTCGCTGCCTTGTTGCCTCGTTACACCGCTCGCCACAACCGCCAGGCTCCAGTGTCCAGTGCTACGCCGTTCACGAGATAGAACTTAGAAAGCCTGAACAAAATGCGAACAGAGTCAATTGGCGTGGGCCGCCACTCTACCTGGCAAGCACTTCATATATCAGCCCAGTGCATCTTGATTTGGCTAGCAGGCAGCCTAGCCAGTCAACTTGCGAGAAACGCATCGGCCTGGAAAGCCTCACTTGGAGGTTACTTCTGCTCGCCTTATTATGGTAACGGACTTGCCCACCTCGCAAGGCAGTCGAGTCACCCTTTTCTTCTGCGCAAACCCAGGTGGTGTTGGGGCAACTTGTCTTGCCTATTTTTCTTTTTCTACCTCTACTGTCTGCTGTCTGCTGTCTGCTGTCTGCTCTCTGCTCTCTGTCTGGCCTTGGGCTCTGCCGTCTTCAACTGAGATTTTAGCTTGATCGGATTCAAAGCTGCGCGAACCCGTCTTCGATTAACGTAGCACCAATTCCATTCGGTCTAGAGCACGCGCATGTATCTACATATCGAGACACATTCAGTGTTTGTGGGACATCATGTCTGGGGTTCCTCCGCGAAAAGATCGGCGTGGCGCTCACATGCCCAAAACGGCAAGGCACCCCATGATACTAGCCAGGCCCACGCCGGAACTACAGAAGAGATACAACCACATGAAGAGACTCCATGAGATGCTCAGTTTCGGGGACAAGCTTCAGATCCAAGACGGCTCGACCGACACAGATGGAACTCGCCTTCAGCCACCCGGAGTTCCTGGCATGCCAGGCGTCCCCAAATCAGCAGGAGCTCAGATGGCCAGGAGCGTCTCGGCAGCCAGCTCACGCTCCACCGAGGGGAACCATGGGGCCAAACACAGAGCTTGCCGGCGCGGGCCTCTCACCGAGTACGAGCGAGCTAGAACAAGCTTCACTAGAAAGCTCAAGGCCTGTACATCATGTCGCTCCCGGAGGGTCCGGGTATGTTTCGTTCCCGCCTCGTTCAGCTACCCCAAGCTTTAGTCGCCAGTGTTTATGGACTAACCCTACTTCCTCATCAGTGCGAACACCACGATTTAAGGCTTCTGGAAGCAGCATACCAGCAGGAGCAGGAACAAGCCACCGCACAGCCTTGGTCAACCCCTGACGCAACCATCACCACGGATCTGGATATTTCCACTCTCAGTGACATCACCATTAGCGGTCCTAGTCCCCAAGATTTGATGGACCAGACATGCCCCTCCACCGCCGATTCATTGCTGATAGGCATTCACGACACGCCATCCTCTGCGAATATACCTTCCACTCAACATTTCAACTCTGACATTAGCCAGATTCTAGAGGATGTTAGCCTGACCACGAACCCAGGACTGGCGTTCCAGCCCTCTAGTTCCACAGGAATCGACACCACGTTCCCCCCGGCAAGTCGAGAGCTCCAGATTGCGATAGGAAGAGTGCGACAAGATGGCATGTGGGAGTGTCAACATAGCCTCAAAACCGGATGCCAGCCCGCTAGCCCCGGCATATGGGCCAGCGGTGGTATCTGGGCCGCCCACCTTTGTGGTACGGCATTCCTTGATCACTGTGATCTTTTGGCCCACTTCCGATCCCATCATTTCAACGTCGAAGAGGCTTCGCCGCCGTTCGTCAACAAATGCCAGCGCTGTGGTTGTCTCAAAGACATCCGACCATCCTGCCCAGGTTGTTCCGGCGAAGTTTTTGACCTGTGGTATTTTGGCACTCGCGCGGAACACTCAAACAACCAAAGCCAGTCCAGGCGCGCTCTCTGGATACCTAGTACAGGCGTAGGTGCCGGTTTCGGTTCCGGTAGCTTCGGCTCCGGATCCGGATCGGCCGGGCATGGGTTTCCTTCATCTTTCTCGGGGGCATATGGGACGGGTGAATACGGGGCCGGCACTGACGGTTCGTCCACATCAGCTTACGGCGGCTATTTGTACTCTCCTCACTGTCATTCAACTGAGACCACAACTACGCTGCCTAGGAATATCTCCAGTGGCCAGACGGGGAAGCTTGACATGGGGTTGAAGCAGAGTCTTTACCAACCAACAACAAAGCTCCCTAGCTGGAAACACCTTCGCTGGGTGGCAAACCACATTGTCTCCAAATATTTGTGCCTTTTCATTGCCTCCATCATTTTGGTCATTTCAGATCGGGTAGGAGTACTTCCGCTGCTCGGAACATGTCTTGGCGCCAATTCTCTCCGTGTAGCAATAGCATGGGCAACATCTGCCAGTTGCTGTATCGCTGTCGTGGGAGCTGTAGCCATTTTGATATCGAGTGTGCTTGGTATAGAAACTTCATTCCCTGCTCTAGAGGAAGTGTATCGGGGAGCGGTGGTAGACATCGGGTGATGAACGCATTAGAAGATGTTGTGATTCATCACTTGGGCTTAGCGATTGTATTTATCGGTCTCCATTGGTTCGGGCTTCTCGCGAGACCATCTTCAACGGATGATTCGGATTCGCAAATGGACATTAGATGAGCGCTCGAGTGTGGTTTCAAGGTTGAGAGCCTGAAGGCCTTGCGGAGTACAGAACAGCGCCGACCCG
>Ga0247774_1000398_pt1 | contig 21477 bp, 22 predicted proteins | sample UWRJL001104B6_FD_179933 | JGI IMG/M metagenome (GOLD analysis project Ga0247774, IMG submission 179933) | Plant litter microbial communities from Arlington Agricultural Research Station in Wisconsin, United States - UWRJ-L001-104B-6 | ecosystem: Environmental > Terrestrial > Plant litter >... | reverse complement strand
AGAAGACCTTGAAGATTACTGCCCCGGGGGTCTTCATCCAACCATCATAGGCAACATCTTCCACGACCGCTACACCGTAGTCCACAAGCTCGGCTACGGCGGTTATTCTACAATCTGGCTCGCGCGAGATACCCCACTCAACCGATATGTCGCCTTGAAGGTGCTCGTAGCGCACAAATCCTCCCGGTCTCCGGAGGCGGACATTCTTCAGCTGCTGCAAACGGGAGACGAATCCCATCCCGGCCGCCGCTTTGTCCCGCGGCTCCTGGACCAATTCTTCCACGAGGGGCCGAACGGGAAGCATCTAGTCCTCGTCCTCGAACCGGCCGGTTCGAGTCTTCGAGACTCCAAAGAAGATTCCAGCGACGGCACCTTTCCCCTCTCCGCCGCCCGGTCCCTGGCCGCGCAGCTCCTCCTAGGCCTGAGCTACGTCCATTCCCGGGGGATATGCCACGGCGACCTCCACCTCGGAAACTTCCTCCTCCGCATCCCCTCCTTCGATCACCTCTCCACCGAGGAGCTGTACGAGCGGTACGGCCGCCCCGAGGAGGTCTCCGTCTTCCGGACCGACTGCCGACCCCCGGAGCCGCACGCCCCTCCCCACGCAATCTACCCGCTGCGCTTCCCCCTCCCCGCCGATGAGGTGGCGGACCCGGAGGTGGTGATTTGCGACTTCGGCGCCAGCTTCGCCGTCGCCACGAGGCGGGATCCGGTCCTGCACACGCCGGCCCTGTACCTCCCGCCCGAGGACTTTTTCAACGAACGCGTCACGGCCCGGGCCGACATCTGGACCCTGGGGGCGACGCTGTACGAGCTCCTGGGCGAGAAATCCTTGCTGAGCGTTCGGTGCCGGGATCGGGACGACATTGTGGCCGACATGGTTTGCGCGTTGGGGAAGCCGCCGGCAAGGTGGTGGGATGCCTGGCCCCGACGCGGTGAATTCTTCTCGGAGGAGGGGGAGCCGAAGACGCCTTTGAGGAGGCTGGAGGAGCGGGTTTTCGACATGGGACGGGGGGAGACGAGGGAGGCGTATCAGTGGGAGGGCGGGGAGCTGGATGCGTTGCTAACCTTGTTGCAGAGCATGCTGGCGTACGAGCCGGTGGAACGACCGGGGATTGAGGACGTGTTGCGGTCGAAATATGCGAGGAAATGGGCCTTGCCGGTGTGGGAGGCTGCGGGATCGGCCGCAAAAGAAGAAAAGGAAAAAAAAAAAAAAAACCTTAGATTATCGAGCTTGGAGAATGAACGAATACAGGAAGTGTCTGGGGGAGGTCTCGCCCCGGGTGTGTCTTTCCTGATCTGGCGAGACAGGAGATAGATTTGAGCCGGGAGGAGTCACAGAGCACTTTCATGCCTTGGCCTCAATTTTGCGTGGTCAACATAATGTGGTCGAAATCTATAATCATGGAGAACGCCGAGGACGACGCTATGGGAGGTATGATAAAGCGGTGTCCCCCATCGTCTATCAGGGCAACTCTGTGGCCCATGTTGAGGCGTCGACGCACAATCGCGGCGCCACCCAACACCGCGTAGGCAGAGGGAGAGTTCGAGTGGGAGGAGGCGTTGAAATCGGGAGGGGCTTGACAGGGGCCGAAGAGATTACATGTGCGAGAAGATAGGACGAGTAACGCCCAGCAGCACAGATGACGACGATAGACCTATAGAGCCAGCGCTTACCTGGAGAAGACAAATCACTAAGATTAAAAAAAGAGCTTCGAACGCAAAGGCGTTCATATCCCAATTCGTTATTGACTCGCGTGTTCTCTCTAACCATATTACCCATTTCCTCGCGCCATAGGACGCTCATTTGATATCGTATTGATATCCACCCTGCCAGACACAGGTCATTCCGTGACAAAAGAAGATGCTGACCCACCGAAGGAACAGCCCATAAAGCTATGAAGAACTAGCTTGAGAATACCCCTCCAAAAGCCAAACCCAGGAAAAGACAGACGCTCAGCCATGCGATCATTCCCAAAGGAAAACCCAATGAACTTTGCTGCAAGGATGCCGCCTACACAACCCCCCTTTTTCCCCACGCCGCGACTCCACGCTCATGTAGTTGTTTCGTTAACGAAAAAACAAATAGAGAGACCACCAATTACGTGCGACTGACTTGAAGGGAAATTTGGAAGGAAAAAAAATAAAGAAAAAAGGAAAAAGCTCTTTGGTATCTGAAGACTCGGGGTATTTTCTCGGTAGTGTATGTGCAAAGTTCGAGACAATATAAACAGTGAAAAATATCATTAAGCATAATGTTTTGTGGGTGTGAGGGGCATGCTCGAGACGAGAAAGCTGAAAGAGAGAAGGTGGCGAGATGGGAGCGGTTACGCCCCGGCATGCATGCTCGCATTGTCAAAAAGCCCCATGACTGGAAGGTACTCCAACCACGACGGCATCATCTCATGCTGCAACCCCAAAGTGCCAATATCAATCTCCTGGCTATCAAAGGTGATGCCGTCCGTAATGTGGTTGGCGCCAATGGAGCCACCGTACGATATTGGCAAGCTATGGATGTTCGAGGTCAAGCCGTCGCTGGGCCCATACGGACCAGAAGTTGGCGGTTGATTCCCATTCCCACCGTGGTGGGTGTCCGTCAGAGTGCTGGCCGGCGACGCGCTAGGCATGAGCGACGGCTCGTAGCCCGACGAATGCTGCGACGAGGGTGTAAAGGTCTGCGGAACAAGCATGTGCATCTTTGGTGTCTGCCGCCCAACGTCCACAGACGACGGCGGCGTCGTGACCTCCTCGGGCGGAAGGCCCTCAAACTTGCGCATCGGCTTGCCCTGAGTATGGATACTCGAGATTGACGACGTCGACAACCGGTGACCCTTAGCGGCCGGCAGCGGCGAGTGGCGGATGGCCGACGTGGTGGGCTGGGGATAGGCTGGAGGGAACATGGAGGCAGGTGTTTCGGGTAAGCTTTGCCGGATGGGATCGTAGATCATGTTTCCAGGAGGCGTGTGGGCGGCCGAGAGCGGCGGCGCGACGGATAATTGTTGATGGATCGACTGGGCCGACGGTAGAGGTGTGGACGAGGAAGGCCCGCCGCCGCCCATGTTCTGGTACATCAAGGTCAAGTTCGAGTTGGGCGAGTTGGTGGTGCCGGTCAGAGACCAGGCGATGGGCGGTACGTTGGGCGACGACGGGTTCTCGAAGCGAGGGAAGCGGCTGACGGAGCCGCGGCGCGGGAGCTTGGTACTCTCGTATTCCTCATAGGTGTATGTTTCGACGTCTTGGACACCCTCCGACTTTTGGTCCAGGGCCGTGAGGATGTACTTGACACCACCCCAGTACGTGTGCAGCTGAGCGAGCGAGTTGTAGCAGCGCTGGTAGTTTTGGTTTGCCGCGGATGCTAGCAGGGAGTGTTTGGTGGAGGACCTAGAGTGGCTGTGGCCGTGGCGTCTTATTGGCCTTGTTGGGCCGTCTTCATGCTTGAGGGAGGCTGCCATGTCATCCTGCGGCGACGGCGGCTCTGATGCGTTGGCGACGGACTCCATGAGAAAAGCACAGGCTGCAATGTACATGGGCTGCGAGGTAAAAGGGTTCCCGATGAAGCTTTTGGGGTCAATCAGCTCGGCAAAGGCCAGGATGTCGGCAATGGTCTTGGCGCTGGACATGGAAAGTTCTCTGCTATGGGGGAGCAGCTGGTGGGTGCGGCTGAGACCACCAAATGGCGCTAGGAGCGTCGGCTGGTGGAGGATGATGATGAGGGCGTGGAACCAGAAATGAAGCAGAATAAAGGTGGTGGCCTTGCCGGCATTGACGTAGGTCCTAAAGTTGCCCGCGTTGAACTCCAGCCGCGGATCCAATGCTTGGTGCTGAAGCGTCAGTTCGCTCTCCATCTTGGAGAGCTTGTTCCACTTGTCGTTGGTGAGATCCCTTGCATTGCGGATGTTATTGAGAACGTCCGAGACCCGTCCGTAGAGGTGAATAATTCTGACAAAGTGCGGATAAGGATCTGGCCAGCCAGTCGAAGCGTCGAGGAACGGTTCTGGTAAGGCCAGCTCAAAGTCGTCATCCCGAAAGGTGACCGGTCGTCCGGTGCCGGAAGAAATGACGCGGTCCAAGGTGAAGACGGCCCAGAATGTGTCGATTCGCTCCTGTTCAACTTCCCGCTGCTCGCCGGGACTCAGGCCATCTTCCGGCGGTTTCTCTTCCTCGGCGTCTGGAACGCCGGCGCCGCTCCAGTGTCGTGTGTACCAGGGATCCTTTTCTCCCTGGTATTGAACCCCAACCATCTTCTGCAGGCCAAGGTCGACGGCCATCCGGATGGCAAGACCCAAATACATCCACAAGGCGCTGTCCTGGTTCGCGCCGAAACCCTCGTAGGCCATGAGAAGGCATGCTTGCACCGCCCCCACCGTCGGGCATGGAAACGTATCCACCGTGGCCGACTTTGCCCTCTGGGCGTAAAACTGGCCAAACTCGGACTTGGCAACCCTCCCTTCACTCCCGCTCGTAAAGATAGTGGCGTCGGAAAACCGGGCCGCCAGGGCACACACAGCATCGACCAAGATTGGTTCCACCCGCTTCTCTTTTACCAAATGGTAAAACTTTTCCTCGTTGAGAAAAGGGTAGTTGCATCCCAGATGGTGGAAGAAGGTCTTGACCAGGCTCAGAATCAGAGGAGGCACAGGTCCCGCGTCGTTGGGGTCGTATATCGGCAGCTCCTCGACCGCTGCGACCTCGCCGTCGGCTTGCGCTGCTTTCCCCAACATGGCGAGATGTCCAACCACGCCGGCCGTGGGCGATGTGGCGGAAAACGATCCTCCACCGGTGCTTCTCCGACGATCCCGGACCGACACGACCATCTGCTTGAAGCCGGGCACGATGGCGGTCGGGCCAAAGTAGCGAAAGTACGGCACGCGGCGACTCTCTGTGTGCCGTTGCATTGGCGACCTGCTGTGCGAGCTTCGACCCTCCGATTGGGAATCATTTCGTGGACGATTCGACCGACCCGCGCGGTCGGCATCTTCGCCGGCCGCAACTTTATTCCGCGCGTCAATCGAGTCGCGTCTCCTTGGACCCCCAGCATCATCTGCTATCCTGTAGTTTCTTCCTCCACCCACTTTCGACTTTACATGGCGCCGCTCATCCTCTTCGTCGTCGTCGTACAAGTCGTCGTCTCGCAAATCCTCACCCGCGCCTGCCCCTCCCGGTTGACCCGGAAACTTTCTCCTTTCCACCTCGTTGTATCCCAGGCATTTGTGACCATTTTTCGTGCACGTAGAGCAGACGGGACGTTCGCCGGCACATCTCGTCTTTCGCTTTCGACATGTTAGGCAGCTATTTCCGGGGCTCTCTGTCAGTAACTAGAAGAAGTCGCCAGCCTCCATCATTGCAAATTTTGGTTTGGAGGGATTCTGCGGCGGAAAGAAATGTCGCGCAAAAGATGCGACACAGGCGCGCGCTGACTTACGCGGCATTGATTCTCCTCCTCTTGGAAGGAGGCTGTCCCTGATTATGGACAAAGCGAATCTGCTTTGGAGGGGGCAGAGCCCGATTGATCAAGGCGGCCATGGGAGCTGAGGCTAGGTCGAGGTCTCAACCATGATGCCTCGAGCTCCGGCGCGATTTGTTGAAGCTTGGGCGTTTGCGGAGCTTCAATGGAGGAGGGGCTGGGTGCTTTGTAACTTGTAGCCAGCAGCACAGAAAAGAGTAAATTGTTGGGTCTCTCAGCAGGCCGATAGACACCAAATCAGCAGCGCAAATAACATGATGTGATCCAAAAAACAAATTTAAACTCGAGAGCCAAACATAATTAAAGAAGCACGAAATACACTGTCGATCTCCCCGGATGGTCTGGTGCAGGCGGTAGGAATACTTTTAAGACTCGGTTGAGTGGGAGGATCTGGGCGGCTCTGATAATGTCAGAGTTCACTCAGCAATGTCACCAAGTACCTAATCGAATGGCGCCGGACGCCTAGGTGGGAGCGGATGCAGTGGAAAGCGGAGGGGCTAATTTCGCTGTTTGGTGATAGCTTTAGTTGGGTCTGTGGGGAGCCCCAGCTGCGGGGGTGAGCCTATCAGCTTCTCGCCTTTCCTTCGCATTTCTGGTCCTCGACTGCTCTCCACAGTTGACCTGATAGGCCACCCGTGCCAGTTTTCGTTGTCTGAGGTTGTGGTCGCTCCGCCGTGTCGGTACCTATTGGTCCTCAACAAGCAGGAACCAGTGAGCATGGAGCATAGAGCATGGAGAATGGATAATGTGCGCTGCAGGGCGCTCGCTCTGCGGAGTATGCATATGCTCGTACTTTTGATGAGCAAACCCATCGAGAGGTCGCTCACCGGCTACCCAGTCCCCAGGATTCGGATAGAGGCTACATGGGTAGTGGCAAAGAACAGCCAGAACGGTCCATATCCTTCCCAAAGCGTCGTCGCGCTGCTCCGTGGCTTGCGCTTGTCGGGCTCCTCTTCCGACTCGCTGGCTAAGGTGAACGGCCGAGGTTGGGCGGCGTGATGAAATTGGCAGGATGATCCTCGAGTGATGGGCCTCTCGGCGCCGATGCATCTCGATACTCGAGAGAACAAGGCAGCAGATCACAAGTCGGAGATCACCCGCGTGACTTGTTAGAGCCTGGCCGACGGTTAAACGGAAGCGGCGTCTCGCAGTATAGTTCGGCGAAGAAGAGGGATTCACGATCGATTCCAAGTCAAAACCTACCGAGAATCAATCAGATCAAAGAAAGGAGTATCCTGGTCTCCGTTGCGTGACATGAAGAGCAGCGGAACAGAAAATGGTGGAGCTTGTACAAAATATCGGATTGTCTACGCGTGCCTGGAGGAACATGGAAGTGTCTGGGTTGAATGGGTCACTAACAATATGCCGGCGACCAATGCATTTCAACCCATCAGTCTCAACTTGCCACCTGAAGCTGGGGATGTTTCCTCGTCACCACTCCATACACGTCTTGGGCCCGGTTCAGCTATATGGCAGGCGTTGGCAAGCTCTTGGTCATCATTGCTCATGAAGTTCGCAAACCAGGCGAGCTGACTAGCAGGACCAAGGGAAACCGGACAATGTCGGAGACACTCGATTCGCCTTTCCCCAACACCGTTAGGTAGATTCAAAGAGGATGTGCAGGTCTAAATTGTCCCTCGCTTCGTTTCGACATGAGGTCCAATGGCCAGGTCTGTTCTCGCGATTTGTGCAAATTGCGGCGGGAGACGCAACCATAGCAACTTTAACTAAGGGTATAAGTGGTCTTCTATGGCTCGCTCGTCGATATCCAGCGACTTCAACTGCCAGAGCCACATTAATACAGGCCCGGCTTATCAAGTCATCTATCTTATCAGCTTCAGCTTCATGCCCACTATCCAGTCCGCCCACCGCCCGTTAGGCAAGCCTTTCTGGTCGACGCCATCTATAAAACATTATCAGACGTATACTTATCCACTGGCTGCTCTGCAAGTGTCATTGACGTTTGGAAGGCGTCATACGAGATGTCGGCGCCGAGATCAGGTATCAATATCAACTGCGGGGATTGACCCCCATTCCCCAGCGCGCTAAAAAACTTCAACCAGTGGCTCTTGCAGCGCGGAACACACGGCAGCCACACTAGGATGCAGTGGGAATAGCACCTCCGCAGAGCTGACGGTGGTTTGTAACCATGGCCCGCGTTCCAGCGAGTTAGGAGGCTTGCTGAGGCCATCCGGGTACGCCCCGCGCGGTCCGTAGCGGGGCTCTGCATGTCGGCACCAGAGGCTAGGGCCCTGCTGGGACCCAAAGTCTCTCTTTTCAAGTTTCGCTGCAGCAAAAGCGACATTTGCTATGGATATGGACCCCACCGAGAATATCCTAGTCAGCCTGCCACGCCCGCCGGTTCGTTCCTTTCATCCCATCAAGCACTAAATTGAGTGGATTCATCCCTGTTCTATTCCATCCACATTCCTCACCGTCGCCGAATGTGTCCTCACCGCAATGCATGTGTGCGTCTGGCTAATGCCTGGACATCGGTGTGGTCTCGATTTGGAAATCAAACACCGAAAAACCCCCAATTACGGACCCCAATTCGTCCGTTGTTACCAGCAAGGTGCACCAAATGCTGTTGTGACCTGTGCAGCTTCCGACATCCGCTTCTCTCGGCTCCTCTTCGCTGTCGCGATAGTCGGCCAGCTCTATCCGAAAGGCGAAGGATTTCCAACCCTTTCCATTTTCCAAGCTGACAGGATGGTGGGACCGCAGGGCCGACGAAGCGACAGAACTTTTTCGAAAGAAGAAAATAGAAAACAACTTGAAACAAGATGTTTTGGGATGGAAGCTTCGCCTAGCCCACGCGACGTTTGACCTCGATCTATGTTGTGGAACCTAAGGATGACGTAGGCGTCTTTTTTTGTTCAGGCGTCCTCTCAACCACAGCAACGGCCCCATCGCGATCACCAGACCTTCCTTTTCCTTTTCGCTTTAACGTTGTCTCTTCAGAAAGTCTCAAACCGCGTCTGGCCAAAACAGGCTAAAAATGGGTTTCCCCATCATCATTAGCATTTAACTCTGCCTTGGTGGTCCACTTTCCAAAAGAGTCTTGAAAGAGCCAAGGGTTTTTTTTTTCAAACACCCGTCCATACTAGACCACACACCCCCATCCTACTTCCCCACAACCCGCGATCCGATCCGCACCATGGTTGCATAATAGACTGTTTCCCGCTTTGCTCTAGAATATCTCAGATGTGCTCTAGGCTTTTTCCCTTGGGCTTCCACGACAACGCCGCTCAACACACAACACACGGTACAACGTCGATCTGCCACGCGATACCCCGGCGCGGATGATGATTTGCTTTGCAGGGAACTTTTGCTCCATGAAACGCTGGCCCTTTGCATTTTGCCAGCGCAACCGAAAAGTCTCAGGAATTCTTCAAGGCGGAGATCTTGGAAGCTTAATAATTCTATCATCATCTCCCAAGTATTTCAGGCACAGCTGAACTAAACCGAAATCACGCACGCCGCACGCAAACCTGCACGCGCACACTCGCTCCTTCCCCTCATCCTTCTCCCTCTCCCTCTCCCACCGTGCATTACATCTGACTTGTCTATTTCTCGTGAACCAGTCTGTGGATCTAGGCTTTGCCCTAGACCAACTATTGTATTTCGTTAGGGCCTGAATCAAACCGTATCATAGTGCCTATTATGTAGCATGAGAATGTAGAAAGAACGCCGGCTATACACACATATACACGCACACACACATACACACACATACATACACAACACTTCTCGAATGTCACGACCTTCGGGCCCGTAGCCGTCAGATTCCTGATTTCCTGATCCCGATTCCCGATCTCGATCCCCCATCCTTGCCCCGTTTTATCCTGATTCCTCAAACCTCCCCGTTCCCGAGTCACATTTCCTTGTTTCGAGGTCTCGCCCAAAACAAAAAAAAAGTCACCTCAACAATCAAGTCGTGTGCCCCTTGCCCTTGCACCCGAATCACCCAAACACAATTGTCACCCCCATCTCCTCACTAACAGTCCTCCACAAATCCTTCCCCTTCAAGCCCGCCGCCTGGCCGCCCGCCCGACCCGCCAGGAGCTGCTCGTTGGCCTCCTCGTAGTCGGCCCTCCTCCACACCTCCTGCACAATTACCCACGCCCTCTCAATGTTCATCATGCCCTGCCGCCGCTCAACCGCCACAAAGGCCTGCCGCGCGAGCCCGCGGTCCCCCAGACTGGCGGCCTCGCAGGATGCCACGAAGAGTGGCCAGAGCAGGGCGCCCATGGGGCCCTCGTTGACGACGGTGGCGACGCAGTGCGCCAGGGCCACGTGCGCGTGCCGCTGTACCAGGGCGTGCCGCCGGGGGTACCCGTAGATGGCGCGGTAGAGGTAGACGAAGGCGCTATGGCGGTAGGCGAGGGCGTTGTTGAGGATGGAGTGGACGCGAGCCCGCTCGACGGCGATGTCTGAGTCGGTGTCGTCGATGTCGTGGTCGTCGTCTAGCGAAAACGCTTGGGGTAGGCAAGGTTGCCATTTTTTGAGGGCCACGTCGATGGCGTGCGAGGTTGTTTCAAACTCGGTTCGGAGGGACGTGACTTCGGCCTCGCCGAGGTTGGAGGCAACGGCGGCGTCGAGCCTGGCCTTCATAGAGCGTAGCGTCGAGAGCCGGTGGATAATGGGCCAGAGCGTTGTGGCCATGCCTAGAAGGGTATCGACGTTGCTCAATCGCGACTCGGTATCTTCGGGTGGAGGGAAGGGCGCCAGGCCTATTGCATCCGGCGGGCTGGATAGGGGAGCGGTGCCGAGTGACAGAGCTGCGATGACATCGTAGAAACGGAACGCCTGTGCCCGTTAGTTGGCATTTTTCAAAAGTAATGCAAGCGCTTTGCAGGCGGGCTTCTCACCCTCTCCAGGAACATGCTCGTGGCATCGAGGTTGCTGCTGTTGGAGTTGATGACTGTCATGGCGCCCCTGAGGTGTTCATCCACAATGTTTGACCGCCCTTGTTGCACGAGCTGCTACTGCATGAGCCTATGTTTCCTGCTGTCATGTTGTGGACAAACTCACCACTTCATAGTACACCAGAAGCATAATGGCAGCCAGCAACTCATTCTTAGCCTTGAACCCCTGCTGTATGAGCAGGGAAATCCCCTGGATGGATTGGTTGTGAAAATAAACAGACTTCTCGCCGCCGCCCCTGGGCGCCACTCCTCTGTACTCGAGATGGGCGCTCGTCAGGGCACAGAGGGCATTCATCACCACGTCGCTCTTTTGACATAGTGGAAGCACGAGCTTCTGGAAGGGGTTGCCCTGCTCCTCTTTGAAGACAATGAGGTGGGAGAGCACGCTGCAGAAGTGATCCACCAGGGCACGCCGATTGCGCCGGTTCGAGAACTCGCTAAAGTTAGGGAAAGGAAAGTCGAGCCGAAGGAGATCGGAAAATTGATTCATCAAGAAGTGATCTTGCCGTTGCGCCCTTGTAATGGCAAGCTCGCGGTCGTCGCTGTCGCCGTAGCCTTTATTGTCTCGATCGCCTGAAAGCTGTGACTCAAAGGCCGCATCTACTACGAGCGAGCTGCCCGTATCCCGTGTTGATGGCAAGGGAGCCCCACTAGAAAGACCGAAGGATGCATCGTCGAATCCTTCGAGTGCCTCAAATAGGCTGGGGTCGATTCTGGCATCTAGTCCTCCCCCCGCCCGTGGCTCGTCACGACCCCATGGCTCAGACATGCCGCCCTCGGTCTGGTGTGACGACCGCGGCAGGTTCGGCGAGGTTAACGGGTTTCGGGATGGGCCCGAGGATGTTGACGAGTCAAAATCGCGCCTTCGTCGTTGGCGAGGTTTTACCGTCTCATATACGCAGTCGTGACCCTTTTCGGCGCAGCGGGAGCATCGAGGGCGGGTTTCGTCGCATTTTTTCTTCTGCAAAGCTGGTGAGACTCTTTGCAACACCAAAAAATAAAGGGAAAAAAAAAGGAGGGGGGAGGTCTTTGAGATGAGATGGCTTTGTAGGTCACGCAGTATCAAGAGGGAGTATGTCATCCTAGTTGGAGAGTTGACTCGTACCTTTTCTTTGCTTCAGAGAAGTCAGTTCAAGACCACTTGATAGAAGACGCTTGGTCACTCAGGGGCGTTTCAACTTACCAGTACGTGCAACCTAGACGGATGGGACATCTCGCAGGTTAGAAGACGAGCCCTTTCGCCACAAGTTGGGAGAGGAAAAGGGAAGAGAAGGAATCTGGAAGCGAAGATGTAATATTTGGCTTTGTGAAAAGGACTCGACTGAAAATTCTCAAAGGGAGCTATACTGTGGTTGGTGTAACGCTCTGGACTTCTTTACACACCTGCTCTAGACCGCTTTTTGGGGAGTTTTGGCGGGGCGCGTCGTGTAAATAGTAACATAGCTGCGACGTCGACGTGTATGCCGTTCACCGGTATCCCCCGGAGAAAGATGAACAACTGTTTGGCCGCTTAAAGTATATGATCACGCCAGGGAGCGCCTGGGCTTATCGTTGATGTCCCACCTTCCCACGTGAGTCCTAATGGCGCACGAATAATCTATGCAGATTGGATATCAGAGAAAGATTAGACTGGGAAGCAGCTGGTTCGCAAGTAAAGTGTCAAATCGACTCGGTGGCCAGTGGGAATATGCTTGATATATGAGATATCGAGTTTGCCTCTGATGCGTTCCTCCTTCTCATCCAAGGTCTTCCCTAAAAACGAGGCCACCTAGTCTAGACTCAACTCCACGATCGAGATTGAAGCCTTTTTAGCTGGTTGGCTACGTGACAGGCAAAGAAATGGGCTAGGAGGACGGATGTCCTCGGTGGAGGCAGCTGGGACCGTTGGTTGGACTGCTCCGACTGGTGGGAAATAGTTGATGCGTTGTCTCCTGGAGATTTACGCTCAAATGACGAGGGAATCGATATAATATGGAAGACGGTGCAGTTGGCGCCCTGCAAGGAACAACTCGGTATCAGGGAGGTCTTGGTGTGGGTAGTGGTAGACAGCAGGGTCGGTGGCGTTTCTTTGCCGTATCGACTGATGGCAAGGCCGGGTCTTCTTCTTGTGGGCCAGCAAAGACGGCGGGAAAATGGTTATTGCGATGGCAGTTATCTCGTGACGCGGGGATGTCTGTGTGCAATGGCAGGAACATAAATTGCAGAGAGGGGCTCAGAGTGCCGTGGACCACATGTGCCGTCTTGGGTACCGAGATTTGTTTTGGATGAAATACCGGGAAGCTTAAATGAGATTTCTACGGCAGGGAAGATTAAAAGATAATAAATCTGGCAGTTCAATCATTGATCATTTGGAAAAGTGTCGACTGTTTTCATCGGCATCTGTGCGGGGAAAGCGAGGGCGGGAGTGGGTCTCGTCCACGTCTAAGTATCCGTACCTCGCCTTTGCTTTCCACGGCTCTTGCATCCGATCATAGATGTCAAAGGGGGTTTGAGATTGCGACCGCGCACGGTTGATGGATGCCACTAGATGCCACTAGATGGCGATGATGGGCGGGCATGGACGTCCCAGGTTCATCGCGAAGTCAATGAGGTAGGGGGTGGTTGTGGCTCTAACTTTTCGCGGTCTGGATCAAGATCCACAGTCTGTCGCAGAGAAAACTATAAGCCATACCGGATTGGGACGAGCCGTTTCTTCCGAGCCTCGGTCCGGTTCACCATGAGAACATCCATCGAACCCTGATCCATGTTCCTGATGGCAGATGTCAGGTCGAAAGAGAAATAAAATAAAGGCCGCTGTCCACAGCGAAATGAAGCACCACACACGCATAGCCTTTCTTTCCGAACCTCGAGAGTGGAGAGGGCCTAACTGGATACAACCTCCCCGGATTTTGACCCAGTAAAAGGCAGCGGGTGCATCGTGACTAGCCGATGCAATGCCGCGGTTACGGTGTGGTTGAATTTGAAATCGCGGTTGGACCCTGGGAGCTGGGCCTTTCTCGACTGGGCTTCGACTCTCATACAGCAGGCTTTCGAGAGGGTCCAGTTAATTCGATGTCCCATGCCTCCTGGAAGTCGGAGAGTATGCTCATCGACGACCCCACGACTTCCAAATCTCGATGATACAAGGCATTCCTGTTGACGAGAGGATTGGTCTTCAATTGCTGATCTTCGCAAGTATTTCCGTCTTCTCCGAAACCTGGACATCCGGGTTTGGAGGTCAGTTGTTTCATGGGCTAGCCACAAACCATGGCAATTGCCATCCACCGCGGGTGCACGATTTCCGTGTTCGGTTCGGCGGGTATCCTAGCGCCAAGGATACAAGAACGCTAGCATGCGCTGCAGATACAATCGGGAACATGTCTGAATCCTTGAAAGCTGGAAGAAGCCCATAAACTGGTGGCAGTAATAAGTAGTTCCAGGTTTTCCCACCAATTACGTGCGGGTGGTCTGCCTGAATAAGGAATGGCCCGCACGCTCGGTAGCATCGGTTTGTCAGTCTACGATGTTGACTCTCAGCGGCCAGAGTGGGTCGAAACTTTTGTTCTCCCCTTGCGCCATTGATCACTCACCGACAAGTCGGAGTTGTGGGAAGTATTCCCTGGGAGCGACGAAGCATCGACTTGTTAAGCATGAGGTCTAACAGTGGAAACCGATATTAGCACCTTGGAGGAATCGGCCGCGACTTGGTGCACCGAGATGAGAAACTCGGAAACCGTGCCTCTCTCTACTCTCTAGGACTACTGCAGGCCATCGATGGTCGTTGCAGGCTATATTCGAGTGCAAAAAATGCGACTGCGTCATGGTGTGGCCGGATGCCTACTTTGTCGCGCGGGCCTCGCAATGTCGGCTCACCAGCTCCGTTGTACTCTGCAGATTCTAAATTGACCGCAAAACCCATCAAGACGGGGGGTACAGCTCGGATGCTCTGCATGATCCGAGATCGTTGATGATCGGACCTGAAACCAACGTAAATCCACTAACCGCAAGATCAAGCCCGAGTTGTAGCACTCTCGCCAGCCAATGTCTGTGCTCTTTCTGATGCAACAAGAAGGCGACTAACTTCCATGCAGCACCAACGAGGCCGGCCTGAGATGGTGGTTCCTTATCATGCAGGCATCTATCTAGCTTGTGAAAAAAATGCATCGTCACTTCGTGTGTGGTAGGCATCGTGAGTGCGGACTCTGTTGATACTCGATGGTGGTAGGAAGTGCTGGTGGGACTTGACCTACCCGTGCACCAGCGCACGGTGATCAATCTCTAGCCAACTCAAGTCATATTAGGGGACAACAGATGTCGTGACGGAATTCCTTCTCCCGTCGTCTTGCGGCTCGCTCATCAGACGGGGCCAGTATTCCAGGTTGTGCCTCTTCGACGAGCTTCTCGAAGAGAATTCGGCCCGGCACTGACTACAGGGAGTGAGCGGGTGGCGGGGTGTACGGCGCAGCGCCGCAGGAGACTGCCAACGACTGATGGCCTTCGAAGCGGCCGGTCACCACTTTTACAAACTTCCCGAGAGAATTGAAAGGCTAGTTGACGAGCCCGAAAATAGGCTTTGTCGTCGAATGCGGCTGGTAAAAGGAGCAGCTGGACGTGTCACGAGCAGAACCAGATGCCGGGCGTTGTATGAGCTAACGAAGGAGATCGCCTATACTGATGCTGCTACTGGAAGGAGACTTCTCGATGCCTGGCTTCCCAAGTTGCAGTTCCATCTGCCTTCGCAACTTCGTAGCCACTGGCAACCAGCTCTTCAAGCTTTAATGCAGCAGCGACGCAGCAAAACCCTTCTTTGGGTTTTGGTTTGACCGCATCAATGCGATTACAGGACCCTACCATTCGGATCCAATCTTTTGAGATACATAGACGGCAGTAGGTATGCTCCACTTGGAACAACACCTGACCGTTTGACGAGAGGCTTCCGCTCGAGACAGAGGGCTTCAAATCTGCGTCATCGGTAGAGTACCTGCATGACCGCTTTCTCCCGTCCCAGCGTGAGTGAAGATTTCAAGGCTGAGACATGTTGAACCCAGTTGGGCAAGGGTCATCGCCGACCGTTACTGATCACGGCAGCACCCTTCCGAAGTAAGGACGCACAAGATCGTCATCAGCCATAATAAAGAAACCAACGAACATGTGAAGGACTGGACAAATATTAATCATTGGTAGCACCTAGCACTGCTAATGGGAGCCATGGCCAGTTAATGGGTAAGGAAAGCCAATCGGCGTTGATACATTAGCTGACAGGTGGCTGTCTATTGGGCTTTTTGGAGGAATCGGCGCGAACGGATGCAGCGCTCGGTCTTTCGGGTATCGGTTTGGACGGCGCCATGTCCGCTACCTTAACTCTCTCAGCTGCCAAGGATTCTTTCCCCAACTAACCTGCTAAATCATCGTCACATGACACACCATCATGGCACGAGCCCGGGGGTTCATGTTAGCTGCTTTGAGTCGATAGTCGAGGCTGTAGGCGACGCATGGGCGAAACATCCGGCCGGGTCTCAGCAACGCCGCCCTCGCCAGCCGGGAGACAGGGCCGCGGGCCGGATTGGCAAGGGCTCTGACGGGCCTCGGCGCCTTCTCCCGGAAGTCACTATGAACTGGTTTCATAATAGTGGTTACAGCATGGCTTGATATCGATGCTGCGGAGCTCCGCCAACCTGTTGGCCATGCATGCACGATGCAGAGTCCTTGACCGAGAGAATGGCCCATATGGAAAGGGACGTTTCACAAGTTAGAAGCTTCGGGATGGCCCTTGCAAGTGTGAGCTTCTTGTGCATGCCCTGATTGGGCTTGCGAGAGTTCGTCCTCACAAGTGGACGTTGACCACTCGTGCCGGCCACCTCCGGTAGTTGCTTGTTAGTGGGTTGAGGGGCGTTTTCGACGGCTTCCGACCAATTGCCATTCCCAGGTAGGTGGGCGTAGCTGCATGCAGCTGAGAAGCATCAAAGACGTGGGGAACTTTGTCAAGGCCGCGGTATCCATCCAGATCGTGTCAAGAAGTCAAAGCATGCGCAGCAAAGGAAGGAATCGAGCCGCAGCGATAAAAAAAAACAGCGAGATGCGACGGGAATGGAAATGGAGATTAGAGCCTTTGAAGTTACATCACAGCTACTTGATTTGAACCTTCTCGCCCTGCAGCCCGGTAGGCCCCGGCCTCTAAAACTAGGAGGCAGTCTTACCTCGGCCTTGCGATGCCGCAAAGTCGTACTTTGTAGCAGTTATAACTAGTACAACCAATTGAATCGGTGAAATGGGAAGCCCGTTAAAACCAGTTCGCGTAAAAACCTCTCTAGATTGGTCGCATTACCTACCGCCTGGCGTTCAAGCAGGCGATGGCTGGAGCCTGAAGGGACCTTTGTGGCCAGCACCCTCCGTGATGAGTTGGTCCTAACTCGATGAGTCGGCATCAAGTCCTGGCAGAGGAGACTACGGAAAGTATTGTGATAGATTTTGCCTTATTTCAGCCCTAATTAGGCGCCAGAGCTTGTGTTAATAAACGGTCTGTTTCCAACTCTAAAGATGATGGACCGCAATATACCTTAATTCCAGCTGGCAGCCCTGCCACCCATCCATGATTTCCTCACACGGAAGGTAGAGGCAAATATTCTGACCTATCTGGCTAAGCCGTCATCAATCTTTCATCCAGAAGATGACACAAGCCCCTCGCCGAGGTTCAGCTCATCCACAAAGTCACCCTCACTGGCCTATCGCGGCGGGTCCCTTGATGGAATTTCGATTGGTCCGGTACCGATGCTGTGCGCCAGACGTGACGATGTGCTCGCGGCAACCTTGTACTTCAGACCCTGTAACCGACCGAAAATAGGTCCGGGGGTCGGGTGGGGAAAGCAAACAGTGTCGCAAAGGTTTTTGCACTTTTCGAGCGCTTCCTCGCAGTTCTGCCGCGTTTGGGGGCAGTAAGATGCAACCACTTCCCCCGCCCTCATCACCATTGGTAGTACTCGCCGCGGACTGCAGTACTGCCCCCAAGCGTGGGATAAGGATTCGCCTGGAGGACGAGACTGTGCCGCTATTTGACTCCATGGAGGCACTCTTGCCACCAACAGACCAGTTAAGCGGTGCGAATGGCCGATGTTGTGACGAGGTTTGGTGCTACGACGGAATTTAGACAATCATCCACGCGGACCGGGAGACGTGCGTACAGAGTAATGCGGTGCGATATTCTGTCCGTATTCCCCAAACCCGCAGTTCGATCATATTTTCCCAGCCCTTCGGGTCGCCATATTGACCTGTCGGCCTGCCGACTTGGACGGTGTAGCACAAGCGTTCCGACAGTAGAGGAAAAGGGTAAGAGCCGTGCTGATCGGCGCGGGTGTCGCCTGCGTGCCTGTCTATCCTTTCCGGAATTCGACGAGAGGAGAAAACCAATTCGGCGCCACTTCTAATGACGATGTTGGAGCAGTTGCGTGAGAAACCTCCTCTCAACATTCCCAGAAATAAGGCTGAAACAGCGCCTTTTTTTTTTTAGCTTCTCTAGGCTTTTGTTTCATGCCTGCCCAGCCTTGACTCTGCCGCTCCGCATGGCCATCGTCATCATCAGATCGAATCTTGGAGGGGCATATCTGAGAAGTTTTTTGGTCCGATGGCGTGGCGTTGGAGCTAAGCCTCCAAGCTCCTCAGAGAGCCACTTGCAGTTACAGGAAGAGACAACACACATCCGCCGGCCGAGAGATACCCACACCATTTGCTTGCACCAAGACACACCACCTTGAGCGGGACGGCCTTTCCAGCTCCCAACCTCCACGTTGGCGCTGGTTACATCTTCCCAACTTTTCCGCTTTGTGAAGCCTTGCTCTCTTAAATAACTAGCACAGCCCTGCCTTGCGGGAATTGTATCTCACCCACTCTCGTTTTATGTTTCTATTGTTATCACAAGTGACAAGGCCCCGCTGCAGATCAACGGCCCGTTCTTTATCGATAGCTTCCCGCCGCACAGATTGGAGAAGCACACCGACCCCTCCATTCTCAAGCTACCAGCAATCCGCGGGCTGGATGGGATGACCGTACCAATTGCCCCGCGCGACATTTCGTGCTGTCGACTTCAAACAATCTTCTAATCCACAGCCATGGGATCCGAATCGAGACGGCGAGCTCGCTCGACGATCATGCATATTTTTGTCACGGCAATGGGGTCGGCTCTTGCCAGGGCAGAGGTAATACATGGAAGAGACGGAGTACACAGGATAGAAAAAGGGCGGGCCATTGTGACGGCCGCACCAGCACTCGAGAAACGACTTGACAAAAGAACGCAGACGACAACTTGTCCAACAAGCTATAGCTTATGTCCAGACAGTTTAAATGGGGGTTGCTGCCAGGATGGATACGAATGCGGGGACAAGTCTTGCTTTGCAACAACTTCGGCGCCGCAAACCTGCAACGGGACTCCGAACTGGTATCCCTGCGCGGCGACGGTCGGAGGTCAGTATCGATCTGCCACCTCCATCCTGTCGAGTCTTGTATTGACATGAGTACAGGTGGTTGCTGTCCTGTAGGTTCGATTTGCGGACGGGCAGGGAAGTGCAACCCCGCGAGCGGAGTACCGGGAGAATGCCCACCGAGCCACTTTCTCTGTCCCGCGAGCGTTGGATACGGATGCTGTCGAAGCGGGATGGGATGCGGCACGAATCAGTGCTTCTATACGACCCCATCAACTTATACTTATACCAAAACAATCACGTCCGAGGATGTCGCCGTCACCACGACTATTACGACTACTTCGACGCCAGTCACGCCCGGTGAGACGGCAGAAGCAGCGTCGGCTACCGTACTCAAAGTCTACCCCAGCGCCATAGAGAAGACGACACCGATTGTTTCGGGCGACAAGGACGGCGGAGGTCTCACCAAGGCGCAGCTGGGCGGCATCGTCGGCGGCACCGTAGTGCTGCTCGTCGCCATTGTGGTGGCTACTATTTTGGTTGTCAGACACCTCAAGAGGGTCGTCAAAGCCGTCGAGGGGACAGGCGGTACCGGCAGCAAGGGCAGCAAGTCCCGTCCCAACATGCAACAGGCCATCAAGCCCACCGCCGGCTCCGACACCGACGCCGGATCGGGCATCCCGTTCCTGCATTCCCGGAACTCGTCCAGACAAACTGCAGGGTCGGGTACGAACTCCCCGACGCCGTACGGAAACGGGAGTGGAGGTGGGAATGGGTGGAGCAGCCCCGCGGTGAATAACGGGTACCACTCCGTCCCGACGAGCGGGGGAGAAAGGGGGAATCAGAATAGCATGGACTCGGCACGTACTGGCTACTTTGACGCGGCGGCGTCCCAGAGGTCCGCACCGAGGCGGCCCAGCGAGCAGTTGGCGGCCGGTCGGCGGACGAGTTCGGACTCGCAGGGGACAAATGCCACGCCGCCCAGGCAGAGGAGCAACACCAACGAGACGACGTCGACGGGCGACGTGCCGGGCAGCAGCAGCGCCTTGCAGGAGCTCGACGCGTATCCCTTCCTGGCCGAGTTGCCGGCGCACCCGGCCGATCCGTCGCGGCTGCGGTCGGGGAGCGGGTCGTCCGGCTTGCCGCCACGGCCGCCGTCGACGCATCAGCGGAACCGGAGCGGGGGCTCGACGCATACCAGGAGCGACAGTGCAGCGGGCATGGGGACGCCGCAATTAGACGTGGTGGCTGAGATGGCCGAGGTGCATGGGTACTACGGGCCGGCGACGCACGTTGGGCAGACGGCGGCGGATTATCCGATGCCGAGGTCGCCGTAAGGCGGGTCTGTCACAAAAGGTTTTGATGGAAGCCTGAGAGGACAGGGTGTGTGGGAGAACGGAAAGCTCTCTCTTCGTTTTGCTCGGTTTGCTTTTTCTGAACCTCCAATAAGCGTGGAGGATGATACCCTCATTATATATTGTCAATATCTAATGGTTTTGGAGTTTGGTAAGGAATGATGGAGCAAAAATGTCAAACCAACCGCTTTTCTTGTTTTTTATCACGGTTGCTTTCTTGCGGGCCCGGCGTTTCGTAGACGCCGACGAAATCAATACTGGATAGACGGGCGTCTCATTTTCAAGCGATGCTTTTTTCCTGCGTTTCTTTTACCACTTGCCCTTGTTCGATCGGCGAGAGGGCTAAATGGCGTGCACGCGGAGGAACAAACTACAAGTCGACGGGAAAATGAGAAAGAGAGTATAGAAGTACGGTAGTAACCTCATTTCAAATTATTAGGTCGAAGCAAGGTTGTCCCGGAGATTGGAGACGATACATCCGTTGACTAGACCAACAAGACTTGTGATTTCAAAAGAACTAGCGTACGAACAGAATCAAAACGCAAGCCTATACCTTTTCTCCTTCCCCTGACCGACGCCTCTTAGTCTTAACATTTCAGAAAAACTCTCATTTCTCCCGCCTAACCGCTACTACACCACAGGTGATTATCTTTCATCCTCATTCCCTCCCATTCGTTGTTCTTCCCGACAACCCCTTCAAATAAACAAACTAGCACTTCCAAAAATCACTTCGGATTCGTCCCCGTAAAATTATTCGCTGCCGAAGCCCCCGGCCCATGCGGGTTTGCCCCCGTAAAGTTGTTATCGGCCTCGGCCTCCGTGCCGGTGATGGCGGCCGACACTCCTCCTTCTCGGTTCTTCCTTGTCAAGCGATGATGCGGATTCGTGCCGGGGAAGTTGTTATCCTCCTCCGCGGCCGACGCCCCTTGCCCCCGGCTCCCTGTTGCCAGGTGATGCGGATTTGTGCCGGGGAAGTTGTTGTCGGCCTCGGCGGGGATGGCCTCGGCGTGGTTGTGGCGGTGGGGGTTCGTCCCCGTGAAGTTGTTGTCCTGCTCGGCTGCCGGGACGGTGGCCTCGGAGGACGCGTGGTGGTGGGGATTCATGCCGGGGAAGTTGTTGTGCGACTCGGCGGTGGGGTCAGTGGTAGTGCTGGGAAGAGAGTCTTCGTTATTAGGTTTGTGGTGGTGACGACCAAGATGGAGATGGTGGTGGTGTTCTTTTTGATCGCTTTTTGGACGTTAGATTATAAGATTTAGAGGAGGAACGATGAGAGACGGAGGGATGAGCCTACGACATGATGAGGAAGGTTTGTTCGAGGGGTTTTAAGGCTTGGACAGGAT
>Ga0247774_1000397_pt1 | contig 21478 bp, 20 predicted proteins | sample UWRJL001104B6_FD_179933 | JGI IMG/M metagenome (GOLD analysis project Ga0247774, IMG submission 179933) | Plant litter microbial communities from Arlington Agricultural Research Station in Wisconsin, United States - UWRJ-L001-104B-6 | ecosystem: Environmental > Terrestrial > Plant litter >... | reverse complement strand
GGCGGTCAGGCGGCCGTCGTGCATCAGGTGTTCGACTTGGGCCTCCCGTACGAGCACCAGGAAGTCCGCGATCAACCGCCGGTGGCACCGCCACCACACCGACTCGCTGCACATCACCGCCTGCGGTCCCTCGAACGTCAGCAGCTCATCCACCGCCGCGGCGAACTCCGGTGTACGCATGTGCGCCGCGTAGCCCCGGAACATCTCCTCCCGCCAGAAGATGTCCGGCGAATCAGGCGGCGGCCGGCGGAATCCGCCCAGACGCCTGTCCCAGCGGTACTCCACCCCGTGCGCAGGCAGCCATCCGGTCAGCTCCGCCCGCGCCACATGCGGGTTCCGGCGGCTGCCCGGTGCCGTACGGACGTCGACCACCAGCGACACACCCGCCGAACGCAGCAGGCCCACGAGGTCCTCCTGTGACGCCGTACCGTGGCCGAACGTCCGTACGGCGAAGGTCAACGCAAGGCCGCCTCGATCAGCGCGCCCGCGGCGAGCAGTCGTCCCTCGTGGTTCGCCGGGGCGATGAGCTGCAGCGACCCCGGCAACGCCGAGCCTTCCACCGGGATCGGCAGAGCCAGCGCCGGGTCGCCCGACACGTTGAACGGCAACGTCAGCGCGGTCAGGTCGACGTCCCGTTCGGCGCCGATCCGTGGCGGTGGCTGGGCGATCGACGGCAGGGCGAGCAGCGGGTACCGCTCGAACAGCTTGTCCAAGAACTCCCGCAGCGTCGCACGCATCGCGTACGCCTCGTCGAGCATCCCGTCCGTGACCTGCTCGCCCCGTTCGATGCGGCGCCGAATCCGCGAACTGATGCGGTCGGGGTACGCGAGGAGGTGCCGATGCTCGCGATAGCCCTCGCCGAGGATCAGCGTGTTGCCCGCGTCGAGCGCGGCCGGCCAGCAATCCACCGGCTCGTCGGCGACGATCAGGCCGGCGGTACGCAGCGCGGCGTCGACCGCGGAGTCCAGCGCGGCCGCCACCACGGTGCCCTCGGGCCGTAGCCGTCCGATCATCGCACCGGCGTCGAAGGCGCCCGCCGCGAAACCGGGTTCGATCAGGGACATGCCGAGTGCCACGGCGGCGACGTCACGGCCGAGCGGCCCGACCGTGTCCAGCGTCGGGGCGAGCGGGAAGACCCCCTCGACGGGCACGCGTCCGTGCGTGGTCTTGAGGCCGACGACTCCGCAGCACGCCGCCGGGACGCGTACGGATCCGCCCGTGTCGGTGCCGAGGGCGACGTCGGCCTCGCCGAGCGCGACGGCCACCGCGGAGCCGCTGGACGAACCGCCCGGTATGCGCTCCGCGTCGAGCGGGTTCTCCGGCGTACCGGTCCAGGGATTGACGCCGTCGGCGGCGCGGCAGAGCTCGGTGAGGTTGGTCTTGCCGACGACGCGCGCCCCCTGCGAACGTGCGGCGGCGACCACGGTCGCGTCGCGTTCCGCGGGGGCGGCGCGGTCACTGATGACCGGACATGCCAGCGTCGTCGGCGACCCGGCGACGTCGATGGCGTCCTTGACGGCGAGCCGGGGCCCGTCGCCGTGCGCGGTGAACTTCTCCAGCCAGATGGTCACCCCGACATCATGGCGTGGCCGGGTCGGATGAGATAGCTCCTGCGGAACGGTCAGGCATCGGACCAGGTCAGCGACGTGACTCGGCGTCGAGGCCCGCGACCTGGGCAGGGAACCAGGTCAGCCGCCCTCGGCGAGCTCCAGCCACTGCTCCTCGGTCTCCTCACGCTCGGTGCGTACGGCACGCAGCTCCGCGTCGAAGGTCAGGAGCTTCTCGTGGTCGGTGGCGTGCGAGGCCATGAGGTCGTGCAGCTCCGCCTCGCGTTCGCCGAGTCGTTCGATGCGGCGTTCGAGCCGGTCGAGGTCCTTTTTGGCCTGCCAGGCGTTTTTGGCCACCTTGGGCTCGGCGGAGCGTACGGGCACCGGTTCGGGAGTCGTCCGCCGCCGCGCGAGGTATTCCTCCACTCCCCCGGGCAGCATCTTCACCCCGCCGTCGCCGAGCAGTGCGACCACGTGGTCGCTGACCCGCTCCAGGAAGTAACGGTCGTGGCTGACCAGCACCAGCGAGCCCGGCCACCCGTCGAGCAGGTCCTCCAGCTCGGTGAGCGTCTCGATGTCGAGGTCGTTGGTCGGCTCGTCGAGCAGCAGGACGTTGGGCTCGGCCATCAGCAGGCGCAGCAGTTGCAGGCGCCGCCGCTCGCCGCCGGACAGATCGCCGATCGGGGTCCACTGGGCGTCGCCGCGGAAGCCGAAGCGTTCGAGCATCTGGCCGGCGGTGAACTCCCGCTTGCCGACCGTGATGCGCCGCTTGATCTCATCGACCGCCTCCAGCACGCGGCGGGTGGGGTCGAGCTCGCGGAGCTCCTGCGACAGGTGCGCGAGCCGTACGGTCTTGCCGGTGATGACCCGGCCCGACCGGGGGCGGACCGAGCCCTCCAGCAGCCGCAGCAGCGTGGTCTTGCCGCTGCCGTTGACGCCGACGAGGCCGACCCGGTCGCCGGGGCCGAGCTGCCAGGTCAGGTGCTCGAAGAGCGTGCGGTCACCGACCTGGACGGTCACGTCCTCGACGTCGTAGACGGTCTTGCCGAGACGCGCGGTGGCGAACTGGACGAGCTCCACGCTGTCGCGCGCCGGCGGCTCGTCGGCGATCAGAGCGTTGGCCGCGTCGACCCGGAACTTCGGCTTGGTCGACCGTGCCTGCGGACCGCGCCGCAGCCAGGCCAGCTCCTTGCGGAGGAGGTTCTGCCGTTTTTCCTCCGTGGAGGCGGCGATGCGGGCCCGCTCGGCCTTGGCCAGCACGTACGCGGAGTAGCCGCCCTCGTAGCGGTGGACCTGCCCGTCGGCCACCTCCCAGGTCCGGTCGGTCACCTCGTCGAGGAACCACCGGTCGTGGGTGACGACGATCAGCGTGCGGCCCGTGAGGTGCCCGGCGAGCCAGGCGATCGCCTCGATGTCGAGGTGGTTGGTCGGCTCGTCGAGGATCAACAGGTCGGTCTCGGGAACGAGCAGCCGGGCCAGGGCCACGCGCCGCCGTTCGCCGCCGGACATGCCTTCCAGCGGGGCGTCGAGCGACACTCCGGGCAGCAAGCCGGCCAGGATGTCGCGGGCCCGCGCGTCACCCGCCCAGTCGTGCTCGGCGCGATCTCCGAACACGAGCGAACGCACGGTCGCCCCGGCCGGGAACTCGTCGCGCTGGCTGAGAAAGCCCAGCCGCGTCCCCCGCGTGTGCGTGACCCGCCCGGAGTCCGGCTCGACCCGCCCGGCCAGCAGGGACACCAGGGTGGACTTACCGTCGCCGTTACGGCCCACGACGCCGACCCGGTCGCCCGCCGCGACGCCGAGCGAGACGCCGTCGAGCAGTGGCACCGGCCCGTACGCCTTGCCGAGATCTTCAACATTGATGAGATTCACAACGCCAGCAAGGCTATCCGCCCCGGGACACCCCGGACACCGCCGCCGTACGCCTGTGGATGACCGCGCCGCGCCCGCCGGCCGGCGGCATCACACCAGGGAGGCCCCCGGCACCGGTCCGCAGGCCTGGCGGACCTCCGCGAAGTGCGCCGTACGGGCGAGCGAGGCGGCGAGTTCGCCCGCGTGCGACGCCGACGACGCCAAGAAGGCGCACGTCGGCCCGGAGCCGGACACGATCGAACCCAGTGCGCCCAGTTCGCGGCCTGCCGCGAGCGCGGAGTCCAGCGCCGGACGAAGCGACAGCGCCGCCGGCTGCAGGTCGTTGTCCAGCGCCCGGCCCAGGCCGGCGGCGTCCCCGGTCTTCAGCGCGGCCATCAGGTCATCGGAGACGTTCGGCCAGTGCGGTGTCCGCCCGGACGCGGCGCGCAGCCGGTCGCATTCGGCGTACACCGCCGGCGTGGACAGGCCGCCGTCCGCGTAGCCGAAGACCCAGTGGAACTCCCCGGTGACCTCGACCGCCGTCAGCCGCTCTCCCCGGCCCAGGCCCACCGCCGTGCCGCCGAGCAGCGCGAACGGCACGTCGCTGCCGATCTGGGCGCCCAGCTCCAGCAGCGTCTCCCGGTCCAGCCCCGCGCCCCACAGCGCGTCGCACGCCACCAGCGCCGCCGCCGCGTCGGCGCTGCCCCCGGCCATGCCGCCGGCCACCGGGATGTCCTTGCGGATGTGCAACGCGACCCGCGGCGCCACACCGAGGTGTACGGCGAGCAGCGTCGCGGCACGCGCGGCGAGGTTGTCCGGACCGGTCGGGACGCTCGACGGGCCCTCCACCGAGACGCTCAGCTCGTCGGCGGGCTCCGCGGTCACCTCGTCGAACAAGGAGACGGCGTGGAAGACGTTGACGAGGTCGTGGTAGCCGTCGTCACGGACCGGGCCGACGCTGAGCTCGAGATTGACCTTGGCGGGTACGCGAACAGTGGTCACGGTCACCGGATGTTAGAGGACAGGTGCCGATGCCCGGCGATGCGGGTGAAGGCGGCGACGTCGAGCGCCTCCCCGCGGGCACGGGGGTCGACGTCGGCCGCGCGCAGGATCTCCTCGGCGGCCGCCGCCGAGCCGGCCCAGCCGGCCAGCGCCGCCCGCAGCGTCTTGCGACGCTGCGCGAACGCCGCGTCGACGACCGCGAACACCTCCCTACGGGGCACGTCCGACGGTGAGGGCCGCCGGGTGAAGGCGACCAGGCCCGAGTCGACGTTCGGCGCCGGCCAGAACACCGCGCGCCCGACGTTTCCGGCTCGCCGCGTCGAGGCGTACCAGGCCATCTTCACCGACGGCACGCCGTACACCTTGCCGCCGGGCGTCGCGGTGAGCCGGTCGGCGACCTCGGCCTGGACCATGACCAGCCCCTTGGCCAGTGTCGGGAACGCGCCGAGCAGGTGCAGGACGACCGGCACCGCGACGTTGTAGGGCAGGTTGGCGACCAGGGCGGTCGGCGCGGCGGGCAGCTCGGTCACCCGCATCGCGTCGCCGGTCACCACGGTCAGGCGCTCGGCGAGCGACGGCGCGTACTCGGTCACCGTCCGGGGCAGCCGTCCCGCCAGCGTCGCGTCCACCTCGACCGCGACGACCCGCCGGGCCGCGGGCAGCAGCGCCAGCGTCAGCGAGCCGAGCCCGGGCCCCACCTCCAGGACCACGTCGCCGGCGCCGACCCCGGCGTCGCGGACGATCCTTCGGACGGTGTTCGGGTCGATCACGAAGTTCTGCCCGAGCGTCTTGGTCGGGCGGACGCCCAGGTCGGCCGCGAGCGCGCGGACGTCCGCCGGCCCGAGGAGTCGTTCATCCACGCGTCCAGTGTCCCGCAGATGCAACAGTTCCCGTGCCGGGCCCGTCCCCGTACCGAGGAGGGTGCCGTGAAGGAAGCACTGGGCTTCGAGGAGTTCGTCGCCGCCAGGGCGGACGCGCTGATGCGCTACGCGTACGTCCTGACGGGCGACCCGCATGACGCCGCCGACCTGCTGCAGGAGTCACTGGTCCGCGTACGGGCCGCCTGGCCCCGGGTCGCCGACAAGCGCGAGCCGGAAGGCTACGTACGGACGACCATGGCGCGGCTGCACATCAGCGTCTGGCGGTCGCGGCGGCACGAACGGCTGATGGCCGTCCCGCCCGAGCGGGCCTACGAGGACGCCGCGCTGGACCGCGCCGGCGGCGACGAGGGCCTGTGGCGGGCGCTCGCCGGGTTGCCGCGCAAGCAGCGTGCCGTGCTCGTGCTGCGCTACTACGAGTCGCTGAGCGACCAGGAGATCTCCGAGGTGCTGGGCATCGCCCGCGGCACCGTACGCAGCCAGGCGTCGCGCGCGCTGGAGAAGCTGCGCACGACCTGGCGTCCGGCCATGACGAACGGGAGTGTCCGATGACCGAGGAACTGGAGACCGCCCTGCGGCGCACCCTCAGGGACGCCGCCGACCGTGCGCCCAAAGCCCCCGCGGGGATCGCGAACCCCGGTGGGCGCCGCGTCCGCCGGGTGCCGCCCCGGGCGATGCTGGCCGCCGCGGCGGTCATCGTGGCCGTCACGGGCACGGCGGTCGGCGTCCGTACGGTGCTGACCGACCCGGCGCGCCGGGTGTCCGCCGGCCGCACGGCGGCGGCCCCGTCGCCGTCGCTGCACCCGGTCGGGAAGCTGAGGTTGCCGCCGATCGAACAGGTCTGGCCCGGCGTTGCCGTCCGGCTGCCGAAGACCCTGAAGAACGGCCGGGTCTTCCATCCCGCGGCCATCATCGACGCGCACACGATCGCCGTCACCACCGACGCGAGCTTCGAGAAGGCAGACGCCCTCTATGCGTACGACCTGCGCACCAACGCCGCCCGGCGGATCACCGACATCGTCACTCCCCCGGGCACGAAGCTGTTCGCGAGCGACTTCATCGGCGGCGGCGGATACGTCGCGTGGTGGCTCCACGACGGCACGCGGACCGAGGTCTGGGCCGCACCGGTCGCCGGGGGCCCGGCGCGGCTCGTCGGGGAGACACCCGGCACCGGACCGTCCCAGCTCGCCATCGTCGGCACGGAGGCCGTCTGGTCCCCCGGCGACACCGGCGGCGTCTACCGGGCGCCGCTCGCGGGCGGCGGCAGAGCCCGGATGGTGCCGGGCAGCGCCTCGATGCACCTGCTCCAGTGGCCGTGGATCGGCGGTCCGCCGGCCCTGTTGCGCGCCCCGATCAAGGACAACCCCGGTGTCGCGTTCGCGCACATCGAGAACGCGGTGACCGGCGACAAGCGATCGGCGCGGCTGACCGATCAGGCGATCTGGCGGTGCGGCCCGACCTGGTGCGTCGGGGCGGACGACCACTTCGTCACCGAGGCCCAGCGCCGCGACGGCGGCGGACGCCGCGCGATTCCCCCGACACCCAGGGGGCGCCTGCTGCTCCCGCCCATCCTGGACCGGTTCGTCATCACCGTACCCTCCGGCGGGACCGTCGCGGTGTACGACCTGCGCACCGGCAAGATCGGCGACTTGGGGGTCCGGACGAGCGGCGGGTACGTCGTCTCCCAGCGCCCGTCCAGCCCGCTCTACTGGACGACGACGGCCACCGGGTACGTGGTCGTCGACCTGGCCGCGATCCGATGAGAGAACGGGCGCTGACGAGAAGTCTGAAAAAGATTCTCGAATCCATTCAGCCAACATGCGACAACTGCAATGAGAGGTTGACTTCTAGAGAATGTTCTGAGTGCGGCACTTATAATTCCTTTGGTCAGTGACCCTCCAGAGTGGGTGGTGACCGAGGTGGCCCGCTACAGCCACGGGCTTCGGACCATCGACAGCGAGGGTGGCACGACGGGGCGTCTCCGCCTGCCGGTGCTGCTCAGCGTGGGCGTCGGCGTCGCACTGGGCCCGCCCGCGCGCCGGAACGGCTCCGGGCCACCGGCGGACCGACCTCGGTGACCTTCCGCGTCGTCGCCCCGCCGCGTACGGCGGTGCCCTCGGCGTTCGCGGGTTCGGACGGCGAGGGCACCGTCGAGGCGGACCTTGGCCAGGGTGGCCACAGGCTCCACGGCGGCGGCGCCGACGGCGTCACGGGACCTGGTCACGGGCACGGACGGATCGCGCGCGGACCGCACGGAGCGCCGGGACCCCGGACGCCCGGGAGGCGGACCCGGCACCACCGGCCCGGGACGCACCGGTGGTGGCGGGGCCGGCTCCCCGTCACGGGCGGCGCGACGGGCGCGCTCGCGCTCGGCGGGGTCGCGGCGATGCTCGCCGGGATGCTCGCCCTGGCCACGGTCAGGCGCCGGCGGGCGTGAGGCTCACCAGACGCCGAAGACCCGCTCGCCGTTGCGGCTGATCGTCTCGCACAGCTCGCCCACGTCCAGACCCTTGACCTCGGCGAGGCAGCGGGCGGTCAGCGGCACGAGGTACGGGGCGTTCGGCCGCCCGCGGTGGGGCACGGGCGTGAGGTACGGCGCGTCGGTCTCCACCAGCAGCAGCTCCGGCGGCGCGACCTTCGCCGCCTCGCGCAGGTCACCGGCGTTCTTGAACGTGACGTTGCCGGCGAAGCTCATGACGTAGCCGCGGTCGGCGCAGACCTCGGCCATCGCGCGGTCGCCGGAGAAGCAGTGGAAGACGACCTGGTCGGGCGCGCCCTCCTCGGCGAGGACCCGCAACACGTCGTCGTGGGCGTCGCGGTCGTGGATGACCAGGGCCTTGCCGGTGCGCTTGGCGATGTCGATGTGCGCGCGGAAGGACCGCTGCTGGTCGCCCCGGTCGGCCCAGTCGCGGTAGTAGTCGAGCCCGGTCTCGCCCACCGCGCGTACGTGCGGCAGCGCGGCCAGGTCGGCGATCTCGGCGAGCACCTCGTCGGTGGCCTTGCCGGCGTCGTTGGGGTGGATCGCGACCGCCGCGTAGACGTCGTCGTGGCCGGCGGCCGCCTCGGCGCACCAGCGCGACGAGGCCAGGTCGTACCCCACGGTGACCACGCGGCGGATCCCGACCGACCGGCCGGCCGCCAGGACCTCGGCCACCGGTGTCTCGAGGATGTCCAGGTGGCAGTGGCTGTCGAACACCTCGACCGGCAGCGGCTCGGGAGGCGGCGGTGCCGCCCCCCGCTCCCTGTCGCTCACGCCTGCTCGAGCCGGGCCAGCTCCTCGTCCACGACCGAAGGGTCGAGCTTGGCGAAGAGCGGCTTCGGCGGTGCCAGCGGCGTGCCGGCGGTGATCGGCTGGGACTCCCAGCGCGCGGCCGTGCCGTAGTCACCGGTCAGCACCTGGTAGCCGAGGCCGCCGTCCTCGTCGACGTCGCGGATCTCCGGCATGCCGCTCCACTCGCCCTCGCCACCGAGCAGCTTGTGCACCTTGTCCGACGAGCTCGGCAGGAAGGGGGTCATCAGCGACTTGGCGTCGTCGACGAGCTGCAGCGCGACGTGCAGGATCGTCTTCATCCGCTCCGGGTCCTCGTTGCGGAGCTTCCACGGCGCCTGGTCGGAGAGGTACTTGTTGGCCTCGGCCACGGTGCGCATGGTCTCGCTGACCGCGTTCTTGAAACGCGACCGCGACAGCTCCGCGCCGACCGCGTCGAACGCCTTGCGCGAGCGCTCCATGATCGCCCGGTCGCCGTCGGTCAGCTCGCCCGCGGCCGGGATCTCCCCGATGTTCTTGGCCGCGAAGGAGACCGACCGGTTGACCAGGTTGCCCCACGCGGCGACGAGCTCGTCGTTGTTGCGGCGGACGAACTCCGACCAGGTGAAGTCGGTGTCCTGGTTCTCCGGGCCGGCGACCGCGATGTAGTAGCGCAACGCGTCGACGTCGTAGCGCTCGAGGAAGTCGCGTACGTAGATCACGACCTGCCGCGAGGAGGAGAACTTGCGTCCCTCCATGGTCAGGAACTCCGAGGAGACCACCTCGGAGGGCAGGCTCAGCTTGCCGAGCGAGCCCGGCTCACCGCCCTTGTCGCCCGCGCCGTTGTAGCCGAGCAGCATCGCCGGCCAGATCTCGGAGTGGAAGACGATGTTGTCCTTGCCCATGAAGTAGTAGGACTCGGCGTCGGGGTTCTGCCACCAGGCACGCCAGGCGTCGGGGTCGCCCGACCGCTTGGCCCACTCGACGGAGGCGGACAGGTAGCCGATGACGGCGTCGAACCAGACGTAGAGCCGCTTGTCCGGCCGGTCGATCCAGTCCGGCAGCGGCACCGGCACGCCCCAGTCGAGGTCGCGGCTGATCGGCCGGGGCTGCATGTCGTCGAGGAGGTTGCGGGTGAACTTGTAGACGTTCGGCCGCCACAGCCCCTCTTTGCTCTGCAGCCACGAGCCGAGGGTCTCGGAGAAGGCGGGCAGGTCGAGGAAGAAGTGCTCGGTCTCCACGAACTTCGGCGTTTCGCCGTTGATGCGGCTCTTGGGGTTGATCAGGTCGACCGGGTCGAGCTGGTTGCCGCAGTTGTCGCACTGGTCGCCGCGCGCGCCGTCGTAGCCGCAGATCGGGCAGGTGCCCTCGATGTAGCGGTCCGGCAGCGTGCGGCCCGTGGACGGCGAGATCGCGCCCATCGTGGTCTTGGCGAAGACGTAGCCGTTGGCGTGCAGGCCCTTGAAGATCTCCTGGGCGACGCCGTAGTGGTTGCGCGTCGTCGTCCGGGTGAACAGGTCATAGGACATGCCGAGGCCGTGGAGGTCCTGGCCGATCACCTTGTTGTAGCGGTCGGCGAGCTCGCGGGCGCTGACGCCCTCCTTGTCGGCCTGCACCTGGATCGGCGTGCCGTGCTCGTCGGTGCCGCTGACCATCAGGACCTTGTTGCCCGCCATCCGCTGGTAGCGGCTGAACATGTCGCAGGGCAGCGCGAAGCCGGAGACGTGCCCGATGTGGCGGGGCCCGTTGGCGTACGGCCAGGCGGGCGCGGTCAGGATGTGGCGGCTGGACATGCCCCTAAGACTAGAGGTCTCGTCGCGATGTATCAGCACGTTATCGGCTGGGGGCCTCAGCCGCCGTGGGCGCGGTCTCGATCTCGCCGAGGGCGCGCCCGAAGTCCTTCGACGACAGCCACAGCTTGTAGACGACCCACCAGGCGTCACGGGGCTTGTAGGTGCGGGACCGGACGTCCTCCATCGTGAAGCGCCCGGTCACCATGCCTCCTCGTCATCGTCGTCGTCGAGCGCGTGGCTGTCATCGCCCGTGTGCAGGCCCGGATCGGGGCCGAGGAGTTCCGCGAGCTGCTCGATCAGCTGTTTGAGCATCAGGGCCACCATTCGGGATTCGGCGCGGCTTACATCGGTACTTCGCCCCACCGTGGGTTCGTCTTCCCTCAAGACGTGTGCGCCCCGTGGCCGCTATGCCTCGCGGAACGCCGGGCCCTCAGTGCCGCGCGGGTACGCCGATCCGGTCGGTCCAGCCATCGCCGATCATCAGCGTGGACTCGCTGGGCAGGCTCTCGGCCTTCCCGTCCGCGCCGATCGGGTGGAACTCCTTGGCCAGGACCCTCGCCGAGGCGGGATCGATGATCAGGTGTTCCTCGCCCTTCTGGTTCCCTGTGGACGTGCGCCGGTCGAGCCGGACCGCCAGAGCGACTCCGCGCCGTCCGAGGCCGTCCCGTACCTCACCGAGGCTCCGGATCCCCCTCTGCCCGGCGAGCATCCGGTATGCGGCCGCGCGGACCTTCGGCGTGGTCGGCGCGGTGATGATCCCGACCGCCGCCTGGTAGACGTCCTCGCGATAGGACAGTTCCTGGCTCCCGGCATGCGCCTTCCGTAGTTGCCGCAGGCGCTGCTCGCGGTCGGCGCGGACCAGCTTCTTCAGCCCGGCGGGGGTGACCGGCAGCTTCGGCAGATCGGCCATCTTCGTGCCCTTGGGCCCGAGCTCGAGGAACGGCTCGTCGTAGCGGCTGTCGGTCGAGAACGGCTTCATGTCCGAGAGTGACGGGGATCCGGCCCGCTGCCAGGCCGCCTTGTCCGCCGGGGTGGCGAAGGTGGCCTTGATGTCCCGGTCCACCATGCGGGAGGGCTGCCCCTGCCGGTACGGGTCCCAGTTCTCCCAGGTGATGCTCACGTACGCGCGGAACGGGAAGTACGGGCCGGACCTCGGGCCGCCGTTCGCGCTGGAGCCCGGCCCGGCGCCGGGACGCCTGCTGGGCTGCCGCGCGCGATCGACGCGCTGGATCCGGGTGTACCAGTAGTTCCCGTGAGCCGTCGCCGGCGCCTTCTCACTGACGTCCGCGCTCGCCAGCAGGAACGACCTCGCGTCGAGCGCTCGTGGCGGGACCGGGTGGAGCGGGGCGCCGGAGTGCCCGGACCTGACGACGGGAACCGCGATCGCCGTGGCCGCCACCGCCGCCACGGCCGTACCGGCGAGGAGCGGCCGCCACCGGGCGCGCCCGGCCTTCCTCGCGGCACCGGCGGGTCCGCGGGCTCCGGAGACGATGTCCGCGAGGTCCGCGCCGCGACGGCGCCGGTACCCGTCCTCGGCCAGGACGCCGATCTGGGCGGCGAGGGTCGTCATCGGGTCGGTCGTGGAGGGCATCTCGGCTCCTTTGCTCTGGGGGTGGATCGGCTCGTCGCGCGTCATCGGGTCTGCCCCTGGAGGCGCACCGCGCGGTCCGGCACGGACGCGTTCACCGTCCCGGCCAGCCGTTTGCGCGCGCGGTGCAGCCGTACCGTGAAGGTCGTGGTCGAGCAGCCGACGACGCGCGCGGCCTCGCGTGAGGACAGGCCGTACCACGTCGTCAGCGCGATGGCCTCGACGTCCTTCTCGCTCAGTGACGCCAGCACGGCCCTGGCGGTGTCCCGCTCCACGACGCTCTCGGCGACGTCGGGCCCGGACAGGTCGGCCGGGGTGGTCGCCGCGGTGACGCGTTCGGCGAGGATCCGCCGGCGGCGGCCGGAGTCGTACTGCTTGTAGAGCAGGTTCCGTGCGACGCCGAACAGAAAGGGCAGCGGCGACTCCGGCAGTTCGTCCAGCCGCCGCCAGGCGACCAGGAACGTCTCGCTGACCACGTCCTCGGCCACGCCCTGCTCGGCCCTCAGCAGCGTGTAGCCGAGGACGCTCCGGTAGTGCCGGTCGTACAGCGTCGTGAATCGTTCGGTGGGATCGTCCACTCGTGCGTCCTTCGGGTTCGTCGGGGGCTGACGCGAAGTAGTCCCACGGGCGCGGCCGCCGATTACATCCCGATGCCACGACATGAGAAAAGGGCCCCGGCTTTCGCCAGGGCCCTTCGCAGGTGTCGGTCAGGCGGTCTCCGCCGGGTCCTTGCTCTCGTCGCTCTTGTCCTGGTCCACCGTGACCGAGGCCTTGAGCTTGAGGGTCTTGGTCTCGCCCGCGACCTTCACGACGGCGGCGTCCACCACGTCGGCGGCCTCCTCCGCGGGGTCGTGGACCGGCGGGTGGGAGCGGCGGCGGATGGCGAGGATGCTGACGAACAGCGAGGCGAAGATCATCTGGAAGCTCATGATCAGCGCCGTCGCGGCCGGCATCACGATGCGGAGGGAGTCACGCGGGTCGAGCTCGCCGAAGCTGTGGCCCTGCCAGTGCACCAGGGAGGCGACCAGGCCGACCAGGCCCGCGAGGGCGAGCAGGCCACCGACCACGAGGCCGCGTTCGAGGCTCCAGGAGTCGACGAGGCGCTGCACCCGCTTGTCGTGCGGGAGGAAGCCCTCCTCCATCGCGTACACCTTGGTCAGCAGCGCGAACAGCACGGCCTGGAAGCCGATCACCAGCATGGCCGACGTGCCGACGAGGGTGTCGACGTCGAAGGCGATGTCGCCGACGTGGATCGGGCCGGCGGACAGCGCGACGCTGCCGACCAGTCCGAGGGTCATGAGGAGCAGGCCCGGGATCAGGAACAGCCAGCGCGGGCTGTAGAGCATCAGGAACCGCAGGTGGCGCCAGCCGTCGCGCCAGGTGCTGAGGTGCGGCGCGCGGGTGCGGCCGTCCGGGGACAGCGTCGTCGGGACCTCGCGCACGTCGTACCGGGCGAGCGTGCAGCGGACCACCATCTCGCTCGCGAACTCCATGCCGCCGGTCTGCAGCCCGAGCCGCAGGATCGACTCGCGGCGGAACCCGCGCAGTCCGCAGTGGAAGTCACCGATCTTGCTGCGGAAGAACAGCCGGCCGACGAAGCTGAGCACCGGGTTGCCGAGGTAACGGTGCAGGCCGGGCATTGCGCCGGGGGCGATGCCGCCCTTGAACCGGTTGCCCATGACCAGGTCGGCGCCGTCTCGCAGCTCGGTGAGGAACGGCATCAGCGAGGTGAAGTCATAGGAGTCGTCGGCGTCGCCCATGACGACGTAGGTGCCCCGTGCGGCGCGGATGCCGCCCATGAGGGCGTTGCCGTAGCCCTTGTCGGTCACCGGCACGACGCGGGCGCCCGCTTCACGCGCGAGCTGCTGGCTGCCATCGGTGCTGCCGTTGTCGGCGATGATGACCTCACCGTCGACGTCGTGCTCAGCGAAGAAACCGAGGGCCTTCCGCACACAGGTCTCTACGGTCTCCGCCTCGTTGAGGCAAGGCATGACCACGGAGAGTTCCACGTCGTGTCCTCCATTACCCCTCTGCCACATGCTTTGGGGGTTTCGACTAACCTCGTCATTGTTCCGACAAGTGGCGTGTGTTACCCATGATGCCCGCCGACGAGCGACTACGTGTTGCGAAGCCGCAACCTTTGACTCCGCATGGAGCACTCGGTTGACGGCAGGCTGGGGATACAGGATAAGGGCTGTGGTGTCCAGAGAGGTCGGTCCTACGTGACTACCGCGGGAGAGCAGGGCGGCGAATCCGCCGTGACGGGGGCGCCGTCCGAGGTGTCTCCCGACCCGTCCGCCGAGGACGAATCGCAGGTCACAGTGGTCGATTCATCCGCCGACGAGGCAACGGCGGAAAACGAGGAGGACACCCCACGCGCCCGCCGTCTCGGACTCGCCTCATTCGGGTTCGTCTCGATCGGTCTCGTCTCCCTCGTACGCCGGCACAAGACGTTCACCGCCGTGCTCGCGGGCGGCGCGCTCCTGCGCATGATCGCCATGCTGGGCTACCGCCCGGCGTCGTGGTTCAACGACTCCTTCGACTACCTCCACGTCGCGATGGCGCCGTACCCGCATCCGATCCGGCCGGACGGCTACTCCTTCCTGCTGTGGATCCTCAAGCCGTTCCACAGCTTCGCCCTGGTGGCCGGCCTCCAGCACCTGATGGGGCTGGCCGGGGCGGTCATGATCTACGCGCTGCTGCGCAAGAGGTTCCGCCTGCCCGGCTGGGGTGCGTCGCTGGCGACGGTGCCGCTGCTCTACGACGCGTACCAGATCCAGCTCGAGCACCTGATCCTGTCCGACATCATGTTCGAGTTCCTGCTCGTGTCGGTGGTCACGATCCTGCTGTGGCACGGCAAGGCGCTGACCTGGAAGGTCGGCGGGGCCGTCGGGCTGCTCCTCGGGCTGATGACGCTGACCCGCACGGTCGGTGAGCCGGTGTTGGTCGCCGTCGTCGTCTACCTCCTGATCCGGCGGCTCAACTGGCGGGTCCTGGTCGCCACGGTCGCGCTGTGCGCGCTGCCGCTCGGCGCGTACGCGGGCTGGTTCTGGGCCTGGTACGGCAAGCCGGGCATGACGACGAGCAGCGGCGTCTTCCTCTACGCGCGGGTGACGGAGTTCGCCGACTGCAACAAGATGAAGCCGCCGGTCTCGGAGTATCCGCTCTGCAAGGACAGCAGGACCTCACACACTCCGCTGACCTTCTCCCAGGACGCGATCTGGGACCGCAACTCCCCGTTCCACCGCATCCCGTCCCAGCGGTTCACCGACTACCAGAACCAGCTCGCCGGCGACTACGCCAAGCGGGCGATCCTGGCCCAGCCGCTCGACTACACCCAGGTCGTGGCCAAGGACTTCCTCTACACCTTCAAGTGGCACCGCTCGGTCTTCCCCGACAAGGCCACGTACCAGATGTACCAGTTCGGGAAGAAGTCCGCGGCGCTGCCGAGCTGGCGCATGAGCCGTGACCGTACGGCCTCCTCCGAGGCGCACGCGTACGAGGACGGCAACGCGCGCACCCGCATCATCGACCCGTACGCGAAGACCATCCGGACCTACCAGGAGGGCGCCCGCCTGCCCGGCACGCTGCTCGGCGGAATCCTCATCATCGGCCTCGCCGGGATGATCCCGATGTGGCGGCGCTGGGGCGGCGAGTCGTTCCTGCCGTGGATCACCGCCACGGGCCTGCTGCTGGTGCCGCCGGCCACGGCCGAGTTCGACTACCGCTACGTCCTGCCGACCGTGCCGCTGGCCTGCCTCGCCGCCGCCATCACCTTCAGCCGCGAGCCGCGCGAGCGGCTCGGGCGGATCGTCCGGTGGCGCCGCTCCAAGGAGGCCACGCCCGGCGACGAACCGGAGAAGAAGGCCGCGGGAGAGCCGTCCGCGAAGGACGCCGTCACGGCGTAGCGCCCGGCCTCAGTAGGCGTGGAGCCGACGGAGCCGGAAGATGAGCTCCAGCTCGGCGGCGTGGCGCCGCCGTGGGAGCGCCGGTACGCCGGCCCATCCGGTCGGCAGGATCTTCACGTCGTAGCCCCCGCACGCCGGGCACAGCAGCTCCGCCCAGGGCGAGACACAACGCTGGCCGAGGCGGCGGTAGAGGACGACCGCTCCGCCGTGGCCGTCGGCCGAACGGCCGACCTCGAATTCCTCCTGCCATTCGTGCAGGCAGCCGAGGCACTCGTACTTCCACGTCTCATTCGAGATCATGGATTCGTGCATTACCTGTCACCCCCGGGCGAACCGGATTACTTCTCGTCCCGAGTTTCCCCCCGTGACCGGCACTTCCGGCCCGCTGAGCTGCGTAAAGATTACGTCAAATAATGGTCATCGCACGGTTTTTCGCTGAATAACCGCGTCATAAAGCTCCCTTTTCGGGACACGATGCTCACGTGCCACCTCGCCGATCGCCTGTTTTCTCGGCACGCCATCCGTGACCCGGCTCTCGACCTCTTCGGCCAGCTCGCCCAGATCCGCCTCGCCCGAGCGGTCCGGGGCTCCGCCGACGACGACCGTGATCTCGCCGCGCACGCCCTCCGCGGACCACGCGGCCAGCTCACCGAGCGGGCCGCGGCGCACCTCCTCGTACGTCTTCGTGAGCTCGCGGCACACCGCCGCCGGCCGGTCCGCGCCGAGCGCGGCGGCCATCGCCTCCAGCGCGGCGGTCAGCCGATGAGGGGCCTCGAAGAACACCATCGTGCGGGGCTCCTCCGCGAGGGCGGCCAGCCGCGCCGAACGCTCCCCCGCCTTGCGCGGCAGGAACCCCTCGAAGCAGAAGCGGTCGCTCGGCAACCCGGAGATCACCAGCGCGGTCGTGACCGCGGAGGGCCCGGGCAGAACGGTGATGGGCACCTCCGCCTCGATCGCGGCGGTGACGAGCCGGTACCCCGGATCGGAGACCCCCGGCAGCCCCGCGTCGGTGATGACGAGGACGTCACGGCCCTCCCGCAGCTCGTCCAGCAGCTCGGCGGCGCGGGCCCGTTCGTTCGCGTCGTAGTAGGAGACGATCCGCGCCGCAGGGGTGATCCCCAGGTCAGCGGTGAGGCGACGCAGCCTGCGTGTGTCCTCCGCGGCTATGATGTCGGCCTCGCCGAGTGCCGCGCGAAGGCGTTCGGAGGCGTCTTGCGTACGGCCGATCGGCGCGGCGGCCAGCGTCAGCGTCCCAGTGATTTGCACACCACCCATCTTCGACCACGTTCCCGGCCTTCGGCTCCGGCCGGGCCGGATCCGGTGAGAGCAGGCGGCAGGAAGTGCACGATCGGCCCGGTTTCCCCCCGTACGATGTCGGGGTGGTGGCGATGACAGGGCTCGAACCGGCAGCACCCCAGTCCCAGCGCGACAGGCGCCCGCCATCGCTGCGCCAGTGGCTGGCGCCGGCGATTCCGGGCAACAGGCTGGTGGGCTGGCTCGCCCCCCTGCTCGTCGCCGTGTTCGCCGGCGTGCTGAGGTTCTACGACCTCGCCAAGCCGCGAGCGGTGATCTTCGATGAGACCTACTACGCCAAAGACGCCTACGCGCTGCTGAAGTTCGGGTACGAGCACAACACCGTCAAGAATGCCGACAAGCTGCTGCTCCAGAACCCGCCGAATCACCACATCTGGGCCGACGGCGGCAGCTTCGTCGCCCACCCGCCGGCCGGAAAGTGGCTGATCGCCATCGGCGAGTGGCTGTTCGGCATGACCCCGTTCGGCTGGCGGTTCTCGGCGGCGCTCGTCGGGACGCTGTCGGTTCTCATCCTCGCCCGCGTGGCGCGGCGGATGACCCGCTCGACCCTGCTGGGCTGCGCGGCGGGCCTGCTGCTCGCGGTCGATGGCATGCACCTGGTGACGAGCCGCACCGCGATCCTGGACATCTTCGTGATGTTCTGGATCCTGGCCGGGTTCGCCTGCCTGGTGATCGACCGGGACGTCACGCGCGCCGCGCTGGCCCGCAAGGTCGCCGAGACCGGCAACGAGAGCGAACTCGGCCCGTTCGTCATGCACTGGTGGCGCCTCGCGGCGGCGCTGTGCCTGGGCACCGCGGTGGCCACCAAGTGGACCGGCGTCTACTACATCGCGGCGTTCGGGCTCATGGTGCTGCTCTGGGACATCGGCGCGCGGCGCGCCGCCGGGGTGCGCCAGCCGTACGCCGGCGGGTTCGCGCTCGACGCGGGGCCGGCCTTCCTGTCCCTGGTCGGGCTGAGCGGCGTCACCTATCTCGCGTGGTGGAGCGGCTGGATCTTCAACGCGGGCGGGTGGGGCCGCGGCCGGGTCTCGGGCAACCCGATCACCGCCTTCTTCCAGGCGATGCCGAAGCTGCTGGACTACCACCAGCAGATGTGGCACTTCCACACGACGCTCACGGTGAAGCACGACTACCAGTCCTGGCCGTGGAACTGGCTGGTGCTGAAACGCCCGGTCGCGTTCTTCTACACCGAGCCGTCGGGCTGCGGCGCGACCAAGTGCTCGCGTGAGGTCCTCGGCATCGGCACACCCGCGATCTGGTGGATCTCGATCATCACGCTGCTGGTCCTGGTCGGCTGGTGGCTCGTGCAGCGCGACTGGCGGGCCGGCGCGACGCTGGCCGGCTTCCTGGCCGGGTGGCTGCCGTGGTTCTACTTCGGCTTCGGCCACCGGACGATGTTCCTGTTCTATGCCACCCCGATGCTCCCGTTCATGGTGCTGTCGATCGTGCTGGTGCTCGGCATAATCATCGGCCCGGCCGGCGGGCTGCCGGCCAGACGTGTGTTCGGCGCGGCGGCCGCCGGGGCATACGTCCTCATTGTGCTGGCCAACTTCTACTACCTCTATCCCGTGCTCGCGGGCCAGATCATCCCCTACGACGCCTGGCACGCACGGATGTGGTTCGACTCGTGGATCTGAACGCCCACACCCGCGTCTGGCGCGGCGGAAAGCTGGAGAAGGAGAACTTCCCGGCCAACCAGATCAGCGACTACCTGGCCGAATCCGACACGATCGTGTGGATGGACCTGTGCGCCCCGGACGCCGACGGCCTGCAGGTGATCAGCGAGGAGTTCGGGCTGGACCCGCTCGCGGTCGAGGACGCGCTCAGCCAGCACGAGCGGGCGAAGCTCGACCGCTACGCGGGGCACCTGTTCCTCAACGTCTACACCGTGGAGCTGGACGAGGAGACCGGGCAGCTGGCCACCCACGAGATCTCGGCGTTCATCACCGAACGCGCGCTGGTGACCGTACGCGGCGATGAGGAGTTCGACACCGACGCGCTGGTCAAGCAGTGGGACTCATCTCCTGACCTGGCACGCTACGGCGTGGCCTATCTCCTGCACGGCCTGCTCGACCTGGTCGTGGACGGGCACTTCGACGCGGTGCAGTCGCTCGACAACGCGATCGAGGGCCTGGAGGAGCGGCTGTTCGCCGACGAGGTGCCCACCCGGGACACCCAGCACCGCAGCTATCGGCTGCGCAAGAGCCTCACCCTGCTCCGCCGGGTGGTCCTGCCGATGCGCGAGGTCGTCAACACGCTGCTCCGCCGCGACCTGAACGTCGTGCCGGAGGAGATGACACCCTACTTCCAGGACGTCTATGACCACGTGCTGCGCGCCACGGAGTGGACGGAGAGCCTGCGCGACGTGGTGACGAGCCTGCAGGAGACCCGCATCGCCCTGCAGGGCAACCATCTGAACCAGGTGATGAAGAAACTGACGGGCTGGGCGGCCGTGATCGCCGTCCCGACGGCGGTGACCGGCTTCTACGGGCAGAACGTCCCGTACCCGGGCTTCGGCAAAGAGTGGGGCTTCCTCGTCAGCGTGTTCGTCCTCGCCGGCACCGCCCTGGCCCTGTACGCCATATTCAAGAAGCGCGACTGGCTTTAGACCCCCCGGCCTGCCAGGGTCGTCAGCCGAGGTCGGAGGGGTCGGTGTTGGCGCCGCAGCAGATCAGGGCGACGCGTTCGCCGTCCGACGGCTCGTAGGCTCCGGTCAGGAGGGCGGCGTAGGCCGCCGCGGTGCCGTGTTCGACCACGATGTGGTGGTCCTCCCACAGGGCCCGGCGGGCCGCGATCACGTCCTCGTCGGTCACCAGCAACGAGCGCACGCCCGTACGGCGGGCCACCGCGAAGGCGATCTCGCCCGTACGGCGGGCGCCCAGGGAGTCGGCGGCCACGCCGGAGACCTCCGCGTCGACCGGTTCGCCGGCCGTCAGGGCCGCGTGGAACGACGGGCAGTGTTCCGGCTCGACCGCGATCACCTGGGCACGCCCCTCGAGGGCGGCGGCGATGCCGGCCATCAGGCCTCCGCCACCGACGGAGACCAGCACGGTGTCGACTCCCCCGGTCTGTTCCTCCAGTTCCAGGGCCAGCGTCCCCTGACCCGCGCAGACCTCCGGCTGGTCGTAGGGGTGGCAGAAGAGCGCGCCCGTGTCGGCGGCGCGCTTGGTCGCGGCCTCGTACGCCTCGGCGTACTCACGGCCGGCCTGGCGTACGGACGCGCCCAGCGCGCGCAGGCGTGCGACCTTGAGCGCGGGAGCGGTCTCCGGGACGTACACCTCGGCGGGCGCGCCCACCTCGCGGGCGACATACGCGGCGGCCAGGCCCGCGTTCCCGCCCGACGCGGTGATCACACCCGCCGGCGGGAGGGCGCTCCGCTCGGCCGCCGACAGCACCCGGTTGAAGGCGCCCCGTGCCTTGAACGACCCGGTGTGCTGGAGCTGCTCGAGCTTCAGCCACAGGCCGCCGTTTACCTGGAGCACCGGGGTCCGCCGGACCCGCGGGCCTACTCGGACACGTGCCGCTTCCACGTCGGTACGGAAGATCATGTGTTCCACCGTACGGCGTCGGCCACCTGATCACTGCGGCGGCCACCCCGCTCTGTGCACCGTCCCGGTTCGATGGAGATGAGTGGCCCCCACAGAACTCGGGTTGGTTCAATACAACTTGTCCGGTACGCGCCATTCGAGGCGTCGCACCCATGGCCATAGGGCGAAAAATGGCGAAGTCCGTTCATAACAATTGGGGTGCGGGCTCTTATGAGGAAAGACCACCACACGCGATGCTGATGCCGTGACGGGCTCCCCGAAGAGCCGTAGCGCGGCCGAGCGGGTGGCCGCGCAGCTGACGGCGTGGCCGGGTCTGGAGGCGGGCCGGCCCTCGTGCGGCACCGGGCGCAGCTTCAGCTTCCGCGGCGGGCAGATCCTCCACCTGCACACCGGCGGCGAGGCGGATCTTCGTCTGTCTCGCGCCGTCGTCGAGCGTTTCGACCGGGTGCTCGCCGACAGCGGGCAGGTCGTGGTCCGCCCCGGCGACGACTGGGTGACCGTACGGCTCGACACCGACACCGCCGGAGCCCTGCTGATCAGCCTGCTGAGCCTGGCCATCCGCGCGACGGAGGAGCCCAAGACCGGCCAGCCGTGCACCTGGGAACGCACCCGCGGACGTCTTCCCACTCCCTAGCGGCCGACGAGATCGAACATCCGCTCCCACCGGTCGATGACCGTGTCGGCGGAGAACCGCTGGATCGACGTACGGGCCTGGTGGCCCAGCTTGGTGCGCAACCCCTCGTCGCCCATCAGCCGTGCCAGTTCCTCGGCGAACGACATCGTGTTGCCCGGCCGCACGATC
>Ga0247774_1000396_pt1 | contig 21507 bp, 22 predicted proteins | sample UWRJL001104B6_FD_179933 | JGI IMG/M metagenome (GOLD analysis project Ga0247774, IMG submission 179933) | Plant litter microbial communities from Arlington Agricultural Research Station in Wisconsin, United States - UWRJ-L001-104B-6 | ecosystem: Environmental > Terrestrial > Plant litter >... | reverse complement strand
GCCAGGGAGATCGTCGATGCGGCGCGCGGCCATCTCGACCTGACGATCCACGCCGCGCTCGGCGAGGTCGTACCCGGACTCGCCCAGGTCGCCGTCTCCCGCGCCGACGCCGACCGGGTCCTGGACACGATGGCGCGCGGAGACCTGACCGGTGACGTCGCCGCGCACGCGGACGTACGCCCGCGGCTCCTGCTGGCCGAGATCCTGGGCTTCCTGGACGAGCAGAAGAGGCTTCGCGACCCCCGGCTCGACAGGCTGGCCGAACACGACGCCGCACACGGCCACATCCTGATCCCCTCCCTGCTGGCCTTCCTCGACGCCCTGGGCGACGTCCGGGGTGCGGCGGAACGCCTGAACATCCACCCCAACACCATGCGCTACCGCGTACGCCGCGCGGTCGAGATCTCCGGCATCGCCCTGGACGACCCGGTGGAGCGCCTGCTCGCGGAGCTTCAGCTCCGCCAATACCCCTGACGGCGGAGCGGCGTACGAGGGGCGAGGAAGGCGCCGACGGCTTTGTCGATTCCTTTACCGCCGTCCAGCGCCGGCTTAGCGATTGGCCTTACCAATGATCGACTAGCGTACGTCGGCGTGACAATGAGCCGTCGAAAAGCGATGACCTTCCTTGGCGGGCGGATCTGCCGGAGACCGGCACTGCGAAACGCGGGGCTGGCCATTGTCCTCACGGTGCCGGGCGTGTCCGCGTGGACGCCGTCCGCGGATGATCCGCCGATCGGCGCCTCGGCGATCTTTCCCGCTCCCTCGGAGGGGCCCTGGGTGGGGGTGGTCGGCGATTCGACCGGATCCCAGCTGGCGAAGCCGCTGGCCAGGGTGTTGAACCGACGAGGCGTCGGCGTTGTGAGCGCGACCGTGGGCGGCTGCCAGCCGACCGACACGATCCTCACCTACCAGAGCGCGGAATACTTCCAGCGGCATCTCGACTGTCCGCGGACGACGCTGGCGAGACAGCGCTATATGGTCCGTCGATTCCATCCAAGAATGGTCATTTGGTCCGACATCATGGATTGGTCCGACATCAAGCTCCGTGATCGGGTCGTGGTGGCGGGAAGCGACGAGTGGAAACGGCAGATGCTCCTCGGGTGGGACCGGACTCTGAACCGCCTGGATGGCGCCCCTGTGACACTGATCCTGCCGACCTGGTGGGCCGGTACGCCCAAAGACGCTCCGGCTCACTTCTCCGTCGACCGGCAGCGGGCTCTCTTCCGGGCGTGGGCGGAGCGCCATTCCCACCGGGTGACCGTCATCGATCTGGGGCCGGTGATCTGTCCGGGTGGTCCGCCCTGTGAGCAGGTGATGCACGGAGTGCAGCTCAGGACCGACTACTACCATTACACCGAGGAGGGCATCCGACGGGTAATCGCCGAAATGATGGCGAAGGTGCCCGCCCTCAACAATCTGCGCGGACCGGCTGCGGCGCAGGTTCATAAAAGCAGATAAATCCCGTCGCAGCAGGAAAGCGACGCTTCATTGGTCAAGAGATCTTGGCGGGACCCGAGAATCCATCGACCGGTTTTGCGGGCACGATCATCGTCGTCGATATCACCCTGCGGTGTCGGCTGAGCCGTCGGTGTGATCGCCTCGGGGGTGGCAATGGCTTTGAGGATTCTCTGCTTCCGCGCGTCGCTCTGCGCCGCGACGGCCGCGGCACTGCTGATGGCGGCCTGTACGGCACCGGACGGCGGGACCGTGCGGGTGCGGCAGGGCGGGCAGGGAGGGCAGGGCATCTCCCTGGGGAGCGCTTCACTGGCACCGCAGGTTCACGGGCTGACCCTCCTGGTGGTCGGGGACTCCTGGGCCAGGAACCTGGGCGTCGGCGCCGCCACCGCCGACCGGGCCCGGCGCAACGTCGTGATCAACGCCGGCGTCGGCGGTTGCGGCCTGATGCAACCGGTCCAGGTACGGGAACGGGGGAGGCTGGTCGCGGCGCCACCGGGGTGCAACACCTGGCCCGAACGGTGGCGAGACCTGGTGGTCAAGTACCGTCCGTCCGCTGTCCTGCTCGAAGTCGGCTACTGGGACGGCCAGGACTCCCAGCGGCTGGCCGGGCAAAGGGACGTCGGCTCGATCACCGAACCGGTCTTCCGGGCACGGTTCGACCGGCAGATCGACCGGGCCGTGCGCATTCTCGGTACCGGTGGGGCCCGCGTCTACGTGCCGACGGTCATCGACAACGAGGGTGCGGCCCGCGCGAACTCCGACGCGATGAACACCGCGGTCCTTGCCGCCGTGCGCCGAAACCCCCAGGCACGCCTGCTCGACCTTCATGACCAGATCTGCAGCCCGGCGAAGGTATGCCCGGCCGAGATCGCCGGTATCCGGGTCTATGACGAGACAGGCCATCCGTCCGAGCCGGCACGTGCCCGACTCGGCGCTTGGATCCTCGAGTCCGTCTACGCCGATCTGCACAAGAAATGATCTGTCGACAAAAGGAGATCCACGATGACCGCTCGCTCGACGGCGCTGGCACTCGCCGGCGCGTTCGCGATCGCGTCGGGGCCCGCGATGGCGCCGAGTGCCGGCGCGACCACCGACTCCTGGCGCTTCGTCACTCAGTACCGGACCCTGGCCGCGTGCAACGGCGCCGGCAAGAGCTTCGTCGCCCGTCGCACGGCGCGGGAGTTCAAGTGCGAGAACGACTACACCAGTTCGGGCGTTCCCGCCCTCGACCTGTATGTGCGTTGACACCCGCGCCGGCCTGACCCGGCGCCGATGATCAACTCCATGTGGCGGGCGCCGGCGCACGTCCGCCGGCGCTCGCCCCACGCAGTCTCGGGTGGCACAGGACGGATCGGCGCCGTCGACGGGTTGCGCGCGTTCGCGGTCTCCGGCGTGATCGCCTTTCACTTCGGACTCGGCGTGCCCGGTGGCTTTCTCGGCGTGGACTTCTTCTTCGTGATCTCCGGTTACGTCATCACCCGCCTGCTGCTCATCGAACGGCGGCGGACCGGCAGGATCGAATGGACGAAGTTCTGGGCCCGTCGCGGGAGGCGGCTGCTTCCCGCCGTCGTGGCCCTGCTCGTCGTCGTGCAGCTGTGGCTACGCCTCGGGGCGCCGCCCGAACTTCGGGGCACGACCAACGCGCAGACCGTCGCCGCCCTGACCTACGTGTCGAACTGGTACGCCGTCGTGGCGAATGTCGGGTACTGGGGCGCGCAGGTCGACGCCACTCCTTTGACCCATCTCTGGTCGCTCGCGGTCGAGGAGCAGTTCTACGTCGCCTGGCCGCTGTTGCTCGTCGCGGTGCTGGGCCTGACCCGTTCTCCCCGGGCCCTCGTGGTCGCGGCCGGGGTGGGCGCCGGCGCCTCGTACGTGGCCGGTGCCGTGCTCTTCCCCACCGAAGGCGTCGACCGGGCCTATCTGGGCACCGACGCGCGGGCCGGGGCGCTGCTGCTCGGCGTGCTGTGCGCTCTGCTGCTCACCCGCCTCGAACCGGGACCGGACGGGTCCTGGGACCGCCAGCCGGCGCTCCGCGGACCGAGGGCCGCCCTCGCGATCTTCGTGCCGGCAGCCGCGGTCCTCGCCCTGCTCTGGGCGACCGCGGCGATCCAGGCGTCCTGGCTCTACGAGGGCGGGCTCGCCGCCGCCGGTGTCTCCGCCGCCCTCGTCATCGCCTACGTCGTGGCCGTACCCGGGTCCGCCGTAGCCAGGTTCCTCGGGTCGCGGCCGGTGGTCGCGGTGGGCCGCCTCAGCTATTCGCTCTATCTGTGGCACTGGCCCGTCCACATCTACGCGATCCACAGTGGGGCGGGGCTCGGGCGGCCGCTCCGCGTGGCCGCGGAGATCGCGGCCACGCTCGTGTTGTCGTGCCTTTCATTCGTGCTGTTCGAGCAGCCGGCGAGAAGAGTCCGGCGTCCTGCGCTGCTGGTGGTCCCGCTGTGCGCGGGCGCGCTCCTCATCCTCGGCAGCGCCCTCTGTCTGCAACCCCGGCCGCCGGTCGAGGAGCAGAGCGGCGTCATCGTGCACGGTCCGGCACACTGACCGGCGGCCCCGTCCCCCCGTCGCCTCAGCCGTGCCGGGTCGGCCGATAGGTCAGCACCTGCGTGTTGCCGTCGAAGGTCCGGGCCTCGAGCAGCTCGAGGTCGAAGTCGTCCGCACCGTCGAAGATCCGGTCCACGCCGGTCGCCCCGGAGATCACGGGGAAGACCGTCACCTCGATGGTGTCGACCAGGCCGGCGTTCAGGAGCGTCCGGTTGAGCGTCAGGCTGCCGTGGGAGCGCAGCGGCACGTCGGATTCGGCCTTGAGCCGCGTGACCACCTCGACGGGATCGCCGGACTCGATGGTCGTGCCCGGCCAGTCGAGCGGCTCGGTCAGCCGGCTGGAGAGCACCGTGACCGGAGAGTCGAACATGCGCGTGATCCACCCGTCGAACAGGCCGCGGTCGAAACCAGCCTCAAGGAACGGCGCGTTCGAGGCGTAGGTCGTGGCTCCCAGCACCATGCGCAGCGGGTCGCGGTAGGCGGCGGCACGATGCGCGAGGAACTCGGGGCCCTGCTTGCCCCAGTAGCCGCCCCAGTCGCCGTCGTGGTTGGCGAAGCCGTCGAGCGTGGAGAAGATGTCGAAGGTGTACGTGGAGGTCATGGTGTCTCCTTGCGGGTGGCGCCGCGCCCTGTGGCGGCCTCACCCCTGCTACGAACACCACCGCTCCGATCCGACACGCCTCCCGGATTTTTTTCGAACTCGGCCCCACGTCGCCGGCCGAGTCCACGACACGGGCCGTGACCGGCGATGGCGCCGAGATCAACGCCCTCAATCCGGCAGAGTCCATTAAGTACGCCTGATAACCATTTATGTCAAGGTAATCATATTGAGGGTTGACAGGGAAAATTGGGCAATCCTTGCACCTTGTTGCATGGTGATACGTCGCTGATGCTGCCTTTGGTGGGGTATGGGCGCTCGGTCCATCGGATGGAAGGCCCCCGCGGTGGTCGAGTGGCCAATTCCCAGGCCGTTCCTGGATTCGCCATAAGGGCGTGTCCGGAATCCCCCGCAGGAGGCTCACATGAGGATCTCAGGATCCGCGACCAGACGGAAGGGACTCATCGTCTCTGCCGCCGGCCTCGCCGTCACCGCCTTCCTCGTCGCACCCGCGGCGCAGGCGACGACCGCGAAGCCGACCCCCAAGGCCGCCGCGGCCAAGTCCGCGGTCGCGGTGGCGAAGAAGCTCGGCGACACGGCGACCGCCGGGGCGTACCTCGACCGCTCCACCGGCACGATGGTCGTCACCATCACCCACAGTGCGGACGCGGCGGCCGTACGCGACGCCGGCGCCACCCCGAAGGTCGTGGCCCGCAGCAGCGCCCAGCTCGCCAAGGTCGCCGACGCGATGAAGTCGGCCGACGTCGCGGGCACGTCCTGGGGCGTGGACCCGGTCGCCGACCAGGTGCTGATCTCGGCCGACAGCACGGTCACCGGGGCGAAGCTGGCCAAGGTGCAGGCCGTCGCGGAGCGCTTCGGCGCGGCGGCGCATCTACAGAAGGTGGCCGGCAGGTTCAGCACCCGCATCGCCGGCGGCGACGCGATCTGGGGCACGCAGTACCGCTGCTCCCTGGGCTTCAACGTCACCAACGGCAGCGCGACCTATTTCCTCACCGCCGGACACTGCGGGAACGTCGAGCCGAACTGGTACGACAACCCCGGCAACTACATCGGCTCCACGGTCAACAGTCGTTTCCCCGGTGACGACTTCGCCATCGTGCAGTACGGCGGGAGCGTGCCCGCCGAGGGCAGCGTCGACCTCTACAACGGCGGCCGCCAGGACATCACCGGTGCCGCCGACGCGTACGTGGGCGAGTCCGTGACCCGCAGCGGCAGCACCACCGGTGTGCACGGCGGCACCGTCCAGGCGCTGAACGTCACGGTGAACTACGGCTCCGAGGGCATCGTCTACGGCACCATCCAGACGAACGTCTGCGCCGAGCCCGGCGACAGCGGCGGCTCGCTGTTCGACGGGGGCACGGCGCTCGGCCTGACCTCCGGTGGCAGCGGCAACTGCAGCTCCGGCGGCCAGACGTTCTTCCAGCCGGTGACCGAACCGCTGGCCGCCTACGGCGTCAGCGTCTTCTGAGTGGAACCGAACCCCCCGTACGCCCGGCGTACGGGGGGTTCGACCATGCGTAGTAGTGCCGGAGGCGCGTAGTGCGCGCCTACCGCAGGCCGGAGCCAGCCACGTTCGCTTTGCCCCGCGACGTGCACGGACGGGTACGTGGAGGTGCGGAATCAGGGTTTACCCGGATTGTCGCCACGCCCGGCGATCTGTTGTCGTAGGGGGAAGCGTGCGGCAGTGCCGCTGATTTCAAGGAATCGCCATGAGGACAATCAACGTCGTCACGCGTCTGATCCGGCGCGAGCCCGTCGCCTTCCAAGGATGTGTGCAGGCGACGCTGGCAGCGCTCGTGGGGTTCGGCGTGGTCACCTGGAGCAGCGAGCAGGTCGGGCTCATGCTGGCGGTGGTCGCCGCCTTCCTCGCCCTGCTCACCCGGGCCGGCGTGACGCCCACGGCCGGGGCCGAGCCCGCCACCAGGCCAGAGGACGCGGTCGACGCCGACGCGGAGGTCCGCGTCGCCCGATGAGGTACGCCCGCGATCCCCGGCACGCGGGTGCGGCGTGACCTGGGGGTTCGTCCAAGGGGCTGTCTCTAGTCGAGAACCAGGGAGATCAGTTCGTCGACGAACTGAAGAATGCGGTCCGCGCCATCGTTCAGCGGGTTGGAGTGGTACAGCGCGACGCGGCCGTGGGTGCCGACGAACACCATGACCGCGGCCCGGTCGGCGGGCAGCCGTAGCGTCTCGCCGGCCTCCTCGCACCGCTCGAAGGCGGCGACCACGGCGTCGACGATCGAGCGGAGCGGCCCCTGTGGCCGGCCGCCTCCCCGCCCGGTGACGCGCCGGTTGCCGAGCATCAGCCGGTAGTGGCCGGGGTTGGCGAGCGCGAACCGGCAGTACGCGTGCATCTGCGCCCGTACGCGGCCGACCACGTCGGTGACGCTCTCGTCCGCCTCCCGCATGACGGCCGACAGCCGCTCAAAGTCGTACTCCACGACCCCGCGTACGAGGGCGGCCTTGTCGGCGAAGTGCTGGTAGATGCTCGCGGGCGCGATGCCCACGGCACGGGCGACCCCACGGATCGTCAGCGCCTCTTCGCCGTCCAGCTCGGAGAACAGCCGTACGGCCGCGTCCAGGATCTCGGTCCGCAGCCGCTCTCCTTGTCCCCACGGGTTTCGGACACGCTGCGCTGTGAGACCTGTCTCGTCCGTCACACCTCCATCATTCCGTGCCCGACGCGCTGAGCCCAAGCGGTTCCGTACAGTGACTCGGTTCGCGCTGCCGTAGCATCCCGGCAGGGACGGAACGGAAGGCCGGCGTGCGGACGGAGGCGTCTCTTGGCTGCGGATGACGATGCCGTGGCCGCCGCGCGAGCGGGCGACGAGTCCGCGTTCGCCGAGATCGTCGAGCGTCACCGCGGTGAGCTGCGAGTGCACTGCTACCGGATGCTGGGCTCGTTCGAGGAGTCCGAGGATCTGGTGCAGGAGACGTTCCTGCGCGCCTGGAAGAACCTCGGCGGCTTCGCGGGGCGCTCGACGCTGCGGGCCTGGCTCTATCGCATCGCGACCAACGCGTGCCTCGACGCGCTCGACGGCCGGGCGCGCCGCGTGCTCCCCGACCACGTGGCGCCGCCGGCCGACGCGAACGCCGGGTTCTCGCCCCGTACCGGCATCGCGTGGCTGCAGCCGTTCCCCGACCGTCTCTGGGAGCCGGCCGAGCCGGGCGACGCCGGGCCCGACGCCGCGGTGATCGCCCGCGAGACGATCGAGCTGGCGTTCCTGGCCGCGATCCAGCACCTGCCGCCGCGGCAGCGGGCGGTGCTGATCCTGCGTGACGTGCTCGGCTGGCCGGCGAAGCAGACCGCGGAGCTGCTGGAGAGCAGCGTGGCCTCGGTGAACAGCGCGTCGCAGCGGGCACGGGCGACACTGCGGGTACACCTGCCGGAGCGCCGTGCGGACTGGGCGCCGGCGGAGAAACCGACCGAGCGGGAGCGCGCGGTCCTGCGGCGCTACATGGAGGCCGTAGAACGCGCCGACCTCACCGCCGTGGCCGGCCTGCTGGCCGAGGAGGTCCGCACCACGATGCCGCCCTACCCGGTGTGGTTCCAGGGACGGGACGCGGTCATGGCGGCACTGGCGGAGAGCTGGGACCCCGCCTCACCGGCCTACGTGGGCCGCTTCCGTACGGTGCCGACCGGGGCCAACCGGCAGCCGGCGATGGCGACCTACGTCCGCCGCCCCGGCGAGTCCGGCTACCACGCCTTCGCGATCTCCCTGATGCGGATCCAGGGCGACCACATCGTGGAGGCGACCGCCTTCCACGAACCGGAGCTGTTCCCCGCGTTCGGCCTGTCCCCCGAACACCGATGAGTTCTGCCGCGAGCCGTCGTCTCAACAGGGGTCGGAACACTCCGAACGGAGGCAGCTCATGGCCACGTTGCAATACCAGTGCTCGATGTCGCTGGACGGCTTCATCGCCGGCCCAGGCGGTGACATGTCCTGGCTGGCCGGCCACGTCGGGCCGAACCCGGCGGTCGAGGAGATCATGAACCGGACCGGCGCCCTCCTCGTCGGCCACACCACCTTCGGCGGCGACGACCCGTACAAGGGCACCGAGCACCAGGGCGAGCCGTACGGCGGCGGCTGGGACGGGCCGCAGTTCGTGCTCACCCACAACGTCCCGGAGCGGTCGGTGCCCGGTGTGACCTTCGTCGGCGACCTCGGCACCGCCGTCAAGGCGGCCAGGGAGGCCGCGGGCGACAGGCTGGTCGGCGTCCTCGGCGCCTCGGTCGCGCGCCAGTGCCTCGAAGCGGGCGAGCTCGAGGAGATCTTCGTATCCGTCGTACCCCTTCTGCTCGGGGACGGTGTCCGGCTCTTCGACCATCCGGGCGGCCGCGAGGTCCGGCTCGAGACCGTGAGCGTGGACCAGGCGCCGAGCGCGACGAACATCCTGTTCCGCGTCGCCCGCTGAGCCCTCTCGGCGGTGGCGGCACCGGCGTACGGGGCCGGTCACGGCGGATCGGGGCGCTGTCGGGCGGATTCCCACCCGATTCGCCATCACGCGGACCGGCCCGCCCGGTGCTTCGACATCGCGTCCGTCGATTGCCACCGAGCGATCACTACTTGTAACGTTTCGGGCTTCGGTTCGCGGCCCGTTGATCGTCGCGACTTCTGACCCCGCTACAGCAGCGGGTGCCGGCCTCTGCTCGACCGGCGCCCGCCTGCGCCGTTCAGGAGCACCTATGACCTCGTCCGACTCCGAAGAGTCATTGGCCGATCGCCCGGCGAAGGGCGGCCGCATTCCCATCTACGGACCGGAGTTCGCCGCCGACCCTCAGCGCGTCTACGCCGAACTGCGCTCGTACGGGCCCGTCGCGCCGGTCGAACTGTCGCCCGGCGTGCCCGGCATGCTCGTCACCGGCTACGAGGCCGCGCTCGAGGTGTTGCGCGACCCGGGGAGGTTCCCCCGCGACGCCCGCCGATGGCAGGAGGGCATCCCGGCGGACTGTCCGATTCTGCCGATCATGGCCTACCGGCCGACCTGCAACCTGACCGACGACCCTCTGCGGTCCCGGCTGCGGGACGCGGTGACCGACAGCCTGGACCGGGTCGACCAGAACGTCCTGCGCGACTTCGTCGAGCGCAGCGCGGACGAGCTCATCGGCCGGATCGGCCCCAAGGGCGAGGCCGACCTGCTCGCCGACTACGCCGTGATCCTGCCGCTGCTGGTGTTCAACCTGCTGTGCGGCTGCCCCGCCGAGCTCGGCGACCGTATGGTCGCGGCGATTCGGGAGGTTCTCAAATGGGAGAACTCCGAAGAGGCCAACATGAACCTCGCCCTCGCCGTGCTCGAGCTGATGGCGCTCAAGCGTGAGAATCCAGGCCCGAACGTGACGACCTGGCTGATGGACCACCCGGCCGAGCTCACGGACGAGGAGGTGGCGCACCAGCTCGTGATGCTCGTGGGCGCCGGCAGCGAGCTCGCGCAGAACCTCATCGCCAACACGCTGCGGCTGCTGCTGTCCGACGAACGGTTCGCCGGCGACCTGTCCGGTGGCAACCTCACCGTCGAGGACGCTCTCGACGAGGTCCTGTGGGTGGATCCGCCGCTGGCCAACTTCGGTGTCAGCTATCCGGTCGAGCCGACGTCCTTCCACGGCGTGGAGCTACCCGCCGACCAGCCGGTCGTCATCAGCTTCGCCGCGGCCAACAACGATCCGTCGACGCTCACCGAGCACCGGGCGGGCAACCGTGCCCATCTGTCCTGGGGCGTGGGCCCGCACACCTGCCCGGCGCAGGGACACGCGCGCGTCCTCGCCACGGTCGCCATCGAAAAGCTCCTGGACGCGCTGCCCGACATGGAGCTGGCCGTACCCGTCGACGAGCTGGTCTGGCGGCCGGGGTTCATCAAGCGGGCCCTGTCCTCGCTGCCGGTTCGCTTCCCGGTCATTCCCGGACCCGTCCCCGTGCCGGGCGACGAGGCTCCCCAGGGCGAGGCTCACCACAGCGAGGCTCCCCACGACGAGACTCCCCACGACGAGGCTTCCCCTGGGGAGACTCGCCAGGACGAGGCTCCCCAGGAGGAGGCACCGGCCCAACCCGCTGCCCCCGCCCCCGAACCTCCGGCGCAGGACCCGGTGCCGTGGTGGCGCCGGCTGACCTGGTGGCGGACCGGGAAAACCGGCTGAAACGGGCGGACCGCCGGGTGAGCTCGGTCCACCCGGCGGCCCTGGCTACGTCAGCGGGCGGGAGGAGCCGGGGGAGCGCCGGGGGTGCCGGGCTTCACGACCGCGCAGTGGACTCCCTTGGGCAGGGGGCCGATCTTGATGGTGCTGGGAGCGTCGCCCTTGGCCGTGACCTTGACGGCGCCCTTGGCGAACTTGAGGCGCTTGGCACCGGGCGGTGGCGCCGGGAGCGCCTTGCCGCCGGAGCGCGTGCTGATGGTCGGTGCGCCGGCGGGGAGCGGCGGAAGCTTGCCCTTCTTGATCGAGATGGCGCCCTTCTCCGGCTTGCCCTTGATGTGCCCGCCCTTGATGTGCCCGCCCTTGGCGTGGCAGGCGATGGCGATGGGGCCGTGTCCCTTGACCAGGACGGGCGGCGCGGTCGCCTTCCCGCCCTCGGCGGAGGTCGCGGAGGCGGTGGAGCCGGCCATTCCGGTCAGGGCGATACCGCCCGCCAGGACACCGGCGGCGACGAGCTTCTTCTTCATGGTCCCTCCGAGATGGAGTCGATTGCGACGTCTCGGAGTCTCACGGTGAGGAGCTGAAGGCACGCTGAGTCGCGCTCGGACTCCTTTCATAGTGGCTTTAGGTAGGGCCCGTCACGCTGGGGCGGTGCGGATACTGGTGGTCGAAGATGAGCAGCGCCTCGCCGAACTCCTGAAAGACGGTCTGGAGAGGGAAGGCTTCGCCGTCGACCTCGCCTGCGACGGGCGGGAGGGCCTGTGGATGGCGACCGAGAACTCCTATGACGTCATCGTCTTGGACGTGATGCTGCCGCACCTGAACGGCGACACGCTGTGCGCTCGGCTCCGTACGGCCGAGATCTGGACGCCCATCCTGATGCTGACCGCGAAGGACACCGCACAGGACGAGGCCCAGGCCCTCGACATCGGCGCGGACGACTACCTGACCAAGCCGTTCTCGTACGTCGTCCTGCTCGCCCGGCTGCGCGCCCTGCTCCGCCGGGGAGTACGTGAGCGCCCGGCCGTCATCTCCGTCGGGGACCTCAAGGTCGACCCGGCCGGGCTGCGCTGCCGCCGGGGGAACACCGAGATCACTCTGACTCCGAAGGAGTTCGCGATCCTGCACGGCCTGGCACGCCGGGCCGGCGACGTGGTCAGCAAGACCGAGTTGCTGTCCCAGGCGTGGGACTTCGCCTACGACGGGGACTCCAACATCGTCGAGGTCTACATCAGCGCCCTGCGCCGCAAGATCGACAAGCCGTTCGGGTGTACGACCCTGGTCACCGTTCGCGGGGCCGGCTACCGGCTGGAGGCCTGAGATGCGATTTCGACCACGGGCCCGGCTTCCGCGCTTCGGCGGCGTGCGCCTGCGTGCGACCGTCGCGGCGGTGCTGACCGTGGCGGCGGCGCTGGGCGTGGCCTCGGCCGGTCTGCTCTGGGTCCTGCAGGGCAGCCTGGAGAAGAGCGCGCGCGCCGAGGCCACCGCGAAGGCCAAGGCCGCGGCGACCGTGGTGAAGGCCGGCGTACCCGGGACACCGCCGCCTCCCACCGGCGTTCCGGCCCGTGGCGCGGGCGCCGACGTCCAGGTGCTGAGCGGGACGTCGGAGGGCCCGCGCTGGAGCACCGGGTCCGGCTACGTCGTGGCCATGGAGAAGGTCAACGCCGAGGGCAAGAGCGTGCTCGTCCAGAGCCGGTCCTCGCTCGCGCCGACTCGGCAGGCGATCGCGGCGCTCCGCCGCCTGCTCCTGCCCGGCGTTCCGGCGCTGTTGCTGCTGGTGGCCCTCCTCACCTGGCTCGCGGTCGGCCGCGCGCTCAAACCGGTGTCGGCGATCCGCGGCAAGCTGGCCGACATCACCGCCCACGACCTGCATCGGCGGGTACCCGAGCCCGACTCCCGCGATGAGATCGCCGCACTGGCACGCACGGTGAACGACACTCTGGACCGCCTGCAGACCGCCGTCGAACAGCACAAACGCTTCGTCGCCGACGCCGCTCACGAGCTGCGCAGCCCCCTGGCGATCCTGCGCACCCGCCTGGAGCTCGCCGGTGCCGAGGCTCCGGCGCTGGCCGCGCAGGCGCTGACCGACGTCGAACGGATCCAGACGCTGACCGCCGACCTGCTCCTGCTCGCCCGGCTCGACGCGGGAGAACCCCCGCACGACCAGGAGGTCGATCTCGGGCAGGTGGTGGCCGAAGAGGCGGCGCAGCCCCGCCCGCGGCCGGACGTCACGGTCGACCTGAACATCGCCCCCGACGTGCTCGTCCACGGGTCCGCCGGCCAGCTCACACGCCTGACCGCGAACCTGGTCGACAACGCCGTACGGCACGCGGCCACCACCGTGACGGTGCGCCTGACGGCGGACGGCCCGTCGGCCGTGCTCGAAGTCGCCGACGACGGCCCCGGCATCCCTCTGGAGCACCGCGAGACCGTCTTCGACCGGTTCACCCGCCTCGACCAGGCCCGCGCCCGAGACCACGGCGGTTCCGGCCTCGGGCTCGCCATCGCCCGCGACATCGTCGCCGCCCACCGCGGCTCGCTCACCGTGGTGCCGGAGACGCGACGGGGCGCGTGCCTGCGGGCCGTACTCCCGATCGCCGTCCCGGGCTAGGCCCGGCCGAGCAGGTCGCGAAGGGTCTTCGTCACCTCGGCCGGGGCCTCTTCGGCCATGAAGTGGCCGCAGGTGACGGTGGCGTGCCGCAGGTCCTCGGCCCAGGCGCGCCACAGCGCCGCCGCCTCGAAGCCGAGGGCGGCGCCCCAGTCCTGCTGGAGTACGGCGACGGGCATCGTCAGCCGGTTTCCGCTGTCGCGGTCGGCCTGGTCGTGGGCCACGTCGATGCCGGCGGAGGCGCGGTAGTCGGCGACGATCGAGGTGACCGCCGTACGCGAGGCCTCCAGGTAGGCGGCCCGGACGTCGGCCGGAATCGCCTGCGGGTCGTTCGTCCAGACGTCGAGGAAGTGGCCGAAGAACGCGTCCGCGCTGGCGGCGATCATCTGCTCGGGCAGGCCGGGAGGCTGGGCCATCAGGTACAGGTGGAAGCCGACGGCCGCCGTCGTACCGTGCATGACGTCCCACATGTCCAGCGTCGGCAGCACGTCGAGGCAGGCGAGGTGGGTGATCGCGCCGGGATGGTCCAATCCGGCCCGGAAGGCGACGAGGGCACCGCGGTCGTGCCCGGCCAGCGCGAAGCGCTCGTGTCCCAGCGCGCGGGCCAGCGCGACGACGTCGGCGGCCATGGTCCGCTTGGCGTACACGGTGGCGTCGGTGGCGGCCGGCCTGTCGCTGGCGCCGTACCCGCGCAGGTCGGGGCAGATCACGGTGTGGTCGGCCGCGAGGTCGGCCGCCACGTGCCGCCACATCAGGTGGGTCTGCGGGAAGCCGTGCAACAACACGATGGCCGGGCCCGATCCCGCGATCGCGACGTTCAGGGCGACGCCCTCGGCGACGGGAACGCGCCGGTAGTCGAAGCCTTCGATGGTCGGTGTCATGTCTCGTTCTCTCCGTAGGGTGTCCCCAGCCTGCCGGGCGCCGATGAGCATCCGATGAGCGCGCTACCGTGACCAGGGACGATGTCGCCGAGGGGGTGTGGTCGAGAGTGGAGGTCGCGTTCGGGGTGCTCGGGCCGGTGGCGGCCTGGGACGGCGCCGGAGCCGCGATCGCGCTCAAGGGTCCGCGGCACCGCGCGGTGCTGGCCCGGCTGATCGTCGCCCACGGCCGTGTCGTCCCGGTCTCGCTGCTCGTGGACGACCTGTGGGCCGATCCGCCCGCCGACGCGGTGGGTGCCGTACGCACGTTCGTGGCCGCGCTGCGCCGCGCTCTGGAACCGTCGCGTCCGCCCCGTACGCCGGCCCGGCTGCTGGTCACCGAGGGGCCGGGGTACGCGTTGCGGGCGGAGCCGTACGCGGTGGACGCCTGGCGTTTCGAGCGTTCGGTGAGCGCCGCGTCGTCATCGGCACCGGAGGACGGTCTCATGCGGCTGGAGGAGGCGCTGGGGTGGTGGCGCGGGCCCGCGTACGCCGAGTTCGCCGACGAGCCGTGGGCGCGCGCGGAGCGTACCCGCCTGGCGGAGCTACGGCTGCACGCCGTCGAGCGGCAGGCCGAGGCCCGGCTCGCCGTGGGGCTGGCCGCCGAGGCGGTCCCGGACCTGGACGCGCACGTGACCGAGCATCCCTGGCGCGAGGACGCCTGGCGCCTGCTGGCGCTCGCGCTGTACCGCACCGGCCGGCAGGGTGACGCCCTCGCCGTCCTGCGCCGGGCGCGGACGCTCCTGGTCGAGCGACTCGGCCTGGACCCGGGTCCAGGCCTTCGCCGCCTGGAGGCCGACATCCTGCGGCAGGCCCGGCACCTCGACCCCGCCGCGCCGGCGGCGCAGGTGTGGGCGCAGACGGCCGCCGCGTACGACCGTACGGTGGCGTCGTCCGCGCGGGCTCGGCTGGAGTCGACCGTGGGCCTGCTGCGCAACCTCGCGGTGACCGGGGGCACCGGCCTGGAGGCCGCACGTCGGCACCGAGTGGCGGCCGTCGCGGCGGCCGAGGAGCTCGGTGACGCCGAACTGACCGCCCGCGTGATCGGCGCGTACGACGTCCCGGCGATCTGGACCCGCGTCGACGACCCTGACCAGGCGGCCCTCGTCGTGGCCGCCGCCGAACGCACTCTGGCCGGTCTGCCGCCGGGCGTCCACGAGGCGGCGCGCGCCCGCCTGCTGGCCACGATCGCCCTGGAGTCACGTGGCACCCACGCGGCCCGCGGCCCGCAGGCCGCCCGGCAGGCAGAGGAGATCGCCCGCCGCCTGGACGACCCGGCCCTGCTGGTGTTCACGCTGAACGGCGTGTTCATGCAGACCTTCGAACGCGCGGGTCTGGCCTCGCGCCGGGACGAGATCGGGGCGGAGCTGGTCACCCTGTCCGCCCGGCACGGTCTGGTCACCTACGAGGTCCTCGGCCACCTCATCCGCCTCCAGTCCCGCAGCGCACTGGCCGACTTTCCCTCGGCCGACCTGCACGCGGCCGCCGCCGACCGCCTGGCCGAACGCCACGAGCTGCCGCTGGTGGGCGTGTTCACCGAGTGGTACCGCGCCCTGCGGCTGGCCGCGACCGGGCACGCGGGCGCCGAGGCGGCCTACCGCACCGCGGCCGGGAGCCTGGACGGCGCGGGCATGCCCGGACTGGCGCAGGGCCTGCTGCCGCTGGCCCTGCTGAGCCTGCGCGTGCGGCATTCCCTCCCTGCTGTGACCGACGAGACCTGGGGACCGTACGAGCCGTGGGTCCGCCCCCTGGTGCTGCTGGGCCAGGACCGCCGCCGCGAGGCCGCCGCGGCCCTGCGCCGCGTCCCGATGCCGCCCCGCGACCTGCTGTACGAGGCCCTCTGGTGCCTCACCGCCCGAGCGGCCATCGCCCTGAACGACCGGGAGACGATGGACCGCGCGTACGCGGAGCTCGCCCCCGCGGCCGGGGAGCTGGCGGGCGCGGGCAGCGGCCTGCTCACCCTGGGCCCGGTCGCCGACTACCTCGCCGACCTGGAGGCCCGTTAGCGGCGGTCATTCTCTCGGCGAACCGCGATCGGCCTGGTAGGCAGGGGACCATGTCCATGTCGAGTTACCGGGCCATCGAGAACCTCATCGCGTCGTACGCCGAGCTCGTGGACGGCGGCGACTTCGCGGGGGTCGGCACGCTCCTCGCCGACGCCGCCTTCACGGGTGGCGGCGGGTCGCTGACCGGCCGCGACGCCATCGAGAGGATGTTCCACGACATGCTGATCGTGTACGAGGACGGCACGCCGCGGACCAAGCACGTCACCACCAACGTCGCCATCGAGGTCGAGGAGGCGGCGGGCACGGCGGTCGCGCGCGCGTACTTCACCGTGCTGCAGGCCCTGCCCGACCTGCCCCTCCAGCCGATCGCCGGCGGCCGCTACCACGACCGTTTCGAGCGGCGCGACGGACGGTGGCGTTTCGTGGAGCGGCGCGTTCACCTCGACCTGGTCGGGGACGTGAGCCGTCACCTGCGCCGGCCTCCGGCCGGACGGTAGCCGGCACGCCCCGGCGTGCCGGACCCTTCCGGTCCGCACGAAGCCGGTGGCCTGCGGCAACCACTTCTGGTTGTGGATGGCGCTGCCGAGCACGACCGCGTCGTAGCCCTCCGGGCTCTGCGCCCCGGACATCGCCCGTACGTCGACGGCGTGTGACGTCAGCCCTCCCGCGTGTTCGCGTCAGTGGTGGTCGCGAAGGGTGGCGGAGTGGTCCGGGACATGGGTCTGCGTGTCGCGGGGCGGCCGTTGATATCCGCTGGACGGAGGCCGCGCGGGCAGCCGGACCTCTGGCGGCTCGATGTCCTCGTACGGGACGGTCGACAGAAGATGAGCGATCATGTTGATCCGCGCACGCCGCTTGTCGTCGCTCTCCACGACGTACCAGGGCGTATCGGGGAGGTCGGTCGCGTTGAACATCTCATCCTTGGCGCGCGAGTAGTCCTCCCAGCGGGTGAAGGACTCCAGGTCCATGGGGGACAGCTTCCAGCGTCTCAGCGGGTCTTCCATCCGATCGCGGAAGCGGCGTTCCTGCTCGGCGTCGGTGACGGAGAACCAGTACTTGCGCAGCAGAATGCCGTCTTCGATGATCAGCCGCTCGACGACGGGACACTGGCGGAGAAACCGCGCATGCTCCTCCTGGGTGCAAAAACCCATGACCCGCTCGACGCCGCCCCGGTTGTACCAGCTGCGGTCGAACAGGACGATCTCTCCTGCTGCGGGTAGGTGCTCGATGTACCGCTGGAAGTACCACTGGGTGCGTTCCCTGCCGGTCGGAACAGGCAGCGCCGCGATGCGCACGATGCGCGGGTTGAGGTACTCGGTGACCCGCTTGATGGTGCTGCCCTTGCCCGCCGCGTCGCGGCCCTCGAAGAGGACGACCAGGCGGGTTCCGGAGCGGCGTACCCACTCCTGCATCTTCACGAGTTCACCCTGAAGCCGGAACAGCTCTGGTTCGTACAGTTTGCGGGACAGTCGTCCAGTCTTGCCGTGCTTGACCATGAAGGAACCATTCCCGCTGGGGAACCGCTCTCACGACCGGCGGCGACGCGATGTGCGCGGTGGCGCGTCTTTCGGCCGGGTCGCCGACCGTGACCACGAAGTCGGTGACAACCGGGCGGGGTGGTCGAGGGGTTGAAGGGGGTGTACGGATCAGAGAGGAACTCCCATGACCGACCGTAGGAAGCATCGGATGCCGCTCGTGCTCGGCCTGGCCGGTGCGGCGGTGGCCGTGGCCGGGGGAGCGTGGCTCGGTGGCACCGCCATCGCGAGCTCCCCGGACCGGCCCGCGCTCGTCGCCGACTCCACCCGCAGGCCGGCGCCGGCGCCGAGCACTCCACCGTCCGCCAGTCGCCCCAGCCGCCCCAGCCCGGCCAGAACGGCTCCGGCTCTGGTGCCCTCTCAGGTGGCGAAGCCGCGCCCGGCCAAGCCCGTGCCGACGACGTCCCCGTGCGTCGTACGTCCGCAGGCGCGGCCGAAGCCGCGTCCGACGCCGCCCCGGGCGCCGCACTGCCGGCCCCGGCCGGCCGCGGTCCCGACCGTGCCCGGGCTGGGATAGGTGGCACCCTGTTCGTCTTGAACGCGGATCGGGAGGGGGCCTGCGAGGTGGACGACGAGCTCACGTTCGATGAGTTCGTGGCCATCTCCGCGGGCCGCCTGCTGCGCACCGCCGTGTTCCTCGTCTATGACCGTCATCTGGCCGAGGACCTGCTGCAGACGACGTACGAGCGGGTCGCCCGGCGGTGGACGCGGATCATGCGCGGAGGGCACCAGCCCGAGGCGTACGCGCGCAAGGTGCTCGTCAACCTCGCCATCGACGATCACAAGCGGCGCAAGAGGCGGCCTGACGTGCCGGTCGGCGGTGCGTTCGACGTCGACCGGCTGGCGGGGGCACGGCAGGCGTACGACGCGGGAGGGCCGCCGCTCGACGACGTGCTCGCCGCGCTGCCCGTCAAGCAGCGAGCCGTCGTCGTCCTGCGCTACTGGTGTGATCTGACCGAGCACGAGATCGCGGAGGCGCTCGGCATCTCGCGCGGAACGGTGAAGAGTCACACCGCGCGTGCCATGACCGCGCTGCGACGGCGGCTCGCCGAGGAGGAGGCGGTCCATGAGTGAGGACCTCGAGGCCCTGCTCCGGGAGCACTACCGGCGCGCCGCCGAGGAGATCGTGCCCGACGCGCGACTCATCGAGCGCGGGCGGCGGGCCGTACGGCCGCGCCGGGCGCGGACCTGGCCGCGGGTCCTGGCGGCCGCGGCCGCGATCGCCGTCATCGCCGCCGTGACGTGGGGCCTGCTCCGTCCCGTCCATCGGCACGAGTCGCCGGCGACGCCCCCCGCACCGGTCAGCGACGTGCCCGCACCGACGGCGCCGCCGTCCGGCCGCACGACCCGCCCCACGAAACCCCCGGCTCCGCGCCCGACCGTGTCGCGCCCCGCGTCGAGCGGCACACACGCGCGGGCGTCCATACGGCGTCCGCCGAGGTCACCGACGGCGGGAGTGCCGACCCCGGCCTCCGGCCGGCCGTTCCCCTGAGCACCGCCGGTGTCTTTGCCGGGCGACCACTGACGCGTAGAGTCGCGACGAGTGCGGCTCCGTGTCAGGAAGGGGTCGATTCATGGTCACCGGCTTACCGTCCGGGAGCCTGTCCCGGGTCACCGGCCCGCTGAGGGGAGACCCGCGATTCCTCCGGTGCTTCGTCGCGGACCAGATCAACGCGGCCGGGACGACGATGGCGACCGGGGCGCTGGCCTTCACCGTGCTCGACACCGGGGGCGGCGCCGGCGGAATCGCGATGGTGCTGCTGGCCACCATGACGGCGGGCATCGTGGTCAGCCCGCTCGGCGGGGTGGTCGCCGATCGGTTTCCGCGTGCGGTGATCATCGCGGCCGTCCAGACCGGCCTCGGCCTGATCACCGTGGTCGAGGCCGTCCTGATCTTCAGCGGCCGGGCCGCGGTGTGGAACCTGGCGACGGTGGCCGGCGTGAACTCGGCCGCGACGTCGTTCTCCGGACCCGCGCGTACCGGCCTGGTCCAGTCGATCGTGGCACCCGAGCAGCTGAACGAGGCGAACGCGCTCTCCCAGCTCGCCCGGCACCTTGTCCTGACCATCGGCCCGGCGATCGGCGGCGCCGTCGTCGCCACCGCCGGGGCCGGCTACGGCGTCGGCTGCAACGCCCTCTCCTTCTTCGCCTCCGCGGCCCTGATGACGACGATCCGGGCCCGGCGCGCCGACCGCCGCCCGTCGACCATGCGCGCCGACCTGGTCGAGGGCTGGACCGCGATCCGGACCCGGCCGTGGATCTGGACGAGCCTCATCGGCGCCGCCGTCATGATCCCCGCGTGGCACGTCGGCTACGGCATACTCGGACCGCCCTACGCCAAGGCTCACCTGGGCGGCGCGTGGGCGTGGGGGCTGATCGCCTCCAGCCTCGGCTGCGGGATGGCGTTGGGCGCGGCGGTCTCGCTGATCTGGCGGCCCCGCCGAGCCGGCTGGACCAACTGCCTCGGCGCCGCGGCGCTGGCCCTGCCCGACCCGGTGATGGCCGCCGGAGCGCCTCTGCCGGTCGTGATGGGCGCGGTCGCCGTGGCCGCGTGCGGGCTCAGCATGGCCGTGGTGGCGTGGCGGACCGCGATCCAGCAGCACATCCCCGGGGACCAGCAGGGCCGTGTGTCGGCGTTCACCGACGTCGCCGAGATCTCCCTGACCCCCATCGCCTACCTCTTGGTGGCGCCCGTCACGCGTGCGCTCGGCGTCCGTACCACCCTGTCGGTGTGCGGGGTCATCCTGGCCGCCGCGAACCTCGCGCCCCTGCTCAACCGCGACGTACGCGGGCTCACCCTGCTGACCGGCGCCTCACGCGACCCCGGCCGGCGGCCCGGTACGGACGCCCCGGTGAGCCGGCAGGCGTCGTCAGGATCGATGGCGGGGTAGGCGGACGGTGACGGTGAGGCCACCACCGGCGCGGGGTTCGGCGGTGACGGTTCCGCCGTGGGCGGTCGCGGTGGCGCGGACGATCGACAGCCCCAGGCCGGAGCCGCGGTCCGAACGGACCCGGTCGGTACCGAGGCGGCGGAACGGCTCGAAGATGGTCTCCACCTCGTACGGCGGGACGACCGGGCCGGTGTTGGTGACGACGAGCTCCGCCTCACCGTCGCGGGCGCGGGTGGTGACCGTGAGCTCACCCCCGTCGTGGTTGTGCCGGATCGCGTTCTCGACGAGGTTCTGCACGAGCCGTTCGACCAGGACCGGGTCGCCGGCCGTCGGGGCGTCGCGAAGGTCGCGGCCGACGGTGATGTCACGCGCGGTCGCCTCGGCGGTGGCCTGGTCGAGCACGTGCCCGGCCACGACCGACAGGTCGAGGGGTATCGCGTCGACGACGGTGTTCTCGCTGCCCGCGAGGGTGAGCAGGCCGTCGATGAGCCGTTCGTGCCGGCCGTTGACCACGAGCAGTGACTCGCCGAGCCGCTTGACGTCATCGGTGGCGTCGGAACGGCGCAGGGCCACGTCGAGCAGGGTGCGGTTGATGGCGAGGGGAGTGCGCAGCTCGTGCGAGGCGTTGGCGACGAAGCGCTGCTGGCCGTCGAAGGCCCGTGCCAGCCGGCCCAGCATGGTGTCGAAGGTGTCGGCCAGTTCCTTCACGTCGTCGCGCGGACCCTCGTACGCGATCCGTTCGGTGAGGTTCTGGCTGTGCGACACGCGCCGAGCCGTCTCGGTGATCTGGTGTACGGGGCGCAGGG
>Ga0247774_1000395_pt1 | contig 21538 bp, 19 predicted proteins | sample UWRJL001104B6_FD_179933 | JGI IMG/M metagenome (GOLD analysis project Ga0247774, IMG submission 179933) | Plant litter microbial communities from Arlington Agricultural Research Station in Wisconsin, United States - UWRJ-L001-104B-6 | ecosystem: Environmental > Terrestrial > Plant litter >... | reverse complement strand
AGCGGCTCGGTGTCGGAGGAGTCCTCGTCCGCGGCGGGAGCCTCGAGCGAGGGCAGCCCCCACTGCCGGGCGAGCGGCTCGAACGACCCGCCCAGGGACAGCGTCGCCGAGGTCAGCACCGTCGTACGGCGCCGGAAGAGGCGCTCGCGGAGCAGCCCGCCGACGCCGAGCGGCGCCACCCGCAGCGCGGTCGGCCGCCGGGAGTCCTCGGAGAACGGCTTGTCGAGCCAGACGACGTCGTGCCGCGCGGCGATGTCGTCCTCGAACGAGCTCAGGAAGCGTACGGCGGTGTCGTGGATCTCCTCCAGCGAGGTGAGGGCGGCCCGCCCGGCGCCGAGGCGTTCGGCGTCCTCCTCGGTGCCCTTGAGCGAGGTCCGCAGCGCGGTCGCGCAGGCGTGCGCGGCGTCGCGGACGCCGACGAGCGAGATGCCGACCGCCTGGGGGAGCACGTCCATCCGGCCCGGCCGCATGTCGGTCAGGATCGGTGCCAGGGCCTCGCCGGCCTGCTTGAGCCGGTCGGCGAGGTCGTCCTCGATGAGCCGCCCGCAGCGGCGCGCGGTGATCTCCACGGCCTGGGCGGACAGCTCGGCGGTGGCGACCGAGGTGACCCGGTCGACCAGTTCGTGCGCCTCGTCGATGATGACGACGTCGTGCTCGGGCAGGACCTGGAAGTCCTCCAGCGCGTCGATGGCCAGCAGCGCGTGGTTGGTGACGACGATGTCGGCGTCACCGGCCTGGTCGCGGGCGCGCTCGGCGAAGCATTCGGTGCCGAACGGGCAGCGGGCCGCGCCGAGGCATTCGCGCGCGCTCACCGACACCTGCCGCCAGGCGTGCTCGTTCACGCCCGGCACGAGCTCGTCGCGGTCGCCGGTGTCGGTGGTCTCGGCCCACTCGTGGATGCGCTGCACCTGGCGCCCGGCCGCCGAGACGGCCTGCGGGTCGAACAACAGGTCGTCCGGGTCCTCGGGCGCGTCGACCTGCAGCCGGTGCCGGCACAGGTAGTTGCGGCGGCCCTTGAGGATGGCGAACACCGGCTCGCGGCCGAGCAGGTCCTTCAGCGACTCGGCGAGCCGGGGCAGGTCACGGTCGATGAGCTGACGTTGCAGCGCGATCGTCGCGGTCGAGACGACCACGCAGGCGTCCTTCTCGACCGCGTGCCGTACGGCCGGGACGAGGTAGGCGAGCGACTTGCCGGTGCCGGTGCCGGCCTGGACGGCCAGATGATCCCCGGAGTCGATGGCGTGTGCCACCGCCTCGGCCATCTTCACCTGTCCGGGGCGTTCGGCGCCGCCCACGCCGGAGACGGCGGAGGCGAGGAGGGCGGAGACGTCGGGCAGGTCGGTACGGTCGGCGGAGGCGAGGAGGTCGTCGGGCACGACAAGAAACGCTACCGGTGCCAGAGCGCCCGCGCTGCCGCCTTTACCCCCGCACTGGAGTCCGCACCGCCAGGGCGGCCGGCGCGGAAAACGCTTTGATCCGGCGGCGCCGAGCACGGACACTGGCCCCATGCGCGGACCGATCTACCCGCCCAAGCCGCGGCCCGGTGACCGCGTGGCGATCGTCTCACCGTCATCCGGCCTGCCCGAGCTCTTCCCGGCGCCGTACGAGCTGGGCCTGCGGCGGCTGCGCGAGGACTTTCGCCTCGTGCCCGTGGAGTACCCCGCCACCCGCAGGATGGGCGCGTCGCCGGAGGATCGGGCGGCGGACCTGCACGCCGCCTTCGCCGACCCGGAGATCAAGGCGATCATCGCCAGCATCGGCGGCGACGACCAGATCACCGTGCTGCCCCACCTCGACGCGGACCTCATCCGCGCCAACCCCAAGCCGTTCTTCGGCTACAGCGACAACACGAACCTGCTGACCTATCTGGGCAACCTCGGCATCGTGAGCTACCACGGCGGCTCGGTCATGGGTGAGTTCGGCCGGCCGGGCGCGATGCATTCGCTGACGACCGTCTCGCTGCAGGCGGCGCTGTTCACCTCCGGCGAGTACGAGCTGCGCGAGAGCACCGTCTACGGCGACGTGAACCGCGACTGGGCCGACCCGGCGACCTTCGACGCGACGCCGGCGATGCAGGCGTGCGGCGGCTGGCGGTGGCACAACGCCGACCGGGTCGTGGAGGGGCTGACGTGGGGCGGCAACCTGGAGATCCTGTCCTGGCTGCTCATGGCCGACCGGGAGATCAGGCCGGCGGACGCCTACGACGGCCGGGTGCTGCTGGTCGAGACGAGCGAGGAGCTGCCCTCGGCCGCCGAGGTGTACCACATACTCCGCAGCATGGGCGAGCGCGGGCTGCTGGAACGCTTCGCGGGCGTGCTCGTCGGGCGGGCCAAGGCGTGGTCGTTCGAGCGGCCGAACACCCCCGAGGAGAAGGCGGTGTTCGCCAAGGAGCAGCGTGAGGCCGTCCTGCGCGCGCTGGCCGTCTACAACCCGGACGCGCTGACCGTCTTCGACGTCGACTTCGGCCACACCGATCCGCAGGTCGTCATCCCAGCCGGCGGCTGGGTCCGCGCCGACGGCCCGGCCCGGCGGATCACCGTGCGCTACTGACCTGGCGCGGCGGGGGTCGATCCCAGGGACGGATCAGGGACTTCCCCGATGGCCGCGCCCGGCCGGAGGGCGCACGATCAGGACATGACCACACCCACCGCCGGCATGACTCCGGCGAGCGCGCTCCGCGTGTCCCACGCCGAACGCGAACCGGTCGTCGAACGGCTCCAGCAGGCGTACGCCGAAGGCCGTCTCGACAAGGCCGAACTGGATCTGCGACTGCACCTGGCCATGACGGCCAGGACCCGGGCCGACCTCGACGCCGTCCTCTATGACCTGACCGAGCCGAAACGGCCGGACGTGCGCGCCGACCCGAAGCGGCCGGACGTGTACCCCGACCCGACCGCCGAACAGCGCCTGCTCGCCGCGCTCGCCCACGTCCTCGGCGTCTTCACCCTGTTCGTCGGGCCCCTGGTGATGATGTGCACGAGGGCCAGACGCACGCCGTACGTGCGCCAGCACATCGCGTCGGCGCTGAACTTCCAGCTCACCCTGCTGATGGTCACCATCGTGACGTTCGGGATCGGCGGGATCGCCTACGCCGTCGCCTGGATCGTCGCGGGTGTCGCCGCGCTGCTGGCGCTGGCGGGCACGCCGTTCCGCTATCCGTTCACGCTTCGCGTCGTGCGCTGACCGGGCGCCGGGTGGTCGGGTTCCAGCGCGGGCAGGCCGTCGATGCTCTGGGCGTTGCGTCCCACCCGCGGGCCCCACTCGGCGGCCGAGCGGCGCCGGTGCTGGTCATCGAGCAGGCCGCGCTCGCCGACGACGTCCATGAGCGGAACGGAGTAGCCGCAGGAGTCCGAGACGCGCGACACGTCGACCACCACGATCGCCCGGGTGCCCGCGTGACCGTCGCCGAAGCGGCCGGCGAGCGAGGGCCACTCGGCCGCGTCCGGCCGGACCACGCGTCCCGAGCCGTGCAGCCGTACGATCTTCGGCCGGCGGGCGAACGAGCAGAACATGATGGTGATCCGCCCGTTGTCCCGCAGGTGCGCGATCGTCTCCGAACCGCTGCCGTACAGGTCGAGGTAGGCCACCGTCGTCGAGTCGATGACCGAGAAGGTGTCCTTGTAGCCCTTCGGTGAGACGTTCACGTGACCGCCGGTGCCCGGCGCGGTCGCCACGAAGAACATGGGCTGTTCGGCGATGAACGCCCGCAGCCCCTCGTCGATGGATTCGTACAGCTTTGCCACTGCGGCACCCCCAAAGAGTGACGACATGACGGATCCTACGCGCGGCCGGTCTGTGACCCCCGAGCGCGGGATGAGACGATCGTCCGGTGACTGGTCACCGCGAGGCAACGAAAAATCTGCTGGAGTCGTACCGATCGATTCCCGAGGGGGCGCCGGTACGCCTGGCGAAGCGGACCTCCAACCTCTTCCGCTTCCGTGACGACGCCGGAGCGCCCGGCCTGGACGTCAGCGGATTCGACCAGGTCCTGAGCGTCGACCCGGCGAAGCGCACCGCGGACGTGCAGGGCATGACGACGTATGAGGATCTCGTCGACGCGACCCTGCCGTACGGGCTCATGCCGCTCGTCGTCCCGCAGCTCAAGACGATCACATTGGGCGGAGCGGTCACCGGGCTCGGGATCGAGTCCTCCTCGTTCCACCACGGCCTGCCGCACGAGTCCGTCATCGAGATGGAGATCATCACCGGTGGCGGGGAGATCGTCACGGCGACGCGGGACAACGAGCACCGGGATCTGTTCTACGGCTTCCCCAACTCCTACGGCACGCTCGGCTACGCGCTGCGGCTCAAGATCGAGCTGCAGCCGGTGAAGCCGTTCGTCGAGCTGCGTCACGTACGGTTCGGCTCGGCCCAGGAGTGCGCCGAGGCGATCGACAAGCTGGCGCCGGACGCCGACTTCATCGACGGTACGGTCTTCGGCGAGAACGAGCTCTACCTCACGCTCGGGACCTTCGCCGACACGGCGGAACACGTCTCCGACTACACCGGACAGCAGATCTACTACCGCTCGATCCAGAGCCGTAACGTCACGCCCCGCTGGCTCGACGCCGCTACCTCGCCCACCGACGTCCTCACCACGCACTCCTACCTGTGGCGCTGGGACACCGACTGGTTCTGGTGCTCGCGCGCGTTCGGCGTGCAGCACCCCCTCGTACGCCGCGCGTGGCCCGCGTCGAAGAAGCGCTCGGACGTCTACCGCCGCCTGGTCGCCCTCGACAAGCGCGCGCAGTTCTCCGCCCGGATCGACCGCTGGCGGGGAAGGCCGCCGCGCGAGGACGTCATCCAGGACGTCGAGGTGCCGGTGGAGCGGCTGCCGGAGTTCCTGGACTTCTTCCGGCGTGAGGTCGGCATGAGCCCGGTGTGGCTGTGCCCGTTGCGGGCACAGGACAAGTGGCCTCTCTATCCGCTGGAGCCAGGCCGAACGTACGTCAACGTGGGTTTCTGGGGGACCGTGCCCATCCCGACCGGCCGCCTGCCCGAACACCACAATCGCCTGATCGAGCGCGAGGTCGCCCGCCTCGAAGGGCACAAGTCGCTGTACTCGACGGCGTTCTACACGCGCGATGACTTCTGGCGCCACTATGACGGAGCCACATATAACCGTCTGAAGCAGGAATACGACCCTGGTGGGCGGTTGCTCGATCTTTACGACAAAACGGTACGAGGCAGGTGATCATGAAGCTTGCGGAGCTATTCGAGCGTGTCATGGGCCGCGACGCCCAGGTGGAGTTCCTGGCCTACGACGACAGCCGGGCCGGACCGGCGGGCGCCGACATCACGGTGAACGTGAGGTCGCCGTACGCGATCTCGTATCTCGCCCACGCCCCGGGCCCGATCGGGCTCGCCCGCGCGTACGTCGCCGGCTACCTGGACATCGACGGTGACATGTACACCGCGCTGTACCGGATGCAGTCGGCGCTGGGCGATCTGACCTGGAGCGACAAGCGGACGCTGCTGCGCGGGATCGTACGTGACCCGCTCCTGCGGGCGGCCGCCCTGACCCGCCTGGAGCCACCGCCCCAGGAGGTCAGGTCCGAGCGGGTGCCGATGCTGTCCGGCCTGCTGCGGCACTCCAAGAGCCGGGACGCCAAGGCGATCTCCCACCACTACGACGTGTCCAACACCTTCTACGAGTGGGTGCTCGGGCCCTCGATGGCCTACACCTGCGCGTGTTATCCGGCCGAGGACGCGACGCTCGAGCAGGCCCAGTTCCACAAGTTCGACCTGGTCTCGCGCAAGATCGGGCTCAAGCCGGGGATGCGGCTGCTCGACGTCGGCTGCGGCTGGGGCGGCATGGTCATGCACGCGGCGCGCGAGTACGGCGTCAAGGCGCTCGGCGTCACGCTGTCCAAGCAGCAGGCCGAGTGGGCGCAGAAGGCCATCGCCGAGGCGGGGCTGTCGGAGCTGGCCGAGGTACGGCACCTGGACTACCGGGACGTGTCCGAGACCGACTTCGACGCGGTCAGCTCGATCGGGCTGACCGAGCACATCGGGAAGGGCAACCTGCCGGCGTACTTCGCGTTCCTGTACGGCAAGCTCAGGCCCGGCGGGCGGCTGCTCAACCACTGCATCACCCGCCCCGACGACGCGCAGCCGGCCATCCGCGAGGACGGCTTCATCAACCGCTACGTCTTCCCGGACGGCGAGCTGGAGGGGCCGGGTCACCTCGTCTCCAAGATGCACGACGCCGGGTTCGAGGTGCGGCACGAGGAGAACCTCCGCGAGCACTACGCCAAGACGCTCACCGGCTGGTGCGACAACCTCGACGACCACTGGGACGAGGCGGTCGCCGAGGTCGGCGAGGGTACGGCGCGCGTCTGGCGCCTCTACATGGCCGGTTCCCGGCTCGGCTTCGAGCTGAACTGGATCCAGCTGCACCAGGTGCTCGGCGTGAAACTGCACGACGACGGACGCTCGGACATGCCGCTGCGTCCCGCGTTCGAACCACCGTTCGCCGGCTGAGAGGAGCCGTGCGCCGTGCGTGGACAGCACGGCGCACGGCCGCCTACCGTCGCGGCCATGACGTTCATCAAGACGGTCGGCGCGAACGGCCTGACGTTCGGGTACATCGAAGCCGGGAGCGGGCCCCTCGCGCTCTGCCTGCACGGCTTCCCCGACTCCGCCCACACCTGGCGGCACCTGCTGCCCGCGCTGGCCGAGGCCGGCTACCACGCGGTCGCGCCGTTCCAGCGCGGTTACGCCCCGACCGGCGTGCCCACGGACGGCGCCTACCAGACCGGCGCGCTCGCCGCCGACGCCATCGCCCTGCACGAGGCCCTCGGCGGATCCGATGACGCCGTGCTCATCGGGCACGACTGGGGTGCCTCCGCCACGTACACCGCGGCGGCGTACGACCCCTCCCGCTGGCGCCGGACCGTCGCCATGGCCGTGCCGCCGTTCGCCGCGATGGCATCTACGTTCTTCGACTACGCCCAGCTGAGGCGGTCGTTCTACATCTTCCTGTTCCAGACGTCGCTGGGCGAGGCGGCGGTCTCGGCGGACGGCATGGCCTTCCTGGACCGGCTGTGGGCCGACTGGTCGCCCGGTTACGACGCCGCGGCCGACCTGGAGCGGGTCAAGGCCTGCCTGCGTGAGCCGGCGAACCTCACCGCGGCGCTCGGCTACTACCGGGCGATGTTCGACCCGTCCCGCCACGTCGACGCGTACGCCGCCGAGCAGGCGGCGACGGGGTCGGCCGGGGACCGGCCGGTCCTGTACCTTCACGGGAGCGCCGACGGCTGTCTCGGCGCGGAGCAGGCGGAAGGCGTCGAGGAACACCTTCCGCCCGGTTCGCGCGCCGAGATCGTTCCCGGGGCGGGCCACTTCCTGCATCTGGAGGAGCCCGCCACGGTCAACCGGCTGATCGTGGAGTGGCTCTGCGGGTGAATGTCGGATTCTTGTGCGGCGTTTCCTTGTTGACACGCGCGCTTACTTGGCAGGATGTACCCCGAATGGGATTCTAGTTCGGGAGAGTGAACGGGCAGTGACCACAGGTACGCGACCGGCCGAGATCGACCTCACCGACTGGGCCTTCTGGGCACAGCCACTGAGTGAGCGGCATGAGGCGTTCCGTGCGCTCCGCCAACTGCCCAGCCCGGCGTTCTTCGACGAGCCCGAGTTCTCGTTCGCGCCGAAGGGGCCCGGCTACTACGCGCTGGTCAACCACGCGGACGTCGTCGAGGCGTCCCGGCGCCCGCTGGACTTTTGCTCCAGCGGCGGCGCCACCAACATCACCGACATGCCCGCGGACCTGAACGAGTACTTCGGCTCCATGATCAACATGGACGACCCGCGGCACGCCAAGATCCGCCGGATCGTCTCCCGCGCCTTCTCGCCCCGGATGATCCAGCGCTTCGAGGCACAGGTGCAGTCGGTCGCCGAGCTGGTCGTGGAGGAGGTCCTCGCGAAGGGGTCGGGCGACTTCGTCCCCGACGTGGCCGCGCGCCTGCCGCTGAAGATCATCTGCGACATGATGGGGATCCCCGAAAGCAGCTACACGACGGTTTTCGACAACTCCAACATCATCCTCGGCGGCGCCGACCCGGAGTTCGTCTCCGACGACGACGATGAGGTCGCGGCCCAGCTGCTCACCGCCGGCCAGACGCTGAAGGACCTGGTGGAGGAGCTCGGCCGGCACCGCCGCGAGCACCCGTCCGACGACCTCATCTCCGCGCTGGTCAACGCCAACATCGACGGGGAGTCGCTGACCGACCAGGAGCTCGGCTCCTTCTTCATCCTGCTCGTCGTCGCCGGCAACGAGACGACGCGCAACGCCATCGCGCACGGGATGAAGCTGTTCACCGTCAACCCCGGGCAGCGGGAGTTGCTGCTGTCCGACGTCGAGCGGTATCTCCCGGGCGCGGTCGAGGAGATCGTGCGCTACGCCTCCCCGGTGATCTGGATGCGCCGTACGGTGACGCGCGACACCGAGCTCAACGGGCACGCGTTCACGGCCGGCGACAAGCTGCTGCTGTTCTACTGGTCGGCCAACCGCGACGAGACGCTCTTCAAGGACTCCGGCGTCTTCGACATCGCGCGCGACCCGAACCCGCACGTCGGCTTCGGCGGACCGGGCCCGCACTTCTGCCTGGGCGCCCATCTGGCCCGGCGGGAGATCGGCGTGATGTTCCGCGAGTTGTTCCGGCGGGCGCCGGGCATCCGGTCCACCGCACCGCCCGACCGCCTGCTGTCCAGCTTCATCAACGGCATCAAGCACCTGCCGTACGAGGTCTGAGCCCGCCGCTCAGCCGACGACGTGGAGCGAACGGACCAGCTGGTTGATGTCGGGCAGCAGCTGGGGCTGGTTGCCCGGAATGGTGATCTCGACGATCGCCGGCTCGCGGCGTCCGGTGTCCAGGGCGACCACGACCTCGGTCTGGCTCTTCAGCAACCGGTCGGACTCGGTCGTGTGGGTCATCCGGAACGCGGTGATCCAGCCGGCGTGCCGGTCGACCGACAGCGGGGCACCGGCCAGGTCCTTGCGGCTGCCGTCCGCGCTGTACAGCGACTTGACGAAGTCCTGCCCGGTGAGCTCGGCGGCGGCGCGCAGCCGCTGCGGGCCCGCGACGTCGAGCTTGGGGTCGAGCGGGCCCGCGTAGACGGCGGCGTACCAGAAGTGCTTGTAGTCCTTGACCTTGGCGTCCATCTCCTGGCCTGAGGAGTGGTCGACGCTCCGCCCCGAGGTGAGCTGCCGCCACGGTGGCCCGAACCGGGCGTAGGAGACACCGATGGTGCGGTCGGTGATCCGTCCGGTCACCCGCGAGCCGGTGCCGGGGAAGACCGGCAGCGGACCGGCCGGATTGCCCGTGGGCCGCCAGGTCAGCGCGGGAACACCGGTCGGCGCGGCGGTGACCAGCGGATAGGCGCCGGTGAAGGCGTCCGGACCGGGCCCGGTGTGGCGATTCAGGAGAAAGACGATCGCCGCCGCGACTGCAAGGATGAATGCGGCAGCGGCGGCGATCAACGGCTTCACGGGTCGTAAGCGTACGGAATTAACGAAGCTCTCGCTTGAGGATCTTCCCGGTCGCCGTCATCGGCAGCTCGTCCCGGAACTCCACGACGCGCGGATACTTGTAGTTCGCGAGGTTCTCCTTGGCCCAGTCGACCAGCTCGGACTCCGTGGCCGTGGCACCGTACACCGGGATGACGTACGCCTTGATCTCCTCGCCGTGGCTGTCGTGCGGGATGCCGACGACGGCGGCGAGCGAGACTCCGGGATGCGTCATCAGCACCTCCTCGATCTCTCGCGGATACACGTTGAAGCCGCCACGGATGATCATGTCCTTGGAGCGGTCGATGATGTAGTAGTAGCCGCTCTCGTCGCGGCGCGCGATGTCGCCCGTACGGAACCAGCCGTCGCGCAGGACCTCGGCCGTGGCCTCGTCCCGCCGGTAGTAGCCCTTCATGACGCAGTGCCCGCGAATCGCGATCTCGCCCGGCCCGTCGCCCGCGTCCTTCCAGTCGTCCTCGATGAGCTTCATCTCGACGCCCCAGATCGGCTGGCCGATCGAGCCCGGCCGGGCCGGCCGGTCCGGCCGGTTGAAGGACGCGACGGGGGAGGTCTCCGACAGGCCGTACCCCTCGACGATGTTCACGCCGAACTTGTCCGCGAAGCGGTTCAGCACCTCGAGCGGCAGCGCCGCCCCGCCGGACGAGGCCGTCGTGAGGTTCGTGGCGATCGTGTCGATCTGCTCGGGGGTGTGCTCGCCCTGGTGCGTCAGCAGCGCCCAGTACATGGTCGGCACGCCCGCGAAGAACGTGACGTTCTCCGCGAGCATGAGGTCGAGCGCGGCGCCCGCCTCGAACCGCGGCATGAGCACGATCGTGGCGTGCCGGAGAAAGCCGGTGTTGAGGACCACCGACTGGCCGAACGCGTGGAACAGCGGCAGCGCCGCCAGGAACACGTCGTCGCCGGCCCGCTCGAACATGCCGTCGGAGACCATCGCGTTCATCAGCATGTTCTGGTGGCTGAGCTCGGCGCCCTTGGCCCGGCCCGTCGTGCCGCTCGTGTAGAGGATCACCGCGGTGTCGGTGGCCTCGGTCGGCGCGGTCTCGAACGTCCCGGGCTGGTCGCCGATGACCGCCCACAGCGACTCGCCCCACGGGACCTCGGTGGCCAGCGGCGTCGTGGGCAACGTGATGAAGTGCTCGCAGCCGGGGACCTCGCCGTACGCGGCCCAGCCCTCTTCGCCGAGCGGCAGCTCCGGCGTGCCCTCGAAACAGAACAGCGCCGTCGCCTCGGAGTCCTCGAGGTGGTAGGCGATCTCGCGCCGCTTCAGCAGGACGTTCAGCGGTACGACGACGGCCCCCGCCTTGAGGATGCCGAAGTAGACCATCGGGAAGTAGGGCGCGTTGGGGCAGGCCAGCGCGACCCGGTCGCCCGGCCGGATGCCGCGTGAGCGCAGGAGGTTCGCGACCTGGTTCGCGATGGTGTTGACGAACCGGTACGAGAGCCTGAGGTCGCCGAAGACCAGAGCCTCGCGGTCGGGGGTGTCGCGTGCGGCGTCGTCGAGGACGACCGAGAGGTTGAGCATCGGCTACTCCTGCGTGCGGTGTCGACGGGGGCGGGGGTTCCCATTGATACCGCAGCGGACAGGTCAGCTGAAGACGACGTCGGCGCAGGAGTAGAAGGCGTTGGCGGTGTCGTCGATGTCCCAGACGGCGACGATCAGCTGCCGGCCGTGCCGCGCCGGCAGCGTGCCGCGGTGCGTGACCGGGTTCGGTGGCCGCTGGCCGTTGTAGTTCACCTGGAGGAACGGCGTGGAGTCCAGCGCCGCGCGGGTGAGCGGCCTGGCCGGGTCGTATCCGGCCTTGGTGACGAAGTAGCGGAACGAGGTGGTCGCGTGGATGGCGGTGAAGGTCCACGTGAAGGCGTACGACGCCCCGCCGGTCACCGCCGCGGCCGGCCACGTCCCACCGCGCGGCTCGTCGAGCTGGGCGAACTCACCGTGGTTCGCGCTGCAGATGTGGCCGTCGGGCGGACCGGCCTGCGGGAACCCCTTGGGGCCCTCGACGCTCTGCGGTTCGTACTGGATCGAGCCGCAGTCCGCGACCTGGTGCTGGGCGCAGCGGTAGCTGCGGCTGGGCGGCGACGTCGTGTAGCCGTGGGCGAAGGCGGGGACGGCGGTGAGCAGGGGGACCGCGGCGGCGACGGCGGTGGCGGCGGCGAGGGTGGTCTTCCGTGGCATCTGACCCTCCTTGGGGGCGGGGGGAGTCCTGGCGGGGACCCGATCATGAATTTACTGGAAACCTTCCTAAAAGTAAGGTCTCCGGTGAGGCAGGGCGACGTCACCTCGAAGGGAAATCCCGGCGGCCCGTGCTTGCGCCTGCGCTAGTCTTGGGATATGTGCTCTCGGCAGCTCCTTAGCCGGCCGCGTTGACATAGCCATTCGGTCGACGCGGCAGCCCCTCCTGTGCGAGGGGCCTTCTCATGCAAGGGCACAGTTTCGGGGGAGCCGAAGCCGTGCGAAATCAGACGAGGAACGATGACTGGCGCCGACGAGAACTTTGACCCACGGGCAATCCAGGACAAATGGCAGGCCCGGTGGGAAGAGCTGAAGCCGTTCGAGGCGAGTGAGGACCCGGCCGACGAGCGGCCTCGCAAGTACGCGGCGGACATGTTCCCCTACCCCTCCGGCGACCTCCACATGGGACACGCCGAGGCGTACGCGATCGGCGACGTCAGCGCCCGCTACTGGCGCCAGCACGGCTACAACGTCCTGCACCCCATCGGCTGGGACTCCTTCGGCCTGCCCGCGGAGAACGCCGCGATCAAGCGCGACTCCCACCCGGCGGAGTGGACGTACGCCAACATCGAGACGCAGGCCGACTCGTTCCGGCGCTTCGCGGTCTCCTTCGACTGGTCACGGCGGCTGCACACCTCCGACCCGGAGTACTACCGCTGGAACCAGTGGCTGTTCCTGCGCTTCTACGAGCGGGGCCTGGCCTATCGCCGGGGCGGCCAGGTCAACTGGTGTCCCCACGACCAGACCGTGCTGGCCAACGAGCAGGTCATCGGCGGCCACTGCGAGCGCTGCGGCGCGCTGGTGGAAAAGCGCCTGCTGACCCAGTGGTACTTCAAGATCACGGAGTACGCCGACCGGCTGCTGGCGGACATGGAGGGCCTGGACTGGCCCGAGCGCGTGCTGCTGATGCAGCGCAACTGGATCGGCCGCTCCGAGGGGGCCGACGTCGCCTTCCAGATCGAGGGCCGCGACGAGCCGGTCACCGTCTACACGACCCGGCCCGACACGCTGTACGGCGCGACGTTCTTCGTGGTGGCCGCCGACGCCGCCCTGGCCGAGGAGATCTGCGCGCCCGAGGCGCGGGCCGAGTTCGAGGCCTACCGCGAGACGGTGCAGCGCGAGTCCGAGATCGACCGGCTGGCCACCGACCGTGAGAAGACCGGCGTCTTCCTGGGGCGTTACGCCGTCAACCCGGTCAACGGCGAGCGGATGCCGGTCTGGGCGTCGGACTATGTCCTGGCGGAGTACGGCCACGGCGCGATCATGGCGGTCCCCGCGCACGACCAGCGTGACCTGGACTTCGCCCGCAGGTTCGACCTGCCCGTACGCGTCGTCGTACGGACCGGTGAGGCCGACCCCGCCGAGTCCGGTGTCGCGACTCCCGGCGAGGGCGAGCTGATCAACTCCGGCCCGCTGGACGGCCTGGCCAAGACCTCCGCCATCCCGCGGATCACCGAGATCCTGGAGGAGCGGGGGCTGGGCAAGGCGGCCGTCAACTACCGGCTGCGCGACTGGCTGATCTCCCGGCAGCGCTTCTGGGGCACGCCGATCCCGATCATCCACTGCGAGGCGTGCGGCGAGGTCCCGGTCCCCGACGACCAGCTGCCGGTGCGCCTGCCGGAGAACCTGCGCGGCGCCGACCTGGCCCCGCGCGGCGTGTCGCCGCTGGCCGCCGTCTCCGACTGGGTCAACGTCTCCTGCCCGAAGTGCGGTGGCGCCGCCAAGCGCGACACCGACACGATGGACACCTTCGTCGACTCGTCGTGGTACTTCCTGCGCTACGTCACGCCCGACTACGCCGACGGTCCGTTCGACGTCGAGCGGGTACGCCGCTGGATGCCCGTCGACCAGTACACCGGCGGCGTCGAGCACGCGATCCTGCACCTGCTGTACAGCCGGTTCTTCACCAAGGTGCTGTACGACATGGGCATGCTGGACTGCGTCGAGCCGTTCACCCGGCTGGTCAACCAGGGCCAGGTGATCCTGGGCGGCTCCGCGATGTCCAAGACGACCGGCAACCTGGTCGACCTGGGCGAGCAGATCGCCGCGTACGGCGTCGACGCGATCCGCCTGACGATGCTGTTCGCCGGACCGCCGGAGGACGACATCGACTGGGCGGACGTGTCACCGTCCGGTTCGGTGAAGTTCCTGGCCCGCGCGCACCGGGTGGCCGCCGAGGTGACCTCGCCGGCCGGCGCCGACCCCGCGTCCGGCGACGTGGAGCTGCGCAAGGTGACCCACCGGACGATCGACGAGGTCACCCGGCTGGTCGAGGCCCACCGCTACAACGTCGCGATCGCGCGGATCATGGAGCTGACCTCGGCGGCGCGCCGCGTCATCGACAGCGGCGCCGGAGCCGGCGACCCGGCCGTACGCGAGGCGGCGGAGACGCTGGCCGTCGTCTTGTCGCTGTTCTCCCCGTACACCGCCGAGGAGATGTGGGACCGGCTGGGCCGCCCCGCCCCGGTGGCCACGGCCGGCTGGCCATCGGCCGACCCGGCGCTGCTGGTCCAGGAGTCGGTGACGTGCGTCGTCCAGGTGGCGGGCAAGGTCCGCGACCGGCTGGAGGTCGCGCCCGACATCGCCGAGGACGAGCTGGAGCGGCTGGCGCTGGACTCGGAGAAGATCCGGGCGGCCCTCGGCGACCGCGGCATCCGCAAGGTCATCGTACGGGCGCCGAAGATCGTCAACATCGTGCCCGCCTGACCGGGGCATACCGCCACAAACGCCGCATGAAAGCCGTGAGGGCACCCCGTCGGGGTGCCCTCACGGCGCGCACAGTGCCGGGGAGACGTGGCACGTCACATCTTGCGGAGCACCGCCACCACGCGGCCGAGGATGGTCGCGTCGTCGCCGGGGATCGGGTCGTACGCCGGGTTGTGCGGCATCAGCCAGACCCCCTCGTCGCGGCGCTTGAACGTCTTGACGGTCGCCTCGCCCTCGATCATCGCCGCGACGATGTCGCCGTTCTCGGCGACCGGCTGCTGGCGGACGACCACCCAGTCGCCGTCGGCGATCGCGGCCTCGATCATCGAGTCACCGGTGACGTTGAGGAGGAAGTGGGTGCCCTCGCCGACGAGCTGCCTGGGCAGCGCGAAGACGTCCTCCACGGCCTCTTCGGCGAGGATCGGGCCACCGGCGGCGATCCGGCCGACGAGCGGCACGTACGTCGGGGCCGGGCGGCTCGCCGACTCCTCGCCCGAGACGGTCTCGTACGACTCCGGCTCGTTGTCCCTGGCCGCCGAGCCCGGCATGCGGACGACGACGGCGCGCGGGCGGTTGGGATCGCGCAGCAGGAAGCCCTTGCTCTGCAACGCCCGCAGCTGGTGCGACACGCTGGAGGTGCTGGTGAGGCCGACCGACTCGCCGATCTCGCGCATCGAGGGCGGATAGCCGCGGCGTTGCACGGAGTCGCGGATCACCTCCAGGACCTTGCGCTGGCGTGCCGTCAACCCGGTCTCGTCCCCGGGGCCATCAGGCAGTTCCCGGACCTTGCTCATGTGTGTCTCCGCTGGATGACTGTGCTCCGGTGACGCGCTGTCGCCGGAATTTCGCTCCTGTAGACGGACGTTAGCGCCTCGTCGCTAAATGATCAAACACCTGTTCGAAGATGTCCTGGAAATTTGCCGGTCCTCTGCGGTACAACTCGTACAGATGTTCGATCGAAATCTCGTTCGACTCATCAGAGGGGAGATCGACATGAGCATGACCGCTCATACTCACCCTTCCGTACCGATCCGGCTCACGCGGCGTGGCCGCGTGGTCGTCATCTGTGCCGTGGCGCTGGTGCTTCTCGGGGGTCTCTGGGTGGGGGCACGCCACCGGGCCGGCGCCACGTCCGAAGGTGGCGGGGGGCCGCGTGTGACACCGGAGTCGGTGGTGGTGGGGCCGCATGACACTCTGTGGGGGATCGCGGTGCGCAAGCGCCCGGGGGTCGATCCTCGCATCACGGTGCAACGCATGATCGACCTGAATTCTCTGTCGAGTGCCATCGTCAACCCGGGCCAGCGGGTCTATATCCCGTCCCGATGACGCGCTGTGCGTCGTTTCATCCCGTGAACCGCGGCGTGCGACACGCCGACGGGAATCCCAGGGCCGTGACGAGAGCGGGCCGTTCGCTCTCATGTTGCGGACGAGGTTGCGGAGGCCTCTGCGGAGCCGTACGGTGGACCACAACATCTAGTAGTTACACAGATGTAGTTCACCACAGGTTGTGGTTACACAGTGAAGTCTGCGTAACCGGCACGTAACGCCGTGCCGCGGGGGAGAGGGGGTGAGGGCATGCACTGCCCTTTCTGCCGCAATCCCGACAGCAGGGTGATCGACAGTCGTTCCACCGACGACGGGGCGGCGATCCGGCGACGCCGGTCGTGTCCCGAGTGCGGGCGCCGGTTCACCACACAGGAGACGGTTCTGTTGATGGTGGCCAAGCGCAGCGGCGTCACCGAGCCCTTCTCACGCGAAAAGATCATCGCGGGGGTACGCCGTGCGTGCCAGGGGCGGCCGGTGACCGAGGACGCGCTCGCACAGCTGGGCCAGCGGGTGGAGGAGGCGGTCCGGGCGACCGGAAACGCCGAGATGCGCTCCCACGAGGTAGGGCTCGCCATCCTTGGGCCGTTGCGCGAGCTGGACGAGGTCGCCTACCTGAGATTCGCCTCCGTCTACCGGGGGTTCGAGTCGATCGACGACTTCGAGAAGGAAATCGAAACTCTTCGCGCGGCTGAACGCGGCCGGTAACACCTGTCCGCTGTCGCGTGTTGTACGAGTAATCCTGGAGTGGGCCGGTGCGGCCCGAGAAGGGGGAGGTCATGACGGAAACGGTGAGCGGCCAGGCACGGCGCGGGAGGGGCGGCCGTAAGGGGCTGAAGATGGAGCGCATCTTCACCCGGCCCGGCATTCACCCATACGACGAGGTTCGGTGGGAGCGCCGTGACGTCGTCATGACCAACTGGCGGGACGGTTCGGTCAACTTCGAGCAGCGCGGCGTCGAGTTCCCCGAGTCGTGGTCGGTCAACGCGACCAACATCGTCACCTCGAAGTACTTCCGGGGCGCCGTCGGTAGCCCGCAGCGCGAGTGGAGCCTCAAGCAGCTGGTCGACCGCGTGGTCGGCGCCTACACCGCGACGGGCCGCGAGCACGGTTACTTCGCGAGCGACGAGGACGCCGAGATCTTCGACCACGAGCTGAAGCACGCCCTGGTCCACCAGGTGTTCAGCTTCAACTCGCCGGTGTGGTTCAACGTCGGCACGGCCTCGCCGCAGCAGGTGTCGGCGTGTTTCATCCTGTCGGTCGACGACACGATGGAGTCGATCCTCGACTGGTACAAGGAAGAGGGCGTGATCTTCAAGGGCGGTTCCGGGTCGGGGGTCAACCTCTCTCGCATCCGCTCCAGCAAGGAGCTGCTCTCCTCTGGCGGCACCGCCAGCGGTCCCGTCTCGTTCATGCGCGGCGCCGACGCCTCGGCGGGCACCATCAAGTCCGGCGGCGCGACCCGGCGGGCGGCCAAGATGGTCGTGCTCGACGTCGACCACCCCGACGTCGAGGAGTTCATCGAGACCAAGGCGCGTGAAGAGGACAAGATCCGCGCCCTGCGCGACGCCGGCTACGACATGGACCTCGGCGGCAAGGACATCGTCAGCGTCCAATATCAGAACGCCAACAACTCGGTGCGCGTCTCCGACGAGTTCATGCGCGCGGTCGAGTCCCGCTCCTCGTTCGGCCTGCGCGCTCGCCAGACCGGCGAGGTCATCGAGACGGTCGACGCCAAGGGGCTGTTCACCAAGATCGCCAAGGCGGCCTGGGAGTGCGCGGACCCCGGCATCCAGTACGACGACACGATCAACGACTGGCACACGAGCCCGGAGACCGGGCGGATCACGGCGAGCAACCCGTGCTCGGAGTACATGAGCCTGGACAACTCCTCGTGCAACCTCGCCAGCCTCAACCTCCTGAAGTTCCTCAACGATGACAACTCCTTCGACATCGCGCGGTTCGTGAAGCTCAACGAGCTGGTGATCACCGCGATGGACATCTCCATCACGTTCGCGGACTTCCCGACCGAGAAGATCGGCGAGACCACCCGGGCGTACCGCCAGCTCGGCATCGGCTACGCCAACCTCGGCGCGCTGCTGATGGCGACCGGCCACGCGTACGACTCCGAGGGCGGCCGTGCCCTCGCCGGGTCCATCACCTCGCTGATGACCGGTGTCGCCTACCGCCGCTCGGCCGAGATGGCCGGTGTCGTCGGGCCGTACGACGGTTATGCCCGCAACGCCGAGGGCCACAAGCGGGTCATGCGCAAGCACGCCGCGGCCAACGACCAGATCCGTACGCTCGACGCGATCGACAAGGCCATCCACGCCGAGGCCACCCGGCAGTGGCAGGAGTGCCTCAAGGTCGGCGAGAAGAACGGCTACCGGAACGGCCAGGCCTCACTGCTGGCGCCGACCGGGACGATCGGCCTGATGATGGACTGCGACACCACCGGCATCGAGCCCGACCTGGCGCTGGTGAAGTTCAAGAAGCTCGTCGGCGGCGGATCGATGCAGATCGTCAACAACACCGTGCCGCGTGCCCTCAAGAAGCTGGGCTACCAGCCGGAGCAGATCGAGGCGATCGTCGAGTTCATCGCCGAGAACGGTCACGTCATCGACGCGCCCGGCCTCAAGCCCGAGCACTACGAGGTCTTCGACTGCGCGATGGGCGAGCGGGCGATCAGCCCGATGGGCCACGTGCGGATGATGGCCGCCACGCAGCCGTTCCTGTCCGGGGCCATCAGCAAGACCGTGAACGTCCCGGAGACCGCGACGATCGAGGACATCGAGGAGGTCTACCTCCAGGGCTGGAAGCTCGGCCTCAAGGCGCTCGCGATCTACCGCGACAACTGCAAGGTCGGCCAGCCGCTGTCGGTGGCGAAGAAGAACACCGTGGAGAAGACCGAGGCGGCTCCGGCCCCGGCCGAGGTCGGCCCGGTGCGCACCCGGCTGCCCAAGCGGCGCCCGGCCACGGTGACGCGGTTCTCCGTCGGTGGCGCCGAGGGCTACATGACCGCCTCGACGTACCCGGACAACGGCCTCGGCGAGGTGTTCCTCAAGCTCGGCAAGCAGGGCTCCACGCTGGCCGGCGTGATGGACGCGTTCTCCATGGCGATCTCCATCAGCCTCCAGTACGGCGTCCCGCTGGAGACGTGGGTGGACAAGTTCACCAACATGCGGTTCGAGCCGGCCGGCATGACCGACGACCCGGACATCCGCATGGCGAACTCCATGATGGACTACATCTTCCGCCGGCTGGCACTGGACCACCTGCCGTACGACACGCGCGCCGAGCTGGGCATCTTCTCCGCCGAGGAGCGCGCGGCCCAGGCGGCCGGCCAGGACCCGGCGGCACTCCGCGCCGAGGACGACGTCGACCCGGAAACCCTGGCCCAGTCGGTCCCGGTCGAACGCCCGAAGGCCGAGAAGCCCACCCCGGCTCCCGCGACGGAGGCCCACTCGTCGACGGAACTGATCGAGAGCCACCAGGGCCGCACAGCGGACGCCCCGCTGTGCCTGACCTGCGGCACGAAGATGCGCCCGGCGGGCAGCTGCTACGTCTGCGAGGGCTGCGGCTCGACCAGCGGCTGCAGCTGAAAGTAGGCGCCGTCAAGGCGTGAAACACCTGGTCAGAGCGGGGAGCTCGGCAGTGAGCCGGCTCCCCGCTCTCGCTTTGGTCGCAGCGTCGTTGTGTTGAATACAACTGCTCGGGGCCGCCGGTTTGACCTTCCAGCGGCTGGAACGTGCACAGTCGTCTCCATGAGTACGAGTGCGGAGCTGTTCACGATCGGGCAGCTCGCCGACCGGACCGGACTGGCCGTGCGGACGATCAGGTTCTGGTCGGACGCCGGACTGGTCACGCCCGCCGGCCGGTCCGCCGGTGGATACCGCCTCTATGACGCCGAGGCCGTGGCTCGGCTTGATCTTGTCCGGACTCTGCGGGAGCTGGGACTCGGCCTGGAGGTGGTCAGGGCGGTCCTTTCACAGGCCGTCACGGTCGCGGACGTGGCGGCCACGCACGTCACCGCGCTGGATACCGAGATCCGAAGCTTGCGATTGCGCCGCGCGGTGCTCAGCACGGTCGCCAAGCGTGGAAGCACGATCGAGGAGACGCTACTGATGCACAAGCTGGCCCGGCTGTCCGCGCGGGAGCGGCAGCAGACCATCGACGATTTCGTGCAAAGCGTCGTCGAGGGCATCGATCCCGATGCGCCCGCGATGGGCATTGCGCAGAGCATGCGGAAGATGCCGGCAGAACTGCCGGATGACCCGGCCCCAGAACAGGTCGACGCGTGGATCGAGATCGGGGAACTCGTAGCGGACGAGGACTTCCGCAGAAGGGTTCGTGCCATGGCGGTCGCGGGCGCCGGAGCCGATGAGCTCGAGTTCGGCCCCGACTACCACGAGGTCGTCGAGCACGCAGGACGGGCGTTGGCAGAGGGGGTGGCACCTGGCTCGAACCAAGGAAAAGCCGTTCTGGATCGCATCGTCGCGCCGGATACCCCCGCCGCTCAGCGGGCCCGGATACTCGAACAGCTCGAGACATTCGTCGACGCGCGGGTGGAACGGTACTGGCAGCTACTGGCGATCATCAACGGCCGTCTGCCGCAGCCACCGGCCGTTCCCAGCTTCGAGTGGCTGATCGTTGCTCTCCGCGCGGACCACAGTGATCGGCCTGTACTGACTCACCAACGTTGCATCTGATGCAGCGGAGGTTTCCCGGCTTCCTGCCGGGCGCCGCGATGGGCCACGACCGGCTTTCCGCGGTCCTCGACCAGCAGCTCGGACTGCGGGCCCGCCCGGCCCGCGACGCCGCGCTCTGCGAAGGGCGACTCGCGACAGTTCGGGACGCCTTCGATCCGTACGCCCGCGCCGTGCACAACCACTGTTTCCGCCGAGTCGCGGATCGGTCCGCAGCCGAGGGAAGGACGGCTTGCCGAGGCGACCGGTGATCGAGCCCCCCGAAATCTCGACTTGCGTTGGAGCGCGCTCGAACTTCTATCGTTCACGACATGACCAGCGCACGGCCGCTACCTGAGGAAACACTCACCACCGAGGTGGCAGTGCGAACCCGAGAAGGCCGGCCTCATCGACAGGCCGGGCGATCGACCGGCGGCCAGCGCTGCTACGCCGCCGTCGACCTGGACTGGATCGCCTTCGTGCTGAGCCCGCGCGACACCGGCGTGTCGATCCGTCGGCTACGGGCGAGTGGCCGCGCGCTGGACGAGAAGAACACCCACTATGAGAAATCGCTGGAGGAACAATGACCCGCGACGAACAGTACGAGCACGGCCTGAACGTCCTGCAGGAGATCGACGGCGAGGCCGGGCAAAAGGTCATCGACTCTCTCGCCGATGTCTCACCCGAGCTCGGCCATCAGGTCGTCTCCTGGGCGTTCGGCGACATCTACGCTCGCCCCGGTCTGCCACCCCGTGACAGGCAACTCGTCACCCTCGGCATGCTCACCGCACTCGGCGGCTGCGAGCCCCAACTCGAGGTCCACATCAACGCCGCCCTGAATGTCGGTCTCAGCTCGGCCGAGATCGTCGAGGCCCTGCTGCACTCCGCCGTCTACTGCGGCATGCCCCGCGCCATCAATGCCACCCTCACCGCCAAGAAGGTCTTCGCCGAACGAGGCCTTCTCCCGGTGACCACCGTCGCCTGACCCAGGTAGATACGGCCATCGGTGCGTAACGGCCCGCCGCGGCATGCGCGGCACTGTTCTGGCGGTCGGTGAGG
>Ga0247774_1000394_pt1 | contig 21626 bp, 20 predicted proteins | sample UWRJL001104B6_FD_179933 | JGI IMG/M metagenome (GOLD analysis project Ga0247774, IMG submission 179933) | Plant litter microbial communities from Arlington Agricultural Research Station in Wisconsin, United States - UWRJ-L001-104B-6 | ecosystem: Environmental > Terrestrial > Plant litter >... | reverse complement strand
AAAAAAAAAGCTCTTTTTTAAGTGCTTTTGTCCCCAAGCATACGGGAATTTCGTTGTTCTATCGGGATGAAGGTACAACTCTGGGCCGAGTACGGGATGCGACTAAGCCACAACGAGCGGGGTATGGTAAGCAGAACTGATTGATGTTTTAATAGCCGCTCTATAGGTAGCGATGGCGTGAAATGGGAGTGGGGTACGCGAAAACCAAAACAGCTTCGCATCTGGCATGAAATGAATGAATCGTCCGGGGCCGCAACCAGCTTGAAGCTGTTAATTGGCTGTTAGCAACGGAGCTGGTTCCGTGGGCTCTAATTGGATACAACTACAACCGTTCCCCAAACTCGTGAGGAAGCACATCATCTGCTTTTCTTCTCCGCCGACGATTGGATAACTGAACTTATACTTGTATGCCTTCCTCTGCATCAATCCTGTCACTCCACCCGCACTGGACTCTATGCAGCGCTTAGAGTGTATGGTGCAAATTTCTCATCCGTAAATGGAACATAAGCAGTACAAGTACCGGAGATTCTGAGTAGGCCGATCCCTATACCCTGATGGTTGTTTTCGTAACCTTTACCCGGGTCCACAACATCCTACCCTACTTCGCTTTAGGGTATCCCCATTCTATCTCTACCATTAGGATATGCCAAGATATAAGCCAATAGCTCCCGCAGGTAGCTCTTCCCCACAGGATGGGAACATATTGCACGGCGTGGCATCGAAGCGAAAGCGCTCCGCTGTCACAGTCGCCTGCAATTCTTGCCGGACAAAGAAAACCCGCGTATGTCTTCGCTACTTTCTTATTATATGCAAGTTCCATTGCACCGCTCATTAGGGACGAGACTTTCACTAACCTGGTCGTCAGTGCGATGGCAACAGGCCAACTTGCTCATCATGTACTAAGCGTGGCTCAACCTGTGTTTATATCTCAGTGAGCTCCGATGAGACGCCTGTTAGGGTATTGAAGCGGGAACTCGAGACTCTGCAAAGGGGCCACGCGAATGTGGCCAAGCTTCTAGAAATCCTGAAAGATTTACCTGAAGAAAGGTCGATTGAGATCGTCAAACAGTTAAGGCTGCCAAATGCGGATATCGCCAGCTTGGTTTATTTGGGCGTGGGCGACACGCTTGATATAACGCCCCTCCTACGGCAGGTGCTCTTTTATCCTCCAACTCGAGGTGGACTCGAGTTTGAATTGATGATACGGCACGCAATTGCATACCCCACGCTGGTTCCGCTAGATATAGCCTCAGGATATGTTATGCCTCTGTCAATACCTGGCTCAATAGTGGGAACCGGTCTGTAAGGAACTTCATGCTTTATTCTTCACCCATAAAGCCTACATAATCTAAATACGACCCATTATATAGGGATTTACCCTCCGATCGGCGTAGTATGCCTCTAGACGGCGGTTCTGAGCCTCCAGCGAGCCAGTACGAGGCTGGCTCAGCGGATGTTTCGATGAATCAATCTCGCTATTGTGACCCTCGCCTAGAGGAACTGAAGATCGGCTATTGGTCTGACGTACAAATCACCGATGAAGCCGCTGCCAGGTTGATTTCTCTGTACCTCGAGACAGACCACCCTATTTTGGGGGTTTTCGACGCTGATCTTTTCGTGACCGATCTAATCAACAACCGGCCGCGGTATTGTTCCCGGCTTCTCGTTGCCAGTGTCCTCTCCTGGTCATCTGTAAGTCGAGTACAGTCCCTTAAGTAGAGAAATTGGTACTGACGACCCGGTATTAGCACGCCTATAGCACGTTTGAGCCGGATGCGATAGGCTTGGCCCAGGCATTATTTGATCTGGCCGACGCCTTATGGCAGCAAGAAAATACCTTGGACTCGCTTACTACCGTGGCTGCTAGCCATCTTCTAAGCCTCGGCTCTATCTACGACGGCGTCGACGGCGGCTTACCGTACTTGCGCGTGGGCATCGATATGGCATAGCGTATGGGACTCATTGGAGCTTCCGCTTCGAAATTCGTCCCCGATGGACACGGCAAACTGCTGGATCAGTGGCCAAGGGCTAAGTCGCATACTGCTTGGGGCACCTTTAACTGGATCACGTAATAGTCCCATGCACTTTATCTTTTGAACCCAATTAATAGGCTCATAGAATGCGTTCGTTTATGTTCCAGGAAAAGGAGCCGGCGGTAAAGTTTCCACCGGCCATGGGCATCCCTGGGAGTCCTAGCTATCTTCGGGCTGAAGAAACAGGGTTGGACGGTGTGACTCCCGACGAACTCCCGGATTACATGGGCCGGACGTTCCCGGCAATTTGTCATTTCTGGTTGCTCACTAGCGAGTGGATATTAGTCTACTATAACGCCGACAATACCCCCGTAAGCCGCCGTGTGTCTATGGAATTTGCCGAACGTATGTTTAAGAAACTGCTGGATTGGTCTGACCACCTCCACACAATGCTGGCACGCGGACATGGGAGTCCGCACCACTCTATTATTCTCCAGTTAGGTGCACTCTCTCGCGCTCCTTAAAGTACCCTTTGCAACTGACGTCGAAGCAGCATCTGGTTTCACGCGTCAATTCTTCAGATTTTCGGCCATTCACGCATTCGTCAGCCCAGTCAGCCTTCCGGTTCACCGCCGCACCAGCCATGTTTGGCCATGACTCTGCTGAGGAGACATTTAATGCTTCTTTAAACCAGCTCAAGCACTTGATTATGGTCTTTCGGTCGATGCATCCATATACAAAATATGCCGTCTTCTGGCACATGGCGCTGCTGCACGTGGCCAACGCGGCTTTGCATAACACCAGCGATCCGCGGTGGAGGGAGTATTTCATGATTTGTGTCGATAGTTACGCCGAATTGCTTGGAGCTTTTCGTGTCGCGGCGGGAATTGTCAAGAGCCTGCTAGCCATCGCGATCCGCCGGAGCGCTATATCGGTAGTTGATGCGCGAACGATCCTCAATCAAGTCCTCACCAAGAGAACCCACCACGCTAATGTCAACGATATCACTGCTACCTTTGTTGTCGATCTGGACCTGGCAGTCACGCAGCCCTTCGCCGCGCGACTGGAGGCTCTCGCCGGGAGATTCGACGAAGTTACCCTGTTCGAAGACTTCATTACCGCATCAGTGTCACCCGAGATGCCAGATGGCAATACTCTGGTTGATGGGGAAGGGCCTGCTCTCTGAGAAATAGGGGTCTGTGATCTGGGTGGCCAACCGATCTTTCCCCTGGTTGGACACTGGTTACTCGCCATTGCCAAGGTTGAACGGCATGAACCGTAACCCGACAACGCCTCCGATGATTCTAGTTAGCCGCTAATTCCGAGCCGGGATGAATCTTAAAATATGATACGCCTGCAAACCTGTATGGGTACGTTATGGACGAATACGTCGGGTTTTGGTGGACGGCGGAGTCGCTGTCAATGCGGCGCACCGAGCAAAACGAACCGCAGAGGTGCCACGAGAAAACACCAACTGTGTAGTAGAAAAAATTTAAAAATTAAATAAAAATGATAGAAACTGGTTGCTTTAATCGCCAATTTTGGGTGATGGTTTGATATCGATAAATATAGGGAATTTTAACACAGATGATCTACTTTCGACTAAATCGAATTGTGTCATCCGGTGAGTCGGGTCTAAGCAAGGTTAGGAACTTGCTTCTGCAATCCGCAAGCTAGCACTAATAGCAAAAGCGGGTGAGGAATGGGACCCAACTCGGTAGATAAGGAATTTAAATAGGGGATATTCTTGTTCCCTTCGAGTCCAACCAGCTTGTGGCGTGACGGGCAGGGAATTAAGATGCCATTGCAGCCAGTTTCGGATGCAGCGCATGCAGCGGCGACATCCTCTCAGACCGGCCCTTCCTAGGCTAGAACTTCGTACCATGCTTGGTAAGAGCTAAGCTTCTTGACACGGCAGCAGAGGGTCTGGCCGGTTGTTTCGCCGTCCTCCCGCGAGTCGTAGATGCAGTCGGTTCGGGATCGGAAGATGGAGGACGTATGTGATGTCCTGCAGAGCACTACATCTCGTATAATTGTGAGGAAAAGATCGACCAAGTATTAAAGTGTGAGAGAAGCACATTCCACGGCAGCGGAGTATCGGGACTGCCCACCTTGCTCTTGCCACCACCGCTGTTACTGCATCTACGCAGTGGTCTCATGGAGCACGATGATATACGTCATCAGATTCATGAATCCAACCAATCACAGACATTTCCATCATCCGGATCAGGCTCCGGCGAAAACAGCCAATGAGCTCTTCTGCTCATGTCTAAGATCTCAGTGGCAGAAGAAACTCAATTGTAAGAACCGTAGATTTATATAGCTGCAACACCAGGTTGGTTGATGCTTAGAATCCTACTAGGTCAAGCCACCCCATTATGAATGAATATTATCGCGTGGCCCCATTAAAATTGTCTAAATCTACTATGAATACACAGTCCAACCTCAACATCACTCCTTTCGAGCCGATCTGGTACCGTGATGTAGTGTATCCGACGCCGGATCACGCCGCCGAAATTTTCGGACCAGCCGCGACCGACCCAGTTCAAGGTTTCATGGCTGGCTGGTCGCAAGTCTACGGTTCCATAACCACGGACTCCATGACGCAAGACTCTCCGGTCCCGAATTCACCTAATACCTACGAGCAAGGGTTAACATCGGCATTTACACGATATCACTATCCGCACCACGTCGCCAACGAGGGACAGCAGTCCCTACCGAAGATAAGGACGACTCAAACTACCAGTGAGGCCACAGGCACCGCATTTGGCTCTCCTACTGTCGCACAAGCGCCAGTTTCTTCGAAGTTCTCGAGTAGACGCCGAGGTAGATGAGTCCCCAAAGCAAATAGTGACGACAGCGCAGGCAACCGCGACGGCGAGGGCCGTCACCTGCAAGCAGAGACTGACCAAGAACTACGCCAACTTCGCAATAGGGAGGCTGGCAAGAAGAGCCATAAGAAAAAGAAGAGATATATTGAAGAGATGGAAAGAGAGGAAAGGAAGCTCGCCTTCCAGTGGAATTACCTTCGTGGGGAAGTTGACAAACTCAAGTCCGAGGTTACGAACCTCAGGCACGAGATCCTACTCCATGAAGATTGCGGATTCGACATCATAGACACATATCTTGCCTCTTCAGCAAGGCAACTGGCGAATGCCGACGGACGGATTCATAGCACTTGTTCCGATTACGACTGTATTCAGAGCGCGCCTGCCTCGTCACCGGATGTTATTGTGTCGGAGGGTCCATAAGATAAGATGGCTTTCTTTTCATTCCTCGAGCGAGACGTACCGGAGAGATTCGTCGGCTCAATATCTTCGCATGGAGGTTTCTCCTTCCTATCACTTTGCGATATGTAGAGAAGCGACAAGGTCTTTGGTCTAAATTTTGCTGCCGAAAAATAGTTCGCAGTCCTTTTAGCACCCTTGCTGCTGCGTAAAGAGTCAGAAATTGATGCTCGAAATCTCCCCAGCCTGCTGCGTGCTTAAAGGACCTCCGCGTTGTTAGTATGTCTTTTTATAGCAGCGAATACTATAGATCTAACATACTAAGCGATAAAATTCACCAGCCGGATGAGCGGCCGCCTATTCCATATGTGAGCCTTCGGTATTAGTCGATGAGGACGTGGTCGCGACCGTGTTGCGTCGTTTCGAGTCGCTATCGTCAGACGGCCATCCATAGGATGAAACGGATTCCTTGGCGAAGGATATTAGTAGAGCACATATCAACAGCACGGCTTTGACTGTTTGTGCTAGCGAAACCATCGGTATTGGCCGCCTCAACCTACATTGTCAGAAATAAGGCTCGGGAGGGTAGAGCTAATATATAGTTGCGTTTATTTCTGAATATAATGCGAAGTCAATATCTTTCTGGTCAAAATAAGGTACCTTCTAGACGGTAGCTGAGAGAGGGTTTCCGACCGGTCTGATGGGCTTCGAAAGGGCGGAGCGAAGCGAGAAGAACAAACCCAGCAAAACAGGCGCGCACATGATTGTAGAAGCAAACTTTTTGAGCAAGGCCAAGTGAATATTTCTATCTTCAAGGCGCTTGTTATCTACCGCTTCATTGGATATTTACAGCACCTGCTTTGTAGTGGCTTGGCTTCGGCTGCCATTGAGCGGCAAGAGACGCAGCCGGGGCGATTCTTGGTCTCAACGTGAAATGTCCCATCATTTCGTATGTAATAAGTATCTCATCAGTATTCCGTCATAGCCCTTCTACGCCGACTTCCGGATGCAGCTGCCCGACCCGTCAATCGACATGAGCGGCACGGCCACGATCAACATTACAAAGAATGGCGTTAATAAAGGATACGGCCTCGACAGACCGGATTACTGGACAGTAAGCGATAGTGGAAAATTGAAAGAAAATTAAGTTTCCATCTGCATGTCCGCCATGACGGTATACCTGTAGGTTTCCTGTTGATTGATAGGCGATCAGCAGGGGGTAAAGGCCCGTTCCTACTGCATAGTCACCAATGCTTTAGTGGGATAGAAGCGGGGGATCACCGCACACGTCTGACATCAGTTGTGATTAATAGACCTCTACACCACCCCGGATTAACTGCCTGGGGCGAGAGAAATAAAAACGAATTCCTTGGGACGAAGCTCAACTCGTATTGTCCAGGAAAACTGCATGACCGGCTTTTTTCTTGCTATTTTTTATTTATTTCTTGGTGTGCGACTGCTCAATTCAGACGCAGAACCATGTCACCTCCCAGTTAGCACGTTAACTAGCATCTTTCGCCACCCGATTTAACACCTATGCTAGTTCTAAGCGTCAGGGACGACAACATGAGTATGCAATCGCATTTTTTTGAGCACACTACCTCGACTTTGAACTCGCGTGTAGCTGTGACAACAATGAAGAAGATGGCGAATCCGAACGGTATCTAGCCTATTACGTTTCTATGCCTGCAATCGATGGTGGCTCTGCCCAAACAACGAGTCGCTGGGAACAGTTACAAGAATCGCCGAGAGACAGTAAAACAATATATTTTAGTAGCAACTGTCAGGACGACGTAGGCGATCAGTATGATGCCAGCGGAATACCGACGACATCAAGCACAAGAACGACTTCTAGACCTTCATCGACCAACTCCTGGCATCAGGTGTCGAGCAGCACCCACTCATCCAAGTTCAGTAAGTCGACATCTTAGACTGACTCGGCACCAAAAGTGTCGTTGCTAAGGCACCAGAAAGAGATGCATCATAGGAAGAAGGGAAAGAAAAAAGCCACAGCGGCAAGGGATACGAAGCGCAAAAGTTTATTGGAGCGGAACAGGATGGCTGCGAGTAAGTCTAGGCAGAAGAACAGGGAATGGATGGATAACCTCGAGAAAAAATGCATTACGCTGGGAAGCCGTAATTCGGACTTGCAGGCGGAATGCGATACGCTCATGGGAGAAATAAGTCGAATGAAGACCCAAGTCATGGGACATGCAAGGTGCAATGATCCCAAAATCGACGAGTGGATCAAGAACGAAGCAAGGATGTTTCTTCAATCGAAATTGCAGGCCTAAGATTTTCACAGTGTTTGAACGAGCAACTTTTTATTTGCTTGACTGCCTCCGGTATGCCATATCGATCCATTCTTACTGGTCAATTCCTGTAACAGGCGAAGACAAGGCTCTTCTCGCCTTCTAAAGCTCGACTAAGCTTTTAGATCAGGATCGTCATAGCTGACACTTAATCACACAGAGAGGTAGGGCGAGCAGCCTCCTCGTAAGTATTAGAGTGGCCGTTGTCCGCAGTTCATTTGGCAGTTTACCCAAAACAACATATTCCTTGAGAAGCAACTTGGCATGCGGGAACTGTTAGGATGTCTATCTTTGACAGTTACAGCTCCTGTAAGGTATGACTCACTCTGTGGTGTTCATTGCGGTCGGATTCGGCCATGCGGTGGCCAGCTTCGCCCAAGTGCTTTTCGAAGGCGACATAGACAATAAGTTCCTCCCCTACCGAATGACGAGCAAGCTCCCAAGTGAACTGGTTGCCGAAGCGTTGCTGATCGTCATGGTTGGTCGAATTGATCACCTCATTGTAATACTCCAGCTCGCGGTGGTCCTTGATAATGGCCTCCGAAAGGGTAGTCATGGCGGCAAAGCTAGTATGGTTCAATGGTCTCTGGACGAGGCAGAGGTTCGGCCGTTATATCCGCGTCGGAACTGAACGGAGGCAATGGTTCGCAATGGCAACATGGTGCAGGCCTTGAAAGGCGTATTCGGTCGAAGTCGGCATCTATACGTAGCGGGACGTAATAGTGTGAGGATGGCTGGCATGAACAAATGAACGGATTTTGTGTCGTTCCACATCACGCCGAGGTAGAGGAACTTGTCACATTCGTTGCAGGGAGAACATGAGGATCGAAGATGCTTCTTCAAGCCTTGCTGCAGCTTTGCTGCAAGAAGATGGATGCCGTCACTGTTGGGCCTGAGCCTCAATCCATTGATGAAGCTTTACCCAATCTTGATGAATTTGCCTATGAGCCTGCCGCGCCTGAGCCTTTCGAAGAGGACATGGCTGCCGACCATGAGCCCAACGCCGAGGAGCCTGTCGAGGAGCCTGTCGAGGAGCCTGTCGAGGAGCCTGTCGAGGAGCCTGTCGAGGAGCCTGCCGAGGAGCCTGCCGAGGAGCATGTCGAGGAGCCTGCCGAGGAGCCCGCCAAGGAACCCGCTAAGGAGGAGACCATACACGCCGAAGAGCCTATCGACGATTCTCAGACGGCTCATCTCGAAGTCTTCTTCCTTTCTCTCAAGAAGAAGAAGAGAAAGAAGAAGGGAAAGAAGAAGGGAAAGAAGAAGGGAAAGAAGAAGGGAAAGAATAGAGTGAAGGATGTCGGAGCGTGTGAGCTGCAGGCCGAACACGTGACCCAGGGCGATGGCTTGAAACGATGTACCAGCTGCCGTAACTTCGTGCGCCAACTTTCTCATGTGAGTGTGGAGGTAGACGAGTATGAGATACTGTAGATTGATGGGTGAAGTTTTTTTTGCGCCACCAACGCGCGACTCGAGTGGCATAACGCCTCTGTAAGGGGAATCCAGTTTTTTATAGTAAAGGCAGATTTGCAGCGGCCTGAAAGCCGGGTTAAAACTTTAAGAGACCATGCACCTTTACTGAATTGGCCCATAAAAGTACAGATGTTAGATGGACTTCCATTCAAGGTTTCGTAATAGTAAATCTGTAGGTGTCCTGGGTTTGTAATGGTACAGACCGAACACGTCTCCGTTAGGGTTTGGTAATAGTACAAGGGAGAGGGTGTTTGTAGTTGTAATAGCCATGGTTCCGCAATAGTACAAAGAGGGTGTCTGTAGTTGTAATAGTAAGTCTGTAGGTGTCTCTGGGTTGTAATAGAACATTGGGAAGCCGTGTCTGGGTTTGTAATGGCACAGGCGCCCCAAGGGTTGTCTGCTCTTCTCACAAAGAAGGAAACCACGTACGACTTGCTATGGGCGCTCTTCGAGCCGAACATGGAAGTGTATGCGACTTGCCGAGGTACCGGTGCATCTAGGTGCGTCCTATTCAACCACAGCGAAGAGAGGAAATATATAGATGGCTCGAAGTACATGTATCTTGAGACTATCTCTTTGAGTTGGGACGGAAAAATCATGGGCGAGGTCATGCCTGACATCAAAATCCCATACTTCCTGGGAACGAAGCGGATCGAACGTCTTCCGGCATATCCTCTTCGGTACCACCCTGAGGGTGATATGGTCCGAAATGAGCTCATCCATTGTAGCCACACCTTCATCTCGTTGGTTGGAGTTCACCATCGGTAATACGAGGGCAAGCCTTTTTCATTGATGATGAAGGTGAAGTTGTTGCTCGATATATTAAGAGCAAGATTATGGTCAATGCCGTCTGTTTCCAAGAGCGCATGCCTAACTATCCGTATCCACGAGTCCAAAAGGCACCGCCGTACGCTGAATATATGTCACTATGGGAGCAGTTCGCTGGTCGGACCAGACTTTGTGTTTCAAATCGACCTTGCCGACATCAACCCTGACGAAGCCGAGGGAAGCGAGCTTCTCATTTGCAGCCCGACGGTATTTTTGGCTTCTGTCTAAGCAGCAAAAAATTTCGTTCGTGGCTATCTTTTCCGCATAAAACGGCATTTTGCTAATGAGTTTTAGTGGTATTGAATGGAGTCCGTCTTCGTTTGACGATGCCAAGATCCCGGAGGCGCAAAAGAAGCCCATCTAGGCGCTTACCCACACTTACCTGAACCGGGCACCAGGCGATGGTTTTAGGGACCTTGTCCAAGGAAGAGGATGCGGCGTCAATTTCCTGCTCTCGTCTGTGGCCCAGCGTCTTGTATCTAACCATTTGCTAACACGGGATCACAGCGGACCTCCTGGCGTGGGAAAAGCATTACCAGCGAAACGATTGCGGAAACCTTCAAGGTACCCCTCTATATAGTACGTACGGGTGATTCAATTCTTCCGTGGACGATTCTTGCTGACAGACCAGGTTCCAGCTGGACGGATTAGGGTGGATCCAGTTAAGGTGGAACAGTCCTGACGACAATTTTCAAGATTGCGGGCGGCTGGAAAGCAATCTTGCTTCTCGACGAAGGGATGTGTTTTTAGCACAACGTTCGAACGATCCGCATCTCAACGCTCGTGTTTCTGTATTCCTGCGTGAGCTGGAACGGTATGATGGCATATTGTTTCTCACAACCAACCGAGTGCAGGCGTTCGACGAAGCAACGATAAGCAGGATGGCTGCGGGGGAAATATGTGTCTGGTGGGGGGTGGTGTCCGTTGGACGGTTAAAGCTCTTACTGTACACCACAGATGGTGGGGCAAGTGCGCCATCCGCGAGCCCGGTCGCGTGTCGTAGCGCGCCCTACGGCGACGCGGACCCAACTTGTACGTGCTAGGTCGCCCAAAGATCGGAGTTCTGGCTGCAATGCACGAAGAACGCTTCTGCGCGCGAAGACACCAGGGGCGACGGGTGCCGAGTTCCCATAGCCGTCAGGGTTTGGTACTAAACAAGACCCAAAGAAGATAGGGCTAACGGCCTAGCAAGTGCCAAGGCTTCGTCGGGGCGCAGCCAATCGTTGTATGGGTGTCTCGAAGTTCAGCACTATTTCTGATCGCGTCGATTCCTCAGAACAGGTATCTTCCGACCGGTCGACCGTTTGAGCATTCAAAAGGACCGGTAATCGTTGAACGGACACGATATGGAAACGCAACGGGCTCGAGTACGTGTCCACCTGCTTCCTGGCATTCCGTCTCGATGAAGCTAACAGACTTGCGCACCGTCGCTCCGTCATATCACGACAACCCTCTGACACGCACCTACCCGAGAATGACGCTCTCCTGTCGCGGCTGCCGGTATCCTACCAGAGTCCGATAGCATGGTTGCATCGAGCCGCAATGTCGAAGCCTGCGCTCGACCCGCGCCGACTGAACCAGGTGTTCCGCAAGCTGTGGATCGCCGGCCCGCCCATATCGCCGCGTCCGTATTAAGCTTATTTATAAATATACTCGAGGAACTAAAACTAGTAAGTCCTACTAATTTAAAATATAAATTACTTTCCGCTTTCTATTAATATCCTTTAGTTAGTAAATTATACCTCTACCTACCTTAATATTATCTCGAACCCAATTTCCCTTTATCGGATCTACGTCCTTATAAACAAGTTTTTAGGTTCAGTTTAATGGGAGGTGCCACGAGGCGCTGACGAAGGGACCCAGAAATTGGAACTGGGTGGGACCGCACGTGACAAAATTGGGGGAATCAGAAACGGCATTCCTGGCAGTGGCACACGCATTTCTGCTGCTGAAGAAGCTGGCTACCAGCCAGTCAATCACGACTACTACTACCACAAGTGCTCAGCCAGCGCTATGCCTACCTAGGGCGAAGCCATACATATCACAGCAAGCGAACGATGTGTTTTTCCATCAACAGAAGTGAAAATTTAGACAGCCGTGTCGTTCGTATGTTTCTCTTGTCTTGACATTCGGAACTTGTCCAACAAAAACGGCACCGAAATGGCTTGCTAGGCCCAATTTCCATGTGGCGCTTATACCGCCTGGCAACGATAATGGAATTGCTGAGATCTCTTCTATCGCCGCTCGTATGAGCTCCGCAATCTGAGCCTCTGTGGCCAATTTTGTGGCACGATAGTTGTCCAAAAGCTGAAGATCTTTCAGAATGCCCGTCATAGTGTGACTCGACCGTATCTCCTTTGCCCAAGGCGCGGGCAGCACGCCAGTATCGCTCCATTATAGAAGCATCGGCGGGTGGGACAACGATCTAGTTGCTTGGTGGCTTCGACAAGCGAAATATCGAAATTGAAAAGTCCGTTTGGGTACGGGTGGGAGTCACTTTGATTTGCATAAGCGAGCTTCCAATCAAGTGACGAGTAGTGGAAGTAGCTACTATCCTATTGCTATTCACCGCTTGCCTATTTCACTGGGCCCAAAACCTGTCTCCTCCCTTGTGCTGTTCACCGCCTGCCTATTACACCTGTGCCCAGAAACGGCCTCTGCTCACTCTTGCTATTCACCGACTGCTCATTTCATATGTTCCCAAAACTTGTCTTAATGTTCACCACTTTCCCCAAGGATTCATTATTTTCACCGCCTACTTATTACGAAGGGCTTTGGCACGGCGCCTAGATTCACGGGTAAGCCGTTGGCCAGTCTGGACTTGCCCGGGTAGCCACTCCACCACTCCATCTACAACAACTCGTGATGCGAAGAATGGATTCGGATGCCTGTTTCTTGAGCAACTCAGACCAGTCGTCCTCCTGGCGTCCGTATCTCGTTCTCTCCTCATATTAGACCGTCGCGGCGCCTCTTCGTCTACCGCTCAGCTGCCTCAAACCGACACAATAAATACATTTGCCGCACGCCAGCCATGGCCATTGCTTCAGGCAGCTCCACACATCCCAATGGCTCACCACCTTGACGGTCACTTCCATCACCAAGTGGCCCCAGCCTCAGGCCATCCAGGACACCTTGAAAGAAGCTACCCGACGGTCTTTCTTTGTCTCCCGCGGGGGTAGATGGCGAAGACGAGGAAAGGAGACTAACGATTGTAGTCGGAGGAAGAAACCAGAACCGAGGATTCGGGAGCCGGAAGGTGACACATAGTTTTTGGTCGTAGATAAACGCGATGAAAACTGAGCAAAGCATAATGCGCGTGATGGACTTTAAAAACGACATCCCCTCGCCCATCCATCGAATATCCCTATGATGATTGTTGCGGTAATTACAGGTACCGTGACTGATCATCATCCCTACCAGCCACTTGCCCAACGTATGGGGATTCATGGCGCCTGCTACGACGAAGCAAGAAGCAAAACTAGCATCAAGCCACGGACGGGTTATCTTCAAAGTGCCAGAGTCACTTAGAGCGCACTACTGGTCTGCAGGAGCATTCCGCTAGCGTGTTCCAGCAGAAGGAAACCCCTCAGTGTGCCGGGCTCCGCGACACAACATGCATATCTAGCCAGGCCTCTACGCGGGAGCCAGGCTGCGGGCCTAGCACATACTAGCGCTATTCAGCAGCCATCAAGCCTCAAAGAGCTTCATTCTCCAATTCACTCGGCGATGAGTACAAATACCTACTTGTATTGTATGAAGGACACGTAGACATGCACTAGGCTCTACTAAACATACAGTAGTACAAGTAGGCAATGATGTCGAGGTCTAGATCAGTCTGAAGCTGGAGAGGGCTTGGGGGCGTTTTGGCGTACCGTAGTGCTCTTTTCCGGGATAGTGTGGCGAGGTTTTATGCTGTTGTCAGTGCTAGGCCAATGAGCACTGGCGCAAGGGAGTTATGAGGCCAGTCTTGGTTGCCACCTGAGAGGAGCTTCTGCATTTGTCGTATGAGGGAGACCCCTGAGTGAAGTTGCAAACTCAAACGTTGGGTTTCTGGAGTCTAGCTCTACATAGGAACATGCCAGGGAGACTGAAAACAATGGAGAGAATCCGGGTCGACGAACGCCGACCATTCTCCAGCCTGATGGGAGGCGGGCGGTTTAAAATATCAGATTCTCGCCTGGCTTTGAGACTCATGTTGACGCAATCTGCATGGATTGCATCACAATTAATTCCACTCGAGCACCGGCGAACCGTCTGTGGACGTTCATCAACGTCACATTTTCGCTAGATGGGGTAGGCTAAAGCCCAAAAGAGACTCCATTGTATTAAGTCCGTGCTCTCGCTCGTGGGTGTTCATCAAGATTGGGCAGCTTGGCTCTCGGTCCATCTCCGTAGCGGGTTACCCACGGGGTATCGAAGAACGGCTTTACGCTAGAAATCGCCGATAGAAAGCGCTACTGGAGAAGTTGGCTACTAGCCGGCCAACCTCGACTAGGTATTATTGTACTCTACAGGCGTACGGATAGTGAACTACAAAGTCCAGCGGCAGCCGACGTCCGACTAACAGAAACAGAGAGTGCCTAGACCCATCGAAAGTATTCCGTCCAGCAACTACTTGTAATCCAGGTCGACCCAGGACATGGCACGGACCCGCCCAAGCTAGGAGGGCGCTAAATGGTGGCGTCCGGTATCCAGTGTCTAAGCCAGTGGCCTAATAGGCATGCACCTCAATGTGTGGTACAATTTTAAGGGCCAGGCTAGCTAGCTCATCCGGCAGGGGAGAAGGGCAAGGCAGATCATCAGGAGACGCGTCGGTTGCAGTTCTCGGGATTGGTATATAATACCGAGGTATTGGTGAGCATGACCCTCCCGGTCCCCTGCGTCCGCTGGAGGGTTGGTTACGGCAAAATCAAGTCGCATTTTCGTTCTCCATCCTGTCTGTTGCCCTTTTGAACTTGCTTCTCTCATCATCACCGAAGACTGTCGACAATCATGGCCCGGAACGGGAAAGGAAAGGGCAACGGAGGATCGCCGCCTGGATTGGAAATTGCAAGTCTCCCGGGAAGCATGGACGTGCTGCCATCCAACAGCATTGTAGGCTTGATATGCTAATATAAGATTTCCAGGCACCAGGGCAGGCAAAGCAGACGGCTGCTGATGCCGACTCGACTCCTACGACGATCGATTCATTCACCGCGGCGATCAATTCCGGCGTCGGAGGCGGCTGCGGTTTGAATGGCGATTGTCTCGGTGGACTCGAGTGTCGGGACCGGTTTTGCGCCAACCTGGTGCAACCGGTGCCTGGCGCAGGAAACAATGGCGTGAGTACTGCCGAACCTGGCGGAAAGGGCAAGAAGACGACGAACACAAGGAAATAGGAGAGGAAGTGCAAAGGGAGAGCGAACAGCGCGAGCTATGACTCTACCGACGATGACGAACAGCGACTGATACAGCGCAGACTTCAAGCCAGGCAACGACCGAGACGACCAGAATGATCAGAACGAGAACCATCTCCACGGCCGCCATAGATGACTACAGGACGTCCGTAATCCCAGGATCTACCATGATCACAGTAATTGATGGCAACCCAATATTTTCTGTAGCTCCCGAACGGACCATCATGCCGACCGTCATCGTTAACACAGACGACGATGCTCTGGGCAACTCTTGCGAACTCCAGACTCCAGCTATTATCGGCATCAGCGTCAGTGCCGGTGTGTTTTCTTTCTCCCTTTTCGCCTTTTTGTTTTTCTTTGCCAGATACCTCTGGGCACTTCGCCAGGACACGAGGCTGGCCGACATCTCTCATCTGGAGGGCCAATTCCGACCGGGGACCTATGGCTCTACCGCAACCCTGGCAACAACGTCTAGGCAAATAGCCCCTGTGGAAATCAGCTTTTATGGCGACAAGCCCTTCCGGTTTGGGGTTTCTGATGCCTCCAGGCCAATGGACGAAGCGTCGACCGAGCCTCTCCCGGCGGCAAGGGCAGCACGGACATGGCCGACCGGACGCATGTCGTTCGCGACACTGTATGGCGACGCCGTTGTAGAGGACCTCGAAGCCGACAATGCGTCTGTCGCAGAGAGGGACCAGCCTGCATCGCTGCATAGCCAGAAGAGCCACAACCAGTGGAGGCGACTATCACGGCCTCTGTCTGAAGTATCCATGAACGAGGATGACTTCGTTGGGTCACCTGCCACAAGCCACCGCACGCCAGACTATGACGTCCCGGTGTCGCCTATAGAGTAGCGAGGCCGCTCACGGCCGTCGTTGATCGCTTTTCACCATGTTGGTAGGTCCAAATGTTGCGACAGGAGCGAATGAACCGCCGCGGGCAACATCTGAAGCACTATGTTGAAGATTCGAGGAGGGTGTAAAATGGCAAAAGGATAATCTTACCTGTTTTACTGCAGCGATATGTAGTATGCGTTCATTCCCATATGTACGATTCACACCGGTACTCACAATGATAAATAGTAATCGGCAAGAGAAGCATGGCGTTGGCGGCGACGTAAGCATCAAGAGGTGGTGGATTGGGTAAAAGAGACTTCGCAATAGGGCGAGTCGGATGAGCAATCATTTATCTTGAATGAAAATCATGTCTCGAGAGAAATGGGCACGAGTAGCAACCCAAGTGCCAGTTATCTCCGGAATAGACTTGCTGCCTAAGGAGGAACTTGCGGGGCACGTGGAAACACGCGTGTTAAAACTGCGGCATTTCGGCGCAGAAGCATATAACAATGGCGATTTCTATTCGCCCGCACTACCCGGTTCTGGTAGTTTCCCATCCGAAATCATCTCTTCTTGCCACCTTAGGCCGCATTCCCCACCGGCTTCGCTGGCGCGGCGCACATAAACTTCTAGCTACCCGATACCTCACCGTCAACAGCCACTTAGGGAATCAATGTCCTCCATACCAAAGAACTATATAATTAGGGTTAGGGTTACTCCAGGGCCGAAACTTATGGAGTCATATACGTTGGTGAAGCTAGAACCCCAACCCACTCAGCCAGACATGCATAGATCTTACCTTCTCGAACCTGCACTTCACTTCGGCTGAAGTCTCGGACCTGCTCAACCTCGTGGCAGACCACGAAGCGACCCTAACTACAGTAGCTCCGCTAGGCGTCGCTCCACCGGCGCAAAACAAAATCTCGCTACCAGACTCTGAACTCGACTTCTTCCGCGCACTGGTGGCGATGGGCATATTGTCCATCCCACAACCTTCAACCCAGCCATCCCCAGCATATCTGGACTCTATCGCGAGTCAACTCGCCGCACTGCTCACCTCGGCTCTGTCGACTCTACTGGCGCGATCGAATCGACTCTGCCTGTTCAGACACGGACTTGTACAAGATCGTAGGGTGGCATAAATTTGGACTGGTGGTGAAATATCCACATCTAGTAGTGGGCGACCAGGCTATGGAAAACACATTGGATAAAGCGCACGCTTTTGAGGACGTCGCTCCTGGAGAGATTCTCTGGATCCGACGACCTAACATACGATCCATTCTCGGTTCATACCGCCCCACGACACACTCTCGTTTGGGACCATAATATCTCCTACGAGGAACTCGCCGCAACAACTATTAGCTCCAAAAACACCTCCCCAGGAGCCGACGGGATCTCTATCCGGCTTTTAAAGGCCTGTTGAGGGGAGCTTAGAGAACTATACGGCTACTCTTTCAAGCGTGCCTGAAGACAAGCAAGAAGCAGGGTGCATTTCAAGACCGCCATCGGCCGTGTATCATTACATTAATGCACCGCTGGTCGGTGCAGAAGGAACAGTGTCAAGGGGTATGAAGTGCCAGTAGAACAGAACTGGTCAGCGCGTGTCGCGAGCAGGAGACGTGCTAGTAGTTTAGATCCGCGGGCGGGTAGTCGAGTTGTCAACGAGTCGGCCGCACAACACATCTCTACGATCCTAGCAGCGTCACATTAGAACAGGTAGGACATCAATGCACCGAAGCTTGTCTTCCTCGAGAAGTGCCTCGGTAGAGTAGGGCGAGCGGCGGCCTGTTATCCACGACTTCCACGAACTTCCCCGCCGCCGACATGCCTGGCTGTGGGGTCGCGACACACCAGAAATGAACATAAACACTTTGACGCACGACAGACGTACAGAATGTCAAGGAACGTGTTTACGCCCAGGGCCACGAGCCACGCTCACAAGCAGAAATAAATATCTCTACAGAATGGTGTTGGCGTGCACAGTAGGTGTTGCAACACTTTGCGTAGCGGCGAGAGAAGTGGACGACTGGAGGCTGGTAGAGAGGTTGACGCTGCGAATCATTGCCCCTACAAAATACAATGTTGAAGAGGTTGGTGCTGACACCAAGAGGAAATGTATAAAAAAAAACGAGCATATCCATTGGCGACTAAGTCAATGAAGTGCTACGCGACCCTCACTGTTCCTTCGACAACATAGCTCCGTAACACACAAATCATGCAAACCACCTTCTAACCCGAGATCGACCCTTAGTATCATCTAGCTGCGGTTTTTCACCTAATCCCTTTCCGTTGTCTAGCTGTTTTTCATCATTCCGTCCATCATCCTATCCTTACCCTTTACCTTTCGGCTTACATATGTTGGATACACAGGAAGATCCGGCAGGACACTAACGTGCAAAGATCAGTTTATGCAGGGAAATACAAGCGAATTTAAGATACACTTACAGCTTTTCCTACACAGCAGGTTTAAGAACCGGTCAAAACCGTCGTCCCGCAGCAGTGCGTCGAATCAGCAGCGACAGCTCCGCCACAGCAGACCTTGGAGCTTGTAAGGATCGCATTGTTGCAACATTTGGAAGAATCGGAAACAACATTTCCACCACAGCAGACCTTAGAGCCGGTGACGACCGCATTATTACAACATCTAGATAAGTCGGAAACGAGAGCTCCACCGCAGCAAACCTCGGAGCCTGTAAGAACCGCATTATTACAACATTTAGAAGAATCGGAAACAACGCAACCACCGCAGCAGGTCTTGGAGCCAGTGAGGATAGTATTGTCGCAGCATTTAGACGAGTCGTCGGCGACAGATCCCCCGCAGCAGACCTGGGTGCCAGTAAGGATATTTCGACGCAACACTTCGAAGAATCATCAGCGACAGCTCCACCGCAACAGACTTAAGTGCTAGTAAGGATATTGTTGTCGCAACACTTCGAAGAGTCGTCGGCAACAGATCCACCGCAGCAGACCTAGGTGCTCGTCAAGATAGAATCGTCGGCGATAGTCCCACCGCAACAGACTTAAGTGCTGCTAAGGATATTATCGTCACAGCATTTATAAAAGTCATCGGTAACAGCTCCACCGCAACAGACTTAAGTGCTAGTAAGAATATTATCGTTGCAGCATTTCGAAGAGTCATCAGTAACAGCTCCACCGTAACAAACCTAGATGCCAGTAAGGATATTATCATCGCAGCACTTCAAAGAGTCATCAGCAACAGTTCCGCCACAACAGACCTAGGTGCCTATCAAGATAGTACTAGCGTAGCACTTCGAAGAGTCGTCAGTAACGGTTCCACCGCAACAGGATTGAGTACCAGTAAGGATATTATTATCGCAGCATTTAAAAGAGTCATCGGTAACAGCTCCACCGCAACAGGCTTAAGTGCCAGTAGGATATTATCGTCGCAGCATTTCGGAGAGTCATCAGCAACAGCTCCACCGCAACAAACTTAGGTGCCAGTAAGGATATTATCGTCGCAGCACTTCGAAGAGTCATCAGCAACAGTTCCGCCACAACAGACCTAGATACCCATCAAGATAGTACTATCGTAGCACTTCGAAGAGTCGTCAGCAACAGCTCCACCGCAACAGGCTTAAGTGCCAGTAAGGATATTATTATCGCAGCACTTCGAAGAGTCGTCGGCAACAGCTCCGCCACAACAGACCTAGATGCCCGTCAAGATGGTACTATCGCAGCACTTCGAAGAGTCGTCGGCAACAGCTCCACCGCAACAGACCTGGGTGCCCGTCAAGATGGTACTGTCGCAGCACTTCGAAGAGTCGTCGGCAACAGCTCCACCACAACAGACTTAAGTGCTAGTAAGGATATTATTATCGCAGCACTTAGAAGAGTCGTCAGCAGCAGCTCCACCGCAACAAACCTAGGTGCCCGTCAAGATAGTACTATCGCAGCACTTCGAAGAGTCATCGGCAACAGCTCCACCGCAACAGACCTAGATGCCCGTCAAGATCGTATTATCGCAGCACTTCGAAGAATCGTCAGCAGCAGCTCCACCGCAACAGACCTAGGTGCCCATCAAGATAGTACTGTCGCAGCACTTCGAAGAGTCGTCTGCAACAGCTCCACCGCAACAGACCTAGGTACCCATCAAGATCGTATTATCGCAGCACTTCGAAAAGTCGTCGGCAACAGCTCCACCGCAACAGACCTAAGTGCCTATCAAGATAATACTATCACAGCATTTCAAAGAATCGTCAGCAACAGCTCCGCCGCAACAGATTTGGATACCTATCAATATAATATTATCACAGCACTTCGAAGAATCGTCGGCAATAGCTCCACCGCAACAGACTTAACTACCAATAAGGATATTATCATTACAGCACTTCGAAAAATCATCAGCCACAGCTCCACCGCAACAGACTTAAGTGCCAGTGAGGATATTATCGTTACAGCACTTCGAAAAGTCGTCGGCGATGGCTCCACCGCAACAAACTTGAGTGCTAGTGAGGATATTATCGTCGCAGCACTTCGAAAAGTCGTCGGCAACAGCTCCGCCACAACAGACCTAGGTGCCCGTTAAAATCGTTTTATCGCAGCACTTCGAAGAGTCGTCGGCGATAGCTCTACCACAACAGACCTGGGTGCCCGTCAAGATGGTATTGTCGCAGCACCTCGAAGAGTCGTCAGCGACAGCTCCGCCACAGCAGACCTGCAAGCCAGTAATAATCGTATTACCGCAACAATGACCAGAGTCGGGGGCGACGGCACCACCGCAGCAGACTTGAGTGCCGGTAAGGACCGTGTTGCCGCAGCAGTGACCAGAGTCGGGAGCAACAGCTCTGCCACAGCAGATCTGCAAGCTGGTAAGGATCGTATTGCCACAGCAAACTTGATTCCCCTCAGCAAATTGTTGCCGCAGCAGCTGGACTTCTGAACACATGACCAATTGTCAGACCCATTGCTACAACATTTCTTATCTGACTCCTTGCAGTTGCTTTCACATGTGCCTTTGTTTGCCCGTGGCAGCACCGCCGACGTTACGTCTAGTTAATTCTTGTTAGTTGTATGTTATGATGCAGGATAGTCGTAGGACCTTACAGACCTCCCTCAGTAGTAGAATCAACGTTAGGACAGAGATCCGCCGCATTTTGCCCGTTATACTGACGATTTCGTGGTAAGTTCAACAACTCCAAGGACGCCGCTGATAGGTCACCGATTCAATGAACTCGTGCTAAGTCTTGGTGGGACTAACTTAGTTTATATCTTACGTCGTCCCCAGCTTCTTTATTGTCCAATATCCAGAGCTTCTCCTGAAAGCCGGTACCTCTTTGTGTTCCTCACTAAAGCTAACCACCAATATCTGTCTACTATGAATAAATACTACCATAGTAGCTAGTCTAAGACAATTTATGCCATAATCGAGAAAAATATGCTAAAGCTTGACTATTAATATCCTCCCCCTTTCGTTTTATCTCCTCCTTTTCCGTTACATCTTTTGTGAATTGACCAGTTGTGTCCTGCAAACGAGTTCCGATTGTGGGACTGGCTTTCACATTGGCGCAACGCTAGGTTTTGGCTTCCAATATTGATGTTGCCGCAATGGCCGCTGCTTCGCCGG
>Ga0247774_1000393_pt1 | contig 21656 bp, 11 predicted proteins | sample UWRJL001104B6_FD_179933 | JGI IMG/M metagenome (GOLD analysis project Ga0247774, IMG submission 179933) | Plant litter microbial communities from Arlington Agricultural Research Station in Wisconsin, United States - UWRJ-L001-104B-6 | ecosystem: Environmental > Terrestrial > Plant litter >... | reverse complement strand
TCACGTTGCCGCCCTGGATGTAGAGGCGTTTGATCTCGGCGAGGTCGCCCGCGTCGGTGCCGTCGCTGCTGACAAACTGCGTCACCACGGTGAACGGCTGGGTCGTGTCGACCGTCATGTTGTCGCCTGTGCCGTAGTAGTTGGGAAAGCCGGATCGGAAGGGGTTCAGGCCGCAGCCCGACTTGTCACAGACGCCAGCGGCGCCGCACTCGTCGCCCGAGCAGAGGAATGAACCCGTGCCGGAGCAGGTGTGTGGCGTGTAGACGGTGGCGCGAGCGTTGGCTTCCCAAATATCCATTTCGTTGCAGCAGGCGCCCGAAGAGTTGAGATTTGCCTGGCGCGGAAGACTGCGTTAGCGGAGCTCATGGTTACTGCTGAGCCCACCATGGGTGGAGGCAGAGTCGTGGGGGATTCATACCAGTCCGTTGATCCAAGGGACGTCAAAGCACTGTGCGTCGCAGTATCCCGTCCCGTACGCCGCGCCGGCGGGGTTGCTATCACTTCTGCTCCCACTGGCCTCCATCTCGCTCAGGTACAAAGCGCCATTCATGCCGCACACCAGCTGGCTCAGGTCCACATCGTACGTCAACTCCTTGTTGACCAGCTGCATCATCTCATAGTTCATCTCGTCCTCCGCCAGCAGATACACCCTAGGGCTAACCTTCTTGTAGTCCTGCCCGTCAAACAGGTACTGCCGCAGCGTCAGCGCGGACCCGCTCGTCAGCACGCCGATCGACCCGTACTCGATGCCTTCGAGGGCGCAGCTCTGCGCGCACGACACAGGGTCCGAACACGCCATGGCAGTGGAATTGTCGCCCGTGGGCATGGGCGTGGACATGAGCTCCAGCGGCGCCGAGCACGACACGTCTGGGCTGCCGACCATGTGGAAAGGCCGGGACAGCGCGTCCGTCACGAGGGTCGTAGCACGCTCGACGCAGCCGTCGGCCTTGGTGCACATGTAGGTGGGCAGTTTGGGGTGCACCTCGGGGATCATAGTGCCAATTTGTTGGGCCGTGGCCAGCGACGCCAGGAGGGAGAGGGGCAGCCCTGCTGCCATTCTGGGGAAGGACGACATGTTGAAAGAGCGGGAGTCGTATTAAAAGAAAGATGACAAGAAGCAGAGAGAAGGGACAGTATAGAATCGAAAGCACGTGCTCTGCACGGCGTGAGGCAAAAAGGAAAGTTGTGCGGCGAGGGACCTAGAGTGACGATTCAAGAGATCCAGACCAGGTAGGACTACGATATGCTTGGATGAGCGTTATCGGGGCATTATGTAGATGCCAGGTCGACCCGGACCATGATCGCCGAACGTGGTCACGGTGACGCCAGGAGATGGCAGCTTGTCAGATCGTCGCCATAGTTCCCCACTCACAAACGTTGAAGTCCACCGCCCGGCCGGGCATCGCGGGCCGAATGGGTGGGCACCTGTGACTGGCAACATTGGAGGAAGCACAGGCAAAAATAATTATTGGACGATGGAATCCCTTTTTTTGGGTGCGTCGACGATCGACAGCGTAGAATAATGGAGAAGGAGGTATGCTTCGAGACGTTGGTTGCGGACGGGTAAAGTACTAGGCAAGTTTCGGGTCCTCGGAAGATCGACGAATCCTTCTGTCCTTCATGCTGCCGTTTTCCAGAATATCTTGGCAGCAACGCAGAATTGTGACACGAGACTAGGGGAAGAAATTAAGTAACGTGACCACGATAAAACAAGAGGGGAGGCTCTTCAAAACTTTGAGCGACGTGGTGGATTCTGCAGATCTGTGGGGAAGTCGAGAGGGTCAAACCTGGATGAGGGCCTCTCCGGATGAGGAAAGAGGCGGCAGTTGATGAGTGCTTCGGGAGGCGTATTCGTACGGTCCCCTAGGTTTCATATTCTCCCGTGATGGCTTCCTTCACATGTTTAATAACGTATTAGAGTAACTTCATATTTCTTAGTAAACGGACGCAAAGCGGTAATTTATTGACTAGTGCACTCTCGACAAGGACTCTGTTTTCGCGTGGGATTTAGGGTACGGGTCAAAGTCGATTGGGTAATTCATTCGATTTGGTCAAAGTTCTACCCTACATTGCGTAACCCTGCGTTAAGTGAAGAAAGAGGTGAGGCAGACGTCATCAGGCAGGCGCCTGAAAATTGTCCATTTGCCAACATAACGTGTCCGAGGAATCGTTGACGATAGCCTAAACCGCAGTGGCTCTAGTCGTATTCCATTATGCGAGGATTGATTCTCTCGAACGGCCTAAGTCTCGTTGAAGCTCCAAACACGCCCACCACAAACGTTATCAAACTATCCACCAAGTGATGCATCCCGCATGTCGTCATGGAAAATCCGAGAAACAACCAGAATCAATATGAACAATCTAACAGCCTCTTCTTCAAGTTACCGATGGAGCTGCGGACCGAGGTGTACAAGCTTCTCGCAACTCCCTTCTTCCGCCATCGAGAAGGTCGTCATGATTTTGCTGTTCTTTTAAACCACACCGTAGCCGACTACAACGCTGCAGTAAAGAACGCACAGGGGCCTAGGGAAAAAATGAAGGAACAGGTGGACAGCCCGGAACATGAAAAACTCTTCATTACCTCGATGGCCGGTATTCTTTTGGATAAAGAATCGCGATGGCAATACACCCGCCGCCCTCACGAACCTCGCCCCGACGTGCCGGAAAGGAAGAGGCCGACCCCGGATCTCCGCTTCCTCATCTCGTGCCGCAAGATCTACAATGAAGCTAGGGTCATGGTGTGCGCTGTGTATGAGCAGCACCTTTGGTGGGATTCCCTGCCACGAACCATCACGAACCGGCATGCAGTCTTCCCGACACCTGCTTCAGCCTTGAAATTCTGGCGTCGGGAACAAAGTAGCACACGCAGCAACATGTACACGACCAGGCTCGAGCCGCTACCCCCAATTATTAAGACAGCCGACATCATACTTCCGAACCTTCGCGTTTCGGGACTTCCAAGATGGTCCATGTGGGCAAAAAACCTGGACTTGGCCCTTCGAGCCGCATGGGAGGCATCCGTCGGGCTACCATTCAAAAACAAAGGCATCGACTATAGGGAACATGTGGAACACTTGCACCTCTCATTCGACTATGTAACATCCTCTAGATTTGCGGATGGTGTACTCGATAGGCCGTACCTTAATCCATGGGCTGGTGATTTCAGGGAAAGAGTACTGTCTACTCCTACTCCGCACGGCTGGTACAGACGCATGATCGAAGTCATGAAGGCAACGGCATTATTCAACACAGACATCGAACCCGATGACGACAGCACGCGAACCAAGGTGCTGCTCGCAACGGCCCCTACTCTCTGTCAGCGACCGAGAGAAAGGTTCCATATGACGGGCCATCTTCAAGATCGTCTGTCAATGCTTGAGTCTCAGTATGGTTCTTTGTGGTTGAGTAGCTACCAATCCTACGTTATGATAGACACGCCATATCCTGCATTGCCATCGATTGATACCCCTCTCGGTCAGCGGCCGTCATGGATGCCACCATTAATATTCCATGAAAACGCTTGGGGACGAGTCTTTGTCAACACTCCGCGCATTCGTTCCCTCCGCATTGATATTGACGTGCCCGATGTTCGATACAACGAGGGCAAGGAGCTCGTTTCTTGGATCGTCCGCACATGGAGATTTCCACTCAATCCCGGCGACTCGGCAAACGCGTACCACTACTTAGGCACAAGCTGGGAAGCTGTAGAGCGGTATTCGTGGACAGGCACGAGGATGCAAATGAGCTGCATTCGACAATGCGGGAATACCAACTGTCATGCGACTGCGCAAGATCGGGCTGTGGGAGATTGCCGAGAACATGTCGAGGTGGCGAGGAGGTTTTGCATGGGGATCGGTCCGAAAATGTATACCTGGAGAATCTTGTGGACGCGGAAACGACACACTGGGCCCGAAGTATTTCCGTATGGTGGCTGGATTAAGCCAGCGGACATGGACCGACATGTGGTAAAAGAGGCCTTTGCAAGATCGTCTCTAGTCGGGGGAACCCCCAAAAAAGGTGCTTAGGGGCATCGATCGGACGGAGCCGATTTGCGCTTGTCTACTACTAGCTCTCGTGCGATAGTTGATAACCAAAATTATATTTACGGATGGCTGTCTACCCAACCCCGCAAGCCTAGGCTTCAGGTCCCGCTTTACGTAATGCCCATTTGGCTTTTTTATTTATTTGGTTTGTGCGAGACAATGATCGAAAGTCCCTCCGGAGAGCTATACCGTGATGGCGCGGGCTTGGAAGCATCAGCTTCGCTGCGTAGCTCTTCGGCATAGGCAGCCACAGAGCTGCTCCCGGGAGTAGGATCGTTAGATGAATTCCCCGCCACAACCAGCCATGTTTGTGGCGGTAGGAGCCGCAATTTTCTCTTTGAACGCCCGGCTACGATGCGCACATGCAAACCATGGGTATGATTAAGCCGGTTAGGGCGTCCTGTGCCACCGGGTAATAATCATACTATCATTTGTCGAATTTCGCGTGGGTAAGAACAAAGGAATCGTGACCGAGAAACTCACGGAATCAAAAACTTAAATGGCCCCAGAGCTCAGTATTCACAAACTCATTTCATGGTGGTCCGCCATTGTGATCCTTGCGGTACTCGAGGTTCCGCAGGAAGCTGTTCCTTTGTCAAAGCTAACAGCCTGCCAAGATGGGTCGACTTTGCTATCGCATTATTATAGTAGCCCACTCATTTTGGCGCGTTATTACAGGGCATCCCCTACAAAGCCTCAGTGGTTCGGAAAGCCTTCAAGAAGAGCCATGTGAGCTTGTCCGTCTGCACGTTGAGAAGTGGAGGGCTGAGAACGACATCGGTATGCACTGTGTATCCAATTACTGGGTTTGGTACTACCACGAATAAGATCGTGCTGCTAATGTTGCAGGATAGTGGTACCGGATATTGACCCTGAGAGTCTGGAACGGATTATTGAGGTTATTTCGCCGAGTGTCCCCCCAACGCCCATGGCCCCGTCACTTGCGTACGCGTGTCTCAAAACGATTCCTTTTCATAAGGAAGAAGCCATTGGTCACCTTCACTTCCTCAAGCCGGCATTTGAATGGCAGAGTACGCTCGACTACCTTACAGATCCGCTGCCAGGCTACCTCTCCGAAGGCGTTGATCTGTTGCGGGGACTTGACGACATCGAAGGGAGGATGGAAGATGACGCGGCATATGAGAACATGTGGGATTTCCTCGATGACTTGCATACACTGACTTCCACGCGGGTCAAAGATTTTCATTTTCAAGTGCGGATGAGTTTGTATAGTCTTTTCAAGTTCGCCTGGGGAGTCCAGCTAGTTTCTGTATCTGAAGACTGTAGGAAACTGCCGGATATCTTCCTTTGGGGTACGCATCTATTGTCTTTTCCAGGTTTTACTATGGACGCTAATCTGCTCTAAGATGATGTTGCGCACACCAACGCCAACTACAGGCCCTCGCCAGTGGCTGCAATTGATGGAATCCCAGCCGGCGACTTCGTGAAGAAAGCGTCCCTGCAGATTCAAGTCCACGACCCAGACGCCCGCTACAATACACTCTTCCGGACTCTCGCATCCGACCTAGCATTCAGTCGCAGATGGGCCCAGCCTTTTACTGGACCAAGCCTCCAAGATGTTACGAAAGTAACGCTTCAAAACGGGACGGAACTTGAGTACGAGAACACGGCCTACCTCGGTGCAAACTTCAGTATGGTCTCCTCAGGCAAAGACCTATACGACGCCTACGGGGATCCAACATCCAATGTTTCATTGCCATCTGATTGGGAGATATACGAGCTACAACGCCTAAACTGGACGATAGATTTCACCGGCTACCCAGAGAAGGTAGAGGTTGTCAGCAAAAGCCAAGCCATCACCGGCTTCCTCCCGACCCAAGAACAATTGAAAGATGTCGCTGTGATATCTGTTAACCAATTCGTGGAAAATATCCACGTAACTGTGGAGAACGTAGAAGAATTTTCCTCTGGTGCTGACACCCAGATCTGGGCCGATGCAGTCACAACAATAGTCCAAAGAGCCAAGGATAATGGACGGTCCAAGCTCCTCATTGACCTCCAGGGCAACTCCGGCGGATTGTTGACCAACTTGCAAACCCTGTACACGGGTCTTTTCCCAAAAGAACCTGCTCTTCCCGTTCTCTGGGCCGCCCGCGCGCACCCGCAGCTCGCGTGGATCGGATCCTATCTCGACGCCCACCGCGAAGATGGACAGAGTCCCCTCGAAGTCATGGGCCTCGACCAGTTTGACAAGCCCGACGGCACCGCCTGGGCCTCCTTCCAAGAATTCTACGGCCCCGTCCCGGGAAGACGCGGCGCCTCCACACACGGCGGCCTCGTCAACGCCACCCGGGGGACAGACTACTCCTTCAGTCCCCCCTGGGCGTCCCCCCCCTTCCCGCCCGAAAACATCGTCCTCGTCACGGACGGCTACTGCGGCTCCGCCTGCGCCATCTTCGTCGACATCCTCGCCAACACGCACGGCGTCCGCACCGTCGCCATGGGGGGCCGGCCGATGGAGGCTCCGATGCAAGCCGTCGGCGCGACCAAGGGCGGGCCGGTCGCCGACTTTTGGGGGATCCCCACCGATGAGGAGGTTGACCGGTCCGCAGCGCCCCCCGGCGTGGTCATCCCGCCGGATCCGGTGACGGGTCGACCGCCGCTGAGGATGGGGAGCATGTACGGGTGGGCTGGGGGGATGAGCGTCAACCTAATGAACTTGTCGCCGGTGGAGGAAGGAGATGGAGCGGTGCCGGCGCAGATGCGGTATGAGGCGGCGAATTGCAAGTTGTTCTTTACCTGGGAGATGATGCGGGATATTACGGTTTTGTGGAGGGAGGTTGTGGATGTTACTTGGGGCGAAGGCAGGTGTGTGGCGGGGTCGACGACGAACGACGATGGTACGATGGGGTGGACGGCGCCCGGATACACCGCGGCTGTGGAGGATGAGTATAAGCTTGGACCTGGACCGGGGGCTCTGGTCTGAGGATATTAATATCTTAGGTGCCATGTAGAAATGGTTAAACTGGGTAGATTGTTATTCATTAGCCTTAAAGATCCGCAAGGCCCTCTTCGTCTGATCCAATCCAACTACATATTCCCAACCCCAAACCATTGCCCCGAGGTACCGGCTGAACTTCCTTGAGGCACGAATACCCAGATCGCCACGTATTTTACCTCTGGTTAAAGTCCTCAAAAGTCCTTAAAAATATCCATCGGTTTTAGAGTACCAAAATCAAAACCGAGGTTCCAAAAATCTCCCGAAAGCTGCTCTGAGAATGATTTTGAAGCTTTCAAAAACGTTTAAGAGTATCTTAACTTCATCACTTACGAGTACAGGGGAATATTTATGGAGAGAGTACGAGACAGTAACGCACAAGGTCCAGGGCTAGTTGCAATACGTTGAAGATCTTCTCGATGCCCCCGAGGAAACGCATGAGGAGGCCGTCGAATATATGAGGAAGTGCAGTATCTGGCTGAGCTATTGTCAAAAGAGTTAAAGATAGTAGCAAATACGGGTTGAGGCTGTAGACGTAGATGCGAGGGTAGAATCTAAGATAGGGTACTGCAGCACTACCCGACGTAGTAACGATTTTATATATAATAACTACCATTTCCTTACGCCTTACTAACTCTGTAATTTGCTGGAGAATTTGGCTATATGTCTCGCCTAAGTCTCCATGTAAGAAAGCCACATTATACCAGATAGACATCGTCAGAAGAGCAAAAGGGCCGAGATTTCTTAGTATCTGGTTGATAAATAAATAAATAGAAGACACCAGAGATGGACTAAGCGGTACTCTACAGTTGTAGGATTGCTGCGATGTCTCAGCACAGTGTCGCATTCTATCATTCGTGGAGCAACTCGTCGCTGTGGAGGACCCAACTCAAAGGAAGCCTATGTGATGTCGCGGAGAACTGGTTGAATACTCTGGTAGCCTTGCTGGCTTATCAAGCGTCGTAGATCAAAGTATCCTCGGGTGCTTGGTGTTATCCATCTACATGCCTTTGCGACCAGCTCATTTACGAAGACATTGATATTGTTTCCTTAAGTAGACTTAGAAATGTACATTCGATTCTCGATCGGTGCCAATTCTGACCATGATTCAAGTTAAGAATGCTTTTATCAAGCCAACTACACATCGAAATTGGAGCTGAAGCTTCAATGTTATATCGAAAGAAATTTGGGTCTTGAGGGTGATTCTGCCCAGACAAAGGCAGGAGGCTCTAAGGAGATGCATCATCAAAAGTATAGATCCTGCATGAGAGAGCAGAGGAGAAGCAGTCGATGCAAGCTTCAATATACACCTAATTGCCTCGATACCCTTTATAACGTACCTATAGGTCGCTTGATGTGTCTGTTTCGGCAGATGCCTTTCCAGTTCTTCAGGCTAAAGTCGTCGGCTTGGCTATTTCTCCCCCGTTGTCACTACCGGCATGACAACCAAGTATTTGTTCCGCGGGGGGCCCCGCTTCTGAATCAGTTGTAGTACAGCGCAAAAAGCTTCCATGTGATCCTCGACATAATTTCCACGATGAAAAGCCTGCTAGCATTCGTCACTTTCTTCAATATCATTGCCATCACGTGGCCGCTCCAGATTCACGCTTCAACCCTTGAGGTGAACCTAGGCTACAGCATCTACAGAGGCGTCAACAATGCCTCTACCGGGCTTAATATCTGGAAAGGTATTAGGTATGCAGCGCCTCCTGTTGGAAAGCTTCGGTGGCAAGCGCCGAAGTTACCAGAACCGACAGACCATATCATTGACGCGGATGAGTTTGGGCCTTCTTGCCCGCAGGTGATGTTTTCAATACCTGGAAGATCGCGGGGCGTTTCCTCCGGGAACGAGGACTGCTTGTTTTTGAACATTTACTCTCCCGAAACTGCATCAGGGGATAATCTCCTCCCAGTCTTCATTTCCATCCACGGGGGTGGATATGGGTTAGGAAATGGAAGGACGGACATGACTGCGTTTATGAATAGCAACGACAATTCATTTATTTCGGTAGTGATCCAATACCGTGTAAGTGACATAAGTAACTCGAGTTGACTTCAGCTAATAGTAAAACATAGCTCGGTGCCTTTGGATTCCTGTCATCGGCCGAAGTCAAAGACCGCGGCGTCCTCAATGCTGGCATCCTCGACCAGAAATTCGTTTTTGAGTGGGTTCAGGAACATATCTCCAAATTCGGCGGAGATCCTGATCGGGTGACAATTGCTGGTGAATCTGCCGGTGGAGGCTCAGGCCTACTCCATGCCATCGCGGAAGATGGCGGTTTAGGAACGAAGCTGTTCAGGAATGTAAGGCGTCTGCGGCTATTCAAAAGAGGGAGTATAAGCGAAGTGCTAACAACATACCAGATAATTGCAGCCTCCCCTTATGTTCCCACTCAGCCTCACTTTGACGATGAACTCCCGACGCTGCATTACCAGCAATTTTCCGAGGCTGCCGGGTGTGGGGGTGAGGCTGAGGGAACCGAAGTGTTTGAGTGCCTAGTTGAGACCGATTCGCGAAAGTTGCAAGAAGCTATGAGTAGAGTTTCGTCTCCCGAGTACACATTTTATGGCAACTGGTAGGTATCCGGCCTTGTCGCAAATTTCTGGAGGGATTTTATTTCTCTTTGCCGCTAATTCTGGGCAAGGGCTTTCATACCGGTCATTGACCGGACGTATATCACTGGTCCCCCCAGCATTCTTCTAGAACAACTTAAAGGAAAGGCCAATGGGGAGCGAGTACTAGTCGGTGTAAGTTTGGATGCTGTTGACTATTTTTTTGGCCTTGAGGCAACATGATAAAGGAGAACACTAAATCGTTATAGAACAATGCTGATGAAGGCCCACTGGTTGTACCAACCATTAAAACACAAAATGAGCTCGCGGAGTGGCTCAAGGGTAACTTCGTTAATCTGTCGAACCAGAACGTATCCGGTGTGCTAGCGGCAAACCCGAGCATCGAACAACCCGTCGATCCGGATGATATGCGATTCGCAACTGATGGCTTTGGGCCTGCCACGGCTGTGAATGTTAGCCAGGTAGCCACGGGTCAGCAACAGCGAGCATATGTAGGTCCAATGCTGTTGGATATGGAAGATATATTCAAGGACACCGTATTGACCAATCATCGTATGATTCAGAACATCGCCGCCGAATCGGCAGTGGTCTGTTTCAGTTACTGGCTAGCAACGGCGTTCACTGGCGCAGACAAAACAGCTTGGCACTATCAATACTCGGTACCCTTCGCAATTCACGCGTCAGACCTGGATGCTTATTATGGCCCGCCGGCTGAGAATCAAGGTTTGGATTTGGTTACCGCATTCAGAAGTAAGTTAAGCAATCGCAGTTAAATGCTCACGGACCGCCGAAGCTGACAGAGAGCCAAGGGATATATGGAAACTTTATCACCAAAAATGATCCTTCAATTTCCAATGAGGTTGCAAATGGAAAATCGGCTGAATATCCAGATAAGGAACACCCAGCAAGCCAATGGCCGCCATGGACAGAAGAGAACCAGATCCAGCTCAACCTAAACCAGACTAGCGGTACGCCCTATACGACTCGCTCAAGCAACGGCGTACAAATCACCCAGTTTCGAAATCCGGGTCTGCGAAATAAATTTTCCCTGGTGGATGCGTATAAGTGGGAAGGAGGGCGAGGGAAGAGGTGCGACTTTTGGAAAGAATTAAGCCCACATCTACCTCAGTAATGACAGCCCTGAATCGGCGTCGGATCCAGCTCGTATTGCCTCTTAGGAAGCACCATTTAACTACGCAATCGCAAGATACACCCTAGGAAGGGTGAAGTAAGAACGATGTCCTGTGGTAAGAATGAAGCTCTTTGACCCGCGAATTCCGGCATGAACAGTGATAGGATTGTTTGAGAGTAGTCCTCTGGGGTTTCATGGGCGTAAGGATGGATCGTGGTATGTTTTTGTTTTGAGACCAATAATTTAGCCGTCTGCTCCTAGGTTGTAGTAGCCTCGCGAGGATTCTACTTCGCCGTCTTGTAGCCACACTTGTCTCCATCGAACATCCCAGCAAGGCAGTTTGACGACTTATGTTAGGCAGCTGTTCATGCCAATCTCTGGCCTTCGTTTGCGCCTATTACGGCTTCTCGGTTATGCCGTCCGTTTAATAGATAATCCGATTTCTGCAGTCAATTCTCGAAGGCGCTGGAAGTGTTCAGTAGCCAATTGGTTGGAATATAAGCTGCAAAGCAACAGTGCATAGAGTCCCAAAACTAAAAGCAGGACTCAACCTCGCAGCTCCACTGCAGATTTGACGCATTGCAACCATATCCGGGATGGGCCAAAACATAGACCCCTTTCATCGGGCCGGCTTAGGCCCTCTTAGTCCAAGGTAGTAACGGCTTAGTCGCAAAGGAGGAAATGGAAATTCTTGATAATCAGATTAAAAACCGTACATTTTTTTGGACCTGCAGAATGTTTGACGACTGTCTCTCTGTTTTCTTCACCTGAGCCGGTAGTTCATGACAATATAGTTGAACTCTGTGGTGTCTGAACTACTGATGCTTACGCTATTAAGACCACTATGTTATATAACAAGGTGCCCCTCGTTGCACGGGTAGGAAACTGTCAAGATGTGTGATGGCTTAAGAACCTGCCCCACGGTCCATAGATTGGTAATAATGCTACCAGCTGTCAAGTATCTCGCGGGGTTCATCTGGGTTTGGCCGGTTCCCCAAATATCTAGCTACCATTGGCGATATTCTCGATTCCGTGCCCTTGGGCAGAGAGCGTTAACGCATCAGTGGGTAAGAGTTCACCCAGGCACAATCTTCCCAGCTCCCAAGCAAGCCAGAGCATGCCGAAAAATCAGGAACCTCGGCACGCATGTTGTTCTGGCCTCCATGTCATGTCACGTTAATAAAAGGATTATGGCTCAATCGCATGCATCCGTGTTACCAATTGGATCTGTCATCCTCCGGCTGCGCAATCCGTCAGGGCCTAGAGACTGTCAGCAGGCACCAACAATCCTAATTACGCAACACAGGGCGGCTCCGGGCACCAAACCTGCCAATAAGCGCCAGTGCACGCATACCCGGCGTGGCGAAGCTGACTGTCGGCTCCCGGTAAAACAGACTGGCCGAAAAACTACACGTGGGGGACGATTTTGGAACCGGCGGACCCCAGCACCCAGGTCAACGCCTCGCGGTTGTGTGGAATCCGAACTCTAGCGGGGTCCTAATCGGTCGTGGCGGAGCTTACGTTTCGAAACAAAAATGGCAGGCTGGTGGGGACGGGTAGGTACGGCACCTTCTCCATGTCGGGAGGCCCTTTTTACGGCGAAGCGAACGTCTTGGTAAGATCGATAAGCCTGTTTAGGAACCAATTTAGGAATACTGGTGGTCGGCCGCCGGCTCTTCCAGAACTATTCGTGGAACTTTGGTATTCAGCCAAACTTGCCGGAAGCTCTCTTGCATACACCTTTGCAGCGCCACGAGGCAATGGCTTCGCATCGTCATCGCGATTGATATAAGATGTGCTCCATCCCGTCCTCTTAATGGTATTTTCTTTCCTCGTTATCAAACACAAAACAATCTAAACAAACATCTTTTTTTCTTTCGTCAATTTCCTTTGTCGATTTCCTTTGTCGATTTCCTTTTGTCGGCTGTTATTTTCTTCATCTTTTTTCTTCGTTGTTTTCCTTCTTAATAATTTAAGAAATAAAACCAAGAACAAAAAGTTCATCAAAAAAAAAAACAACCCGATTTTCTTTCAATACCACCACAATGAAGTACTCTGCCATCCTCCTCTCCGCCATCGCCGCCACCGGCGCCATGGCTGCCCCTCAGCGCGGCCAACCCCAAGGCAACGTAGTCCAATCAGACATGGCCCAAGGCAACGAGAACAGAAGGTCCGGCACCACCGGCACCGTGAAGTTCGACAATACCGCCACGTTCACTGCCCTCGATACCGCCAAGCTCAGCAGCTTTAGCTTTGCGGGCATCAACAATGTCCCCTCCGCGAAGCAGGTGACGCTGACATACGATGGCGCCCAAAACGACGCGGCGCCTCGATGCAAGGCCAACGATAAGGACGGCAACACTTTTGTCGTCAAGCGGGACGGCAACCTGGACTTTACTTTTGCCCAAGGCAAGCCCTGGGCATTCCAGCCCCAGGACAAGGCTGCGGCCGTCGCTGAGATCATCTGCGACGCCAAGTTCCAGAAGCTGAAGCCCGAGCAGCAGAACATCGTCATTGAGCTCGGCACGAAGGCCAAGGATCCCAACCCCACTGTTGTTCCGCTCGAAAAGCCCTCTTCCAAGGACTTGCAGGCCGATACCGAGTTCAACTTCGTCACGCTCAAGCTCGGCCCGCAGGCGTTTATGCAAAACCCGAACCTGCGGTGCCAGATTAGCGTCAAGCCCCAGGGCGGCGAGGTGAACGCGGCGGTGGAGGCGATTCCCATCGAGCTCACCCGCGGTGACAACAACGACAACACCTTTGGCGACGGATTCAAGGGTGCCTGGCGATTCACCAAGCCTAGCAAGGTCACCAAGGTTGAGTGCAGCGAAGAATTCAAGAAGCGAGACCCTGCTGCAGCCCCCGCTACCGGCGTTCCCACGAACGGCCAGAACCAGCCGGGCAACATGGAAGGTCAAGAGACCGAGGTGCCGGCTCCCGTGAACAACCAGGGGGCCAAGACGGCTCCTGGTTCCGAGAACGAATCTCCCAACAGCATCCCCAACAACCAGGCCGACGTGAGCGTTCAGCTCGGAACGACCGACGAGAGCGCCGCCGGATCTCTCAACTTTGTCTCGGACAAGAAGCTTGCCGTCTCCCCCGGTGGTCTCGGCCCCGTCTTCTCGACGGCCCAGATCAACTTCAAGGAGGTGCAGGGCAAGCAGACGAACAAGAACATCCGCTGCCGTCTCCTCGACGCCCAGAACAAGCCCCTCACCGTCACCCTGAGCGCCCCCAAGAGCGGCCCCAAGCGTACCAACTTTGGCAACACTGATTCTTGGGACATTCTCGACAAGCGGCCGGTCGCCAAGGTGGAGTGCGACCCCAAGCTCCAGGCGGATGTTGCCAATGCTTAGATTACTGGAGTCTGAGACTGTTTTCGGTCCGGCACTGCGCGGAGTTTACGGCATGGTGGGATAGACTTGGTAGCGTTATTCAATTTTGGGATAGAGGAATACTAAGATACTTCAATTGCATATCGGGACGTTTTGGTGAATAGCATTTGGTCTTTTTTATACATTTTGGGGGTTTATTCTTCTAGAGGCAGCTATTAGAAAACATGAAGATTTTCATGGTCCATCCTTTTGCGCACGATTACCTGATTCTCCAAAGTGCTTTTCGTGTGAAGTTGCTCTCGGCATTGTATTTCGAGCTCTTTAGTGGTTGCATCTAGCTTGAAAGTGTGCTGACGGTGCTCCTAAAAGAGTGATAGGGCCAAAAACAGATATCTCACGTCAGCGCTAAATTAAGACAAGGGTGAGATTGGGGGCCATTCCCGCCCAACATTTGTGGCTAAATCCCCACGATGAGTAGTGGGGGTTACCAAAAAAAATCGGCACTTACCAGTAATCGGCCCGGTAAAATTTCCCATTATGAAGCTCCGTTGAACTCATGGAAATGTCACATGCACGGTACAGTATGACCAGGGCACGCAGCTCCTCGTTACTGCAAATGCTCCGTCCCGAATACCAAGTGAGTGAGGGTAATAGGTAACTCTTCTGGTCAAACCTTCCTCCTCAAAGTCGAGATTTAACTCCTCATTCCACCTCAGCTGAGAGAAAACAACGATTTCACAGCGATTCCACAGCGATTCCACAGCGATTCCACAGCGATTCCACAGCGATTCCACAGCGATTCCATACGACACCCTCTTTGTCGGGGGGTAGCAAGAGCCTGAAGCTCTGCCGGTTATTTGCAGAGAACTTGCAACCTCCACTGCCATGGGATATTTTAGCCGTAAAAAGATCCCATCGTACCTACCTCGACACGGCCGAACCGTTGGACGGTGGCTTTGCCGTGCACCGTCGCCGTCAGGACTATTGTTCGGAGTCTGGTGGCGGAGCAGAGACTAACGTAGAGCATTTTGGGTTTCCAAAGTATTTCCGTGCCTGAAGAGCCTGGTACTATCTACATTGTCAAAATTAGTTCCTCCACTGGCCCTACTGCCGTATCGACTAGCCGCCTGTGCTTAGTCTTAACCGTTCTCTTTGATGGCAGCATTTGTATCTAGAACGGCTGTCATAATTTGTCGCGTCTCAAAATTCACGACATGATGCTGAGTGATTGAGCAAAGAATCGACATGCTATCGAAAGCTCCCGATTGCGATAGGCGAGACTTTTCCACAATATCTCTTCTGACACTGTGAGGAACTTTTTTCGTGGGAAGTGCCCTCCCATTATCCTTAGAGGAACCACATGTGACTAGCACGATTACACTGTACATGAGACAGTTCAGAGACTTATGCCGTTCGCCTTGCAAGTAAACAACAGATATTCGAGAGAGCTGCGCGAGGGAACCGAGACTATGGCTTGAAACAGTGCGTGCAACAATACCCTTGAGTGGCCTTTCCTATTTTAGTACAGCAGCCAGCAAAATCTGTCAAGAAAACTGTCAAGGGGCACAAAAGGCATGGTTCTTCCTAAATGAATGTCTAGGTCTACACATTTATGGCGGCGCGGGCCTTAGAGGAAAACTTCTGCTTCAGTTTCCGATTAAAGTTTAATAACTGGCGAGATTTATTAGTTCAATAGCCATTTTGTTGATATTATATTGTTCTGAAGACAAAGAGGGGGAAATTGAAGTGGTCGCAAAACTAGGCGCGGGCCCGTAAATCAAAGGAGACTTTTTTGCCCACCTATAGTAGTTCCTTGGCCGGTACATGATCATCTACAGAAACAAACTCATTGTGTGTTCCAATTTCGATTCCCTATTCCCTTATCTTGTCGCCGGCGTCACTGGATTAGCCACGCCCTTTTACGTCGAGACAAATATCCCTTTGATGTGCAAGTCTTGCGGCTTCCAGTTGTACGGGTGGTCGTAGCTCACAGCCATCTTATGACCAAATGGATGTCCTGGTCGACCCTCCTGGCAACGACTCGGATTACCGCTCGGACCAGAAGGTTTTTAGCCCCGAGGTTCTCGTGCAGCCCGAATCCAAGGTACAGGATACGTAAGACCGATATTGGAGGTTTGTATTAGGGCAAGTCCAGAGTAGTTACAGAAGAATTCAATGGAATGGCACATTATTTACGAAGAAAAAGGACATCATTGATTTTACGACACGAATTGTCGTTTACTCCAATGGTCGAAGAATTTTGAAGTACGGATCCACCAAACTCGTACTTAAACTCTCCGCGTAACATTCATATACTCAACCCAAGGCCTCCAGTATCTGTCAATCCCCTCCCCAAACCTCCAGTTGCTCCAATCCGCCGTCGTTAGCCCCCAGGTATCCTCCATGCCCTGTACGCCGGACCGGATTCGAAAACTCCCAGCTAAGCTCCAAACCATCCAGCTGATATCATGTTTTTGCGTGAACTGCTTGATACAGCTCTGGAGTACGTCGTCTTGCATGTCCGGTCGCTGGGCGTGTCCGAATTCCGAGAAGATTACAGGCGTCTCGCGGAGAGCAGGGGGACAGTCGTTTGTGATGTTACATCCGCTGGGCTGGGAGATGCCAAGAGCGTTGAACCCATTCCGGTATAGTGCTGCTTCGATCATCTCACACGTCCCCGTGTCGATGTCTTCGCTGCCGCTGTACAAGTGCAGCTCCCACACCAGCTTGTCCTTCCATGGATGCGCGTCCAAATCAAAATACTGCGGCTTTCGCCGAAGGGCATCTCGGATTGCGGTGCATCGGTAGCACGGGGCGGTCAAGAGGTTCTTCCCGCTGGTGAGGGCTGATAAGTCTTGGTCGTACTGCAAGCCGGACCACGTGATGAGCAGATCCGGATTGGCTTCGTGTATGGCATCTGCTCCGCGAGTCATGTTGCCCACGAACGTCTCCCAGTTGTAATACAGGCCGGTGACATTCCAGCTTTCCCTCAGCTCATTCCTTAAACTCATGGACACGACGTTGTCATGAGCCTCGGCCCAATGGGCGACGTACTTCAACCCGCGAAGCCACCTATCGATGTCAAAATATTTGTCGCCGAACCATGCGTTTCCATCTGTGTGTGAGCAGCACCACTGCGCTTTGGACGTGTGCACATCGGGGTGGATAAAGATGCCTTTCTTGGCCGCAACTTCTGAGATGTGTGACAAGATCTCAAAGCGCGTTGTTTGCGATTTAAAAGAGGGATTTTTCTCCACGATGGCGCTGGTAACCTTGGTCCCATTCACGTAACCTAGGGCGTTGATCATCGCGACTTCCAAGGGGACATCCTCGCCCTCTCGGTCATAGATCTGATCAATCATTTCGGTGGCATAGCCCCTGGTAGAGTTAGTGAGGTACTCCTGGGGCGTTTAGGCGTTTCTTACATGCGAATAAAATTCCAGCCGACGCTCGCCACCATGTCAATGATATCTTCGACGGAAGCCCATTCCAAGCCCTCGGGTACCATTGTCTCCCCTAAAGTATGGTGAGCATTGCAATGTCTCGACCGATGATCAACAGCGACACACCACTCATAGGCCAGTTCACGCCGGCCCAGGAAATAACCTCGCTCCTTTTGTTGACAACGTCACGCCCCTTCGTAGTAAATGGTGCATATGGCCACGCAGCATTGACTTCATGTTGTACTTCCTGTTGTGCAATTGGATACAGCCCAGAATTCCTGGAAGGAATTCTTACCGCATAAATGCAGGTCAGAGACCCGGAAACCAACCCAAAAAGGCCAATCTTCATCGTCAAGAACGCTCGAGCCCGTTACGAAGATAGTGTCAGGAAACGCCTTTTTCGTCGTCGCGTCCTCCTTGAATGTTTTTACTACGGCCAACTATCCCGCGTTCAATCTGCATATCGTATCCGAGACGACCAAATCTGGCAAATGAAAGTTCCGGTCGTCGTGCTGTTTTGGGGCAGTTCCTGGGAAAGAAGGGTTGACGGCATTGGGGCGGCTGATTGGGAGTGCCGGGATTGCTGGGCAGTGGAGAGCCCATTGTTCCATTAGCGCGCCGTTAAGCATGGCAATCAGGACGAATGCGCTCGCATATAGCCGAGATGCCTTAAGATGCTTGTGCTAAGCGAAAATGTTTATTACCACCGAAGGCTGATAAATTCCACCGAAAATTGTGTATAATTCTATTGCTTAGCTCGGTAGATCGTGGAGTAGGTGATGGCATACCGATTAAGTGTTTCCTGTGACTGTCACAGCTTATTCGGCCATCTCGCGGGTTCTTTGCTTTATCCTCAAGAAAGGGCAAGTCTGCGATTTCGAATAGCATTTTTACCTGTGCCTCTAGTATCTCCATGAGAACAGTGTTTACGTACGACGAGACAAACCTGCTGTACAGCTGGAGCTCAATTTTTTTACGCGTCGTCCGTGCCGACAGGAATGCAGCAGGCTACTGTCCACACGACGTTGCATTCGGTGACAATCAAGAATACCTGGCAGGCAAAGTGATTAAGCAACCTAACTAGCGTCTTGCTAGGCTGGTTAGCTCTCCAATGCTAATTACCAGTTACTCGGCTGAAGGATGAAGATGCAGCAAAACATCTACCTTTCCTGACAACATAAATGGAACTCGGATACTATTGTGTTCTAGATCAATTTATATAATTGTTACTGTTTGTCGTAATGCAAGACAAGACTCTGGTGGACCGTTACACATCAGAAGGCCAACCCTTGAATAAGTCGTGTTCGAGGCCTCCTCAGGTTTCAGGACTAGAAATACATCAATTCCACTACTCGTGGAAAGACTATCTCGCTGAGCGACTAAGCTAACCTCATCCCCGCCCCGGACTTCGAGATTCCCGTCCCCAATGACATCTAAAAAGATGCCGCCCACCGGGGGCAACACTCGTGCGCCACCAACCGTTTGCTCAAAAAATTGAACTTGAAACGCCTTTTCTGCCGGTAGCTCCGAATTGTGAAAGATCTTTCCTCGAAGAACTTTTGCGTTTGCCGTGAGTGTTCCGCCTGCATCCACCGTATACTTATTCTTGTCTGATGGGGGACAAAATACGGCCATGTCCCGCAGATTTTGCTCTCCATCAGCCCCTCCGCCAAACACCACCCGACCAGTGACAGAACCCCACGACCAACTCGGCGCACTAGCCGGTCTAACCCGCCGACTTGACCGTTGCTGGACAGGAAGATCCTCTCCGTGCGGCACGCAAAGCCAAAACAACGAGTGTGGCAACGAGTCACTCCACAGACCGGCGTAATACTTCACACCGGCGTCCCCTGGCTGCATCGAAGCAGCCAGCCCGGACATTGCGGCCAGCCGATCGGTGGCGTAGCTGAGGTTGCGGCACGTAAAGTTGTGAACGAGCTGGCGCCAGTCCAACGCGTGGTTGAAAGGAGCCTGGAGGACCTGCCGGACTGGGATCTCGTACTTGGTCGAATGGGGCGCAACCTGGCACTCGCATCGGGACAATTCGTTGCACTCCCAGGTTACTTCTTCGGCGGTAAAGTGGACGATTCGCGGCGCCAATACACTCTCCTGGAGGACCCAGCCGCGCGTCGAGAGGTTGCTGCGCGTTGATTCGAGACGCGAGTGATGAAAGAACATATCTCGACCTCCAACGCCCTTCTTCCGCACGTGGATGGACACTCCCCCTTTATGCACTGTCGAGCTTGGGGTAAAGGGTATTGTGAGCGAAGGGACTTCTCGATTTGGATGTCGAAGAAACCCCTCTCTGCTGTCCCGCGCGCCGTCGGCTGCAATCACAAGAAAAGCCTGGGAGTAAACCATATGCATCTTAGACCCTTGCACCTCCCAGTCTGCCTTTGAGGTTTGAATAATGCAAAGTGAGTCAATCCACAGATACGGGATATCTAGTAGGCGGCAGACTTCCACTGCATCCTGAAATGTCTTGGGCAAGGAGTCGAATGAGACTCCGCTGGTCAACTCGCCAATGTTGTCATTGGTGAGCTTCAAAGCCACATCCCCACCCCAACAATGGCTCAATGCGGCATATTTTCCCTGCTCATTTCCGCTATTAATATGCAAAGACGGGTTTCGACCCTTCGTCATGTCAAGGACCCGATCAGGCAGCACGGCGACAGCCGGAGCGGAACACTTTGGATGCCGAGACAAGCATTCTGAAATCCAATATTGGATAAGACCCATGCATCGAGGAGAGCTTGCATCCTGGTCAATGAGACGAGCGTGACCGATGACCGGCAAGGGACAAGCAGTGTCTGAAACGACATGACACGTTCAATCGTCAGCGTGAGCTACCAACGATTCTCACCATCTTTAGGCATTGAATTCATGCTGACCTTCTTCTGTAAAAATATCCGCCTCCGCGAAATTTCGATACTCAGTCTGGCATCTCATGATTAACGGTCCGGGCATCTCCTCTGAAGAGCCATTGGGCGCATCGTCAGCGAAGAGCGTAACTCCAAACAGAGATTCACCCTCAGGAGGCTCCAAGCCTGGCAGCCGTAGTGCCATTACCAAGAGCTTGCAGCATGGACAGCCGGATTGGGAAGATCTATCCAAGAGGGCAAGAGGAATTCCTAACATCCCATCGATAGCGGGGTGTCGAAGAGTGAGATCTTGACAGGTTTGGCATGTCGCCTCCGTCGGTGGAGGTGGAATGTAGCGCTTGTTGACGATCATTGGGAACCTGGGTAAGGGTGATGGCTTTGGGATAATAGAAGGATGCAAATCTTGGAGGTAAGAGAATGGAACGTGATGGGCGCCGGAAGCAAAACCCCTCATTGCGTACGAAGTGCGCAACTCGACCGTGATTGATGACTAATAAAGATCGTTACTACTAACCCTCAAACTACCATCCCAGAACAGTAGCCCACCTTTTATTTTCTTGAAAACGGATACATGTAGCAAAAAAGGTCGTTTCTAACCCAAATCTAGATATTGCGTTGTGGGTGTACCCAATTTATCAGGCCTTAGACAGAGCAGAGCTGAAGCAGGACATGGGACTATGGTGCAGTGAAGACGTCTTATTCTAGCGCCCTCGGTTATAGTTATCTTGATTGATACAAGATTGGATATAAAATCAGCTTCGCAGATCCAATATCGATTCATTAGTAAACCATAGAAAACCACTAGCTAGTTATACTGAATAACAGACTTATTATGTCATTAACAGCATCCGCCTATCCAACTTCAAGCCGGGCATAGAATCCTGGAAGCTTCAAGATATGTACGGAGGCGTTGGTGTTATTGAGGACTGCTGTTGGAAACGCTGGAGGTGTATACGGCTGCAGGCGGCCGTCAGGAAAGAGGCACCGGCGGTCTCCACTATAGTGGAGACGGGTAGGCTTCAAAAAGGCTGAAAATCTTCAGCCTCAAGAGCAAAAGAAGAAGAACAACGGCATCAGAGACGTAAAATACACACTTTTGCCCTGCCGGCTGCATCAATTGCCTTCATCTTCTGCTGCATCGTTACCTGCTGATATCTGAAGACTGCTGCGACGTACAGAATTGTCCAGGCGTTTCTGACAACTGCCACGAACACCGGTACAAGGCGAATGCTGGGCCCGGGGTATCTCTGAACGACTTAGGCGTGCGAGTCGAGTTATTGAGCTGGAG
>Ga0247774_1000392_pt1 | contig 21659 bp, 19 predicted proteins | sample UWRJL001104B6_FD_179933 | JGI IMG/M metagenome (GOLD analysis project Ga0247774, IMG submission 179933) | Plant litter microbial communities from Arlington Agricultural Research Station in Wisconsin, United States - UWRJ-L001-104B-6 | ecosystem: Environmental > Terrestrial > Plant litter >... | reverse complement strand
CCGGAAAACGCCGGTGACGTTTTTCTTCACGCGAGCGCCTTTGTCGTTGGGGGCGTGGGCTACGCGTTCGCGGGACGTAAGGGCTCCGGCAAGAGCACCTTGCTGCTGGAGGCGTTGAAAACGTTCCGCGCCGACTTGCTCGCCAACGATCGTCTGCACGTAACACATGAGAACGGCGCCGCCTGCGCGCTGCATTGGCCCACAACCAACTATTTCCTACCGTCGACCCTCGGAAGGTTCACGCGAATCCGAGACGACTGGACGCCGTCCTATCCTCAAATTCCCTTCTGGCGAGAGCCGCCCGGGGAGTATTCAATTCTATCTGGCGAAGGGCAGGGACACGACGCCGGCGATCTCGAGCTGGCTTCAGCGAGCTTCGGGTTTGCCAACAAGGACAGGCGATGAACAGCCATGATGACGAGAAGCCGCAAATCCGCACGCTCATCAGCGCGGATCTCGGCGGCCTGCTAGGACTGTACGAAGACATAGGCATCCTGAAGGCCACTGATTCCCGAGTAGGCATCGAGCGCACCTGGTCTCGGATCTTGGAGAGCGATCTGCTCCACTACCTGGGAGTGTTCGTCGGCGGCAGCTTGGCCTCGACCTGCCACGCGGTGATCGTGCCGAACCTCAGCCGCAGCGTACGACCGTACGCGATCATCGAGAACGTCGGAACGCTGCTGTTGGCGGTCACTCAGAAGGGCGTAAATCTGGGCGCGTCTCGTTGGGCTTGAGCGCCTTTTTGGCTGCAGCGCACTCCTTGGCTTCTTTGGCGCGGTAGCTCTGGCCTTCGATGTGCAGGACCTCGCACCGGTGGATCAGTCGGTCGACGAGGGTGACGACGCACGCCGCGTGCGGGAAAACGTCGGGCCACTCGGAGAAGGGCTTGTTCGTGGTGAGCACGACCGGCTTGAGCGCTTCGTAGCGGCGCGTGACGACCTCGAAGAGCAAGTCGGCGTAGCGGCTATCGTAGGAGAGGTAGCCAACCTCGTCGATGCAGAGCAGCTGCGGGTGGACGTAGTGCCTGATGCGACGGTTCAGGCCAGCACTGCTGTCCTGCAGCGCCAGCTCGTTGAGCATCGCGCTGGCCGTGGTGAAGCGGACAGTGTAGCCGCGCATCACGCTGTGATGAGCGAGATTTTTGAGCAGCATCGTCTTGCCCACGCCGTTCGGGCCGAGCAGTACCGAATTGGCGCCGTCCTCGAAGAAGCTGAGTTTGAAGAGGTCGTCGACTGCGCTTTTGTCTATTTTCTTCGGCCATTTCCAGTCGTAGTCGGCCAGTGCCTTGAAGCGGCCCAAGTGGGCGTCTTTGATGCGGCGTTCGAGGCTGCGACGCGTGCGCTCCGATTCTTCGTACGTAATCACCGCTGGCAGCCAAGCCGCTTCCTTCACCTCGTCCCAGTTGGCGAGCAGGCCGTGCAGGCCGAGGCGCAGCGCGCGTTCGCGCAGGTCGTGATCGTGGCGGAGGTCATGGGTCATGGTCTTGGTCCTTTCCGATATTGTCGTAGTCCGCGAGCGAGTGCGGCGTGACGATGGGGCCTTGCACGCGCGCGTCGGCGGGTAGGTGGCGGCCTGCGACGGGCGGCAGACCGCGCTCGTAACGGCGGTGTTCGAGCACGTGCCGCACAGCGGCGAGGTGCGGCGTGCTGCGCTTGAGCGCTTCGGCGATGGCGGCCTCGACCTCGGCGGCGCCGTTCAGATCCAGCTGCTTGATCAGCGTGATCGTTGCGCCGCCGAGGTTCTTGCCCTGCTGGGCCAGTGCACGAAACAGCGCGCGCGACGACGGCGCTGCTCGGTACAGCCGGTCGAGTCCGCGATGCTCGCTTGCCCGGCGCTTGGCCTCTTCCAGTGCCTGGATATGAGCCGGATTCTCGATCAATTGTCGCCGATCCCACGAGCGCTCGTGCTCGGCCACGAGCTCGATGCCATCGAAAATGCGCACCCGCCCGAGGCTCGCCACCACCGTGACGGAGCGCCGCGTTACCGTCGCCGGCACCGAGTAGTCGTTCAGATCGAAGCGCGCGTACGGTGTTTTGCCGATGTCCGCCGTGATGCGTTCGTCGCATACGTAGCCGTGCTCCGGTAGCGCGAGCAGGAGCGGACGCTCTTGCTCGAAAGCGTCCCGCACCAGAAGCTTCTCGTTCTCGTGCGAGCGGCGCTCCGCCGCTGTCGGCTGGCACCACTCGAGTGCCTGACGGTTCAGGTCAGCGAGACCCTCGTACTTGCGAGCGGGAAAGAAACTGGTCCGGATGTACTGGATGGCGCGCTCCACGCGGCCCTTCTCGTTTCCGCGTGCCACCGCCACTGGTCGCGGCTCGTAGCGGTAGTGCGCCGACAGTTCGAGCAGTGTCGGGTGAAAACGGATCGCATCACCTTTTCGCTCCAAAACTGCGCTTTTCAAGTTATCGTAGAGCAGGACACGCGGCACGCCGCTAAAGAATTCAAACGCGGAAGCGTGACCGTGGAGGAAGCTCGACATCCGAGCGTCTAAGTAGAATCGCAGGAACACCATCCGCGAAAAGCTCAGCACCATCACAAACGCCATCAGCTGACGTTCCGCGCTCCCGACAAGGAGATTGCCGAAGTGCGCCCAGTCGACCTGCGCTTGCTCGCCCGGCAACGTGCGCAAGCGCAAGTATGCTTCCGCCACCGGGCGCGGCCGGTGTAGCGCTACCACGCGCCGGAAGTGATCAGGGCTTCCCGCATAACCACGCTCCTTCGCCATCACGTACAGCCGACTCGCGGGCAGACGCGGGTACGTTCCCAGCGTCTCCACGATCAGTGGCTCGTACGGCGCGACTATCGACGGCTTGTGCACGCGCGACGGAGCCGCAACTCCCTCGCGCGAAAGCGTACGGCGCACCGTGCCGTGGTGGATGCCCAGCTGCGCCGCAATGGTTCCGATCTTCCACTTTTCCGCGTGAAACAGGCGCACTACCTCAGCGGCCTGTTCCTTCGTGATCATCGACTGCCTCGAAGCGGCACCCGCAGCTCTCGAAAGTCACCGAGGCCGCGCAGGCGCTTGGGGCGGACGTGGCCGCCGACTTCGTACCGCACCAACTGGCTCTCGCCTGGCCACAACTCGTCGCCGAAAAGGCCCGACTCGAGCCAGCTCGGGGAGCCGGGCTCCGCAGCAATCACAACGTTGAGCGGACTGCCGTTCCACAATGACAAACCCTCCAGCAGCGTGAGCAGCGCTCGCGGGTGGCACGGGCGCAGCGGCAGCCGCGCCTTCAATAAGTCGCCCCATTCCGGGCTCGTGCACCGTAGTCGCGCTTCTGAGACCGTTGTTCGAAGTTGGGCTGTGAGTCGCATCATCGGTACTCCTGGTCAGGGCGGCACCTTGTTGCCGCTCGACTTCGGTGCCCGAGCCCGTCGCTAACTGCGAGGAGTGATGCGTCACTTTTTCCAGCTGCCGAGCGCGATAGCGGGCTTGTCGTGCCGCATGCCGTTGCCCACCGCGTCGCGTCCGCTGGTAGCGCCGCCCCGCTTCACGCATGCTCTGCCGCCGGCTTATTGAAGAGCACTCGCGTCCGCAAAACTCCTGCCCCTGGTCGCAGCGCCCGCACAGCTTCACCTGCTTACGACAGCGGCGGCACTGAAATAGCCTGTAAAAGTCTTTGATCGCTGGCCCTGCCCAGCAGACTTTTTGGCTCTATCGACCACGATCGGCGAAGCTCGCGCCACAACCGATCGCTGGTTGGAAAGGCTCGGTTGCACCCGGGCCTTTCGCCTATCTGGGCTCCGCGATCATCCGAAGCCGACGGCGCTCAGGCCCAATTTTCCGCCGTTCCAGCCCGCTTAAATCTGGCTCTCAGCACCGCGCGATTCTGGGCGCGGTCGCCATGCCGCCCAGCTACGCGCCGATTTGGATGCCCGCTGACAGCTGTCCACACACCGCCGAAGAGGCCTCGGCAAGCTCGCCGTGGAGGCCGCGATCGCACGCTGCTGGGAGGCGGGCTGTTACAAAATCATGCTCGCGTCGAGCGTCCAGAACGCTTCCGCCCACGCTTTCTACCGGGCGCTTGGCTTCGACGCGAACGCCAAGCAATCGTTCGTGCTCGTGCGCCCCGCTGTTGCTGGCCTTGCCCAGTGACTGCGTAGCGACCGGGCTCCGCGCCATTGCCATTGCCATTGCCGATGGCGTAGCGGAGTGGTGGTGTGGCTCCCGGCGTAGAACCGTCACTCGCCTTCCTCTACTTTGCCCAGCCGAAGAATAGGACACTCCCGAGAGAAAAAACGCGCGCACACGAATTGACAGGCGCACACGAATTGACTTGACGCCTTTCCGTGCGCTGCATCGAAGCGTGACTGGGAGTGCGCCCATGGATGCATCGTAGTCGTGCTACGTTGCTGCAGGATTCGCTGTCCGGAGCACAATCGATTGCGAAACCGTCTGACCTGCCGATCGCTCGATACGCTGCCAGCCACGAGCTCTGAAAACCTCGTGTTAGGTTTTGGTCATGGAAAGCGGGGAATTTTGGCAGTTGTCGACACTCTCAAACGCCCGACTCGAGAGTGGCCTGGGCGAGCTCCTTGCAGTCGGCTATCGCACCGAGGCCCGCATCATCGCGTACTTGGCGGAAGTCGAGCAGCGCAAGCTTCACTTGAAGGAAGGCAGCGAGTCGCTCTTTGACTACTGCACGCGCCGCCTTCACTTGAGCAACAGCGAGGCATTTCATCGCATCACGGCTGCCCGCATCGCGCGGCAGTTCCCTGTCGTGTTCAATTTGCTCGAGCAGCGGCAGCTACATCTGACGGCGGTCTGCTTGCTACGCGATTACCTCACGCCAGAAAACCATCGCGAGCTGCTGGCCCAGGCGAGCCACAAAACCAAATGGCAAGTGCAAGAGTTGCTCGCTCGCCATTTCCCCCGTCCTGACGTGGAGTCCAGAGTTCGAAAGCTCCCCGCGCCGCGCTCCGCAATTGCGCCGATCGCGCAGCCTACCGGCACAGCAATCGCGCCTGAAACCAACTCGCACGATTGCGATATGACCCTGCAGAATTCGCGTCTGCGGCCGATGGAGGTGCCTGGTCCCGGCCCGTGTCGATCTCAGGTCGCGCCATCTCAGGTCGCGCCATCTCAGGTCGCGCCATCTCAGGTCGCGCCATCTCAGGTCGCGCCATCTCAGGTCGCGCCATCTCGGCCCGACCCGAGTCCGGCGCGCGGGGCGCCTGTGCCAATCCAGGTCGAACCGCTTTCCGAAGCGCGCTACCGCATTCAGCTGAACGCGAGTGCGACACTCAAGGAAAAGCTGGATCGGCTACGGGCTCTGACGAGTCATTCGAATCCAAGCGGGGATCTGGCGGTGGTCATCGAACGGGCGGTGGACGTGGCACTCGAGCAGGTCGAAAAACGGCGCTTCGCCAAGAGCAACCGACCACGCGTACAGAGCCACACTCCGAGCCAGACACAGTCCAACGGGGCCGAAACGGGAATCGACCGAGCCCGCGAAAAATGCAAAGGAGCCAGCTCGCCGGCGTGCGCATACTCCGAACGCGGTGCTGCGGGAGATTGCCGAGCGAGACGGCATGCAGTGCAGCTATCGTGGAGCAAACGGCTGCCGATGTACGGCGCAGGCATTCCTTCAGGTCCACCATGAACGACCTTGGGCCAAAAGCGGCCCTGAGACAGTCGACAATTTGCGGTTGCTCTGCGCCGCGCACAATCAGCTCCTCGCTGAGCGCGACTTCGGAGCGCGTCACGTCGAATTGCGGCGAAGTGAACGACGGCAGCAGCAAAATGACATGGCTTACGGTCAGGCGCGCTGGCGTTCACGTTGAGGTTCAGCAGTACTTCGCCTAGCCGAAGTACTGCCGCTGGTTCGTGAACCCGTGAGCAACCCTGGCGTCCTGCGCACGGTAGCCGCACTTGGACGCCGAAGGCTGGGACGGGCGCGGGAGGAACTGTGACCATTAAATGAAAACCGTATTTGGGCGCGGCGAATAGTTCGTTAGGCGAGTGGTCTGTGCTCGAGAAGGTTGCAACGGGAGCGTCGCTCAAATACAAATTGGGCGGATGGCTGAAGCATGAAGATCCGCGCGCTACTTTTCGACGCTGACGAGGTGCTTCAATACCCAGATCCGAACCGCAATGCTGACCTCGTACGCATCCTGGGATTCATGCCCGAGCCCATCGCGGAATTCGTTGCCGAAGTCCATGCTGCCGAAGATACGACGTTGACCGGCTTGCTCGACTTTCTCGACGTGCTCCCTCGAGTACTCTCCCGTTGGGGGGTTAGCGACAAGGCCGGTGAAGTCCGCGAATGGCTAAACGCCATTAATGTGGATCATGGTATTCTCGAGCTGGTTTCGCAGCTGCGACTGCGTGGGTACCAGTGCGCGCTCGCGACCAATCAACAGTCGCATCGCGCAAAGTTCATGGCCGACCAACTCCGCTATCGCACGCTTTTCGAGCGCTGCTTCTTCTCCTGCGAGATGGGCCTGGCGAAGCCCGACCCTCGATACTTTCAGGCGATACTCAAGGAGCTACAGGCCGAGGCTGACGACGTTGTCTTCATCGACGACAAGCCCCCGAACGTCGGAGCAGCGACTTCCCTCGGGATCCATGGAATATGCTTCGCCAACTCGAGGGACGGCCGCGCGCAGTCTGACCTTCGCAACCTCCTTGCCCAGTTTGGCATTAGCGCCGACACCTGATGGCAATGGGCGGTGTCGCCGCGTCGATCGAGCATGTAACCTCGGCCCCCAGTACGGGCGCGGGCTCGGTTCGCAAAAACTTCGTGCGTCATCGTGCGGGTGTCGCGTTTGTCAGCCGCTGTTCGAGCTCCCAAAGCGCAACCCTGTTGCTGCCCCAAGTGAGGCGTTCACGTGCAGCAATCGCCAGCTATCGTGGTCGGAGCGCCGAAAGACTGCGTACAGCCGCTCCTGCGCGCTCTGTTGCACGAAGAGGAAGACGATTACTTGAAATGGTGCTCGTGCCATCCGTTCGCCCAATAGGGGTGCTAGGCTCGGATCGATCAGCTCAGTGATGGAAGAGCCGGACGCCCGTGAACGCCATGCTGATCGCATACTCGCGGCAAGCTGCGATCACATCCTGATCGCGGGCTGACCCGCCGGGCTGCGCAATGAAGCTCACACCGTGCTTGATCGCATGGTCGATGTTGTCTCGAAACGGGATGAACCCGTCGGAGACCAAGCCCACGTTGCGGACTTGACTCAGGAAGGCAGAGCGCTCCTCGAGCGTGAGTGGCTCTGCGGGCGCCGCTAGCGCAGCCTCGAAGGCCTCCTGCTCGAAGCGCGAGAGATCACCCTCGATGTAGCGCACCCGAAAGTTCACCCGTTCCTGGCGTTTGACGCTCGATTTGAACTCGAGCCCGAGCACCTTGGGGTGGCGCTGCAGGTGCCAAGCATCGGCCTTTTGACCGGCGAGCTTGGTGCAGTCGACGCGCGACTGTTGCCCTGCGCCGATGCCGATGACTTGTCCCCCGTAGACGTAGCCCACCGAGTTCGATTGCGTGTACTTGATGGTGGTGAGGCCGAGCACCAGATCACGCGCTTGATCATCGCTCAAGCTGCCCGTGACCAGGTTTTTCAAGTCCTGCTTCGTGCATAGATGGGTATTGCGGTCTTGCACCAAACGCAGCCCGCCCAGCTCGCGAACCTCTTGCGCTGGCGGCTCGACGCTCGCGTCCGCCTGAAGCACGATGAAGGCCCCGCCCTTCTTGGACCGGAGCAGCTCGAGCGCGCCCGGCTCGTATCCGGGAGCGATGATCCCGTCGGACACCACACCTTTCAAAAACTCCGCCGTAGCCTGGTCGACGACATCCGAGAGCGCCACGAAATCCCCGAAGGAGCTCTTCGGATCCGCGCCGCGGGCGCGCACGTACGCGAGAGCGTTGGGCGTGAGCTCGGCCGGCGCGTCGTATACGCGGCGGAGTGTCTCGTCGAGCGGCACCGCCAGCCCCACGCCTGCGGGAGACACATGCTTGAAGCTTGCAGCCGCCGTCAGACCGAGGCCGGCCTTGAGCTCGCGCACGAGCTGCCAAGCATTCAGCGCGTCCAAGAAATTGATCAGCGACGGGGTGCCGTTCAGCAACTCGACCGGCGCGCGCGTCGCATCAATGGGCTCGACGGACGCGAATTTTTGCTGCGGATTGGTGCCGTATTTGAGAAGCATGGGCCTGCGACGCTGGCACGAGCCGAGCGCCGCGGCTAGGCGCTCGTTCGGACGCAAGTTTCTGCGCCCGCGATGCGAGCGGACACCCTTTGATTGACGCTCAGGGCTGGTGTGCCGTGTGCGGGCTACCGTTCGGCTCGCGTAGCTTTCGTTCGAAGAGCTCGAGGGTGCGAGTCCAAGCAAGCTTGGCCGCGGCCTCGTCGTAGCGGGGGGTGGTGTCGTTGTGAAAGCCGTGCTGCGTGCCAGCATAGGTATGGGCCGCGAACTTCACTTTGGCCGCTTTCAATGCGGCTTCGTAAGCTGGGAAGCTGGCATTGATGCGCTCGTCGGTCCCGGCGAGGTGAACGAGCAGCTCGGCTTGCACCCGGCCTGCGAGCTCCGGCGCGGGCGATGAGCCGTAGAATGGTACCGCCGCGTCGAGATCGGGCAAGCGTGTTGCCAGCGTGTGCGCGATGCCGCCGCCGTAGCAGAAGCCGACCACACCAACCTTGCCATTGCCCTCGACGTGAGTTTTTAGGTACCTTTCGCTGGCCACGAAGTCTTCCAGCGTCTTCGTCTTGTCGAGCTTTTGGAACAGCTCACGCGCCTTGTCTTCGTCACCAGGGTAGCCGCCGAGCGTGAACAGGGCATCGGGCGCGAAGGCCAGAAAATTCTCGAGCGCCAGGCGGCGGGCCACGTCTTCGATGTGTGGGTTCAAGCCGCGGTTTTCGTGAACCACGAGCACCGCGGGCAATTTCCCGCTCGCCTGCTTTGGGCGCACCAGGTAGCCGCGCACCTTGCCATTCCCGTTTGGCGAAGGCAGCTCGACTAACTCGGCGTGCAGGCGATCGTCCGCGGGAGCGACTTGCTGGGCCTGGGCGAACTTGGGACTGAGCGCCTCCAACAGCGCGGAGGCAGTCACTCCCGCGCTGGCGAACTTGCCTGCACGTTCCAGAAAACCAGGGCGATCGACCAGGCCGTGGACGTACAGGTCGAACAGCCCGAGCAGCTCGGGGTCGAAATCGGCGGCTATTTGACGGCTTTTTTGTTCGTGCACGACTTGCTGTCTATTATAATAGAGCCCCGCTAGCAACCAAATCTCACTAGATCTCGGACGTCACGCGTCCTTCAACCGGGTGACCGGGGTCGGTGTAGCCGGGGGTGGAGCTGTGGCCGGCGGGAACCAGCGAATTCACGAGCGCTTCGTCCGTAGAGTTGAGCGTCAAGCCGAGCGCGTCGACGTACGGCTGCCACTGCGAAAGGGTGCGCGGCCCGGCGATCACCGCTTGCACGAGCCGGTTCTTCAGCACCCAGGCCACCGCGTACTCGGCGGCGCCCGTGCCCAGCTCGCTGGCGCGGCGCTGGATCTCGCGGGCGATGTGCAGCGACTCGGGCCGCCATTCGGTCTCGAGTATTCGGCGATCTTGTCGGCCGGCGCGCGTGTCGGCGGGTGGTGGTTCGCCCGGTTGGTATTTGGCCGTGAGCACGCCGCGCGCGAGCGGGCTGTAGGACACGACGCCTAGGCCGTAGTAGGCCGCCGCCGGCAGCTGTTCGACTTCTGCCGAGCGGTCCACCAGGTTGTACAGCGGTTGGCTGGCGATGGGCCTGTCGATGCCTTCCTGGTCGGCCAGGTGCGCCACCTCGGCGATGCGCCAGCCTCGAAAGTTGGACACGCCGAAGTAGCGCAGCTTGCCCGCACGCACCAAGTCGCCCAGCGCGCGCACTGCCTCTGCCAGGGGGGCATTGAAGTCGGCACGGTGCAGGTAGAGCAGGTCGATGTAGTCAGTGCCGAGGCGCCTCAAGCTGGCCTCCACCGCCTGCACAATCCACTTGCGTGAGGTGCCGCGCCGGTTCGGCCCCTCGCCCACCGGGTTGCCGAGCTTGCTGGCCAACACCCAGTGGTCGCGCTCCGCACCGATGGCGCGGCCCACGATCTCTTCCGTGCGCCCGCCTTGGTACACGTCGGCCGTGTCGATGAAGTTTACGCCGTTGGCGCGCGCAGCCGCGATCAGCTCGCGCGCCGCGGCCTCGTCCGTCGGGCCACCGAAATTCATCGTGCCCAGGCACAGGCGCGACACGCGCAGACCGCTTTTCCCGAGGTAGATGTAAGCGTCGCTCATTGCTGCGCTCCCAATGAGCCATAGTCAGTGTAGCCCACAGCGACATTGGGCTGACCGTAGCCGTAGAAGGTGGTGTTGTCGTAGGGATTGAGGGCCACGTTCTCTTGCAGGCGGCGCGGCAGATCCGGGTTGGCGATGAAGGTCTTGCCGAAGGACACGGCGTCGGCTTCGCCCGCGTCCAGCACCTGCTGCGCGGTTTCACGGCTGAAGGCCTCGTTGGCGATCAGCACGCCGCCGAAGCGCTTCTTCAACTCGGGGCTGAGCCGATTCTCGCCCAGTGATTCGCGAGTGAAAATGAAGGCGATGCCGCGCTTGCCCAGTTGCTCCGCCAGATAGCCGAAGGTCGCACGGGGGTTGGAGTCGCCCATGGCGTGCGAATCCCCTCGCGGTGCGAGGTGCATGCCGACCCGACCCGGGCCCCAAACCGATATGGCCGCATCGGTTACTTCCAGAATCAACCGGGCGCGGTTCTCGATGCTGCCGCCGTAGGCGTCAGTGCGCTTGTTGCTGCCGTCCTGCAGGAACTGGTCGAGCAGGTAGCCGTTGGCGCCGTGGAGCTCGACGCCATCGAAGCCTGCTCTCTTGGCGTTTTCGGCGCCCGCGCGGTAGGCCTCGACGATGGCCGGGATCTCCACCGTCTCTAGCGCGCGCGGCGTAACGAACGCGCGCTGCGGTCGCAACAGGCTGACATTGCCCTTGGGCGCGATCGCGCTAGGGGCTACGGGCAGGGCGCCGCCCAGATGCTCGGGGTCGGAGATGCGGCCCACGTGCCAGAGCTGGCAGAAGATCCGGCCGCTAGCAGCATGGACCGCCTGAGTGGCTTTCCTCCAGCCTTCAACCTGGGCGTCGGACCAGATCCCCGGAGTGTCGGGATAGCCCACGCCCGTGGGGCTGACCGCAGTGGCCTCGGACAGGATCAACCCGGCGCTCGCACGCTGGGCGTAGTACTCCGCCATGAGGTCGGTGGGCACCCGCCCGGCACCGGCGCGGCAGCGGGTCAATGGCGCCATCACGACGCGGTTGGGAAGCAGCAGGTCGCCGACCTGGATGGGATCGAACAGGGTGGTCATGGGTTCTCTCGCGAATGAAGTACAGGTGAAAGTCGCTTAGCAGCGCCAGTCTAGTTTAGTGGACACTAGGCTATCGCGGAGCTAGACCCCGCGCGAGGTTTTTTGTCGGTGATTGCACCGGTCGAGACTGGCCGCCGCCCCCGTGATCAGTCGCGACGCCCAAGACGCCAACGAGAGTCAGCGGCTGGCGTTCCCGGCGGATCTCGAAGATGCTCGACGGCCATGCAGACGGCATTTCTGGGCAAGCTCGCTGAGATCCTTCGTGAGGTCGCGCTAGCCGAAATCGTGCCGCGCTTTCGGCAGCTCGCGCCGGGTGACGTGATCAGCAAGGCCACAGCGGAAGATCCGCACGACTTGGTGACGGCCGCTGACCGCGCGGCTGAAGATCAGCTCACGCAACGCCTGCCCGAGCTCGTGCCGGGCTCCACCGTGGTCGGTGAGGAAGCGGTGGCGGCGGATGCGAGCGTGCTCGAACGGCTGCGCGGTGCGGCCCCGGTGTGGATCGTCGATCCGCTCGATGGCACGAAGAACTTCGCCGCGGGGCACGGGCCGTTCGGCACGATGGTGGCGTTGGTCGAGCGCGGCACGCTGCTCGCGGCCGGCATCTACCTGCCGCTGCTCGATCGCGTGTTCGTCGCCGAGCGCGGGCTCGGCACGTACGTCAACGGTGAGCGCATCGCGCCGCGCGCGCCCAGCACCTCCGTGCTCGCGGGCACGGCCTATGTGCATTTCATGCCCGAGGAGCTCGCCAAGCCGCTCGCCGCGCGCATCGCCGCCCACGTGCAAGTGCCGGGCGTGATTTGCGCAGCGCACGAGTACACGCAGGTGGCCGCGGGCCTCAAAGACTACGCGCTCTACTACCGGCTTTTGCCCTGGGATCATGCGCCCGGAGCGCTCTTGGTGCGCGAGGCCGGGGGCGTAGTTCGTCACCCGGATGGCCGCGACTACGACCTGTTCGACAAGCGCGAGCCCACGCTGCTCTCGCCCGATGAGCCGACGTGGCTGCGTGCCCGCGACGAGCTCTACGGCTGAGCTCAGTTACGGTCGCGACGCCCAATATGGCCGCGTCTCGTATAGTTGAAAACAGTATGTTTGCGTTGCGCGCTGCGCGCTGCCGACGCCGCCAGCCGCGTGTGCTAGGCTCGTATCGCTCATGACGAAGGACCGAGCACCCGAGCTGGCAACGGCGAACGCGCTTCAGTCGTTCCAGCGTGTGCTCCACGCGCGGGATGACGTGGCGCTCGCGTTGCTATTCGGTTCGCGTGCGCGGGGCGATGCGAGCGAGACCTCGGATATCGACCTGGCCCTGCTCGCACCCTCAGCTGACTTGTTGGAGATTGGCGCTCTGCTCAGCCAAGCGAGCGGCCTAGAGGTGGACGTAATTTCGCTCGCCGACCCGGGCGTGCCGCTTCTCGACGAGCTGCTGCGCGATGCCGTCCTGGTGTACGAAGCGAGGCCCGGGGCCTACGCCACTTGGCGCTCACACGTTCTAGCCGATCTCGAGCTCGACCGGCCGTGGTACGAGCGCATGCGTGACGCATGGCTCGCGCGGGTCGCGCAGCGCGGCCTATAATGGTCAACCGCAACTTCCTCCTCTTCAACGCTCGCTGAGCTCGCCGCCCCTTACCGGGCTACGAGCACGAACACGTCAGTGCGCAGCTTGCTCGAGTCTTCATTCCAGTCCCCGTATTCTTCCCAGGTAGGACCGGCGATCGGGTGATCGTGCGTTTTGCAAAACTCGTGGAGCGCGCTGCTCGCCTGGCCGAGCTCGTGGTATGGCCCGAGGTGCACGGTGGTTGCGACCAGCCCGCCCGGGGTCGTCATGGGAACGACCACGCCGTTGCCGGGCAGCGCAGACTCGACTTGCACCCCGACGTCGAGCTTCATCACACCCGTCGCGCGATCGAAGTCGCGATACACGACCACGTTGTGAGCGGTGTTTGCCCCGTTGGCCCGAAGATAGGCCCATACCTGATCGAGGTTGCCTGTGATCTTCTTCGGCAGCTCGCCACCCCTGGCCTGATCGTGAATAGCCATCAGCTGGCGCTCGGGAGTTTGCAGGACGCGAAATTCGTAGCTCATCTTGGCCTCCTGGGTCGAAGCGGCTCTGGTGGGTGAGCGCGTCATTGTAAACCCTGATACTTGGCGCTTGACAGTGTCTTTCGGGGAGCGTTAATTGTCTTCTAAACAAGACAAGGAGCTCGACATGGCGAACGCACGACAACTCAAGCTGGGCGCCGTGCTGGTCGGCGTCGGAAACGACCAGCTCGGCTGGCGCGATCCGGAGCTGCCCGGGAACGCCAGCGTCAACATCGATTGGTTCATCCAGAACGCGCGGCTGGCCGAGGAGTCGAAGTTCGACTTCGTGTTCCTGGTCGACAGCCCGTTCATCACGCCCGATACCTCGCCCCACTTCCTGAATCGCCTCGAGCCGCTGACGCTGCTCTCGGCGCTCGCCGTCTCCACCTCCAAGATCGGCCTGATCGCCACGCTCACCAGCTCGTATTGGGAGCCCTACAACGTGGCCCGGCTGTTCGCCTCGCTGGACAACATCTCCAAAGGTCGCGCGGGCTGGAACGTGGTGACCACTGGCCTCGAGGGCGCGGCCCGTAACTACAGCCGCGAAGAGCATTTCGACCACGCCGTCCGTTACCGCCGAGCCCATGAGTTCGTCGACGTCGTCCGCGGGCTTTGGGATAGCTATGAAGATGACGCTTTCCCGCGCGACAAACAGACGGGGGTATTTCTCGACAAACCCAAGCAGCACGCGCTGAACCACAAGGGCGAGTTCTTCTCCGTCGCGGGGCCATTGGCGCTCACGCGCTCGGAACAGGGACATCCGGTCTTGTTCCAGGCCGGGATCAGCAACGACGGGCGCAACTTGGGCGCTCGCATCGCCGACGGACTGTACGCGGGCGTGGACAATTTCGACGACGCCCAGGAATACTACGCGGACGTCAAAGCGCGAGCCGTCGCCCTGGGTCGCAATCCCGACCACATCCACATCGTGCCCGCGATTCATCCCATCATCGAGGACACCGACGAGCAAGCGCTGGCGCGGGTCGAGGGCCGCAAGGAGCAGCTCGACCTCGACAAGCTGTTGGTCGCGCTCGGGCGTCCGTTCGGCTACCACGACTTCCGCCAATACCCGCTCGATGGTCCCTTCCCGGACGTGTCGCACCTGAGTCTGAATAGCTACAAGGGGCACGCAGAGCGCATCTTGAAGCGCGTCCGAGAGCGGAACCTCACCGTTCGCCAAGCAGCGCTCGCGGCCTCCGAGCGTCGCCAGGCCTTCGTGGGCTCGGCAAAAACCGTGGCAGACGAGATCGAACGCTGGTTCGTCGAGCGCGCGGCAGATGGCTTCAACCTCCACATTTCGCGTCCGAGCGAGTTCAAGAAGTTCCGCGAACGAGTGGTGCCCATCCTGCAACAGCGCGGTCTCTTCAAAACCGAATACTTCGCCGACACGCTGCGAGGGCACCTCGGCCTGCCGGTGCCCGAGAACCGCTATTCAGCCGCGCACAAGACGCAAGCGGCCGAGTAATTCCTCGGGGTGGTCGGAGCGCTGGTCCTAGCTCCGCTCACGTCGCCAACTCTGCTACCGTCCGACTCTTCGTCATGCGCGTGGTCGAGAAAGCCTTCGCATACATCACGAACCAAGGTCGCCTCTTGGTCTTCGAGCACGTGGCATCAGACGCGGGCGTTCAGGTTCCCGCCGGGACGATACGCTTGGGCGAAGACCCGGAGACTGCGGCGGTTCGCGAAGCGAACGAGGAGACGGGACTCAGCCGGTTCTTCGCAGTGGAGCTGCTCGGAGTGTGTGAGTTCGACGCGCGCCCGTATGGCAAAGACGAGCTACACCGCCGTCACTTTTTCCATCTGCCATTCGTGGGACTAGCCCCCGAACGTTGGAGACATCATGAGCTCGACCCATTGGATGGCGACGGAAGAGCTATCGAGTTCGAGCTGTACTGGGTACCACTGGCAGAAGCCCGCGCATGTCTTGCTTACGGTCACGGCGCATTCCTCGAGCGCATTCGCTAGCGAGCAACGCTCTCGCCTGTGCCTGCTCAGTATCGTGGTCGGGCTCGATTCAGGGCTTTATCCTGCGGGACAATCCTCATAGAACAGGGCGATGCGCATCGCCTTGCTCTTGGCGCTCTATTTCGCTCAAGGCCTGCCATACGGCTTTCAGGTCACCGTACTGCCAGTCTATCTGCGGACACAGGGCGCGTCGCTCGGCGTGATTGGCTTGGTCGGCGCGTTGAGCTTGCCTTGGATGTTGAAGGCGCTCTGGGCCCCGTGGGTAGATCGCCACGGCGGCGGTCGCTACGGGCACTACCGCTCATGGATCTTGCCGCTTCAGGCGGGGCTTGCGCTCAGCGCGTTGTTGGCCGCGTTCGTACCGGCAAGCGAGCTGTGGCTGCTCTTGAGCCTGGTATTCGTGATGAACCTGTTCGCCGCGACGCAGGACATCGCCGTCGATGGCCTCGCCGTGCGCATCCTGCTGCCACACGAGCTCGGCCGCGGGAACGCCGTGCAGGTCGTGGGCTACAAGCTCGGCATGCTGTTTGGCGGCGGTCTGCTGGCCTGGTCGAGCGCTTACCTTGGCTGGCGCGGGCTGTTCTTGGTGATGAGCGGAGCGATGGCCTTGGTGTTCTTGGCTACGGCGATGTTCCGCGAACCGAAGCTCGCCGTCGAGCTGCAGGCACACTCGTCGATTGGCGTGATCTTGAAGCGCGTGCTCGCGGCTGCGCGCGCGCCCGGTAGCGGTCTTTTGCTCTTGGCCGTCGGTACCTACAAGAGCGGAGAGTACTTGGTCAGCGTCATGTTCAAGCCGTTCTTGGTCGACGCAGGCTATTCCTTGTCTCAGATCGGTCTGTGGGTCGGAACTTACGGAATGCTCGCGTCGCTCGCCGGCTCCGCACTCGGAGGCGAGCTTGGCCGGAAGCTGTCTTTGGTCGACGCGCTGCTGGTCGCCGCATTGGTTCGCGTTGCGCCGTTGCTCTTTTGCTGGTGGCTGACGCGCGGCGCGGTTTCGCCGAGCGCGGTGATCGCGGTGACCTGTGCCGAGCACTTTGCCGGCGGGTTGATTACGACGGTGATGTTTGCGTTGATGATGGCGGGCGTCGATAAGCGCATCGGAGCCACACACTACACCTTGCTGGCCAGCATCGAAGTGCTCGGCAAGTCGCCCGCCACCTGGTCGTCCGGACTACTCGCCGAGCGGCTCGGCTACGGCGGATTGTTCCTGCTCGGTACCGGGCTCTCCTTGGCGTTCGTACTCGTTCCGCTGGCGATGCGACGCGCTTCCGCGACTCAGCCAGCTCGGTAGCGCTTGGCATCGACCTGGGTCGTCCCTTTCGTACTCCTTCACCTAGTTGCGCGGAGCGACGGATATGCGATCGATTTCGGAGAGCTCGTCGCTCGTGAGCTGCCAGGACGCCGCGGCCACGTCCAATCTCGAGCCGAAGTTGTTGCAGCCGAGTCCGACTACCGATACGTGCAGCGATCCGAGGGGGCGCGTTTCCACGGGCGTGAGCGTGGCACCGGTGTGTCTTTTACGCAAGACGAGGATCGCGTCGCACGGTCGCCGCGACCCTTCCCGACACGTCTCGGGCTGCTTGCCATGAAACTGGATGGGCGCGGCGTACCCGGCCCATCCGCATCATCCCATGATCAAAGATTGCGCCAGAGCGGTTCGTCGTCGATCAATACGCGCTCGAGCTGGCGCGGGAAATCACCGTAGTCCTGCACCGCGCGGTGCACCGCTGCGCGATTGTCCCAGAAGGCGATTGAGCCAGGCCGCCAGCGGAAGCGCACCTGATTTTCCGACTTGCGGTAGCGGTCGAGGATTAGCTGCAACACTTCGCGGTTCTCGGCGTCGGGCAGGCCGACAATCTGCGGATGCTTGCCGAAATCGACCCACAGGATCTTTTCGCCCGTCTCGCGATGGGTGCGCACGATGGGATGCGCCACCAGCGGATAGTCGTGGCCCGCGCGTTGAAGCGCTGCGCGGAAATCGACAATCGCGTGCAGCCCTTCGAAACGCTGCTTGAGCTCGTCCGAAAGTTCCCGATAGACCTTGCCTGCGTCGACCCAGATCGTGTCGCCACCCACCGGCGGCAGGTTGACCGCGCGCAAGATCGCGCCCCAGCTCGGCACGATGCGCCAGTTGGTGTCCGAGTGATAGCCGTCGTAGACGATGCCCGGCCGCCTCTGGCTCTCGTAGTACTCCTTCTGCTTGGGATCGCCGCCGATCAGGTGCACGCCCGATTCGCCATCCACATCGACCAGACGATCCGCCGGATAGGGCGGGGTGTAGATCTGGCCAAAGCGCTTGGCAAAATCCAGATGCTGCCGGCGATTGACGTTCTGGTTGCGGAAGAACAGCACCTTGTACTTCAGCAGCGCCGACTTGATATCATCGCGCAGCACGTCGTTGATAGGCAGGCTCAGATCGACGCCTTCGACCTCGGCACCAATCGTGGGATGCAGGGGCCAATAGGACAGCCCCGTCGAGCTGATGTTTTTCAGTTCCAAAATCGCACTCATGATTTGCCTCCTCAGGCTTCCTGGAGCGATTGTTCGATTTTCTATTTAAAAAGACAAGCGTCTTCTTAGATCTCGGCCCAAGTCGACGAGATCCATCGCTTGCGCGAGGGGAACCGTGCCAAAAGCGGCCGCAGGCCGAGCACCAAGCCTCGGATTAGGCAGGAAGCGCAGCCCCGCAGGGGCGAGTGCTGGACCGTGGGGGCCCTCCCATGCCCAGCGAAGGTTCGAATCCCACTCTCCGCTGACCCTGCCCCCTGGGCACGGTTCGCTCCGCCTGGTGGAGTTGGCGTTCGGCTCGCGGCCAGGGCGCTGCGCGCCGCCCCCCAGGGAGCCGCACATCTACCATTCCTTGTCCGGAACAGCGCCCCTCTTGTTGGGACCGGACAACGCGGCCTAATCCCTGCCCGGCAAGACGCGAATTGGGGCATGGTCGGCGCTGGTCCGACGATGATCGCCTCGCGACGCTCAAAAGGATACTGTGTTCGCACAGTATCCTTTTCATCGGCGAGCGCTGTCTCGGAGCGCGCCAGCGTTCTTTGCCGTTTTTGTTGGCGAGCAAATGTGACGAATCGCGAGCGGCCAGCGCGCTCGAGGTCAGTGCTGGCCCTCGAGCGCGCCGACTGTCACTACTTCACGCCGGCAACGACGGTCGAACCCGTGACTTCGACGTAGATCGGGTTGGCGTAAAACCAGAGATCTGCCCAGGCTGCGACGTCGTAGGAGACGGCCTTCTGGCCTGCGATTGTGCTGGGGGCTGTCGCGGCCTGCAGGTGATCCGGGCAACCATCGAATTGGCTGCTTCCGCTGTGAGTCACGCTGCAGGGGATGCGCAGGCGCGTCGGGTCAGAGGCGTTGGTGTAGACGTCCGCCAGCGGATTGCCGTTGGCGTCGGTCTCGAAGGGCACCGCAGGCGGTAGGTTCGTGCCGCGTAGACGGAAGTATGCCGACGCCGCGGCGCCGGCGGTGCGCAAGGTCATGCTCGAGAAGGTGCTGCTGTCTGGGGCGACCACTGACTGCCAAGCCGTCGAGCCTGCCGCGCTGAAGGTCTTCAGAATGGCAGCAGACGTATTCTTCGCGGCGTCTGGCACCACGGACAAATCCGCCGTCGTGCCATCGGCCTTGAGCCAATTGGTGTTGCGCGGCCACTCGCCCGCGTAGCCCGCGGTTCCCGGTGTCTTGTAGCCAGTGACAAGACCGCGGATCAGATCGATGTGGTCCAGGACCGGCATGTTGATCGGCTGGTTCAAGCTGATCTGCGCTAGGGAAGGGTTGCTGAACGTGTAGGGTGAGTTGTTCGCGCCTGCCGGGTCTCGAAGCGCGATTCCAATCACGATCTCCGAACCGCTCGGCACGACCAGCTTCTCGCCCATGGTTGCGCAGCCCGCGACGGACACGGTCGTCCTGTTCATGGCTGCAGCAACGGCCAGGTTTGCCACCGCTTGCTCGCTCTTGCCCACGCAGGCAATGAACGACAAGCGGTCGATCAACTGTCCACTCGCGGCGAAGTTGTTGCCGCTGCGCAAACCGTTGACAATCGTTTGCGGGCCCAGTTTGTCCGATCCGTTCTTCACCAACGTGTAGTTGCGCTGATATTCGCCTGGATAGAAATCCTGCATCGATCGGCGATCGTCTGGCCCAAAGCTGCCGCGGTTGTGCCAATCCGAGCTGGCGAAGAACCAGAAATTCCGGCCCTCGCCCAGCAGCGCGTCCCACACACCGCCGATTTGTGCGCCGTAGACGCCGGTGCCGCCGTAGGTGGTACCACCGACGCTGTCGACGAGTCCCACGCTGCCGCCGAAGTTATTGCGCAAGACCTGATATTCGCCACGGTTGTTCGCAGCCCCATGGCCGGGCTGCGTCTCCATGCCGAAGGCGGTCTTGGGCGCCGCGTTGTTTTGGTCACGCAGATGCTCGATGTTGAAACCGTTGTTGCCATCCGGATTGAACTGCCCCGCGCGCTCGAGATGCGCGGGCACGTAATAGCTCGTGTCGGCATGGTACGCGGCCATCCAGCGCAGCGATTCGATGGTTTTGGCGTGTCCGCGAGTGCCGGTGCCGGCGCCGCTCGCGGGAACGAGTTTGTGTGCGGTTGCGTTCCAACTCGGATCCGCGTCGTTGGCGCTGCCAGGCACGGAGCAATCGAACTGGTTGGTGGCGCCGCGGCTGGTGTCCGTATCCGCACGATCGAAGCAGTACTCCCACTTGGCGAGCGCGTCGGCATTGCCCGTGGCCGTGTAACCAGGAGTAGTCGGTAGCGTGGCAGAATCGATTGATTTCGGCACTTGGCCCGTGATCACCGACATCGAAATGTGCTCGTGACCCGGGCCGACCGACTCGATGCCCAGGAACAGCGGCAAATTCTTATAGGCATTGAGGTATTCGATCAGCGGGTATTGGAACTCCATGATCGACTGCCAACGCCACATGTTTTTGTTGGGGCTAGTGCCCGATGAGTCACCCTTGGGTGTTACTCCCGAATTCTCCCAGCTGGTGGTTGGCGGCTTCTCCGCGACGTACGGGTAGGCTGGCGTGCCCAGCGCCGCATCCTCGACCAAGGTGCAGTTGCGGAAGCCGTTGCCGCCGTGACCAGCTTGGACGAACCAATCGAGACCGAAGGTTCCGTCCGTCGTGCCGGTCGCTTTGCTGACCAGCTTCTGCATCGAAATCGAACCGTCCGAGCAGGTCGTGTGATTGTGGAAGTCACCCGCCACATAGGTGCCCTGAGAGCCCGCCGTGCCGGCGCCACCAGCAGTCCCAGTGTTCCCAGCGATGGCGCCCCCGCCGCCGGTTCCGCTCGTGCCCGCACCACCACCGGTAGCATTGAGCGTGCCTGCTCCGCCGCCCGTGCCTGCTCCGCCGCCCAAGGCCCCGCCGCTTCCGCCGCTCGCCGAGCTCCCCGCGTCGCCCGCGCCCGCGTCGCCCGCGCCCGCTTCACCCGTGCCCGCCTCGCCCGCGCCCCCTTCGCGCTCACCAGCCTCGCCGGCACCTGCCCGGCCCGCGCCAGCTCCGCCACCGCGTCCGGCGTTGCCGGCATGCGCACCCGCACCGCCCGCACCGGCGGTGTTCGACGGACCCGAGTCATCATCGCTACCGCAGTGAGGCAGCAGTGTAACGAGCCCGACTAGAGCCAGTGCATGGGACAACGAATGGGGCAAATTGGTACGCATTTTAGCGGTTCTCCTGCGCGGTAAGTGCGCGGTCAGCAGGGGCATTTCGTAACAAGAAGACGCCCGAGCTGCGGCAACGTTTGCGGGAAAAACCTGCGCAATAGATGACCTTTCGGTGACGCTTTGGCGGCTACTCCTCGGGCAGCACGCCGCGCTCGATGAACCGCAGCGCGGCGCGGACCGTGTTGCGAGCGCTTTCGGGTAACGGTGCGTGCGATTCATCCGCGCGCGCGCGCATGACGGCTAGCGTCCAGATCGCGGCTCGCTGCGGTTCCTCAGCTGCGGTCCTCGCGATGCGCATGAGTCGAGCGCTCAGTTCGGTGCGAACTGCTGCATCGGGGATCCGGACCCATTCATTGCCAGTGAATTCGGGTTCGCGCCAGATTGTTCAAGCCTCAGGCGGCTGATACTTCAATTGCTCACCAGCCTCCGCGTTCGCGACTCGGCCTCACGCAGCGCACGAACGTGGGAAATAAATTACCATTGTCCGCTAGACTGCCCGAACTTAGCCTGAGTTGGTGATCACGACGCGCACCGGGTGTTTGCTCGTCTGCTGTCTGCAGGTTGGGACCGTGCTGACCTCGCTGATGAGTTGTAGCGATAGTCGCAAGGATGTGGGTGCCACGGC
>Ga0247774_1000391_pt1 | contig 21672 bp, 19 predicted proteins | sample UWRJL001104B6_FD_179933 | JGI IMG/M metagenome (GOLD analysis project Ga0247774, IMG submission 179933) | Plant litter microbial communities from Arlington Agricultural Research Station in Wisconsin, United States - UWRJ-L001-104B-6 | ecosystem: Environmental > Terrestrial > Plant litter >... | reverse complement strand
GTCTTCCGACGGCTGGTGCCGGACCAATATAAGGAGGTTCTCCGAAGTAGCGGCATCGGAGGCATATCAGGAGATGTAAGCTGCTATGATGCTGGTCAATCATAAATTCTCAAGAACCGTCTTACGGTTTGACTAACGCTATGCATGTAGCACCACCCAGTCACTGGCGTGCCCTCATTCTTTGTTCATCCATGCCTTCTTGGCGACGCAATGGCAAAATTTGAGTGCACCAAGGAGAATTACCTGATGGTTTGGATTGGCCTCGTTGGCGGGTGTGTCGGTTTGTGGATCCCCAAGGAGATGGCATTAGGCTAGCAAGTGTGTCCTTCGTCGTGCCTACTCATCATCGCTATCCTCCTCCATGGCCACGTCGCCATCGTCACTCTCTTCCTCGGACGATTCGTATCTCGGTCGCTTTGTGCCCCGACTCTCTGGGGTGTTCGCTTCCTCGGCAATTTGTTCCACGGCTTGAGGTTTCGGTGGCAGGCTGGTTGCCTTGGGGGCTGTCGCAGCGGCGCTTCCTGGGGGAGGGGCATTGAAGATGCTTTTCTGGAGGTCCGTTACTTCGACTTCTGCGGCGCCAATCGAAGAATTTGGCATCTTGAAGGTACCATCGAGCTTCGAGACGAAATGCGACTTGGACTTGGCATACTCGATTTTCTAGGACATCTTTCTTAGCAGGATGTACACGTAGATCCGCCGGCGCCTTGGTAGCTTACGAGCTCTATGCCCAGGAATTCAAATCCGTTTAGATCTCTCATTGCCTGTGTCGCGCTTTGCACGTCTCGAAAAGTGATGTGTGCCTGGCCCCGCATTTTCAAAGTCTTCAAGGCGACCACATCAAGCACCTTCCCATACGTCGAGAATAAAAGGTATAGTGCCGTCCGAAGCTCTGCTTTGTTAATCTTGGAGGAAGGGAGGTTTGTTACGTATAGCCTAGCTGCGCAGTCAGCACATACCAGTTTCCAAAGGGAATCGAGGCGTTTCTCGACAGACTCGAACGAGGAAGGATTTCACATACGTTTGATTTGGTGGGATAGGCTCTGGTTTCGCTGGTAGAGAAGCGTTCGAGGAGACCTTTGAAGTAGCCATTGCTTCGGCTAGTCAATTATGTTTCGGGGTTTGTGATTGATTTTCTGGTGGCCGTTCTGTCCAAGTTCAACTATGGACGGCTACACTCAAGTGGCCTCAACCGAAGGGGGGCGTGGATGGAGGTCCGCAATTTTTGGCTTCAGAGAAAAACCACAATGGTCCGTGCGTTCGATGGGTCTCCCCGAACCCTAGATTGCGACTCGGCGGGGCGGTGCCCCGCTCCTTAACCAACGAGTTGACGACGATCTCCGCAGCTCAGGTTTACATTGCTTGAAGGCTAACGTACACAGCACCGTTTCAGTAAACTGCTTTGACGGCGGCCGGATCCTTAGGGACAGAATATTGCGATAGTAGAGAGCTACTCCTATCACGATCAAACCCCTGCAACATGGCGTCGCCCGAAGTTCACCACCTCTTTCATAACCCCATTGCCGACCATTCCTTCTCGGCCGATCGTCGCACCCTTGCCATCGCTCGGGAGACGACAGTGGAACTCTATGGAAGAGACGGAAGTGCTTTCAAACTAAAGGATGAGCTGAAGGGACACGATAAGACAGTTACTAGCGTGGATATTGCTCCCAAAAGTGGTCGGATTGTCTCGTGTTCACAAGGCTCGTCGTCCCGCTTTCTGTCGCCAAGGGACTCGTCAAGCTGACAGCCAGAAAAGACAGGAATGCTCTAGTATGGGAGCCGTCCCCTTCAGGATACAAGCCGACGCTCGTTCTCCTCCGAATCGCTCGGGCCGCCACCTTTGTTCGCTGGTCCCCGTCCGAGACCAAGTTCGCCGTCGGCTCGGGCGACCGTGTCATCGCGACGTGCTACTTCGAGGAGGAAAACGACTGGTGGGTTTCGAAGCACCTGAAGCGACCGATTCGAAGCACCATTACCACAGTCTCGTGGCATCCGAATTCGGTGCTCCTTGCAGCCGGATCAACCGACGCCCATGCTAGAGTTTTCTCGACCTTCATCAAAGGCGTCGATCAGCGTCCTGAGCCGAGTGTGTGGGGTGAAAGGCTACCCTTCAACACCGTGTGCGGAGAGTTCTTAAACAATTCCGCTGGCTGGGTTCACTCGGTATCTTTCTCCCCTACTGGAGACGCACTCGCGTTTGCCGCGCATGACAGCAGCATTACTGTGGTCTACCCGAGCGGGCCGGAGCAGCCTCCGAGGGCCGTCGTGACTGTCTCGACGCAAATGCTGCCCTTCATGAGCTTGATCTGGGCCAACGACGATGAAATCATCGCCGCGGGCCATGACTGCGAAGCATTTCGGTTCCGAGGCAACCCTGGCGGCTGGAAGTTGACGGGCACCTTGGAGTCCAAAGGAAGACCAGGCATGGGTGAGGCTCGGGAGGAATCAGCCTTGAACATGTTCAGGCAGATGGATCTGAAGGGCAAAGTCAAGGACGATACCCAACTTAAGACTGTCCACCAGAATACCATTTCGACAATCCGGGCATATGCATCTTCTGGAAGTCACGTCACGAAGTTCTCTTGTACGTCGTTGATGCCTTTCTCCGCTCCTAAATCACCAATGCTAACGTATTTTTTTCCAGCGAGCGGCGTCGATGGAAGAATTGTGATCTGGCACACTTAGAGTAGGACCATGCCGGCGCTTTGTGCTTTGGCTATCATGCTTAGGCTCTTGTGTTGAATAAACATATTTCGTGGCCCACTTTCTAACCTGAAGAAAACGACATGAAATTCTGACAGAGTTCAAGTGCCTTGAAGAATGTGTCTATGGCAGAGCAATGCACTCGATCTCTACGTCGGCTCCCTTTGGTAGACTCTTAGCCGCGACGCAGCTTCTTGCCGGCTTGTGAGTGAACCACTTTTCGTACGTGGTATTCATTTCCTAAGGGTATTGATTAGCCTCATAAATCACCCTTGTACTGCTCTTGTACGCCACTGGTAGCATAGAAGAGCAGGGCACTACCGTACTCCAAAGCTTGACATGTCAGCTAGGAAGATGGTCGTCTTGACCACCTTGTCGATGGATGACCCGGCCGCGACGAGGACCGCCTGAAGGTTTTTGATGCACAGATCCGTCTTCTCGGCAATGGTACCCTCTACCATCTCACCCTCGGGGCTGAGATGAATCTGACCAGAGCAGTAGATAGCAGTTGGGGTCTTGACGGCTTGGCTCTATTCACCCCGGCTCTCCCGGGTCAGCAATTGCGTCCCCTTCAAACTGGCCCCATTTGAAAAAGGGTATGCAAATCATACATAGGGACCAACGGCTATATGTTACTTCAGGTTAGGTTTGACTTAGATTCCGGCAGGATGAAGTAAAACCTACGAAAGGGGGCATCTTTCGTGAGAACAGTCTCCATCTTGGACAAGGATCTCGCCGAAAATCGGGGACGGACAATGACCGGGCGAAACGGGCAATGCGAAGAACGAGTGAGACGAATTGATCGTGCACGAAATGAGGCTAAGCTCATAGTACGTCAAATTCTAAAACCCCTAATCTAGTGAAAGATTCCGAGAAAAAGCTCTGAATTCTCTAGTCTTTTCAGTGGAGAAGCTTCGTGGGGAGGAGAATCAACTTGTGCATGTCCATAAAATTGGACCTCCGTCGTCGGCCCCACCTACACCTTGGAATGGAGCAGGCATAAGTACGGAGGTACTATTAAAACGAACTGAGTAAGTTGTGCCCAGCCCGAAATAAAGACACGACATGACGCATATTGAAGGATTTAATTATGGAGAACGAATATTGCTACCTCGATACAGATATAGGGACAACGATTGTCAAAAATATCAGACCGTGACATCATCGAGGTCTTCGCCAATTCACTCAGCGCTGGAGCCGGCGCCAGAATATCTGGAACGTGGCCCATTCGCCTTATCTTATCAGCCCAGCCCCCTTGCAAGGCCCATGGCCTGAGCAGCCGAGTTCTCAGGGGGTGCAAGGGAAAATTGTTAGCGCAACGCGACCGAAAGTCGTGCCAGGCTGGCAACAAAAAAAAAGTCCCTTGGTTGCTGTGATTTGGGTCCTGTCATCCAATTCTGCGGGCCAAAACTTCACCCGGTTTTCAGGAACTGGAGCCCTTGTCGATATTAATTGGCTTCGATTAACCCCAGCTGGGAGGATCGTCAGTCAAGACTTTCGTTTTCTTTGTCTCTGTTCATCTTTGGGGATCGCGCGATCCCTTGAGGTATGCTGCTTCCTTTCCTAACGGCTGTTGGTTCCAAGGCGACTTGTTATGCTTCCGAGTCTCCCACTCCCGAGCCTCAACTTCTGCCCGGAAATGACCGCAGAACATCTCAGTCAACTTTCCTATCGAAAGGGACATTTTTTTCTCCCACAGTGCCGGAATCCGAGCTAATCTATCTTTAACCTTCTAGATTCTCCTGAACATTTGCGCCCACCATGGCGTCAGGTACGCCTCAGGGCAGCTTGCGTCAGCGCAACGTGCCAAAGAAGTCCCAGTCTCCAGCTCCGCCGTCGACTCGGACAGACAATGCCGTTCTCGAAGAGTTATCGAAAGCGAGCGCTACAGCCAAGTCGACCGGTTCGGAAACGGAATACAAGATTACGCTCGGCCTTGTTACGTCCCTGGCCTTTTTGACAAGATTCTGGGGCATCAGCCACCCCAACGAGGTGGTCTTTGACGAAGTCCATTTTGGAAAGGTAAGATAACCTTGTTCTTTTTTGACCATTGGGTGATGGCTTGCCTTGCTGAGGAATGGCCGGAGAAGAATGGCGGCTGATCTATGCTCGTTTGCAGTTTGCGTCGTATTACCTGGAACGGACGTACTTCTTTGACGTGCATCCTCCCTTTGGAAAGCTGCTCTTCGCCTTGATGGGCTGGCTGGTCGGTTACGATGGACACTTCCATTTCGAAAATATCGGCGACTCGTATATTGCCAACAAAGTCCCGTACGTGGCCTTTCGAGCCATGCCTGCTATCCTCGGAGCCTTGACGGTGTCGGTCGTGTACCTGATCATGTGGGAGTCTGGCTACAGTCTCCCCGCCTGCATTCTCGCTGCTGGCCTTGTGCTTCTTGACAATGCACATATCGGACAGACTCGGTTGATTCTGCTGGATGCCTCGCTTGTCTTCGCCATGGCTTGCAGCTTGCTCTGCTACATCAAGTTCTACAAGCTGAGGCACGAGCCCTTCAGCAGGAAATGGTGGAAGTGGCTGATCCTGACGGGATTTGCGCTCTCTTGCGACATCTCGGTCAAGTATGTCGGACTGTTCGCCTTTGTCACGATTGGTTCGGCCGTTGCCATTGACTTGTGGGATCTCTTGAACATCAAGAGGCCAGGTGGGACACTTAGCATGCACGAGTTCGGGAAGCATTTTGCGGCGAGGGCCTTTGGTCTTATCATCATGCCTTTCATCTTCTATCTCTTTTGGTTCCAGGTCCACTTTGCCATTCTCTACCGATCAGGACCTGGCGATGACTTCATGTCGCCGGAATTCCAGGAGACGTTGAGCGACAACGTCATGCTTGCGAACGCTATGGAGATCAACTACTACGACACCATCACCATCAAGCACAAGGAGACCAAGGCCTATCTCCACAGCCACGAGGATCGCTATCCCCTGCGATATGATGATGGGCGTGTCTCCAGTCAAGGCCAGCAGGTTACGGGTTATCCATACAATGACACCAACAACTACTGGCAGATCATCCCTCCCGTCGACGATCAAGAGATGGGCCGCAAGATCAAGAACCACGACCTTATCCGCCTGAGACACATCGTCACGGACACGATGCTTCTCTCGCATGATGTTGCCTCACCTTACTACCCAACAAATCAGGAGTTCACGACGGTGTCCCTTACTGATGCCTCTGGCCCACGTATCAACGACACACTCTTCGAGGTCCGCATCGAGCATGGCAAGAAGAGCCAGGTCTGGAAGAGTATCTCAGGTCACTTCAAGCTCATCCATAATCCCAGTAAGGTGGCCATGTGGACGCATACAAAGCCTCTTCCCGAATGGGGCCACAAGCAGCAGGAAATCAACGGCAACAAGCAGCTTGGTCCGAGCTCCAACGTGTGGCTTGTTGAGGACATTCCCTCTCTTGCCGTCGACGACAAGCGTCGCGAGAAGCCCGAACGCAAGGTGAAGTCGATACCATTCCTGAAGAAGTGGTTCGAGCTGCAAAGAGCTATGTTCTGGCACAATAGCCAGTTGACGAGCAGTCACCCTTATGCCAGCCAACCGTACCAGTGGCCCTTCTTGCTCCGCGGCGTCAGCTTCTGGACCCAGAACGAGTCGCGTCAGCAGATTTACTTCCTCGGCAATCCTGTCGGATGGTGGCTAGCAAGCAGCTTGCTAGCCGTCTATGCCGGCATTGTTGCCGCCGACCAGGTTTCGCTTCGACGGGGAATCGATGCGCTGGATCATCGTACGTTTTTATTGCTCCCGAGCTGCTTTGCGTTTTGACTAACATGAACATCGCTAGGTACTCGGTCTCGTCTTTACAATTCCACCGGCTTCTTCTTCCTCGCCTGGGCCACTCATTACTTCCCCTTCTTCATAATGGGTAGACAACTCTTCCTGCACCACTATCTTCCCGCCCACCTTGCCTCGTGCCTCGTTGCCGGTGCGCTTCTCGAGTTCATCTTCAACTCGGAGCCATCGGCCGAAGAGGCGGCATCGTACCAAGCCATCAAGACGGGGAAGAAACCGGCGCCCGGCCCCAAGCACTTTGTGACGGCACGCGAGCGACTCGCCGGTCAGAGTCTGGTCGGGTCCTGGATTGGCATGACCGTCGTGCTGGCCGTCGCTGTTGCCGGCTGGTACTTCTTCCTACCGCTGACATACGGCTACCCAGGCCTCTCGGTCGAGGAGGTGAAGATGAGGAAGTGGCTCGGTTACGACCTCCACTTCGCTAAGTAGGCGGGGGCAAAGTTTCGTCGTAGCGTTGCCCGTGGACTCTGGGAATATTGGCGGGTTGGAAGGTAGTTGGCGATTTCTAGACGGCGTGTAGACCAAAAGACGGATGTGAGGAAGAGGGTACGCCAGATGTATTACTAGGCGGCATAATGGGAATATTTCCGCTCATTTGGGCGGGATTCGAGGGAATTCGCGCGGAGCTCTTTCATTATGTCGAGGATAACGGTTGCGCAACTCGTCGGCGAAATTAGATAAAAGCCGTATTTCCTTGAGTTAATTCGAAATGCATTTCGGGGTAAAGGGCTGGAACTGCTGGGAGGTTGCTTGGGCAAAAGGATGCAAATGTGGGTATTCCCCGAGTATTGCTACGCGCTACAAGCCTAATGACCTAGATCCTTCATATACCTGCATTGCTTCTATCGAATCATCTCTGCCTTGGCCCATTGCTCATCATTATGGCCCCTCACCTTCTCCAGATAGCGATTAAAGGCGGCTGCCGTCCGGATCACCTGGCTTAGGTGGTCCCAACCGAGGCGTTCGCGGCGATGCTTGGCGAGCTGGCGAGCCGTGACGATGGCGTTGCGGATCTGCTGGCCGTTCATCTCCTCGGATGCGAGCTCATCAAGGTGGCGCTCGAGCTCGGCCACGTTGGCCGGCTCCTCCTCTGCGGCCTCTGCATGGGGGCCGTCTTGCTGGCCATGGGGCGGGCTCTTGCCGTCCATGCGGGCAGCAGCAGGAGTAGGCGGTGACTCCTCGAGCATGTCGAAGAAATTCTGCCAGATCTGGCGGCGGGACCTCTTCGTCAGCTTGTCATAGTGGATGGCTACTTGGATGCGCGACTTGAAGGCCTCGTCAAACGTGCCGACGCGGTTAGAGGTGAGGATGAGGATGCCTTCGTAGTATTCTAGTATGCGGAGGAACACTACGGCGCGATTTTGTTGTCTTGTTAGTGCCCGTTGTTTGTGTCGTTGCAAGGATGAAATTGGAAAGACGGGGGGCACGAAGCGGAAAGGGAAACCTACCCGACACGAGACTATTCCTTTCCAAGTCCGCCATTGTTCTCTCCTCCAAGTAAACGTCGGCTTCATCCAGAAGCAACACTGACTTCCTGTCAGCTTCAGCAAATAATCGAGGGGAGGGCTCCCTCATCCTTACCGCAGTCCCATGTTTTGCCTAAATACATTACGGACTCAAGATACTTTTCTACTGTTGGGGCCGAAGTCCCAATGTCTCCGCAGGTGACTCGATAGAGTGGCTTCTCCGCGATTTCGGCAACACTAATAAGCAAAGAAAGAAAGAAATAGTCAGAAGGGAAGACAGAAAGAAGATCGGATGCTAGGAAGGAATAACCGGAATGAGAAATAGGGTAAACGCAAACCTTTCCGCCGTCAGTGTTTTGCCAGTTCCGGGACTACCGTGAAGGAGGATGATGAGCCCATTCCCCTTGCCCTTGATGATATCGTGGATCTTGTTGCCGCCAGAATTCTGAACATCGACGAGAGCGTAGATCAACTCTTTGGTTTTGGCGTCCAAGACTAAGCGGTCGAATGCCTTCTTGTCCCATTCGACAGGCCTTATATTTTGAATATCGAGCAGGACTGTTGGTTCGCGCAACTTAGTGTCTGCCCTGGCCAGAGTACTTGACCAGCTGAAAGAAGAGGGAAATTTGTGAAAGGGCAACACTAACCCCAGCTCTTATCATGCAAGTTGAACGCATTCACACTTGGCGGGAGGAGAAGCAGCTGCTCTCCCGACAGGTCCGCATCCCAGCCCATGGCGCTGGGCCAGGGGTCGAACCTGAATGGATCTTCGATGTCTTTTGAGTAAAGAAAGCTTGCCGGGTACATCTTGACATAGGTGGCTGTATCAACCATGAAGCGAGAATTGACCTGCCAAGCGCCGTTAGTGGGTGCATGCATGCATGCACCTGTGCAAGGCTAAGAACGAAGCTTTGGTGCTTACATAGTAGTGACTTTGGCCATCATCCCAACCGGTATACGAAACATGATCCTGGTTCTTCATGTGCCAAAACTTTCCGCCTCTTTCCTCGAGCATCTCTATATCATGCCTCCGCGCATATTTTGCCGGATGCACCGCTAAGTCTGCGATGGGTGTCTCTTCGTCAGAGATGGGATCCATGAAGCCATTCCAAGGCCTCCTCTGCAGCTGTGTACCGGTGTATTGCCACGACCATCCCCTGAATGTGAACTTGTCTCTTTTCTCAAGTTTTACCGGGTGACTCTTAAGAACGTAGGCCTGAAGCTTCTCGGTTCCCCGGGGGCGTTCCAGCACAATTTGGTTGGGCTTAAACAGTTTTCCAAAATGCTGAGCTGTCACCACACCCCTCCGGAACATGGCCTCTGCATCCTGGTATTCCTGCGCGTAGTTGGCATCCAGAAACTCCCGGAGAGGCGCCAGAACGCCTTTAAGGTCGGCAGAGTTCTCCTCAAGGGCGGCTAGCTTCTTCCTGTGATGAAACAGAAACCTATAAGGGGCGTCCATCTCGTCATCATGCTCAAAAACCAGAAACTCTGCCACCTTTTCCAGAGCCTTTTTGAGAATGGGCGAGACGATTCTAATCCTCTCAGACCGTTCGGATGGCGTATAGTGTTGCGAGCTGGGCCGGTTCCGTCTCACTTTGTCAAGGACGCAGCTGTACTCCTTGAAGATGATGAAGCATATGGAAGGATGCTGGCTTGTAAACCTTCTCAGATTTGGGATGGCCACTTTCCCCGACAGTGTCTTTTCTCCACAAATGGGGTCATGGCTGAAGACAGGCTCATCTGCGTATATGGCACGTCCGTGCTCGTGGTTCTCATCAGTGCAGTAGACTCGATGAAGCGTTTCCGAACGGGGTGGCACATGGCCATCTTCTGAACCATTGTCGGACGTAGAGTTGTCATCATCATCCAGCTGCAGATATTTGACTCGGCGCTCTAATAAGTTGATCGTGTCGAGAAGGAAGCCGTGGAATGTTGCGTCGTCCGACTGATCAATAACTCTAATGTTGAACTGCTGGGCTACATACCCGAGACATCCGGCAAGTCCAAGGTTTGAGGGTACGAGAATAGGTTCCGAAAGAGCCAAATTTACCTCCCCTGATTCCACTTCTTTGCTTCCCGGTATATCTTTAGTGCCGTCTGCAGATGATGAAGGCTGATCTAGGTTTAACAAGTCCCGGGTAGGCTCGGCGAATTTTGATACTGGGCTCTCGAATGACATCTCGTGGGCGGGTGACTGCGTGAGTGGCACGGCCGCCGAGGAAGACTCGGCAGGGTTTTCTCCATTTGACACCAAGTTGCCGAGTTCCCTACGCCAACTGGCAGAGCTCAACACTTTGGCAGTTGGCTCCGGGATAGATTGGGTCCGAGCCGGCCGTCGCGGTGGTCCTGGCGCAACCCCATCAAACGGCGGAGGAATCGGATTGAAAGGCTGTGGTCGCCACTGCGGAAGCTGGATCTGAAATTCGGGTCCTGTAGGCGCCCCAATGGGCTCAAGAGCTGGTTGCGGTGGTAATCCCGGATGAGAAGGGGACGTGGAGCTGTGAGCGCTGGTCAAGAGTGGTACAACACCGGTATTGAAATTATCGCTGAGTAGGGTAAGCATGTCCACCTCCTTCGCCTCCTTCCCCTGGGTGTCGTCTCGAGCAATAGTCTCGCTGATGAACAGAGTGCTGGTCCCATCTATTTTGTGTATGCTCGAGGCTATAGAAGCAGTACTCTGGCTGCGGCTTGAATCGTTACTCCCCGAGTGGCGGCGACGGCCCCTCGTTGGAAGATCGTCATCGTCATTAATCGATGACGACATTGTGATTGAGTGCTATCGATCTAGATGAGGAATTGGTTGTGAGTTGACAAGCTGAAGATACAGACACTGTGATGAGATGTGAGGCAACCCGCCGGGCCACTCTCTTGATATGGTATCTGCGCCCACAGTGCGAGAAGGATCCAGACTGTGCGTATGGTCCCGGCCTGATTTGAACAAGACGGAAGTAGGTCCAGCGGCGGGGGCCGAAAAGCCAGTTGTTCACGAGCCAGTCGTTCACGAGCAAGTCGCACCGTCGTAGATGGTTCAAAGGGAGAAACTCTTATACTTGGCGAGTCTTGATCGCAACAGCAAAACACATCTAAAGCCTGCTGGCGTCCCCGTCTTGCGCATCCAAGGCTCCTATTGCTGATTTCAACCTTGAAACCAGTTTCTCATTGCGCCTCTTAAACAGAGCCCTGTGCTTCGGCTGCCTCATCATTCTTTCCATGCGCCGCCCACCGTCGGTGTAAATCTGTTGCTCCTCGTCAAACAAGTCGTTTGCTTCCAGTAACGTTGATGCTGTGAAGCGCCATGAGACCATGACAACCTTCAGGCCACCGCTGCGGCGGCTTCGAACCATGTCCAGAATTCGCTGGATAAAATAGCCCACATTCGGACACTCGCTTCCGTCCTCATCCTCACCCTCGTGTTCGTTATCCCGATCCACAGCCATCTCAATCAGGCCGGTGTCGACGACCAGGATTACACGGGGAATTCCCGTGAGGCACCGTTCTAGTATCCGGAGTAGCTGGTCGACACTGGACACGGTTCGCAAATGCTGCATTCGAACTGGGTTCACGCCTTCACTCAGCGCACTAGAATCCAAACCCAGGACCTGCAGAATCAGCGATCGGAGAATGCCGCGCATGGAGAGGCGCTTGGTCGGACTGTCATCTCCCACTGAGAAAGGTAACGCCCACAGAACCGGAAAGCCCCTTTCAATGACGGCATCGAGAAAATCGGCGGCAAAGTCGACGGCGCTTGTCCGCACACCTTGGCCTTGAGCCAAGATCATCGACGACGCTGGGTCGGCAAGCCATTCCTTTAACTTAAGGACATCGGACTCTTGAAGCTGCGTTGGCGTCTTAAGCCGACGACGGTTTCGGAGAGACCGGCAATACGAGAGACTGTCATCTGATGCGGGCGTATCCTCGAGTAACAAGGCGCTACGTATGTCTTCCATTTGCGAGTTGCGGAAAAACTGTTTCTGGTCCCGCATATCAAGCATGATTTGGGTCTGCAAGGTTTGAGATGCTACGACGAAGTCAGTTAGCCTTCTTGAAGCTCCCACGACTGCCATCAAGGCTGTCTCAACTCACCAACCATCAATTCGGTTAGTTGATGGACTCGCTCGTGCAGCCCATGAATATTAACGTGAAGATCCCTAATCTCGGCTTTCGCTGCCGAGCTGGCTAATTCGTCGACTCGTCGTGACTTCTCCGACAACTCGTCTATAATGCCTTTGAAGCTGAGGCTGAAAGGTTTGATGACGGATGCGATAGAATGCATCAGCTTTCCCTTCTTATACCATTTGATTGCCATAATGCTAAACTCTATTATCTTAGCATATACCATAGACACCGCCTCCTGCATCCTATCCGTAGGATACAGCATCGAGTGCAACTCAGTCCGTGGCAGTACGTCGGCGATCTTGGAGACTGCCTTCGCTATTTCAGCGAGGAGCTCTTCATGATTTAAAACAGCCTGGCCTGCATGAGTTCGACGTTCTCGTTGCAACATGGAAGGAAGTAGCATGTCTCACAGTGAAAAGAAACTTGAATGCACCCCAAGCTAGGGAAACATACTCAGGATGGTGCTGAGCAAAGACATCCAGAACGGCTAACCAGAATTTCTCTGAGTTAGCTCCTGTCGCCATTTACAAGTCTCGATTTCAAACTGACTGCCATAATAGAGGATTCGCGACGAGCAGCTCGACAACCATGTTCGAATCTTGGAACCTTTCGCCCTGCTCTGGTACTCGAGCATTGCAGTAGATAAGGCATGCTGCACATCAGCCATGGATGACTGTTGGCGCAGCCATATGCCCTGGCATTCCTCCAAGCTAAGCTCTTTCTTTAAAACATCAATCGCCGAATCGTAGGCAGTCCTGGCCGGTTCCGCCCACCTGGCAGGACGCGATATTAGTCGATGAGGTGAAAAATCCAGAGTAGGAACATTGCTATTTCGAGTAATGCTTTCTCACCTTCCTCTTGGATTACTTAGATACCAGTCCGAAAATGACTCTCTGGCGGCGGCTCGCGAAAGAAGAGCCGCTGGGAGGATGGAAGAACTGGGCTCTGGCCCGCCAACTCTGACGAGGCTGGAAGACATTTTATCTGAGCCATCTCGGCGGGCTAAGACGGAGTGCCCAGGCCGAAACATTTTCAAACCCCGCAAATATCATCGACTGTGTGGGTGAGCAAGGAAGCGTCTGAAGGCGGCCACGTCGTCATCATTCTTTTTGCGAGATAGGTGGTTCTTTGGACTGCTGTTGCCTGAACGCTGGCTATGTACCTCGCACCCGGTAGAAATACTGTGTTGCGAGAGCACTGCCTACGCGCGAGGATCTAGGTACCCGCATGCATCTCCATATGGCCTGTTGCTTGATACCGATCTCATCAAACGGGTGCACACGGATTCGGAGAAAGAGCGAGGATGATAGCTAGTCAACCGCAACTAGCTGTGAAGGCTGCAAAGCATGGTTGTCAAATGTAAGTGCTTGCCAGTTGCAGAGTGGTGGGCCGATGGACGAGAGTCCACTGTTCCACCCGGGCAAGCTGGAGCCCCACTTGCTCCACCAAACTAGAACGAGGCGTCCTGGCTCGCCTGCCCCAGAGCGCCTCTGCATCCGTCCAGGACTCCGGGTGACTCCGTAGCCCTGTGCATTGACGAATTAAATGCTGCAACAAAGCTCTTAACGCGTGCCAAATTGGGAATCGTCTTGGCAGCGAATAGGAGTAGCCTTCAACTATATATGCTTCCGCGATTCAGCTGCTGAGGACGAAAGGGCACCGTCAATCTACGGGCAGCAACTACCCAAAATCTTTTCCCGAACTTCTCGAGGCTGCTCTTCTAGACCAACGCCCTGCAGCCATGAACAGGGTCAGTCTACAAGCGACAACGTCTGGTGTGCACGAGGACAGACAAAGACGATAACCCCCCGATGAAATTCCGCGATCCCCACATCGGTCAGGCAAAAGATGGCTCGCATATATCCCGACGGACGCCGCAAAGGTCGGGCCTCGCCGCCGCCACTGCTCCCCGTCTCACGCAAACATGTTGACCACGGCTATGCCGCACGATACCGACCCCGCGGTCGCTCCGTCGCACCCCTCCGCTTGCGACGTTTCCTTCGGTCGAGGCTCATCCGCCTCCTTCTATACATGTTCGTCCTGTGGAACATTCTCGAGGTGTTCCTCGTGCGACGGCGTCTCGCAAGCGACGAGCTCGTGTCGCCGGGGGCCAGCGGCAGCTCCATCCGCAGCACGCAGGCGACCAAGCCGCAGCGCATCTACGTTGCCAGCATGCACTGGAACAACGGGTACATACTGTCGGAGCGCTGGAACAATGCCGTGGTGGAGCTGGCGAGGGTCCTTGGTCCGCAAAACATTTTCGTGAGCGTCTTCGAGAGTGGGAGCTGGGACGATAGCAAGGAGGCGCTGTCGCAGCTAGATCACCAGCTGGACTCCCTGAATGTGCCAAGGAACATTACCCTCTCAGACCTGACGCACCTGGAGGAGATCAGCAGGGTTCCCGAGGGTGAGGGATGGATCGAGACGTCGAGGGGAGGACGCGAGCTGAGGCGGATACCGTACCTTGCGAGCTTAAGGAACCGGACCTTGAGGGACCTGATTGAGTTGCACAAAGTGGGGGTCCATTTCGACAAAGTTCTTTTCCTCAACGATGTTGTATTTACGGTGAGGTTCTCCTTCCAAGGCTATTCCGTAGAGTCACGCAACCCCGGCAGATAGGGCTTCGACTCTAATTCTGGGAGACTCGACGCGGCCGCCGGCATATGCTGGAGCCTGAAGTTTAACACCTTTGATTGCGCTGCTAACGATGTTGCTTTCGGTTGTATAGGTCGAAGACGTACTCACGCTCCTCGACACCAATGACGGGACCTACGCTGCAGCTTGTTCGCTGGACTTTTCCAAGCCCCCCGATTACTACGATACATTTGCCTTGCGTGACGCAGATGGACAAGCTCACCTTTCACTAAGATGGCCATATTTCCGGAGCGCCGTCTCGAGAAATGGGATGACTGGGAACTGGCCAGCAGTCCCGGTGACGAGTTGTTGGAATGGCATAGGTAAGAACCAACAAAATTTGCTGCCAGCTAGCCCCCGGGAGGTTGATGCTAATCAATTAATCACGTAAAGTGGCTATGCCAGCATGGCCCTTCGTTGCCGAGACTTCTCCCCTGCGTTTTCGCGCAATTCCCGATTCCCTAGCAGAGCATCACCTGGAAGGCAGCGAATGCTGCCTCATCCACGCCGATAACCCTCTCTCGGCCCAGCTCGGGGTGTACCTCAATCCCCGAGTACGAGTAGGCTATAACATTGAAGCATACGAGGCTACGCATCCTAAAGGCGGCGGCAGCTGGCTGTCCACGTGGCAAATCTTCCGGGGACTCTGGTCTAGCCGCGTCCTCCGGTGGTTCTACAGGGCCGAGGGGCCGCATTGGATCGTCAACCGGAGGCTGAAGAAGTGGGAGGCCGAAAGCGAGCTGAATGTTGAGCCAGGGTCGTTCTGCTTGATCAACGAGATGCAGATTCTCATTGAAAACGGTTGGGCGCATGTGTAGAGAGTGTATGTTGCATATTTTTCCGTGACGATGGCACGCCCAACAGTCGTAGTCTAAAACAAAAGGGGGGAGTGGGGCGAATGTTTGCGTACATAACCAGATACGGCTTGGTTTGCATTACTTGGACGGGACTGGATGAGAAACGCATTTGATACCCTGGGAGAAAACAAAAATCCTCTATTCCATCCAAAGTGCCCCTTACGTTAATTAATACTACAAGTCATGGCTAGCAGCGTGTCTTACTACTTTTTATTCTATTCGTATACAAGTAGCTACCTGCCAACTGGTTCCTCTTAACCTGCCAGTATACAGGACCTCAAGCTGGTAGGTTTGTGCCTGAAGTCCCTGACGTACTCGAGGTACGCCTGCCTCCTCGTCTTGTGTATCTGGCTCCCCTCGCCAGACTTTAGACGGGTGACTTGAGCGACGGCCTGCTGCTTATTGACAGAAATCGCTGGAGTGGTTTGGGGGGTGGAGTCAGGACTGTCCTTTTCGTCTGAATACCTGGCATGACGCTCTGAAGTGGGCGAGGAGAGAGTGAGGTTCTGCTGGTAGCGTCGACGTGAATGCGACGGCTTGTTTACGTTGTCAGTATCATCTACAGATGTGAAGGGTTGTTGACTTTGCCTTTGGTACCGTCGATTTGCTGGCGGTGCCGAGGTGATGTTCACTTGACGGGGCTTGCCGCGATGGAGAACCATTGCCCGACCCTTGCCTATTTCTTCCGCTGTGTCCTCTCCAGGTCCCACGTGGCGGGAGCACTTTAACAGGCCGAAGTGTGCGGGTGGAGGCGGCTTTATATTCGGAGGATCTAGGAAACCGTCGGTTTGGTTAGTAAGAGTAGAATCCAGGTGGAGCGGCGCCTTGCTGGACATTTTTCTCGGTCTCCGACTCCGAAGTCGCGCACGAGACCTCAAGACAGTGACAGCTCCCGCATGGGACGTGTTTGGGTAGAAGAGATGTCCTTGGCGGTTGAGGCCCGGCAAGCGGTCATGGCCGCAACCTTTTGGGAAAGCGCAATATCTTATCTCCCGCGAGGAGCCACTTGACTCAGGAGAGCCTGCACTACTATAAGATGGGCTTTCATATTCCGTGACCTCAGATTCGCCACCCGAGGCCTCGCCATCGTTGTTACAGACATACATTATGTCGAACGAGTCCCGACGAGTAGTGTCCGACGACGACCCCCTGCGCGAAGTAAAACTGGAGCCTACACTTTCCATCATGTCCCCTAGTGACTCGAACTCGAAACTAGGCAGCCTCGGGGGAGAGCGGGGACTGAAGGTACTCCTGTCCCGCAACCAAGGCGCCCGCTTCGTAACGCTGTCGCGCGCAGCGATAACTCCGTTTAGATTCTGGGTTGACCGGCAGTCTGCCCACCGCAGCGTCTCCGGCCGGGCGTACGTACAAGGAATTACTTTGATGGCGGAGGCTGAAATCTGGTGGTGAAAAATTCTTGATTTCTCTAGCCTAGCGGGAAAGCCATCTTCTTCGCACCGGGACTGTGGCGGGGTTGGTGGACACGGCGATGGATTGCGTGGCGAGTTGATGGGAGCGACCTCGTCGCCGTCGCCTTGTAAGTAGATAGGCCAAGAGATGACGGGTCTAGCAGCTGGTCTAGCGGTGGACGGCCAGCGCCCAAAGATGTCCCACTGAAAAGGCATCGAATGCGACGTGCCAAGAGTTGCCGAATTGCCAGATAAGGAAAGAAAAGTTCCGCGTCAAGAAGGGGTAATGGGAAGCTACCCTTCCTATCCTCTCTTCTTCCCCTTGATTGACTCGTCTGACTTAAAATATCGCTGACAATCAGAGACGGAGGCAGTTGAAACGACAATTCTGAAATTGATTGGCCACATCTTTATACTTATTTTATTATTTCATACTAGTCCATTAACAATGCGAGGTCTTTACTCAGCTATTATTCCTATTTCCCCCTATCTCTAACCTCCCAAATGGCTAACTGAACAAGGCTGGTTCGTTATTCGGGTATGGGACCAAGACGCTCCGCCTCATCCGGGGACCTCGAAGGGTGGCGGCACTATGCCGTTCAACAATAGACCCTTTGTTTCAGAACCTTGCGCTCAATTGCTTTAGCCATCATGAGACCTCAAATAAAGGTATGCCCAGAGACTGGGATCCGAGTTCTGGCACCACCTAGATTGTTTTCAAGCAAGCCGATTTTATTGTTCTGAGAGCCACTTCCCTTCATAGTCTTGTAATAGCTGTTCAATAGTAGTAGTGCCATTTATACTAGAGACAGGCTATTATTTTTCTTCCGGCGGCTTCGAGAACGCATTCACCGATAAGAGTAGCATGCATTGTTCAGTGTGACTTTTGCCATAGCGTTTCGTACCTTTGTTAACCACATGAGACTTACACTCGCATGCTTGCCCTCCGGGGCCTCTCCTCTTTTCCGACGAAAGGGTTAAAAAATAAAAAATACATCAGCCTGGGAGCTCCAAAGTTTCTAGTTACCAACTAAGCTGAACGCTTTTCTCCTTCTGGTCCGAAACTAACAATAGCTCGATAACTATTCTGTCATCGAACTCCCCCGAAGAAGCATTCTAGGTAACTGGAGCCAACTCACAGACTCTTCCACTATCATACTAAAAGGGAGGAATCCTGAAAAGGCAGCCCTATTTCACGACACGTCTCGGCAGGTCTCTTGAGAGTATCTTCCAGACTTGCGGCGAACCCCTTTTCAGACCACATCGTAATCCGGCCAACCAGTACTTCGCCATACAATCCATAAAGAGTAGTCTACCAGCTAACCCGTAGGAGCCCGAAGAAATTGGTAAGACATACCACGACAAATATATCTGCCCTCAGCACTTACTCACAGCGAACTCGGTAAATGAGAGGCAAAGAAGGCGTAAAAACCCTCAAATAATGTGTGACCTGACCTGGTTAGCCTACACCCGCTGCGGCCACCAGAGCTGCGACGTCAAAGATTGCGCCATCTACAAGCAACGCAAGCGTAGTTGTTGGGCACGATTTGGCGTCGCCTCCTGTGAGACTCGCGTCTGGCGTTCCCGCCATCCGCGCCCTGGCCGTTGTCCGGACTGCGAGTCGCAGCGCAGGACTGCCGAACAGAAGCAAGTCGCGGCCCAACGAGATGCATTGATCCGGTTGCAGAACGAGACCTTTGAGGCCACTAAGGGATATAATTGGCAGCAGGAGTCGACGGCGAAAGCAAGTCGTCGAGAACCTGTAGTGGCATGCGCAAGGACGCTGAGAAGTAGGGACTCGTTCATCGATCCATCCCTGGCTATCGATATGAGCAGCATGCCGATGAATGACGGATATTGGGCATCGCAAGGACGGCATAGTGCCTCCCGTGACCGGCCCAGTACTACTAGACAATTGCCATCAACTGGAGGACACCTGCCTCATGCACTTGCTGCTCCTCCGCAGGCCGCAGGCCGGAGCAACACCAAGGCACGCAATATCTCCCGAGAGAGCCATCAAACCCAACGACGCGCCGTTAGCCGAAGCCAGAATGGCGAGAGAGTTCTCGCCGGCCCGGGCCGTGGCGCCGCGCGCGTTTCGCCCACCATCACTAGAGCCCAAGCGGCCGCACCGGAGTATCCCCCTATCCCCCCACCACCATCTCTAGCTCGGACTTCGGACAGTGTCCGGCGCAGACGCGGCACCAGGACGGAGGCGTCCCCCAGCCGACCCCGGCCGCCCTACCGCTCCGTCTCCCCCGTCGAGTCCGTCTTCGCCGGCGCAGGCCCGGCCGCGGCGCGCCCGGTCTCGCCCCTCGGCGAGGGCGCATTCGACCAGGTTGACTCCCTGGCCGATGTCGTTTCCGGGCGTCAGGCGGCGGGCGGCAGGCAGGGGACGGCGATGGCGATGGCGGCCGAACAGCGCAGCGCTGGGTCGCGAAGGAATCATACGACCGCAAGCCGGAGAGGCGGGCATCGCAATAGCAGCTATCCATGCCAACGTGGCCAGACGAATGCAGTGGGAGAGCATGTGCCGCATCCGTCCGTAGCGCATTGGTACGATCCAAAGATGCAGGGGAATGTGCCTCCTACGCTAAGAGATATCCATCCAGCTTTACGGTGAGATGAGTAGTAGAGAGGAGAAATTGCGGCTAGGGAAGGGTTGAGTGGTAGGTATGGGGCCTAATAAATGGGAGGGAAACGAGTTATTGTCTCTTTTCTTTTGGGATATCATTAAAATTTTGCCGTTACTCCGTTTGTAGGTTATTTTTTTCCGGTCAGGAGGTTTGCACTAGCGTTGACATATGGTCCATCAGGGTGTGCAGGTACATAGACAAAACGGCAAAGTGGCTATGGAGCAAAAGAAATAAACCAATGATCTAGGTTTTGCCATCTGCTCCTATGCATGCATGCGCAGAGCATCAAAGAATCTAACGCGTCCTTGCTATGGCCATGCCTTCTATCCCCACCACTTGCCGATCAAAGCGCCAAGGTCCTGCTAGGGTATCTGAGGGAATTGTACAAATCAAACCCATTAACTAGCCCTCGCTCCGCTCAAAAAATCGATGTCTAGACGATGAATACGCAAAAATAAACCTTCAGGCCCAACTCTCCCGTGCAGTCTTCCGGGTGTCTTTCCTGGTAAGGGGTATCAGTATGCACAGGAAACACGATTATAACAGATATTCCCCTCGGCATCCAGGTTCTTAGCCTCATATCCAGGATGGACCCTGTCGTCATTCGCATCTACGAGGCGACCATCAGCCCCGCGTTCCGCTGCCAGCCTGTGGTAGAAACCTTCCCCATCCGCATCCTTGGGCCACGTGGACGGAAGGAGATCGTCGTCGTCGTCGCCGCCGTCGTCAGCCGGCACGTCGGCATCCTCGGGTCCGTTCTTGAACGGGTCGTTTATGTCGGGCTTTCGAAGGCACGATGGTCCGGTCAGATTCCCTACTGGTGAGCTGCTCCCGGCTGGTATGCCGTTGGAGAGGCGAGGAGGTAGGGAGAGACGAGGAGCTCTTGGACCTGTAGGCTCGATGCTCAGGGATCTTTTCAGCCGGGGCCGGACGGCGACCTGAGAGGCCCAGTCGGGCGAGTTGAAGATGGGCAGGTCAGGATGTTCTTTGGACACTACTCCGAGCACCTTGGCAAGAAGGCCAGGCCGCAGCTTGTCGCAAAATGAGAGAAGACTGAGCTGGTCCTTCCGGTTCAGGGGTTCAAAGTATTCGGTCCGCTGTTGCAAAGTTAGACGGGCACTCTTCTCAATTGGCTAACCTCGTATTGTCGAGAGAAATCAAAATACATACCAGGTTGTCAGGCGCGGAAACTCCGCCGCCAAATCCGATCATGCCAACATTCTCAAACGACACGCCAACAGGCAGTGATGCGAGAGCTCGCTGCTTCTGCCGGACAAAATCCTGCTCCTTCTGTCGCCGGAGAGCTTCAGTCTTCTGCTTGTTGAACGCCTCGCATTCCTTTGCAAACTCCATGCAACCCGAGCAACGAAATCGAGCAGAGTCATTCCGCCAGCTACGTATTAGGTTCGGCGGCATGCAGCCGATGTGCCAGTCCTCGTCGCATGCCGGGCAAGTAACGAAGTTATTCGACTCCGTGAACGCCTGCCGATCGCACCGGCTACACCGTTTTGTGCCCTCGAACTTGGGCTTTTTCTTCCGCACCGGCTGCTTGAGGCTCGACTTTTTCGCTTGCGAACCTGCCGCGTCCGCGTCCGCATCTGAGTAAGGCGAGTCTCCATCGGCGTCCATAACAGGTCGCTTCCTCTTGGTCGCGCCCCAAACCCCGCTGACGCCATTCTGCGACGGCGATGCGGCCTGGTTCCTGTAAAATTTGAAGACTTCTTTCTTCGCAGCTGAAGAGGCACTAGCACCGCCGCTGCCGCTGCCGCTGCCACTCTTGGACCCCTGATCGATGGCCGGGAGCTGGATCGTGTCCGACGTCTTGAGGCTCTGTATAAGGCGTCGCCTAGCATCCTCATACTTCTCCTGACTGACGTGGGCAAGTCCAGCAGCCTGTGTCCTGGCGACGGCCAAGCTCAAATCGCCTTGGCAAGTCCTCATTCTCTTAAGAAGGGCCTGCGTCACGGGCGTGAACTGGTTGTCGTATGATCTGAGTGCCGAATCTTTAGGCGTGCTCGGCGCAGA
>Ga0247774_1000390_pt1 | contig 21687 bp, 19 predicted proteins | sample UWRJL001104B6_FD_179933 | JGI IMG/M metagenome (GOLD analysis project Ga0247774, IMG submission 179933) | Plant litter microbial communities from Arlington Agricultural Research Station in Wisconsin, United States - UWRJ-L001-104B-6 | ecosystem: Environmental > Terrestrial > Plant litter >... | reverse complement strand
GGCCAGGAAGCCGTTCTTGTAACGCTTCGTCAGCCCGCTGATCTCCAGCGGGACCGAGGTGTCCGCGCTGTCGCCCGGCCGGCGTCGACGTCGCGCGGTCACCAGGATGAGGATCGCCGCCACCAATGCGGCGGCCGGGAAGCCCCACACCCACCACGGCAGCGGGGCGGGCGGTGTACGCAGCGAGGAGACCACCGGAACGCTCAGCGGCGACTCGACCGACACGTCGTACGAGGCCGGCCGCGCGGGCGAGACGAAGCCCATGTCGGTGGCGCTGAACACGACCCGGATCCGGTGGTCGGCCGCGAAGCGGTGATCCAGGGCCGGCAGCGTGACCTGACCCGTGCCCTCCAGGCGAAACGGCGCGGCGATCTGACGGACCGCCGAGCCCCGCCCGTCCGGGCCGACGTCGTACAGCTTGGCGAAGAGCGTGGGGCGGTTCGCGCCCGTACGCTCCCGCGCCGAGGTGGTCACGCGAAGGCGCAGCTGGGCGGCGCCGGTGAGCTGCACCGGCGCGTTCAGCGGCTCGGAGTCGAACATCGCGGACTGGCCGGGCAGGGAGAGGTCGATCCCGCCGCCGGGGAGCGCGGTGAGACCGCCGAGCATGCCCAGGCCGGGCATTGCGGAGATCGAGGTCGGGGAGCCGCCGGCCGGGTTCTGGATCGTCTGCTGTTCGCCGCTGAGCGGGATCGAGCGACGCGTCGTGCCCGACAGCCCGGGGTAGTGGCCGGTGGAGGCGGCGTTGACGGTGACCCGCTGCGTCGAGGAGTCGATACCGCCCGAACGCGTGACGGTGAAACCGCCGCCCGGCACCGGCGGACCGCCCTTGAGATAGCGGTCGAACCAGTCGGTGACCAGTCCGTTGACGCGGGAGGTCTCCGGGTCGCCGCCGTCGTGGCCGCCCTGGAACCACACCGTCTTCACCGGCGCCCCGGTGATCGCGCGGGCGTTGCGGTCGGACTGGTCGAGCGGGAACAGCGAGTCGGTCTGGCCCTGGACCAGCAGGGTCGGCACGTGGATACGGCCGGCGACGGAGGAAGGGCTGTCACGCCGCAGCGTGGCGATGGCCTCCGGCGTCGGCTGTCCGGTCTCGGCCACCTTCTGGTACATCGCGCACAGCGACGGCAGGAACCGTCCACAGGCTGTGGATGACGCTCCGCTCGTGAAGAAGATGCCGGCCCAGGCCTTCTTGAAGACGCCGTTCGCCGCACCCTTCCCGGTCGCGTCGGGGAACAGCGAGTCCGCGAGGTCGTACCAGGTGATCTGCGGGGCGATCGCGTCGATCCGCCGGTCGTAGGCGGCCGCCATCAGGGAGATGCCTCCGCCGTAGGACTGACCGGCGATGCCGACGCGCGGGTCGCCGGAGCGGTCCAGGCGTACGTCGGGCCGGCGGGCCAGCCAGTCGACGAGCTGCCGGACGTCCTTCACGTCGTAGTCGGGCGAGTTGAGCGTGATCTCACCGCCGGACTGGCCGAACCCGCGCGCGGACCAGGTGAGCACCGCGTAACCGTGCCGGGCGAGATCTTCGGCCTCGGCACGTGAGCTGTCCTTGCTCGCACCGAAGCCGTGCGCGAGGAGCACGGCCGGCGCCCGCCCGCCGTGCGCGGGTTTGAAGAAAGTCGTGTCGAGGCCGATGTGTTGGTCGTTCTTGGGTCCGTCCACGACCGCGATGCGCTGATCGATGGTGGTCACGCGCGGCTCGTCGCCGACGGTCGCCCAGGTGAGCGACCCCGCGAGAACGACCACCACGCCGGCGAGCGCCGCCAGCCTTCCCCGTCTCATGTCAAGACCTTATTCGGCATATCGCACGACGCGGGCGGCTCCTGGCCTTGTGTCCTCCCCCAAAGTGCGATGATCCCAAGAATGAACCCGGCGGCTCGGGCCGGACCCCGGTGCCGCAGGGACTTTCCTCGCGCGGACAACCCGGACCGGGTCGCGATCGTCCTCCCCATGAGGACGACAGAACGGAGGCCACGATGCGAGGCGCGCGGCGCCCCCACGCACGGCCCGGATTGATCGCGGTAGTGATCGCTCTCTGGGTGGTGATCGCGGCGATCGCCCTGACGGGCACACTGGTCGTCGCCTTCTCCCAGGGACACCCCGTCCGGTTCTCTTCGCCGGTGAAGATCTATCCGGTGACGCAGGAGATCCCCGGCCCGCAGTGCCCGGCGGGCGTGCAGGGCGCGATCGGGCAGAGCGCGGCCGGTCCGGTCTGCTACCAGCTCACCACGGGCATCACGATCAAACGGGTCAACGACCTGCACGTGGAGCGCGCCACGTCCGGCGGGTACGCCGTGTCGCTCAGCCTGATCCCGGCGGACGGCAAGGCCCTGACGCGCCTGACCCGTTCGGCCGTGGGCCGGCCGTACGCGCTGACCGTACGCGACCAGGTCGTGGCCGCACCGCGGGTCGACGCCCCGATCACCAAGGGCCGCATCCTGATCAGCGGCAACCTCACCCGCGACGCCGCGAACACCATCGTCAACCGCCTGAAGGGCCGGGCCGCGCAGTCGGCCTGAGCCCTCCTCAGATCGCGCGCAGGGCGGGAGCGCCGGCGCGCGCCTCGCGGGCGGCCGTGTCCAGCGCCTCCTGCGACGCGGCGTCGGCCGCGCGGTAGACGACCAGCCGACGGCTCGGGTCGCCCAGCGGCGTGAGGACGTCGTACGCGATGGAGAACGTGCCGAGCCTCGGATGCCGCAGCGCCTTGGTGCCGTGCCCGTTCACCATGACGTCGCGGCGTTCCCACAGCCGGGCGAACTCCTCGCTCTGCGAGAGCCGTTCGATCAGGCCCGCGAGCGCCGAGTCGTCCGGATGCGCGGCCCACGCGGCCCGCAGGTCGGCGATGCCCTCGCGGATGATCCGCTCTCGGTCGCGGTAGAACCCGGCGAACGCCGGATGCAGGACGCAGAGGTAGAGCGTGTTGCGCTGCTCGGCGGGAAACTCGGGGAAGTCGAGCATCAGCCAGGCCATCTCGGGGTTCCACGCGACGATGTCGAAGCGATGGTCGACCACCATGGCCGGCAGCGGCGACAGGGCGTCGGCCAGAGAGGCCAGCGTCGTGTCGTCGCCCGGCTGCCGCCGCACCGCGGTCCAGTGCCGGGTCAGGTCGAACAGGTACGCGCGCTCGTCGTCGCTCAGCCGCAGGGCGCGGGCGAGCGCGCCGAGCACGTCCGGGGACGGGCGCAGCCCGCGGCCCTGCTCCAGCCGGATGACGTAGTCGACGCTCACCCCGGCCAGCTCCGCGACCTCCTCGCGGCGCAGGCCGGGCGTACGGCGCGTCTGACGGCGCCGGGGCAGTCCGGCGTCCTCGGGAGCGAGACGCTCGCGCCGCGTCCGCAGGAACACGGCGAGCTCGTGCGCCACGTCGACAGTGCCGTCCATGGGCCCGAACCTCCCTTTCCTGGGACCGCCGATCCCAGGATGAGTCTTCCCTTACCCGGCCATTCTCCCCTGGCGCAGGCTGTGCGGGTCGGCTTGAGCCGTGACATCGAAGGAGAACACCGTGGCTGGATCACTGGACACCTATCGGCTGCTGGGCCGCTCGGGCCTGCGGGTGTCGCCGCTGGCGCTGGGGACGATGACCTTCGGCTCCGACTGGGGCTGGGGCGCCGCGAAGGACGAGGCCCGGCGCATTTTCGACGCGTACGTCGACCGGGGCGGCAACTTTCTCGACACCGCCAACCAGTACACGAACGGCACCGCCGAGCGGCTGGTCGGGGAGTTCGCCCAGGACCGGCGCGACAGCCTGGTGCTCGCGACGAAGTACACCATCACCGCGCGCCCCGGTGACCCCAACTCGGGCGGAAACCATCGCAAGAGCATGGTCCGCTCGGTGGAGGACAGCCTGCGCCGGTTGCGGACCGACTACCTCGATCTGCTCTACCTGCACGCCTGGGACTTCACGACTCCCGTCGAGGAGATCCTGCGGGCCATGGACGACCTCGTACGGGCCGGCAAGGTCCTCTACGTCGGCATCTCCGACACGCCGGCGTGGCAGGTCGCGCGCATGCAGGCGATCGCCGACCTGCGCGGCTGGTCGCCCCTGGTCGCGTTGCAGATCGAGTACAGCCTGATCGAGCGGACCGTGGAACGCGACCTGATCCCCATGGCCGGTGAGATGGGCCTCGGCGTCATTCCCTGGTCGCCGCTGGGCAGCGGAGTGCTGACCGGAAAGTACGGCCGGGCCGATCTGGACCACGGAGGCGGCTCGGCCGCGGCCGAGGGGACCCGCAAGAACGTCGCCGCGGCCAATGGCGCGCTGACCGAACGCGGGCTCGCCATCGCCGAGGTCGTCAAGAAGACCGCGAGCGAGCTCGGGGCGACACCGTCACAGGTCGCCCTCGCCTGGACGATGCGCGACGCACGGGTGACGGCGCCGATCATCGGGGCGCGGACACTGGATCAGCTCGAGGACAACCTCGGCGCGCTCGACCTGACGCTGACCGACGCCGCGCTGGCCGACCTGGAGACGGCCAGCGCCGTCGAACTCGGTTTTCCGCACGAGTTCCTCGCCCGCCCGATGACCCGGAACGTGATGTTCGGCGACCTGCGGATCGAGTGACCGGCGGTCAGTCGATGCGCCAGGTGTCACCGCTGCTGAGCAGTCCGGCGAGGTCGCCGGGGCCCTGCTGGGCGACGGCCTCGTCGAGCTGTTCGCGCAGCAGCGCGTCGTACGTCGGGCGTTCGACCTGGCGGAAGATGCCGATCGGGGTGTGTTCGAAGGTCGGGGAGTCGAGCCGGGACAGCGCGAACGCCAGTGACGGGTCCTCGGTCTTCGCGTCGTGCACGAGCAGGCCCGGTGAGTCGGCCGGCACGACCTCGACCGCGCCGGACGGCGTACGCCGCAGGCCCTTGTCGCGCTCGGCGCCGAACACGATCGGCTCGCCGTGCTCCAACCGGATCGTCACGTCGTCGCGCTGCTGCGGATCCTTCAGCGGCGCGAACGCGTCGTCGTTGAAGATGTTGCAGTTCTGGTAGATCTCCACCAGCGACGTGCCGTTGTGCTGGGCCGCCGCGCGCAGCACCGACTGCAGGTGCTTGCGGTCGGAGTCGATGGTGCGCGCCACGAACGACGCCTCGGCGCCGATCGCGAGCGAGATCGGGTTGAACGGGGCGTCCAGCGAGCCCATCGGCGTCGACTTGGTGATCTTCCCGACCTCCGAGGTCGGGGAGTACTGGCCCTTGGTCAGGCCGTAGATCCGGTTGTTGAACAGCAGGATCTTGAGGTTGACGTTGCGGCGCAGCGAGTGGATGAGGTGGTTGCCGCCGATGGACAGCGCGTCACCGTCGCCGGTCACGACCCAGACCGACAGGTCGGGGCGGGAGGAGGCGAGCCCGGTCGCGATCGCCGGCGCACGGCCGTGGATCGAGTGGAACCCGTAGGTGTTCATGTAGTACGGGAACCGCGACGAGCAGCCGATGCCGGAGACGAAGACGACGTTCTCCCGGCGGAGCCCCAGCTCGGGCAGGAAGCCCTGGACCGCCGCGAGGATCGCGTAGTCACCGCAGCCAGGGCACCAGCGGACCTCCTGGTCGGTCTTGAAGTCCTTGGCGGTCTGCCGCTCGGAGTCCTTGGGGACGAGGGCGAGGGGATCACTCATGAGTTGATCACATCCTGAAGAACGTCCTGGAGCTCCTCGGCCTTGAAGGGCAGGCCGCGGACGCGGTTGTAGCCGATCACGTCGACGAGGTAGCGGCCGCGCAGCAACAGGGCCAGCTGGCCGAGGTTGATCTCGGGCACCACGACCTTGTCGTAGGAGCGGAGCACCTCTTCGATGTTGGCGGGGAACGGGTTGAGATGACGCAGGTGAGCCTGGGCGACCTGGCCGCCGGCGGCGCGGATGCGGCGTACGGCCGCGGTGATCGCGCCGTACGTGCCGCCCCAGCCGAGGACGAGCACGCGGGCCGCGCCCGAAGGATCGTCGACGGCCAGCGGCGGGATGTCGCGGGCGATGCCGTCGATCTTGGCCTGGCGCAGGCGGGTCATCAGGTCGTGGTTGGCCGGGTCGTAGGAGATGTTGCCGGTGCCGTCGGCCTTCTCGATGCCGCCGATGCGGTGTTCGAGGCCGGGGGTGCCGGGCACCGCCCACGGCCGGGCGAGCGTGTCGGGGTCGCGCTTGAACGGCAGGAACTCCTCGTCCGGCACCGCCTCGGCGAAGCCCGGGGTGATCTCGGGCAGCGAGTCGACGTCGGGGATCTGCCACGGCTCAGAGCCGTTCGCGAGGTAACCGTCGGACAGCAGGATGACCGGCGTGCGGTATTTCACCGCGATCCGCGCCGCCTCGAGCGCGGCGGCGAAACAGTCCGACGGAGTGCACGGCGCGACGACCGGCACCGGCGCCTCGCCGTTGCGGCCGTACATCGCCTGCAGCAGGTCGGCCTGCTCGGTCTTGGTCGGCATGCCCGTGGACGGGCCGGCGCGCTGCACGTCGATCACGATCAGCGGCAGCTCGGTGGAGACGCCCAGGGAGACCGTCTCGCTCTTCAGCGAGATGCCGGGGCCGGAGGTGGTCGTCACGCCCAGCGATCCGCCGAACGACGCGCCGAGCGCGGCGCCGACGGCGGCGATCTCGTCTTCGGCCTGGAACGTCCGGACGCCGAAACGCTTGTGCTTGGACAGCTCGTGGAGGATGTCGGAGGCCGGCGTGATGGGGTAGGAGCCGAGGAACAGCGGCAGCCCCGACCGGCTGCTCGCCGCGACGAGACCGTAGGCGAGCGCGACGTTGCCGGAGATGTTGCGGTAGAGCCCCGGCGCCAGCGTCGCCGGCTTGACCTCGTACGACACCGAGAACGACTCGGTCGTCTCGCCGTAGCTCCAGCCCGCCTGGAAGGCCGCGATGTTGGCCTTCATGATCTCGGGCTTCTTGGCGAACTTGAGCTCCAGGAAGCGTACGGTCGCGTCCGTCGGCCGGTGGTAGAGCCAGGACAGCAGCCCGAGGGCGAACATGTTCTTGGCGCGCTCGGCGTCCTTCTTGGAGATGTCGAAGTCTTCGAGCGCCTTGACGGTCATCGACGTCAGCGGCAGCGAGTGCAGGCGGTATTCGTCCAGCGAACCGTCCTCGAGCGGGTTCGCGGCGTACCCGACCTTGGTCAGCGCGCGCTTGGTGAACTCGTCGGTGTTGAGGATCAGGTCCGCGCCGCGCGGCAGGTCGCCGACGTTGGCCTTGAGGGCGGCGGGGTTCATCGCCACCAGGACGTTGGGGGCATCGCCCGGCGTGACGATGTCGTGGTCGGCGAAGTGCAGCTGGAAGCTGGAGACACCCGGCAGGGTGCCGGCCGGCGCACGGATCTCGGCGGGGAAGTTGGGCAACGTCGAGAGGTCGTTGCCGAAGGCGGCCGTCTCCTGGGTGAATCGGTCGCCGGTCAACTGCATACCGTCGCCCGAGTCACCGGCGAAGCGGATGATCACGCGATCGAGTTGTTGGACCTGCTTGGTCACGGAGCAAGACCTCCTCGACGAGCAGCACTTCTCCGGTGCAAGGTGTCCGTGTCCGTAGTGCTACTTAGGCTTACCTTCATGCTACGTCCAGGGTGGCGTGGTTGATCCTCGGTTCAAGTGCGGTCCTGGATGTGATGCGCGCGGCGGACGGCCGTGGTGCACCCCCGAACCCCACGAAGTCGTCTTCCCGCTGCCGAGACGCGCAAGCGTGCCGAGAGTGCATACCTGCGAGCCCCTGACGAGCGACGGTCCGACCACGAGCCGGACTATAGGCGGTCGCGCTGAGGTCCCGCTTAAACGGCAGGCGGCCGGCCGCCGGGCACGTACGTGTCCGGGGCCGGCCGCGTCGTTCCTCAGCCGCCCTGCTGCTCCTGGGACAACTTGCTGAGCAGGTCGTTGACGTCGCCGCTGGAGTTCACCGTCGCGTCGAAGGTCGAGCTCGCGTGGATCGTGAACCGCCCGTTGTGTGAGCGATACCACGATGACCAGGACCCGCCGCTGGTCCGGCAGCTGATCGTCGTCTGGTGACTGGGCGTCGTGGTGCCGGTGCCCTTGCACGTCGACACGGTCGGGCCGTCGCCCCAGAACCTGGCGTTCATCGTGACGTGCACCGAGCTGGTGGAGCCGCCGACCGAGGACGGCATCACGCTGCCGCGCACGGTGCAGCCCGACTCGGTGCAGCTGCCGAACTGGATCTTCCCCATCGGCAGCATGCTGATCGCCGGGTCGTACGCGTTCTTGAGGCCCTGGACGTCGCTGCGCAGCTGCGCGAAGACCGAGCCCATCGCGGCGCCGTCCAGCGCCTTCACGTCGAGGGCGTACGCGTCGCTGCCCGCGCTGCCCTCGATGCGCAGCAGGCGGTGCGGGGAGCTCTTGGAGATGTAGTAGGTCGCCTCGCCGACCGTCATCTTGATCGCCGGTGTGCTGCCGGCCGGGGTGTTCACCGCCCGCGGGTCGTTGCCGGCCTGCTGCAGGACCTGCGAGAGCTTGGTCGGCGAGAAGTTGGCCAGCTTCAGGTCGGCGGCGGAGTCCGGGGCCTTGGCCCACTTGCCGTCGGCCTTGTCGGCCGCCGTCGACGACTGGCCCTGTGCGCTCCAGAAGCTGGAATCGGCCTTGATGTAGGTGGAGTCGCCGACGTCGACACGCGTCACCGGCGAACCGTGTGAGCTGTAGGACCCGCGGGCGCTGCCCGCCTTGGTCACCGTGAAGGTCGCCTGGCTGCCGCCGTACGTGCCGGTGTAGGTGGCGCCGGCCGCCTGGCCGAGCGCCTGCCCGGCCTGCGCCGCCGCCTTGCCCGAGGTCTTCTTCGGATCGTCACCGGATCCGCCGCCCAGGGCGAGCACGATGACCACCAGGATGATGAGGACGAGGACACCGCCGCCGATCGCGAGGAAGACCCCGGCGCCGCCCTTCTTGCGCGGTTGCTGCGGCGGGCCGTAGCCGTACGGCTGCGATGGTCCCGTGCCCCAGGGGGGCGGTCCGCCGGGAGGACCTCCCGGGCCGCCCGGACCTCCGGGTCCGCCGGGCCAGCCGCCGCCCGGCGGGGGGCCCTGCTGCTGCCACTGGGGCGTGCTACCGGGAGGAGGCCACGAACCTGGCTGTCCGGGCTGGGATCCCTGGCCTCCCTGGCCGCCCTCTGGCCCCATGGTCATGGCTCCCCCTATATCAACGCCACTTGTCGCCGTGACCTTACGGTTTGCAGCTATGTCCGACAAGTGATGTAGCCGTTTCTGTTACCTGGCGGAGACCGCCCCGCAAAAGGATGATTCGCCGGCGAGAGCGTACGCCTCGGCGGCGCATTACGCTGACCCCATGCACGGCTACTACGCGACCTACGTCAGCATCGTCGTGTTGTTCCTGATCGGCGGTCTGATCGTCGGCGGAGGGATGCTGTCCAACCGGTCGCTGCGCCCGCATCGGCCGACGCGCGAGAAGCTCACGACCTACGAATGCGGTGTCGACCCGGTCGGAGAAGGATGGGCCCAGTCCTACGTCCGCTACTACGTCTTCGCCTACCTCTACGTCATCTTCGCGGTGGACGCGGTCTTCCTGTTCCCATGGGCGACGGTCTTCGCCGCCAAGGGATACGGATCCGTCACCCTGGGGGAGATGTTCGTCTTCCTGGCCTTCATCGCGGCGGGGCTCGCGTACGCCTGGAAGAAGGGTGTGCTCGGCTGGGTCTGAAAGAATGACCGATATGGGTGTCGTCGATCTGCCGGAGCCGCGCATCGGGCCGGCGAGCAAGCTCGCCCCGAAGCCGATCAAGTTCGTGCTCAACTGGGGCCGCAGATACTCCCTCTGGGTGTTCAACTTCGGTCTGGCCTGCTGTGCGATCGAGTTCATCGCGACCTCGATGTCGCGGCACGACTTCATCCGGCTCGGTGTGATCCCGTTCGCGCCCGGACCCCGGCAGGCCGACCTGATGGTGGTCTCCGGCACGGTCAGCGACAAGATGGCGCCGGCCGTGAAGCGGTTGTACGAGCAGATGCCAGAGCCCAAGTACGTCATCTCCTTCGGCGCCTGCTCCAACTGCGGCGGCCCGTACTGGGACTCCTACTGCGTCACCAAGGGTGTCGACCAGATCATCCCGGTCGACGTGTACGTTCCGGGTTGCCCGCCCCGGCCGGAGGCACTGCTGCACGGCATCATCCGCCTGCAGGAGAAGATCGCCACGGAGTCTCTCGGCGATCGGTACGCCGAGGCGGGCGAGTCGATGTCGCCGCCGCCGGAGGTCAAGCCCAAGACACCGACGCCGGCGGTCTTCCGCCGCCCGCTCGCGCTGCCGCCGATGCCGGAGCCGGAGGAGATCGAGGCCTCCGAGGAGCGGACGCAGAGCCTTCACGTCCCCGAAGTCCAGGCCGAGGCCGCCGCCGTACGACCGCGCGACCTCTCGCCGGCCCAGCAGGAACAGGTCGAGGCGGCAGAGGAGACCGTGGAGGTCCCAGTGATCGATGAGGTCGACGAGACGGCGGTCGAGGAGACACAGCGGCTCCCGCCACCCGAGGAGGTCGCGCGCGAGTCCACCGCGGCCGAGACGCAGGTGATCCCGCCCGTCGAGGAGGCCCGGCTCCAGGCCGCGGTCCAGGAGAAGGCCGGCGAGGTCGACGAGGCCGACGAGACCGAGACCGAGTCCGAGGGGACCGCGGGGACGAGTCAGCTGCCGTCGGCCGAGGAGGTCCAGCGCGAGGCGGCGGCCTTCGAGGACACGCAGGAGTTCCTCCCGGGCCAGGAGGCCACGATCCAGGACGTGCTGCCCAAGGAGTCGACGCAGGAGACGCGCCGGGACCTGCCGCCCGCGGAGGAGGTTCGCAAGGCCGTCGAGGAGAAGACGCGCCGCCGTAAGAGCGGGCGGCTGCGGAGGTTCGCCGAGCCTCCACCGGTCGACGCCGTCGACGACCCCGACTTCATTCCGGGATTCCGCGATGACGATTGAGCTGTCCGTGGCGTGGTCGCGGCGGTTCGGCGACGAGGTGCACAGCGAGGACACGTTCGGCATGCTCGCGGTGGACGTGCCACCGGAGCTGTGGGTCGAGTCGCTGACCTTCGCCCGCGACGAGCTCGCCTGCGGCTACTTCGACTGGCTGTCCGCCGTGGACGAGCTGGAGGACGGGTTCGCGATCGTGGCACACGTCTACTCCCTGCCGGAGGGCCACCACCTGCTCGTACGGACCCGGGTGCCGCGCGCGGACCCGCGCCTGGCCACCGCGATCGGCGTCTATCGAGGCGCGAACTGGCACGAGCGCGAGACGTATGAGATGTTCGGCGTGCTCTTCGACGGGCATCCGGACCTCAAGCCGCTGCTGCTGCCGGACGGTTTCGAGGGGCATCCGCTGCGCAAGGAGTTCGTGCTGGCCGCCCGGGTCGCCAAGCCGTGGCCGGGCGCCAAGGAGCCGGGTGAGTCGGGCCGCGGCGCCCCGAGCCGCCGCCGCAACCTGCCGCCGGGCGTTCCCCAGGACTGGGGACCGGCCGCCGAGCCGCCGGCCACCGAACGCCCGCCGCGCCGGCGCGAGCGCGGCATCAGTCCTGAGGGCGGCGACGATGTCTGACCTGGCGATCATCGCGATCAAGCTGCTGTTGATCGTCGTGGCGTTCCTGGTCCTGCCCTTGCTCGTCGGACAGGCCGAGCACAAGGTGATGGCGCACATGCAGGGCCGGCTCGGCCCGATGTACGCCGGCGGGTTCCACGGCTGGGCGCAGCTCGTCGCGGACGGGGTGAAGTTCGCGCAGAAGGAGGAGGTCGTCCCGGCCGCCGCCGACCGCCGGATCTTCACGCTCGCCCCGGCGGTGGCGCTGGTCCCGTACCTCATCGTGCTGATCGTGATCCCGGTCGGACCGGGCGATCAGGTGGGCGTCTCCCTCGACCCGGGGTTGTTCTTCGCCCTCGCCATGATCGGCGTCGCCGTGCTCGGCGCCCTCATGGCGGGCTGGGCGAGCGCGAACAAGTACAGCCTCCTGGGCGGCATGCGGGTGGCCGCGCAGCTGCTGTCGTACGAGCTGCCGATGGTCCTGGCCGCCTCCTCGGTGGCGATGGCCGCGGGCACCCTCAACCTGTCGAAGATCGTCGAGCACTGGGAGTGGTGGTGGCTGCCGTGGCAGGCGATCGGCGCGGTGGTGTTCTTCGTCGCCGGCCTGGCCGAGCTGCGCCGTCCGCCGTTCGACATGCCGGTCGCGGACAGCGAGATCATCTTCGGTCCGTACACGGAGTACACCGGCCTGCGGTTCGCGTTCTTCCTGCTCGCCGAGTACGTCGGCATCGTCGTGCTGTCCGCGCTGACGACCGTGCTGTTCCTGGGCGGCTGGAAGGGGCCGGTGCTGGACACCGAGCTCGGCTGGCTGTGGACGCTGATCAAGGTGATGGCACTGGCGTTCGTGGTCATCTGGCTGCGCGTGAGCTATCCGCGGATGCGTGAGGACCAGTTGCAGAAGCTCGCGTGGGCCGGCCTGGTGCCGCTCGCCCTCGCCCAGCTCGCCCTGACCGGCGTGATCAAGCTCGCCATCGGTTGAGGCCCGGCTCGGCCGGGCGTTCAGGTCCAGTACGTGTCGTGGCGGAGGTAGAACTCCTCCCACTCCTCCGGGGTGAGCTCACGGTCGCCGGCGGCGACCTCGGCGAGCGTCTCGAAGTACGGCTCGCGCGGGGCGCCGGGGGCGAAAAGGATCAGCATCGAGGCGGGTTCGCCGGACTCGTTGCGGAACGCGTGGACGCCGCCCTCCGGGACGTAGAGGAAGTCGCCCGGCTTCGTGTCGGTCCAGCGCTCGCCGTTGAACAGCCGCACGGTCCCGGACAGGACGAAGAACGACTCGGAGATCGTCTTGTGGAAGTGGGCGGCCGGGCCGGTCGGCTTCGCCGCCATGTCCCAGCGGTACAGGCCGAACTGTCCGTTCGTGGACGCTCCGGTGGCCAGGTAGCTCGCGGATCCGCCGGAGCTCATCAGGAGCTCAGGCGTCGCGTCGCCGGGCCGGTACAGGGCGCTGATCTCTCCGGTGCCGCCTTCGTAGCGAGGCTCTGGGTAGGACACCTGGCCAACCTCTCAGGTCACGAGCAGTATTATTAGGCACCTAACCATGAGATGTCTAACTTTGTCCACGAAACCACGGAGCGATCACGTTCGTCAGAAGTGGTGTGACTCACTTCCGGCCGGGCTCGCCGTACCATCGCCGTATGGCTATGCCCGGCCTGCCTCCACCGCCGCGGCCGCCCATGCGACCGCCGGTGGGGCCGCGGTTCCCGGTTCCGCCGCCATCTCCGCCGCCGTCGCCGCCGGATGGGCTGGCCTGGGCGATGGTGCCGCTGCTCAGCGCCGGCTTCGGCGCTCCCGCCTCTTTCCTGTACGCCGCGATGCGCCGCCGTTCGGCCGCACTCGGCGGAGCCGCGGTCCTCTACGGCGTGGGCGTGGTCGGAGGCTGTGCCGGCATCGTGGACGGCAACGACGGTCCGGCCGTGATCGGCCTGCTCGTCTTCGTCCTCACCTGGATGCTCAGCACGGTGCACGCGCTGGTCGTCCGTCCCCGGCTCTACCCCCCGACCAGCGCGTCCGACCAGATGAACGAGCGCGCGGTCGCGATGGCCCGCCACCGTCGCGCCCTCCGCGAGGCCGCGCGTAAGATCGCGCTCGAAGACCCGGTCCTCGCACGTGAGCTGCGCATCGGGCGCCCGGACCTGCTGCCGCGCTCGTTCGACGACGGTGGTCTGATCGACGTGAACCACGCGCCGCCGGAGGTGCTGAGCCGGCTGCCCGGCCTCACGTACGAGATGATCGACCGGATCACCCGGTTGCGCGTTCCGAGCGGCGGCTTCGTCTCCGTCGAGGAGCTCGTCGTGCACTGCGACCTGCCGCCGTCCGTCGTCTCGGAGATCGCCGAGTACGCCCTGTTCGTCCGCTGACCCGGGGTGGGGCTGGCCGTACCCCGGGACCGCGTACTGCCACGATCGACCGCCGGGGCGCCGAAGCGCGAGCATGGGGAGAACACGCCCCTCCCCGAGCGAATCGAGGTACCCGCCGATGGCCGCCACCGACCGGATGAACCCCGGCGCCGTGCTGCGGGCACCGGTCAGCCGCCGGACGTGGGCCGAGCTCCTCTACGCGCTCGTGAGCATGCCGCTCGCCGTTCTCGGGTTCGCCTACGCGCTCGTCATCCTGGTGCTGAGCGCCGGCCTGGCGGTCACCGCGGCCGGGTTTCCGCTGCTGGCGGCCGGGCTGGGCGGTGCCGGGCGGATCGCCGGATTCCAGCGACGGCTGGCCGGCCGGCTCCTCGGCGAACAGGTCGAACCGCCCGTACGCCGGGTCGCGGCAGCGGAGCTCCTCGGCCGGATGCAGACGCGGCTCGGTGACCCGGCCGGCTGGCGCGCGCTGGGCTACCTGGGGCTCAAGCTCCCCATCGCACTCACCTACCTCTACGTCGTCGGGGTCACCTGGGGCTGGGGGCTGGTCGCGCTCACCTATCCGCTGCAGCACGCGACCGGCCTCAACCGGTCGACCGCGCCCGACGGCCGCAGCGGCCTCCACATCCAGGGGTACGTCCTGGACAGCTGGCCACGTCAGCTGATGGTGTCCGCCGCCGGCGTGGCGCTGCTGCTCCTCGCCCCCTGGGCCGTACGCCTGGCGACCATCCCCGATCGCGTCCTCATGCGGTGGCTGCTCGGCCGGCGCGGCCTCGCCGAGCGGGTGCGCGACCTGGAGGAGACACGGGCCCACGCCGTCGACGACGCGGCGGCCACCCTGCGCCGCATCGAGCGTGACCTGCACGACGGCGCGCAGGTCCGGCTCATCGCACTGACCATGCAGCTCACGATGGTGCGCGACGCGATCACCGACGACGGCGCCCGCGCACTGGTCACCACCGCCCAGGCCACCGCGCGTGAGGCCATCGTGGAGCTCCGCGAGCTCGTACGCGGCATCCACCCGCCCGCGCTCGACCACGGCCTGGAGACCGCGCTGACCACCCTCGCGGCCCGCAGCGGCGTGCCGGTCGAGCCGCGGATCGAGCTACGGACGCGGCCCACCGCGGCGATCGAGTCCATCGCCTACTTCTGTGCCGCCGAGCTGCTGGCCAACGTCGCCAAGCACAGCGGCGCCACCCGCGCCTGGCTGTCCCTCACCCAGTCCGACGGACGGCTGTTCCTGCGGGTCCGTGACGACGGCTCCGGCGGCGCCGCCCCCGGCCGGGGCTCGGGGCTGCCCGGCCTGCTGGACCGAGTCCGTACGGTCGACGGGCGGCTCGACATCGCCAGCCCGTCCGGCGGCCCTACGGTGGTCACCGTCGAACTTCCCTCTCATGCCTGAAGGCCACGCCATGCGTATCGTGATCGCCGATGACGCCGCCATCCTGCGCGACGGGCTGGCCCACCTGCTGACCGCGCGCGGTCACGAGGTGGTCGCCGGCGTCGGAGACGCGGGCTCGCTGCGCGAGGCGGTCGCCGAGCACCGGCCGGACGTCGCGGTGATCGACATCCGGATGCCGCCCACGCACACCGACGAGGGACTGCGGGCGGCCATCGGGCTGCGTCGTGACCATCCGGGGCTGGGGATCCTGCTGTTCTCCCAGTACGTCGAGACCCGGTTCGCCGCCGAGCTGCTGGCGGGGTCGTCCAACGGTGTGGGCTATCTGCTGAAGGAGCGGGTCGGCGACATCGACGACTTCGTGGACGCCCTCCACCGTGTGGCCTCCGGGGGGACCGCACTGGATCCCGAGGTGGTCGGCCACCTGCTGAACGCGGGCCGCCGGGGGGTGGACGCGCTGACCCCGCGTGAACGCGAGGTGATGGGCCTGATGGCCGAGGGCCGGACGAACGCGGCCATCGCCAAGACCCTCGTCGTGTCCGACCGGGCGGTGGAGAAGCACATCGCGAACATCTTTCTCAAGCTCGGCCTGCCTCCCTCCGGCGACGACCACCGCCGCGTACTGGCCGTCCTGCGTTATCTGGGCGCCTGACCCGGCCCCGCGGGGCCTGCGGCACGGGGGCTCCGGTTTGCCAACGCGCCCGGATAAGCAATCATGGTGCGCGTGGCACGCCTACCCGGAACCGGCCTGGCAAAAGGCCTCGCGGTCACGCTGCGTGCGATGACCCGGCGTTCCATCACGCGGCAGTACCCCGAGGTCCAGCCCGACCTGCCACCGCGCAGTCGCGGGGTCATCGCCCTGTTCGAAGAGAACTGCACGGTCTGCATGCTGTGCGCGCGTGAATGCCCGGACTGGTGCATCTACATCGACTCCCACAAGGAGACGATGCCGGCACCCGAGGGCGGCCGGCCGCGGGCCCGCAACGTGCTCGACCGGTTCGCCATCGACTTCGCGCTCTGCATGTACTGCGGGATCTGCATCGAGGCCTGCCCGTTCGACGCTCTGTTCTGGACGCCGGAGTTCGAGTACGCCGAGTACGACATCGCCGAGCTGACCCACGAACGCGACCGCCTGCGCGAATGGATGTGGACGGTGCCCCCGCCGCCGGCCGACGACCCCGGCGCCGAGTCGCCCAAGGAGCTTCCCCGGGAAGGCCGGGAGGCCCGGTGACCGCGGCGGACATCGTCATCGTGGCACTCGGCGTGGTCGCCGTCGGCGCGGGTGTCCTGGTCGTCAGCACCCGCCAGCTCGTCCACGCCGCCCTCTGGCTGGTCGTCTCGTTCGGCGCGCTGGCCGCCTCGTACGTCGTGCTGGCGGCCGAGTTCGTCGCCTGGGTGCAGGTGCTGATCTACATCGGCGCCATCGTGGTGCTCCTGCTTTTTGGGATCATGCTGACCCGCGCGCCGATCGGGCGCTCGGACGATCTCGACTCCGGCAACCGGATCGTCGCGCTGGTCGTCGCCGCGGCCACCGCCGCCGTCCTCGTCACCACGCTCGCCCGTGGCTTCCGCGACGCGTACTTCCCGCTCAAGGCCCGGGTCGGCAACGGCTCGACCGGGGCGATCGGCGCCAGCCTGTTCCGCACCTGGGTGCTGCCGTTCGAGGCGCTGTCGGTGCTGCTGCTGGCCGCCCTGGTCGGCGCGATCGTGCTCTCACGCTCCGACATCGGGCCCGAGGCGGCCGAGGAGGACCCGGAGCCCCGCGAGCGGCCGCGGCCCCGTCCCGCCGCGCCGCTGGTGCGCCGGCGTAAGCGCAACACCGACGACGAGGACACGATCGTGCTGGCCCGGATCGACGAGGACGTCTGATGCACCTCATCTATCCGGTGGTCATCGCCGCGTTGCTGTTCTCGGTCGGTGTGTACGGCGTGCTCGCCCGGCGCAACGCGATCCTCGTCCTGATGTCGGTCGAGCTGATGCTCAACGCCGTCAACCTGAACCTCGTCGTGTTCGACATGCGGTGGGCCGACCGGCTGCACGGCGGGCAGGTGCTCACGCTCTTCGTGATCGTGCTGGCCGCCGCCGAGGTCGGGCTCGGCCTGGCGCTCGTCCTCCTGATCTATCGCAACCGCCGTACCGTCGACGTCGACCGGCTGCGGACGCTCGGCGAGCACGAACAAGAAGGAGCGCGCCAGTGATCGTCCTGGCGGCCGTCGCGGTCCTGCTGCCGTTCGCCGCCGCGTTCATCGGCATGATCTTCGGGCACACGATCTCGCACCTGCTCACGCCGCTCGCCCGCCGCCTCCGGCGCGCCGCGCCGGGCGCGTCGGCGGGACGGGCCCGCGGCCTGGCCCGGCGGTTGCCGGCCAACGGCCCGGCCCTGGTCGCGGTGCTGCCGATCGCGGCCTCCACCGTGCTGACCGCGGTGATCGCCGTGGCCCAGTGGCAGGACCCCAAGGCCCGTACGGGCACGCTGACCCTCGTACAGACCGGCGGTGTGCCGTTCGGCGTCGGGCTCGACGTGGACGGGCTCTCCGCGGTCGTGGCCCTCATGGTCTGCTGCGTCGCGCTCGCCGTACAGATCTACTCGGTCGCCTACATGCGCGACGACCCGCGCTACTCCTCCTACGCCGCGTTCATCTCCCTGTTCACCGCGGCGATGCTGCTCGTCGTGCTGTCGGGCGACCTGCTCGTGCTGTACGTCGGCTGGGAGGTCATGGGCGTCTGCTCCTACTTCCTGATCGGCCACTACTGGCACGACCGGGCGACCTCGCGCGCGGCGGTCAAGGCGTTCCTGGTCACCCGCCTCGGTGACGTCGGCTTCCTGTTCGGCATCTTCGTCCTGGGCATGGGGGCGCACTCGTTCAACCTCCGCACCGTGCTCGCGCACGCGCCGACGATGTCGCACACCACGATCGTCGCGGGCACGTTGCTGCTGCTCTGCGGCGTGGCGGGCAAGAGCGCGCAGTTCCCGCTGCACACCTGGCTGCCGGACGCGATGGCCGGCCCCACTCCGGTCAGCGCGCTGATCCACGCCGCGACCATGGTCGCGGCGGGCATCTACGTCGTCGCCCGGCTCTATCCGGCGTTCCTGTCCGCCCCGGACTCGCTGGCCGTCCTCGGAGTGATCGCCGCGATCTCGATGCTCGGCGCCGCGCTGGCCGCGCTCGCCCAGGAGGACCTCAAGCGGGTCCTCGCCTACTCGACGATCAGCCAGCTCGCGTACATGGCGGGCGGTCTCGCCGTCGGCACCCGCGACGGCGCACTGTTCCACCTGCTCGCGCACGGCGCGTTCAAGGCGCTGCTGTTCCTGGGTGCGGGCTGCGTCATCGTCGCGGTCGGCTCCACCATGCTCGGCGCCATGGGCGGCCTGCGGATCGCCATGCCGGTGACGTTCTGGTCGATGACGGCCGGCTTCGCCGCGCTGGCCGGGCTTCCGCCCGCCAGTGGCTTCTTCAGCAAGGACACGATCCTGTCCCAGGCGTGGCACACCGCACAGCGTCAGGGGGAGGGGAGCGCCGCCGTCGCCCAGCAGGCGCACGGCATCCCGGCGTGGACCGGCTGGCTCGTCCTGATCGTCGGACTGGTCACCGCGACGGTCACCGCCGCGTACGCCACGCGTACCTGGCTCGTGGCGTTCTTCGGCGAGCGGCGGTCGCCGGCCAACGTGCGGGAGGCACCCGGCCTGATGCGCTGGCCCGTCGCCGCGCTCGCGGTCCCCGCACTCGTCCTCGGCTTCCTCGGGCTCGGCAGCGACCATCTGCGGCCCGAGCCCGGCATGGCGGTCGTGTCCCTGCTCTTCGTCCTGGCCGGGGGCGGCGGAGTGTTCCTGGTCTGGAACCGCGACCCGGCGCAGGACCCGGTCCGGCTGCTGGGCCCGGTCCGCCCGCTGCTGCTGGACGGCTTCCGCGTGGACGCCGTCTACGGCGTCCTGGTCGTGCGGCCGGTGCTGGCGCTCGCCCGGCTCGTCGTACGCGCCGACGAGCGGGTGGTCGACGCCGCCGTCGAGGGCACGGGCCGGGGCGCGCGCGGGCTGGGCGGCGTGCTGCGCAGGACAGAGAACGGTAACCCCCAGACGTACATCTCGGGGGTCCTGGCGGGAGTGGTGATCATCGTTCTCGCGGTGGTGGTACTCACATGATCCTTGTCGCGATGCTGGCCGTGCCGTTCGTCGGCGCGCTGCTCACGATGCTCTCGCCCACCGGGAGCGCGCCGCGGCTGACGCGGCTGGCCCGGCTCCACGGCCTGTTCTTCTCGGCGGCCACGCTCGTGATCACCCTCGTGGTCGCGGCGACGTTCGACTACGGGCGGCGCGGCGCGCAGCTCGGCGTGGACCACGCGTGGGCGGCCTCCATCGGGCTCCGCTTCCACCTCGGGGTGGACGGGATCTCCCTGCCGCTGATCGTGCTGACCGCGGCGCTGACCTTCCTGTGCATGGTCTACACGGCCCGGACGCTGCCCGTCAGCGACGAGGCCGGCGAGGCGTCGGCGCGCGGGCTCGTCGGGCTGATGCTGCTGCTCGAAGTCGGCATGCTCGGCACGTTCGTCTCGCTCGACCTCGTGCTGTTCTTCGTGTTCTTCGAGGTCGTCCTGGTCCCGATGTACTTCGTCATCGCCTACTGGGGCGGCAGCCCCGGAGCCCGCGAGCGCGCGCGGGCCGCGGCGAACAAGTTCATCCTCTACACACTGCTCGGCTCCGGCTTCCTGCTCGTCGGCATCCTGCTGATCGGGGTCAACGCCCACACGCTCGACATGACGGCGCTCGCCACCCGGCACGGCGCGGGACTGTCCCACAGCGTGCAGCTCGCGGCGTTCGCCCTGCTCGGGATCGGGTTCGCGGTCAAGACGCCGATGTGGCCGCTGCACACCTGGCTCCCGGACGCCCACACCGAGGCGCCCACCGTCGGCTCGGTGCTGCTCGCCGGTGTGCTCCTGAAGATGGGCACGTACGGCTTCGTCCGCGTCGCGGTCCCGGCCGTCCCGGACGGCGCGCGTACGCTGGCGCCCTGGCTCGGCCTGCTCGCCGTCATCGGGATCATCTACGGCGCGCTCGCCTGTCTCGCCCAGCGCGAGCTGAAGCGCATGATCGCCTACTCCTCGATCGGCCACATGGGCTTCGTGCTGCTCGGCATCGCGACCCTCACACCGGTCGGGCTGAACGCCGCGCTGTTCGGCAACGTCGCCCACGGCCTCATCACCGGCCTGCTGTTCTTCCTGGCCGGCGCGATCAAGGAGCGGTACGGTACCGGCGACCTGGACGCGCTCGGCGGCGGCATGCTCGCCAAGGCGCCCTACCTCGCCTCGATCCTCACCTTCGCGTCGGTGGCGAGCCTGGGGCTGCCGGGCCTGGCCGGCTTCTGGGGCGAGATGCTCGCGCTGCTCGGCGCGTACCAGCCGCACGCCGGTCTGCCCCGCGCGACGTTCGTGACGTTCATGGCCCTCGGCGGCGTCGGCGCGGTGCTCACCGCCGCGTACTTCCTGCGGATGCTCGCCCGGCTCACCCACGGCCCGGTCGCCGAGCGCTGGACCCGTACGCGGTTCGCCGACGTCCGCTCCTACGAGCTCCTCGCCTGGACCCCGCTGATCACGGCGACGCTGTTCATCGGGCTGTGGCCGAAGACGCTCCTCACCCTCACCGACGGCGCCGTACGCGTGCTCCTGGGGGGCCCATGACCGAGCGAAGCGATAGGCACGCTCCCCTGGTCGCTCCTCCGACGAAGGAGGACCCATGATCCAGTCGATCGACTATCTCGCGATCTTGCCGACGCTGATCGTCGCGGTCGGCTCGGCCGCGGTGCTGATGGCGGACGCGTTCGGGCTGTCCCGGCGCCTGGTCGGGCTGCTGACCCTGGTCGCGCTGGTCGCCGCCGCCGTCGCGCTGGTGCCCGCGCACTCCCGTACGACCTTCTGCACCGGACGGTCGTGCTCGTACGCGGCCGACGACTTCACCACGCTCTTCCAGGCGGTCGTGCTGCTCGCCTCGATCGTGGTGGTCCTGCTGTCGCACGGTGAGATGCGCCGGTCGGCGCTGCCCGCCGGGGAGTACCACTTCCTGCTGCTCGCCGCGCTCACCGGTGCGCTGCTGCTGGCCGCCGGCCGCGACCTGATCACGCTCGTGGTCGCCCTGGAGACGTTGTCGCTGCCGGTGTTCGCCCTCGTGGCCCTGCGCCGGCACGACGGGGTGGCGAGCGAGGCGGCGCTCAAGCTCTTCCTCGTCTCCGTCGTGTCATCGGCGGTGACGCTGTTCGGCATCAGCCTGGTCTACGGCGTGACCGGCGCGATGTACCTCGACCAGGTGGCCACCGGGCTGGCGCACCTGCCGCCGGACCTCAAGCCGGTCGCGGTGGCGGGCATCGTCGCGGTGATCGCCGGCTTCGGCTTCAAGGTCGCCGCGGTGCCGTTCCACTTCTGGGCGCCGGACGTCTACCAGGGCGCGCCGCTGCCGGTCGCGGCGTTCCTGTCGGTCGTGTC